>Ga0307513_10009683_pt1 | contig 12174 bp, 12 predicted proteins | sample 15_EM_MG_FD_202174 | JGI IMG/M metagenome (GOLD analysis project Ga0307513, IMG submission 202174) | Populus trichocarpa ectomycorrhiza microbial communities from riparian zone in the Pacific Northwest, United States - 15_EM | ecosystem: Host-associated > Plants > Roots > Unclassified | place... | reverse complement strand
CTTTGCGGTATATTTCGCTCACCCTTTCCTTTCCATCACAGCCGCTGATCCCGCATGCGCTCAGCTTTCATCACCCGATCACTGCACCGCATCGGCGCCGTGTTGCTTCTCACCGGCACACTGAGCGCCCATGCGGCCGACCTCACCGTCTCGGCCGCGGCCAGCCTGACGAACGCCTTCAAGGAACTGGGCACGGCCTTCGAAGCCCAGAACCCGGGCACCAAGGTGCTGCTCAACTTCGCAGCCTCCGACACCTTGCTGGCACAAATCGCCAAGGGCGCGCCTGCCGACGTGTTCGCATCGGCCGACCAGGAGACGATGGACAAGGCCGATGCACAGAAGCTCGTCACGACAGGATCGCGCCGCAACTTCGCCGGCAATGCACTGGTGCTGGTGACGCCAAGCGACAGCACGCTGAGCCTGAAGTCGCTGGCTGACCTGCAGCAGCCCGCCGTCAAGCGCATTGCGCTCGGCACCCCCAGCGGCGTGCCGGCAGGCCGCTACGCCAAGAGCGCGCTCGAAGCGGCCAATCTGTGGACGGCCGTCGAACCGAAAGCCGTGTTCGCGCAGAACGTGCGCCAGTGCCTCGACTACGTGGCGCGTGGCGAGGCCGAGGCCGGCTTTGTCTACGCCACCGACGCGGCCACGCAGAAAGACAAGGTCAAGGTCGCACTGACCATCCCGACCGAAACGCCGATCAGCTACCCCATCGCTGCTCTCACCGGCAGCCCGAACCCGACAGACGCGCGCAAGTTCGTCGAGTTCGTTGCGTCGCCCCCGGCACAAGCGGTGCTGGCACGCTACGGCTTCCAGAAACCCTAGCGTCCACACGGAATGGAATCGGCATGGATCCCGCTCGCACTGTCGCTGAAGGTGGCGGGGTGGTCGACAGCCATCAACCTGGTGCTAGGCGTGGCGGTCGGCCTGCTGCTGGCGCGCCGCCGCTTCATCGGCCGCGAGTTTCTCGACGCGGTGCTCACGCTGCCGATGGTGCTGCCGCCCACGGTGCTCGGCTACTACCTGCTGGTGCTCATCGGCAAGCGCGGGCCGATCGGTGCGTGGCTGTACGACAGCTTCGGCATCAACCTGATCTTCACCTGGCAAGGCGCGGTGATCGCGGCCACCCTCGTTGCATTTCCGCTGGTGCTGAAGGCCGCGCGCGCAGCCTTCGAGGGCGTGGACCCGCAGCTCGAGAAGGCAGCGCGCGTGCTCGGGCTCAACGAATGGTCGGTGTTCTTTCGCGTCACCTTGCCGATGGCGTGGCGCGGCATTCTGGCTGGCGTGCTGCTGGCTTTTGCGCGCGCGCTCGGCGAGTTCGGTGCCACGCTGATGGTGGCCGGCAGCATCCCCGGCCGCACGCAGACCTTGTCGGTCGCGGTGTACGAAGCGGTGCAGGCGGGGCAGGATTCGATCGCCAACGTGCTGGTGCTCATCACGTCGATCACCTGCATCGTGGTGCTGTTGTCGGCGGGACGCTTGGTACCGGGGCGCGTGGCGCAGTAGTCGCATGAGCTTTGACGTCGACATCGCCAAGACGGTCAGCAGCGGCAAACGCCACTTTCACCTGCGCGTGAAGTTCCAGTCGACGGCGCGCCGCACCGCGATCTACGGCCCGTCGGGTGCCGGCAAGAGCCTGACGCTGCAGGCCCTCGCGGGGCTGCTGACGCCCGACACCGGCCGCATCGCCTTCGACGGCAAGCTGCTGTTCGACCGCGACGCCAACATCGACATGCCTGCGCGCGACCGCCGCTTCGGCTATCTGTTCCAGGACTACGCGCTGTTCCCGCACCTGAACGTGCGGCAGAACATCGCATTCGGGCTGACGGCCGGCATGCGCAACCCACCGGCCCAGGTCGGCGGCGAGGCCGTCGACCGCTGGCTGCGGACCTTCGAGCTCGGCGACGTGGCAGCACAGCACCCGGGCGAGCTGTCGGGCGGGCAACGCCAGCGCACGGCGCTGGCGCGCGCGCTCGTCAACTCACCGCGCGCCCTGCTGCTCGACGAACCCTTCTCCGCACTCGACCCCGAGCTGCGCGACCGCATGCGCTCCGAGCTCGACGAGCTGCTGCAACGCATCGACATCCCGATGCTGATGATCACGCACGATAGAGACGACCTGGCCCGCTTCGGCGAAGCCACGCTGTACCTGCGCGACGGCCTGATCTCGGAGCACCCCGCGCCCGCACTGTTGCGGGCGTCGCCATCATCACTGCATGCGGTCTGAAGTCAGGCAGCGCGGCTTTTCGGGTCTGCGTCCTGGATGTAGACCGCCCCGGAGGCGCGCCCGCCAGATTCCTGTGCGGCCATCGCCACGTTGCGGCGGCGCCAGGCCCAGGTCTTGATGGCCTGCGGCAGGATGCTGATGCACGAGCAGTAGTAGATGAACTTGAAGCCCAGCAAACGCGGCCACACCGGCGTGTTGCGGAACAGGTCGCCGGCGAGGATGGACAGCAGCGCCTCCTGCATGCGCCACACGTTGCGCGGCTGCATGAAGATCTTGCGGATGGCCGGCGAGGTGATGCGGTAGATGAACCACGAGAACATCTTCGGCCCGTGCTTCATCATCTTCTCGAGCCGGCGGAACTGCTTCTCGGCCATCGGCATCTCGCCCTTGAGCCAGTGGTCCACGGCCACCGCGCTTTCAAAGGCGCTGTTCATCGCCAAGTACACGCCCGACGAAAACATCGGGTCGACGAAGGCATACGCGTCGCCGATCATCACGAACTTCTCGCCGCGGCAGATCTTGGAGTCGTAGGCGTAGTTGCCGGTGGTCGTGGCGGGCTCCAGCAGCGTGGCGTCTTTCAGCCGCTCGGCCAGCTTGGGCGCAAGCGCGATGGTCTGCATAAGAAAGTCGTTGAGGCTCGCGCCCTTGCGGTTGTCCTTGAAGTAGCCGGGGTGGGCGACTGCGCCGACGCTGGTCGTGCCGTCGAGCAGCGGGATGTACCAGAACCAGCCGTGGTCGAACCAGAACAGCGTGATGCTGCCCTCCCACGCACCCGGCGTGCGGTAGGCATTGCTGAAGTGGCCGAACAGCGCGGCGCTGGCGTGCCGGCGGTTGCGCTGCTTCACATCGAACTGGCTGGACAGCAGCGTGTCGCGGCCGCTGGCGTCGATCACGAAGCGCGGGCGCCACTCGGTCTCGGTGCCGTCGTCGCTCTTCACCTTGACGAGCGCGCGGCCGTCACCGCCCTTGCCTGCATCCATGTCGGCATGCGTGACGCGGTAGCCTTCGAAGGTGCGCGCGCCGCGCTTGGCGGCGTGGCGGAACAGCAGTTCGTCGAACTCGGAACGCCGCACGTGCACGGCGTAGGGGAAGGACTTGTCCATCGCCTCGGCAAACAGGAAGCGGCTGGTGTGGTCGTGCCACGGCGAGACGAACTCGGCGCCGTGCTTGGTGATGCCGATGGCCTCGACCTCCTTGCGCACGCCCAGCCGGTCGAACAGCGGCATGTTCATCGGCAGCAGCGATTCGCCGATGTGAAAGCGCGGGTGCTGGGCCTTCTCGAAGAGCACCACGTCGTGGCCCTTGTCGGCCAGAAGCGCGGCCACCGTCGATCCGGCCGGGCCGCCTCCGATGACGACGACGTCGGGCGTGGTGCCTGCAAACTGCTGAGATGCCATTGCGCTGTTTCCTGTGCGGTGATGTGTCGAGAGATCGATGACTCAAATGACTTAAGAATGGCCTGCCTCAGCTGTCGTACGTCGAATGCGGCTCAACCCAAAGTATAGAAATACTTTGCTGGGGTCTTCAGGGTGACAGCGTGATGCTGTGCTCGCCTCGGCGTGCGGGCGAACAAATGCCGCTGCACGCAGCGCCGGGGCGCTCGGTGAGCGGCAGGGAAAGAGGCACCAGAGCACGGCGTGGCACCGTGACGGCATGCGCTCGCACCCCCGGGCGATCTCGGCAGCAGTGCCGAGGCTCGCCGGGTTCGGGTTCAGGAATTCGCCGGCTTGAAATAGCGGGCTTCGAGCCCCTTGGCGTTGGTGAGGTGCAGGGCGACCATCACCCGCTCCATCAGGGTCAGCTGCTGGATGCGCCCGTCCGGCATGGCCAGCACGGTGCCGAGGATCGGCTCTTCGGCGATCGTCGATTCCTGGTACTCCCTGGACTGCAATGCTTCTCTCATGGGGTCTCCTTGTCTGCTTTGCACACCGCTACCGAGGACCAACTCAGAACAACAGGCCTCTGTAACAAGCTGTATTTTACGGCTCAGGCTCGGTTCATGGACGGCATTCGAGCGCCATTTACCTATGGGCAAACCCTTGTTTCAGCGGGGCCACCTGTCCTACGCGAGCTTCAGCGTGTGCTGACAGTCAGGACGAGCCGCTGTTCCTAGAGTGGCCGCTGGCACAACTTCTGGAGATCGCCATGACCCGACTCACCCGCGCAGTTCACATCGGCGTATTCGCCCTGGCCTGCGGCCTCGCCGTTACGGCCCAGGCACGTTCCGACGCCTCGTTCCTCAAGCAGGCCGCACAAAACGGCAACGCCGAAGTCGAGGCCAGCAAGCTGGCAACGACCAAGGCGCAGAACCCCGAGGTGAAGGCCTTTGCCGAAGCCATGGTCACCGAGCACAGCAAGGTGGCCGATGAGCTTCAGTCGCTCGCCGCCAGCAAGAACGTGAAGCTGCCTGACGGCCCGTCGGTGATGCAGAAGACCGAGCTGAAGATGATCAATGCCGGCGACGACGCCAAGTTCGACGATCGCTACACCAGGAACTTCGGCGTGAAGGCGCACCAATCGACCATCAAGCTGTTCGAAGAAGCAGCGCAGAACGCGAAAGATGCCGACGTGAAGGCCTGGGCGCAGAAGACCCTGCCCAGCCTGAAGCACCACCTCGAGATGGCGCAGGCCTTGGCACCGGCCAAGAAGTAGGAGCAGACCCTCCTGATCGGCGGCCGGCTCGAAGGAGCCGGCCGCTTTGCGTTCAACGGCGGCGGTTCGGTGCCACGGCGTCATCCACCGAACGCGGCTGGTGCATCGGGCAGCCATTGCGGCTGCCTCTGAATTCAACCGACGCGGCATACGCCTGCCGGCGCGCCCGCATCACCGAGCCCAGCGGCTGGTGGTCGACGACGCCATGCCAAGGGCTGAACGACAAGGCGTCGTCAGCTGCGGGCGAGTCGTTCTCGTCCCACGTCACCTGCATCGGCGCCGTGATGCGCGCCACGGCGACGTAGGGGCTCTGCAACTCCGGCCATGCCACCGAGGCGTCTTCGATCGGCATGGTTTCGAGATCAGTGCAGAGCTGAACGCGCAGCTCCCACTCGGCGCCATGGTCACGAAAGTGGTCGCGCACCGCTTCGCGCAGGCCATTGGGGTGATGTCGCAGATCCAGCGGCGCACCGGTCAGCGCCTCCAGTTCAGGCGATACCGGCGCCAGCGAGAACTTGCCCACGTACAGGCCATGCCGCATCGGCACCTGGGTGAAGAAGGTGTCGCCGAGAATGTGCGTCATCGGGTGGCCGCCGAGGCCCTTGATGGTGCCGCTCTCGATGTTCACGCTTTCCAGCGCGCGCTCGGTTCCGCGCAGCAGGGCCGAGAACGCCTTCTTCAGGCCCTCGGCCTTGTCGGTGGTGGCCGCCAGCAGCTTCAGGCTGCCCAGAAACTTCTTGGCGTTGGGCGCCAGAAACGCAGGGCCGTCGACCATCACGAAATCTTGCGTGCTCGCCTGCTCGGACCCCGGCAGCCGCTCCCCTTCCACACCGATGACCTTGATCGCCACGCCATGCGGCGTCGACACGCTGTCGTCGAGGATGTCGCCCGGCGAGGTCGACAGGCGCATCACCACCGGGTAGCTGCGCGGTTTGGCGAAGATGCCCTGCGCCCACTCGGGCGCCAGGCCGTCGAGCACGCGCATTTCGCCGCGCAGGATGCCGTGGCACTTGGCATGCACGCTGCGCAGGCCATGGCCGCCGTCGGCGAAGGTGGTGTGCGAGATCTTGAGCAGCGCTTCCGTAAGCTCGGCGATGGTCTCGGCTTCGTCGCTCGCGACCTGCTCCATCGCGTAGTCGTAGGGAATCGGGGTGCCGGAGGGAGTCGTGGGCATGCGTGCCTCCTGATGCAAAAGGTTGGCTTGCATCTTGGGCGCTGCTGCGGGATGGGACAAGCTGATCCTGCTGTCGGCAACGTCCTACGTCACACGGGCGTCATGGTGGGGAGGGACAGTCAAGAGTTGCTTTCGAAACCCTTGCTTGCCGCCATGCCTCTCAGATCTTTATTGAACTCCGTTGCTCTGGCCGTGGCCATGCTGGCTGCATCCGCGTGGGCGCAAGCCAACGACAGCGCGGTCGACCTCAAGTTCGCCAGCTTCTTCAAGCAACCCGTCGGCCCGCGCGGTCTCGAGATGGCCGAGGCGCTGCGCGCTGCCGACGGCAAGCGCGTGCGCCTGGTGGGCTACATGGTCGCGCAGGAAGAGCCGCTCGCCGGCCGCTTCATGCTCACGCCGCGGCCGGTGCGCATGAGCGAGCACGCCGATGGCGATGCCGATGATCTGCCCCCAGCCACCGTGACGGTGCTGCTCGACTCGCGCCAGCGTGATCGCATCGTCGTCCATCAATCCGGGCTGGTCGCGCTCACCGGCCGCCTCATGCTCGGCCGCGAAGAAGACGCCACCGGCCGCGTGTCGTGGGTGCGTCTGCAGCTCGACCCGGAAGCGCTGGTCGCCGACCACCTCAGCGCCGCGCCGGCAGCCACCCACACCCACTGACTCTTTTCAACGCCATGCCTGCCACCATGACCCCACGTTCGTTGATTCTCTGCACCCTGAGCCTGGCCGGGCTGGGCAGTGCATTCGCCGCGCCCACCGTCACGCGCCTCACGCCACCCAGCGAGTTGTTCGCGAACAACCGCCCCGACCCGGTGATCGCGCGCTTCCTGCCCGGCCAGCGCTTCGACCTGCAGGCCACTTTGCGCCCTGATGCCGGCAAGCGTTTCACCGAAGCGCGCTTCTTCATCGACGGCAAGCCGGTCGCCGCGTCGGTCGCGTTGCGCGATTGCGCCAGCGGCTGCGTCAAAGGCATCCCGGCAGAGTCGGCCATCGCCACCGTGCGGGCCGTAAGCATCGAGGCGGCGGGCCGCCACCAGTTCAGCGTCGTCGCGACGCAAGACGACCAGCAGACCGTCACCGCGCGCGGCGACTTCATGGTCGTTCCCTTCAGTGCCGCGATGGGCCCGAAGGTCAAGAACATCATCATCCTGCTCGGCGACGGCATGGGCGCGGCCCAGCGCACCGCGGCGCGCATCGTCAAGGGCGGCTATGCGCAAGGCAAGGTGATCGAGCCGCTGGCAATGGACACCTTCCCTGCCACCGCACTGGTGAAGACCGCATCGCTGAATTCGGTGGTGACCGATTCGTCGCCCGGCATGACCTCGTATGTCTCCGGCAACAAGAACAACAACAATGAAGAAGGCGTGTTCCCGGACGACACGACCGATGCCTTCGACAACCCGCGCATCGAATACCTGTCGGAGTACCTGCACCGCACGCAGGGCAAGGCGCTCGGCATCGTGACCACGGCCGACGTGTTCGACGCCACGCCGGCTGGCAACGCGGTGCACACCAGCAACCGCGGGGCCGGCACCGGCATCGTCGACCAGTTCTTCGACGACCGCGAGCGCACCGGCCTCACCGTGCTGATGGGCGGCGGCCGCAAGTGGTTCCTGCCCGCCGGCACGCCGGGCTCGGAGCGCGCCGAGGCCAACGACTACGCGTTCTCCGCCACCGAGGCGCACACCGCCGACATCGTCAAGCGCTGGGGTGCTGCCCCCGGCGCCAAGGACAAGGATCGCGACCTGATCAAGGCCTTCGAGTCGGCCGGCTACCACTACGCCGCCACCAAGACCGACCTGGATGCCTCGGCCGGTGCCGAGCGCCTGCTGGGCCTGTTCGCGTACTCGAACATGAACGTCGCGCTCGACAAGATCGACGGCCGGCGCGGCGCCAAGCGCGGTCTCACCGGCACCGTGGTCGACGACTACGGCCTGCCCGACCAGCCGCTGCTCGAAGAGATGACCACGCGTGCGATCGAGGTGCTGAAGAAGCAGAAGAAGGGCTTCGTGCTGATGGTCGAAGGCGCATCGATCGACAAGCAGGCGCACAACATGGACACCGAGCGCTGGATGCTCGACACCATTGAGTTCGACCGCGCTGTACAAGTGGCGCAAGACTTCGCGCGCGACAGCGGCGACACGATCGTGATCGTCACCGCCGACCACGAGTGCTCGGGCGCAGCGCTGATCGGCGGCTCGATGGTGACCGATGCGGCGCTGCGCGACCTGGTGCTCGCCAAAGGCCCGGCCAACCTGCGCGACAAGGTCGTCGGCGTCTACGAAAAGGCCGGCTTCCCGCGCTACCGCCTGGCGGCCGACGGCTTCCCTGAGTCGACCGACATCGACTTCCGCCTGCTCGTGGGCTACGGCGCCAACGCCGACCGCTATGAAGACTGGCGCACCAACGCCACGCCGCTGCGTGACACGCAGCAGCCGTTCGTGAAGAAGGAGCCGCTGCGCTGGTACCCGGCCAACCCGTCGGAGCGCGACGACGCCATCGGCGAGTACCTGGTGACCGGCCAGGTGCCCGGCGAGTCGGCAGTGCACACTGCCACCGACATCCCGCTGTCGGCCTTCGGCCCGGGCGCGCTGGCCTTCACCGGCGTGATCGACAACACCGACGTGTTCTTCAAGCTGGCGCAGGCCGCCGTGAAAGGCACCACCGCACCGGCCGATACCACCGGCAGCACCAAGCCGCGCAAGCGCTGACAGACGGGTTCGTTCGGCGCAGGCCGGACAAAGGGCGCGCGCGGCTGCGGCCTCGCAACAGTGCAGCAGGGCGCCCGCTGCAAACCGCCTGTTGCAAACGCCGGCGATGTGACCGTTGCTCACCATTGCTTTCTTCTTGCGCGTGGACAGCCAAAGAGCGTCCGGGGTCTACTGCGCGCGGCTCAAGGCCAGACCGGCCGCACCGAAGCCACCCCACGGAGAAAAAGCATGAAGCAGGGACGCACCACCAACCCGACACCAATCAGCCGCTCGGCGGCACACACGCCCAGCACACTGCTGCTGGGCCTGGTCTGCAGCAGCGCCCTGCTGCTCGCCGCCTGCGGCGGCACCGATGGCGCAGAGCCCGACGTGGCCGCGGATGCCTCGGCTGACGTGCAGGGCCAGCGGACGCTCGCCGCCGCCGCGACACCGGGCGCGAAGATCACCACCTCGGTCAGCACGCTGGTGGCCGACCGCCTGGGCGCCTGCACCGAGACCGTGTCGTCGAGCTGGGACATCCGGCTCGCGGCGTGCAACGGCAGTGCCGCGCAGAAATTCCAGTTCATGCCGGTGTCGTCCACCACGGCCTCGAACCTGGTGCTGATCAAGAACCCATCGACCGGGCTGTGCGTCACCTCGCGTGGCAGCAAGTCAGGTGCGTTCGTCGACCTCGACGACTGCAATGGCCGCCAAGCACAACAGTTCCGGCTGGCCGCGCTGGGGGCGAGCCTCGCACAGGTCGCCAGCTACGACGGCAAGCTGTGCCTCACGGCGCCGACCCGCGTGGCCGCAACCGAGTTCTCGCTGACGACCTGCACGACAGGCAATGCGCAGCAAGCCTTCCGGCTGCCGCTGGACAGTACGCCGGCACCAGCACCAGCACCAGCACCAGCACCAGCACCAGCACCAGCACCAGCACCAGCACCAGCACCAGCACCCAGCCCGGCGCCCGCGCCCAGTCCCGCTCCTGCTCCTGCTCCTGCTCCTGCTCCTGCTCCTGCTCCTGCTCCTGCTCCTGCTCCTGCTCCTGCTCCTGCTCCTGCTCCTGGCGGGTGGTGGAAGCCCACTGCTGCCGCCACCTGGCAATGGCAGCTCACCGGCACGCTGAACACCTCGTACAACGCCACCGTCTACGACATCGACCTCGTCGATGCGAGCACCGTCACGATCGCTCAACTGCAGGCTGCAGGCCGCAAGGTCGTGTGCTACTTCTCGGCCGGCAGCTCCGAAGACTGGCGCCCCGACTACTCGAAGTTCCTTGCCGCCGACAAGGGCAGAGCCCTCGACGGCTGGGCAGGCGAAAAATGGCTCGACATCCGCTCGGCCAACGTGCGCACCGTGATGGCGAGCAGGCTCGACCTGGCACGGTCCAAGGGCTGCGATGGCGTGGAGCCGGACAACGTCGACGGCTACAGCAACTCGACCGGCTTCACGCTGACAGCGCAAGACCAGCTCAGCTACAACCGCTACCTCGCCGACCAGGCGCATGCCCGCGGGTTGACCATTGCGTTGAAGAACGACGTCGATCAGCTTGCGGCGCTCGAACCATCGTTCGACTTCGCGGTCAACGAGCAATGCAACGAGTATTCCGAATGCGGCGGCTACTCGGCCTTTACGTCGAAGAACAAGCCGGTCTTCAACGCCGAGTACAAGAGCAGCTACGCCAGCAACTCGAACGGCGCACGCGACAAGCTGTGCGCAGCATCCAAGGCGGCTGGCATTCGCACCCTGGTGCTGCCGCTCTCGCTCGACGGCAGCTTCCGCTACAGCTGCGACTGACGCAGTCGCCTCGCGCCAGCGGGGCGACCCATCTCGATTGCATGTGTGAGGGGTGAGAGTCCGCTGACTCTCATCTTTCAGATGACCGCGCGGAGATCGGGGTAGGACGACACCTTGCATCTGGGTAGGCGTTTGCCGACTTGAGCGCCCTTGCCTGCGGTGAAAGAATGGCCTGGCATCGTTCTCGCCAACGTCAACAACACCCAGGAGATCGCCATGTACAAACCCGACCCGGTTCTGGTTCAGCGCCTGCTCTCCGTGATGCGGATCGTCTTTGCCTTCCTGATGCTGCAGCACGGCACGGCCAAGCTGTTCGGGTTTCCGCACGACCCGCGCTTCGACAGCCTGCAGGTCATGTCGTTGATCGGCGTGGCGGGAATTCTGGAATTCGTCGGCGGCGCCTTGCTGCTGGTCGGGCTGTTCACCCGCGTCACGGCGTTCGTGCTGTCGGGCGAGATGGCGTTCGCCTACTTCATGGGCCACGCGTCCAAGGGCTTCGTGTTGTCGCCGATGCTCAACCAGGGCGAGGCCGCGGTGCTCTACTGCTTCGGCCTGCTGTACCTCGCAGCGGCCGGTGGCGGGGCCTGGAGCCTCGACGCGAAGCTTCGGCCTGCGGCTGCGTAGGCGGTGAGACCGGGGCTCGGTTCTCCAGCCCTCAATTCTTCAATCGGTACCCGGTGCGGAACATCCAGCCGACGACCACCAGGCACACGCCGAGGAAGCCGAGCGTCGCGCCCAGGCTCCACCAGATGCCCACGTCGGCGGTGTCGAAGAAGCTCCAGCGGAACCCGTCGATCAGGTAGACCACCGGGTTGAACAGCGTGACCGTGCGCCACAGCGGCGGCAGCATGTCGATCGAGTAGAACGCACCGCCGAGAAAGGTCAGCGGCGTGATGATCAGCATCGGAATGAACTGCAGCTGCTCGAAGCCCTTGGCCCAGATGCCGATGATGAAACCGAACAGGCTGAAGGTGGCCGAGGTGAGCACCAGGAACGCGACCATCCAGAACGGGTGGGCGATGTGGATGGGCACGAAGAGGCTGGCCGTGGCCAGGATGATCAGCCCCAGCACGATCGACTTGGTGGCCGCCGCGCCCACGTAGGCCAGCACCATCTCGAGCGAAGACACCGGCGCCGACAGCAGCTCGTAGATGGTTCCGGTGAAGCGCGGGAAGTAGATGCCGAACGATGCGTTCGACAGGCTCTGCGTGAACAGCGACAGCATGATCAGCCCCGGCACGATGAACGCGCCGTAGGCCACGCCGCTGACCTCCGACATGCGCGAGCCGATGGCAGCACCGAACACCACGAAATAGAGCGAGGTGGTGATCACCGGCGCCACCACGCTCTGACCCAGCGTGCGCAGCGCGCGGGCCATCTCGAAGCGGTAGATCGCCCACACGCCGTAGGCATTGAAGGAACCGACGTTGTTGCTCATCGCGCGTCTCCCGAGCCGCGTTGGGGGGTGTCGTGCGACCGGTCATGCACCAGGCTCACGAAGATGTCTTCGAGCGAGCTCTGCTGGGTGTTCACGTCCTTGATGGCCAGGCCGATCTCGTCCATGCGACGCAGCAGGGGCGCGACCCCGGAGCTGACGTCGGTCGCGTCGAAGTCGCGCTGCAAGGTGTGGCCGC
>Ga0307513_10009682_pt1 | contig 12174 bp, 9 predicted proteins | sample 15_EM_MG_FD_202174 | JGI IMG/M metagenome (GOLD analysis project Ga0307513, IMG submission 202174) | Populus trichocarpa ectomycorrhiza microbial communities from riparian zone in the Pacific Northwest, United States - 15_EM | ecosystem: Host-associated > Plants > Roots > Unclassified | place... | reverse complement strand
TTCAGCTATGCAAATTCTGAGGCAAATTGATATGGAAGTTGATCGTGAATGCAATGCTCAACAGGATGCTATTCATGCTGTAAGCTACTATCTTTCACACCTTTTCAATTTATCACACTTCCATCCTAGAACTTACAAAAAAAACCATGCTTATATTTGCAATTAAGAAAAAAGAAATTCCACACAGTAACAATTAAATATATACCATTCAACTAAAGCATAGAGTATTTGCTAACTTTAGACAGAACGCAAACCTAGAACTTGGGCTGTGATCATGTCACTACTGTCAGAAGAGGTCTAATTTTTCATTGTTTCTCATCATTGTTGGCGTCCTCATCAAAAGCACCCAGCAGCTCCTGCACATCTCTCTCCTTTACACTTGATTTCTTCACATTGCATCTCTCTCCTTCGCATTTATGAACAAGCCACAACATCTCTCTTACCCGATGATTATTTTGCTCATCCTTTTTAATCCAACAAACCAGATTCTGCGGATTCTTAAGCCAGCTCTTGTTCACTTTTGTATTTGAAATCAAAGTAAAAAACCTGGCCATCTGTTCAGATTCCATAAACACCTTCCCTACTTCTGTTCTATGCCGCACCTTACGTTTCAAACCATGCCTCTCTATTCCAGTACTCAAAATCACCACACTACTCAGCGTTTTAGGCCGATGACTTAATATTACAAGAAAAAAGGACATCATCAGAGGATTCTTGACCTTTTCAATATTGAACCAGTCCCGTTTATGGGATAACATCCCCCTATTATCACTTGACAATGGTCCAACTTCAATAGCCATACACAGATGAATGTGCATTTTATCGTTCATATCCTCTGCCTTCAGCTTGTACTTGAATGCATGTCCGCGATGCACTCCATAACAAGTGAGTAGTGAAGGGCAAAGGCAGAGCTTGATTTTAAGAGATTTCATATAAGCAAACACTTTCATAATGGCAGGGATAGCTGATTGCGGAATGTGGTAATGTGATTTCCAGCAAGGGAGATACTCGCCTGCCTCTCCTGGATATGAGAATCTAAGAGAGACTGCATCCACTTTGGAGACAAGGGATTGCAAGTGCTTGCACACTAAACAGCAACGAAGAAGGGTTTTGGGGTCTCCAGTTTTGTTCAAGATGGTTATGATCAATTCATCCGGTAACTGGATGAATCTGTCCGAGGCATCCGAAATACGGCGTTTCTTTGTCAATTTGGATGCCGACATATCTTTTCAGAAGATGGGACTCAAAAGGTTTCTACTAAAATTAAAGATGATACTGTTTTAATCAAAACTAAATATGGTTGGCAAGGCTTCAATAACCTCTCCTGCAAAACAAATTCCAGGCTCAAACAATGAACATCGGAGAAATAATGACTGTTTATTCTACAGCATCAATCATATTCAAGATCTACACATTAATACTCCATTAACTATCTGAATTACTTTCCAAATTAAGAGAAGAGACTAAACTCAATTGACAGACCTCACCAATCAACAAAAAAAGAAAAGATTGAAAATTTGAAACCCTAAGATGAACTCAAAATGAATACCCTAACCTGAGATAGAGAGTGACAGTTGAAAAGGTGCTGCCTTTACCTCGAAGGATGATGATACATCGATCTCACCTCTTCTGGGGTTCCTAGGGAATCAAAACTCGAGAGATGGAGTGATCAATCTGTCTGTGAACTCGAAGATTAGGGTTTCGAGGGTAGAGAAAAGTTTGGAGCAGAGAGTGACCACAAAACTAGACAAAAAAGAGGATGTCTTGAAGACAAACACCTACACCTCTTTTAAACCCGGTCCGATCAAGCTGGATATATAAGAAAAGATAAAAACCTAGGTGACCTAGTCAAGAATTCGGATTAACTTTGTAAGATCGGAAAGAAAACCTAATCACAATCCATTGATCATTTATTTATTTTTAATAAAAATAAAGTCATTTTTATTTATAAAAACAAATTATAATTAATCTAATAACCTGGCTATCCAATCAAAATTCATAATCTAAATTTTAAGTTGACTCAACTACCAACCGAGTTTATTTTTTATAAAAATAATATTATTTTTATAAAAAATTAAAATTTGATATTAATCTTATTGGATTTTGATCAGATTTATTCTGATCAATTAATAACTAAAAACCAATGATTAAGTAAACTAGCTTGTTTAGCGGTGCAAAATATTTTTTAATTTTTATTCTAAAAATAAATAAAAATAATTAATTTTTTTAGATTTTTTATATTAATACATTAAAATATTAGAAAATATTAAAAAAATATCAATTCAATAATTTTTCTAATCAAATATATTTTTAAAATATATCTAAACACAATTCCAAATACAAAAAATAAAAATAAAACGGTGCTAAATTAATATCCATTTCAATTCAATTTAACAAAACTAATTCATTAGTCTTTGTAGTTTTTGAAGTTATATGTTTAGTCCTCAAGTTCCAATCTATTTATAACTTAGTCCTAAACTAAAAAAAAGCAATACTGGTCAGTTAAGAGTAACATTTTAAAGGACTAACAGAGAAAAACATTGTGCGAATTTACAATGAATTTTTTTTATTGACGTATATTAAAACCAAAAAATATTTTAGTGTTGAAGAATTGTTTTTATTATTATGTAAGAATTTTATCCATAAAAAAGGAGGTACGTAGAAAAGCTTATCTTAAGATTGGGTATTGGAATATAATTATTAAACTTATATGATAAATTTATTTATTTAATAAATTTATAATTTGGTGCATGATTCATAAAAATCAGGGTAATCTCTCAGGTTGACTAACAAACTGGATAATTTAATTAAGTTTGGTTGAGTTAAAATTAAAATATTTTAAAAAATAAAAAAGTATCTTTTTACACAAAAATAATAAAAACAAATTAATTCAATAACAAATAAATTACTCCGAATGATTTAATGATTCAAATAGTATAGTATAGGAGGACAGACATATACAAGATGCTAGATCCAGGATCTCTCGGCTGGGTTGATCTCCGGCGTCAGGTCGCTAATCGGACGGTGAGCAAATTCAACAAGTGGGTTAGTGACACGTGTTTCTACTTGAAGCTAAGCTTTGGGCTTGTTTTAAAGGGCTAGAATTTGTTGTATTTGTGGACTATTATAGGTTTTATTTCCGGCCCAAATAGGCCCATTTATTTTCTTCTTACCAAACTCCAACCGTCCAACATCTAAGAACACCTGGAAGTGCTATAACAAGAACACAAGTAAACTGCCAAACAAACCTTGAAATTTACAAAAAATGCCACCCCAACCGCCACCTCCGCCACCGTCAAAACCCCTTAAACCCTACTTCTTCTACGGCCACCGTAAACCCTCACAAAACCGCCCTGTAGTCCGCGGTGGCCTCTTCACAAACCGTCAAACCGTCAAACCACAACCTCCAAAAAACCCCATCACCCCTTTCAAGCCATTCGATCTCCACAAATGGGACCCACAGCAAAACCTTCCCCACCAGCCACAACCTTCCAAACCTCAATCTCCACGATCACGACACTCCCTCGCCCTCTCCCAACGCCTCTCCCCCATTGCCAGATTCATCCTCGACGCATTCCGCAAGAACCGGAACCAGTGGGGCCCAGAAGTGGTGACAGAGCTCTGCAAACTCCGGAGGGTGACACCGGACCTGGTTGCCGAAGTACTGAAGGTCGAAAACAACCCTCAGTTAGCGACAAAGTTCTTTCACTGGGCAGGTAAACAGAAAGGGTTTAAGCATACTTTTGCTAGTTATAATGCTTTTGCTTATAATTTGAACAGGAGCAATTTTTTTAGAGCTGCTGATCAGTTGCCTGAATTAATGGAAGCACAAGGGAAGCCACCGACGGAAAAACAGTTTGAAATTTTGATTAGAATGCATTCGGATGCGAATAGGGGACTTAGAGTTTACTATGTGTATCAAAAGATGGTGAAATTTGGGGTTAAACCGCGTGTTTTTTTGTATAATAGGATAATGGATTCATTGATTAAGACGGGGCATTTGGATTTGGCATTATCGGTTTATGAGGATTTTAGGAGGGATGGACTGGTGGAAGAGAGTGTTACTTATATGATTTTGATAAAAGGGTTGTGTAAGGCAGGGAGGATAGAGGAAATGATGGAGGTTTTAGGGAGAATGAGGGAGAATTTGTGCAAACCGGATGTTTTTGCATATACAGCAATGGTTAGAGCGTTGGCAGGAGAAGGGAATTTGGATGCTTGTTTGAGGGTTTGGGAGGAGATGAAGAGGGATGGGGTGGAGCCGGATGTGATGGCATATGTGACTTTGGTTACGGCGTTGTGTAAAGGAGGGAGGGTGGATAAAGGGTATGAGGTGTTTAAGGAGATGAAGGGGAGGAGGATATTGATCGATAGAGGAATTTATGGGATTTTGGTTGAGGCATTCGTGGCGGATGGAAAGATTGGGTTGGCTTGTGATTTATTGAAGGATTTAGTGGATTCAGGGTATAGGGCTGATCTGCGAATTTATAATTCACTTATTGAAGGTTTTTGTAATGTTAAGAGGGTTGATAAGGCTCATAAGCTTTTTCAGGTTACAGTTCAGGAGGGTCTTGAACGGGATTTTAAGACTGTGAATCCTTTGCTGATGTCTTATGCGGAGATGAAAAAGATGGATGATTTTTGCAAGCTTCTTAAGCAAATGGAGAAGTTGGGATTTTCTGTCTTTGATGATCTCTCCAAATTCTTCTCGTATGTGGTTGGGAAGCCAGAAAGAACTATGATGGCCTTGGAAGTGTTTGAAGACTTGAAAGTAAAAGGTTATAGTAGTGTGCCTATCTACAATATACTTATGGAGGCTCTCCTTACGATTGGAGAGATGAAAAGGGCATTATCACTTTTTGGTGAAATGAAGGACTTAAATAAACCCGACTCAACAACTTATAGCATTGCAATTATATGTTTTGTAGAAGATGGAAACATCCAAGAGGCTTGTGTTAGTCATAACAAAATAGTTGAGATGTTCTGTGTCCCTTCTGTTGCTGCCTATTGCTCTCTTGCTAAAGGGCTTTGTGATAATGGAGAGATTGATGCAGCTATGATGCTTGTTCGTGACTGCTTAGCCAGTGTTGAAAGTGGGCCCATGGAGTTCAAGTACAGTCTCACGATTCTTCATGCATGTAAAACAGGTGGTGCTGAAAAGGTGATTGATGTGCTAAATGAGATGATGCAGGAGGGTTGTACTCCCAATGAAGTTATATATTCTGCTATCATCTCTGGTATGTGCAAGCATGGGACATTTGAAGAGGCAAGAAAGGTGTTTACAGATTTGAGACAGCGTAAAATTTTGACTGAAGCAAAGACAATTGTGTTTGATGAAATATTAATTGAACACATGAAGAAGAAGACAGCTGACTTGGTATTGGCAGGACTAAAGTTCTTTGGTCTAGAGTCAAAGTTGAAAGCAATGGGTAGCACGCTTCTGGGAAGCTGAATAGGTATTTACTTCATCTGTTTGATTGCAACCTAGTATAGCATTTCCTAAAAGCACAACAATTTGAGAGAGGGGATTTAATTTGATGTTCATGTACATGCAAATGCTATTCATGCCTAACATACAGAATAGTTGTTTGCAGTCACACCAGTGGAATATGGATCGTGTGTTGCAGGATAAGATTCTGATGCCCATTAGTGTGAGCATCGTGATGAATAAGACTCAGCGGACTGGTGAACCTGGAGTCAAGGTCTCACTTGGACATGCATGCTCTTACAACACTCAATAGGTGGGTTCAAATCTCAAGCATGCCTTCTATTCATCATCAAGCAGTCAGGCTGTGAAATGCCTGCAGAGTCGTTCCTTTTTTTTGGCACCAATTCTCTCGACCAAACAGTTCTTGCTCATCCCATTTTGGTTTTATTACCTCATGCAGTTATTGTTATGTACAGGAAAAATGTGCAATTTTGTAATTTAAAAGATTAATGTCAAAGAACTTCAAGTCCGGGAGCATTTGATAGTTGCTAGTCAGTAATCTAACTGGTTGGTCAAATGTTTAATTTATCATCTTCTTTATGTTGACGCTTACCTGTTGATTCCCTGAAGTGTCTTTGTAAACTGCATCCAAGTTTACATTGGACAGGAAATATTGCAATGTGATGCTTGAAGGAAACTGAGTGGTGCTTATGGACAATATGAAAGAAGAGGGGGCATTCGAGTAGTACTTAATATGGTTAATATCCAAGAGTTTTTGATTGATTGATCAATTCCAGGGGAAGATCCTGGAGATTTGTACCAGTATAGATCCAAAAGTATGAATAACATTTCTTTCTTGTGCTGTGTTACTGTCACTATGGAGAGGAATCTGAATTTGGTGTATATTGTTGTTGGACTTGTGATTGCTCTATTTTCGGTCTTAGAAAAGGAGAGGCCACCTCAAAAGGAGCTGAATGGGATACAGTGGTCTCTGCTCATAGGGAAGCCTCTTTATAGAAGATTCTGTCTGCCTGCTTCTGTTATTTTTCATGGAAAGGAAAACCTATAGAGGGTTGCTGGTGTGGGTCAAGAACACCATCAGATCGAGGACAATCATCAACTTACTCTTCTTTTCCAAAAGTTCCTATATTTATAAAGGTTCTCAAGGACAAATCATCCAAGTTTTAATTGCTTTTAACACCATTTGTAGCTGATTTGAGGAGTTACCAAAGTAAAAGGGATGTATAGTTGATTGAAGAGTGAAAGAAATTCTTCCACACTGGCTCGGTTGCTTCTGTAGCTTGCGGAGTTCCCTTCTTGCTTTATGATTTCAGATATTCAGGAACACTGAGACAATGAGAAGAAGATTAAGATCTTGTCACTGCAAAATTTGGTGGTTTACTGGTTTGATGACTCCCCTTGTTCCTACAGAGGATGCACCGTCAGCATTGGAGTTTGTTTTTATAGGAGCAGTGAAGCAGCCATGTATTGTTTAACTTTGTGATTGGAGCTTGTTTATATAGTAATATGGAGCAGTGAAGCAGCCATGTATTGTTCAACTTTGTGAATGGTAATCTGGTAATGGTAATGGATGATGGAGTGCTGAAAGCTTTAAATATTTTTATGAGGAATTGGAAACTTGGCTGGACATGGATTTCCTCTTATCAAATCACTTTCAGCTGTGGGTAAAACAGGGACCCTGCAAAAATCTCATGTTGGACAAGGCAGGAAACACTTGGCTCTATTATGCATTTTGAAGAAAACAAATGCTGAACAACTGTCCGGATAAGTTGCAGAACTCTTAGCTTAAGTTGGAAACCTCTCTTTCTGTGATTTACATGTTTTTTTATAGACATCAGATGAAAATTTAAGAATTTTGTTTCCCTTCCTAGGAGACAAGTCTTCAAAGCTTTTGGTGCAACCTTGTAAACAGGCCTAGGGATATCACTGCACCAACAAATACCGGATATCCTCGTATACCTTTGGTAGTATGAAGAACCAGATTAGAGCTACTTGTGGTGTCAGGCAGCCTTGCATGAAGATTAGGCAGAAACCTGGTTTTGATGTTCAGCAGATGATTAGGTTGTATAGCCTTTCTTCCCAACTTTCTACGGCTTCAGCAGACACACTGCTATTATTTGTAAACTAAACAATTTCATGCTGAGCCAGTTTACCACATGCGGCTTGATTCTCCTGTAATTGGTGTCCAGATGATTTTTTCCATCACTAATCAACTAAGAAATTATATATTATACAAAGTACAAACAACTCTGAATTATTGTTCATTTGGATGGATATGTTTTTTTTTTAAATCGGATTAATGCCCTCTAACCATGTTAAGTTATTCATAATTTTTTTAGATTAACTCCTATAATTTTTGTCTTTTAATTTTAATACATGAGATCATTTGAGTGCAGAGCTTGTAAACTTCAAGCCATTTAAGATGTGATTGTATTATTGACACCTGGAGCTAGTATCATTGTTCGTTTCAAGCATAGTTGCTGGACTCTCTCAGGAGAGAAGGCCATGTTTTGTGATTTTGTAAAAAAATGATTTTTTTTTTATTTAAAATTAATTTTTTTTTGATGTTATTAAATTGATGTATTAATATTAAAAATAAAAAAATATTTTCATGTATTTTAATACACTAAGATTCTAAGTAGTGAATTATGTATCTCAAAGTGATTGTACGTTCAACCCCATTTCTTCATGTTCATCTTGCTGAAATTCCTTTTCTCCATCCAATATCATATCTTTGTCCTAAGATCGGGAATTAGCAAGCAAATGAAAGAATGGACCAATTCATTGTAGGGATCTTGATTGATTATCTTTGCGCATATATTGCAAACAATTCAAGAAAGAAGAGAAAAAAAAGGGAACCGTACTGAATTACAGGAAGCAGGACTTGAAACAACTCGGTGCAGCTCTGCTAGAACATAGCAATTGCGGAGAAGAGGAAAACCATTTATTTCTCCAAGATCAATGCTATTACAATATTCTTTCATCTGCATTACCTAATGACGATGTTCACCATGCAAAGACTAATAAGAAAACAATTTAAACCAAAATTGGAGATACAAAGTTACTATGGCTATACTATTGGATTTGGATTAACAAGCTGGTCATGGACAATAAACTGAAAGAAGCTAAAATTTGCTTTCTTTATAGCTATGCCTAGTGATATACACATCCAAACTCCAGACTGAAATCATGCAAAGCATGGATGATGAAGCCTAGGCTTTCGCTTAGGCCGGTTGCAAGTTCTTGTACATGGAAGCACTGTCTGCAATTCCTTCTCTAAAGAAATGTCAACAGTATCATCTTTCTCGTGGTCATCCTCATCGTCTTCTTCCTTGTCATCATCCACTTCTTCTGATTCCTTGATTAATTTCAAGCTTTTCGATGAAGTCGCGAAAGTCAAGAATTGTCCAAGGACAATCACACTCTCAAAACATATAAATATATACTTGAAACAAGCATTATAGGATCAATCTTCACACAGTCTAGGCATCTAAAACTGCATTCCATTAAATAAAACTAACACCAGAAAGTACTAACAGTGAAACTGAAATTGCCCATTCACATGAAAAGAAATACAGGGAAAGAAAGAAAGAAAGAATGGCAAGAAATCCAAGCAGTTGGCATCTAATAGCTAAGTAGACTTGGTGTTAGTTTTAACATTCGAGATCTCATTTTACTTCTGCCACAATCAGAAACAAGTATCCTGGCACATCTTGAACATTTTAGACATCTCAATTTGCATCGACACTCTAAGATTAGAAATCTAGCTCATGCAATAATATACAATCATAATGGCTAAATGGACAAAACTTTTTTGGCAGCTAGTAAAACGGTCTATCAAATTCACCATTTCCCATGCTTGTTCACTACTAACATTAATCTATTTCTAGCCTAAAACACCAACAGCCTGAAAGAACCAACACACTAAAACATGAAACCAAGACAACCCATTTAACAAAAGACTGAGAATTTAAGAATCAATGTACCTCTTCAAGATAGTCTTGGTCAAGCATATCAGCAATTCTAATAGAAGAAAAGATAGTGGCAGAAAAGAGAGAGAGATGGAGCAGGAATGCCAACACGTAGCTGTTGGAGCTTAACCCTGCAGGTGTCACCATTGTCAAACTTCTCCTCCTCCGCCTCGGGTCATCGGTGATGAGAATTGCAGGTGAGGTAGGCAGGTGAGGGGGCTTAAAGAAGGCACGAGGGGGTGTGGTAGAGAGAGGGAGTGTGAGAGTGGAAGAGAAGGGGATTGAGATACTGGCCGTGTTTTTTTCGGTGGCACAATCGGAGTGGATATATAATTTGTATTTTTTTTATAATTTATGTTACTATGTGAAAAAAAATACTGCAGATAAATTAGAAAATGACATACTATATTCTTAAAAGAAAAGTTACTGGAACAGATAATTTAATTTTGTGTAAATTAAATATTGTGTTTGTTGGTGTTAATTATGTCATGTTGTGTTAAAAATTAAATATTATAAATTATATTTTAGATTTTATATAATAGCTTAAACTTTAACATTAATTAAGATGATTTTATGTTAATAGTCATAGATAAATGCATTTTTATATTGGTGTGAGAACTAGATGTGAAACCTTAACCATTTACTTGGAATTTAGAGCACCTAAATTTGCAATTATTGGCCATGCATAGCTTAATTACTCCATAGTTTTAACATGGTGGCAGCCTGTTATCGTCTTTGTGTGTCCACCCACATTGTCCATTCATTGCTTTTGTAACCCATTAAAGCACTAGTTTCCCCACACAAATGCGAAATCCAAGAAGACCACCTTGCCATCGTCTCCAAAACGACACGATCTCCATCAGAGCAGCATTCCCATATCTTAGCTGGGGCGCTAGGTTTCCATGCTTGGGATCGCACAACCACCTTGCAGCATCACAAGTTCCAGGTCTCATGAAAGTGTTTGTCAATGTGAAATCTCTCAAGATTAGGTATGCATTTTTACAATTTATCTCTCAGGAAAGTGTTTTTCCAACCCTGACAGTAAAGTTTCATCTACCTGTGAGAACAACAAATCTTGGCGTGCGTAATTATCCACTAAAGACGTGTTCATGGCTTGGCTTGTCGAAAAGTTCACCCCAAATGTCCTAATCATAAGACTCTCTTCCAAGTGCTAATTTCATGCTCTAGGAAGAGGTCATAACAATTGGATCACTTCATTTACATGCAGCCAGTGCCATCATAAGGCGGAAGAGACTCAAGTTCCTTAACCACTACCTGTAGGATGCTGCTTGTTCTTGTCTTAACCAGTTATATAGTTAAGAGTTTATTAATAGACCCATTATGAGCGCTATTGCAATCGGATCAAAATCAAGCGAGAATAAAAGGGGAAAATAGTAAATAATCCAAGCATCAAATAACCATCTTAACATTAATAAGATCATAGATAATATGATAAAAATGACTTTATATTATGAAAGCTTTTTAAACTTGAAATTTATATTGACACATTACTACCTTCAAATGACAAATGATTTTGTGTATGTGTGTGTATAGAGGCTTTACACATCACAACATACCATGATCCAAATCACTTTGTTGCGTCAAGAATCCTAGTAAATTAATTAAAACTGATATCAGTTAACGTACATTATGGTTCAGCTCATTCTCGCAGGAAAACAGAATAAAATTGAAACACAATGAGCAATCATTAAGAAGTTTCTCTTTGGAACTTGAAACTTCATCGATCACCTGCACCCAAACTTCGAGACGATGTCTTGAATAATCCAATTTGCCATATACTTATTTGAGTTTTGGGTCGAATGATATAAATCCCAGAACATATGCTTTTGAGGGTCTGAACAAGGTGGCTTGCCTTGATCAATGTAGCAACCTTGAGTTATATATTCAAATCCTGCGCAGTAACAAGTGATCAAGTAAAAATGTCAGTTTCTATCCACTTATTTCAATATCTACGCAGTTTTGAAAAGGGATTTCAAATATACTTACCAAATTTCTTGTAATTGTCCATAACAAACTGCATTGCATTATAATAATCACCATATACTATAGACACTCCAGGGTATTTCTTTCTCAATTTCTCAAGCTTTGCTTGCAGAAGATCATTGTGATAGTTGAAAAAATCATTGTACTCCTTTACACAACCATATTTGTCTAGTGTGTTAGATTCTGCGAACTTGCTAACATAGCCTGGTGTACAACCTACTCGGTAGATTCCAGGGACAAGAACTCGAGTGACACCATAATGAATGACTTTCTGTATAGCCAGAGGTGCAATAACAAATTAATTGAAGAATCAAATATGATTATGTTGGGTTTAGTAAAAAATTAGCTAAGAAATTAACGCAATAATATTGTTACAGATATGGAAATACTCGTTTTACGAGTACGTTGACTTACTTCAATGGCTTTCTTGATGCTTTTTACGTTGTCAGATACAAGGCCCATCCTATTCACCTCCTCAATTGTTTTACTGGCAAAGTGAAATGCCATGTTATAGTCATTTGCTCCAATCTCTCCCATTATAAAGAGAGATGACTTGAGTTTTTCCTTACAATCTGTTAGACATATAAAATATAAACAATTAATATTAGTTATAATATTAACTTAAATTAATGACAAGTTTATGTCATGATAATACAAGAATCATTGCTTAGTTATGCGGGTCAAGTTATGCGGGTCAACCCAGTAACTCGTTAACCTGAGGTTTGGCTAGGACTAAATCAATGAAAACAT
>Ga0307513_10009681_pt1 | contig 12175 bp, 10 predicted proteins | sample 15_EM_MG_FD_202174 | JGI IMG/M metagenome (GOLD analysis project Ga0307513, IMG submission 202174) | Populus trichocarpa ectomycorrhiza microbial communities from riparian zone in the Pacific Northwest, United States - 15_EM | ecosystem: Host-associated > Plants > Roots > Unclassified | place... | reverse complement strand
GTCTTTAATCACAGGCCGGACGGAACAGAAGCGTCAGTCAGAAATTATCTCAGATTCCGCCACGGTCGCCGCCTTGAGTTCTTCCAGAAGTCGCGCGGAGGCCGCCGCCTTCGCTTCCCACGCGTGCGCGACTCCGGCGAGCGTGTCGCGTTCGCGCCCGTGGCGTTCGCTCCAAACATGAGCTTCGCGCGCGAGCCAATCGAGCACGCCGCGCGCGTCCTGCGCGAAGAGTGATTCGAGGACGTACTTGCGTTCCCCGGCGCGCAGGCCGAGTTCGAGCGTGCGCGCCGCGCGGCTCAAATCAGACCGCACGAGGATCATTCCGCTGCGCGCCGGACTCAGGAGCGTCTGCAAAAATTCTGCCGTCTCGCCCTCTCGCGGGTCGACGAGTCCTGCCGCTTCGCGCAGGTGCAGAGACAGTTGCGCAGGTGCGCCCGTCGCACGCGCTTCCTCGCGCAGCGCGTCCCGAAGTATCTCGCCCCAACGCCGGTAAAAGGGCGTCGCGATCTCGGTCAACTTCGAGAGGTAGGCGGGCAGCCAACTGAGCAGGTGCTCCCAGAGGTATGCCGCGCGCGCGCGTCGCCAACTCGCGCGGCGCGCGTCGTCCGTTTCGTTCGTTTCGAGTTCGGAGAGGTGCGCGTAGAGCGCGAGCATGACGGAGAGGTGATCGGGTTCGGGCGGCGGCGTCTGCGAGAGCGCGCGCCAGAAGCCCGCCACGCGGTCGCGCGCCTCGCCGCCGAGCATCCCCTCCGCGCCGAGATAGGCGGAGGCGTAAGGGTAGAGTTGGAAGACGAACATCTCCGTGTACTCGCTCGCCGCCGGAAGCGCGCCGAGTTCGAGCGCGGCGGCGACGGGCGCGCTCCCCGGCGCGGGCGGCTCTGCGAAGACGGCGAGTGCGCGAAACAGTTCCATTAGCTCCGTTCAATTCGGGCGCGTGACTAAAAAATATTATTTATCGACATTTACCGGGCAGCGATTCAACCTCCGTTGCGGCGAGACGATGAAGGTCGCTCCCGCGCCGCCGCGCGCGGCCTTCATCATCTAAAGACAACATAATGATCGCAGGAAGGCCATATTGCATTCTGATTACCCATTGTAGTCTTCGGCTAAATTTTCTCTATTCCCTCACGTGCTTGTGCCGCCCCTGACGTGCGGATTTTAATGGCGCATCACAGGCATCTCTAAAAGCTATTGAATTGACTTTAGGAGGTGTCATTTATGTTCTACGCTGAGCCGCTTGCTGGTAATTGTCGTTCGAGCCGCGAGAAGGCGCTTCAGGTGCTAACCCTCAGAGCCGCCGCAGTCGGTTGCAACACGCATCCGGCTACCTTTGCACACGTTCAACCACACGCCCATGCCACCGCGAGTCTGGCCTGCCGCTTCCTTGCGGCTCTCGCCAAGCGGGGCGGGAGCCGGATGCCGCTTGCAGCGGAGATCGAATTCGGCGCCCGCCTGCACGACATCGGCAAATACTTCATCGCGCCTTCGATCCTCTTGAAGCCGGGAACGCTCGACGAGGAAGAGCGGATCATCATGTCGCTCCACCCCATCTACGGAGCCGTCATCGTCGAGAAGTTGCAGGGTATGACCGACACGATTTATCGCGCCGTTCTGTACCATCATGAGCACTGGGACGGTTCGGGTTATCCGGAAGGGTTCGCCGGGACCGACATCCCGCTCGAAGCGCGCCTCATCTCCGTCGCCGATGTTTATATGTCGCTCCGGGCGAGGCGTTCCTACAAGCCGACCTATTCCAAGCGGGAAGCCTTAGCGACGCTCATTCACATGGCCGGGCGCGAACTAGACCCCTGTCTCGTCGAAGATTTCATTCACCTGATCGGGGACAAACAAGCGTCCGGAGACTGCGCGGTATGACTCAACAACAGCGGGGCGCGACCCTCGACGCGCCCGCTCCGCTCCCGGTCAGGCCGGCTCCAACTGCCCGTCCGGCAGGCGGTAGAACTCGCGCGCCGGCTTGAGCGGGCGCAACAGCCAGTAGGGACGGCGTGTCCCGTCGGGCGAAAACTGATCCGCGCCGCGCGTCAGCGCGATCCACTTGAGATAAACTTCGTGCGCCTTCTCCGTGTCAACCGAGATGTCGCCGTAAGAGTCTTGTGCGTCGGCCTTCGTGACGCGCACGGCCTGATGCCAGCAGTGCATGCCGGAGACGGGGTCGGGGTGGACGGGGAAAGTTAAGTTCTGATGGACGCCCACGTCCGTCCACCAGATGCGCAGCGTGTCCGCATCAGCCGAGGAGTAGGGCGCGACGCCGCTCTCGCGCTTCATGCCCCAGCGGTCGCCCTCGTGCGCGAGCGAGACGGTCGCCATCAACTGCCGCTGCCCCGCCTCTTTCAACTTCCAACGCCCCATGTGATGACTGCACGCGACGATGCCCGGCTTGATCCCCTCCGTCACCCACGCGCGCACGACGAAATACCCGATCTCCGTCTCGACGCGCACGAGGTCGCCCGTGCGGACGCCGAGCCGCGCCGCGTGCGACGTGTGTATCCACAGAGGGTTCGTGTGCGCGATCTCGTCGAGCCACTTCGCGTTGGCCGAGCGCGTGTGAATCTGCACGGGCAGGCGGAAGGTCGAGATGAGAACCGTCTGATCTTTATCGAGGTTGCCGGGATGAATGTGGCTGCGTATGTAGGTCGGGATAATGTACTCGGGCCAGCCCCAGTCGGCGAGCGTGCGCGAATAAAATTCGAGACGCCCGCTCGGCGTCGGGAAGCCGCGCAGTGTCTCGCCGTCAACCCGCACGCCGACGAGCCTGCGCCCCTCGGCGTCGCCGTCGGGACTCGGTATCGGCACGATGTTCAACGAGGGCGGCTTGGGCGTTTTCGTAAACACGCGCCCGAAGTGATCCGTCCGCGTGTCCTCCAACTCTTCCTCCGGCACGCCCTCTTGATAAATCGCCCCGACCTTCTTCTTCACCTCGAACGAACCGTAGCGGCGCATGAACTCGAATGGCGATAACTTCTCCGCCGCCGCGCGCTCCGGCAACCCCGGCACGCTGTTCTCGAAAATGTAACTGTAATACTCGTCAACGCTCAGACGCTCGCCCGGCTTGCGCTTGGATTCGACGTACTGGCGTATGCCGAGACTCCCATCCGGGTCGATGCGCCAGGAGAGTTCCAACCAGAACTCATTTTCCTCCCACACCTCGCCGGGATTGATCTCGCGCGTGTCCGTAATCTCCTCGCCGAGCCGCTCGCGCGCGGCGCGCAAGACCGGCTGGCGGAAACCGATCCACTGCGCGTCGTGCGTCTCGTAAGAATGGATGTCGTGCCGTTCCGAGCCGTGCCCCATCGGCAGGATGTAGTCTGCGAAGTAGGCCGTCTCGTTCCACGTCGGCGTCAGCGCAACGTAGCAGTTGATCAAGCTCTCGTCGTTCAGGACCTCGACCCAACTGAACCCGTCGGGGTTCGTCCACACGGGGTTATAGACGCGCGTGAAATAGACATCCACTTTGCCGCGTCCCTCTTTCAAAAAGTGCGGCAGCAGAAACGACAGTTCGTTCATCGCGAGCGGGTATTCGCGCGGCCACGTCAACTCGTTCCAGCGCGGCGGGTGCGGCGGCGTGTACATGGGCTTCGGCACAAACTTGTTCCACGCGTTCGGGAACACACCGCCCTCTGTCGCCACCGCGCCGAGCAGTGCGTTCAACATGAAGAGGGTGCGCGTCACCTGCCAGCCGCCGCTGTTGCCCGCCGACGCCGAACGCCAGTTGTGACTCGAAAAACGCGTCCCCGCCGTCGCCACGACACGCGCGATCTCTTCGATCACTTTCGCGTCAACGCCCGACTCGCGCGCCGCAAACTCGAAAGTGTATTCCGCGTAAAGTTCTTTCAGGAGCGTCTGAAAATTCTCGAAGTTCGTCTCCCGCTCCGGGTGCTCGACCGCCAGAAACTCTTCCCAGTTCCACCAACGCCGCACGTACTCCGCGTTGTAGAGTTCATGCTCGATCAGATAGTTCGCAATCGAGAGCACGATGGCGGGTTCCGAGCCGGGATAGGGCGAGACGAAATAGTCCGCATGCGTCGCCGTGTTCGACAGGCGCGTGTCGAAGACGATGAGCTTCGCGCCGTCGGCCTTCGCCTCGATCACGCGTTGCGCGTGCGGGTTGAAATAGTGTCCCGCCTCCAGATGTGAACTGATGAGAAAAATCACCTTCGCGTTCGCGTGGTCCGGACTCGGGCGATCCAGCCCCATCCAGTATTGATAACCGGCGCGGCTCGACGACGAGCAGACGTTCGTGTGCGAGTTGTGCCCGTCCACGCCCCACGCCGCGAGTATCCGCTCGGTAAAACCGTCCTCGCCCGGACGCCCCACGTGATACATCACCTCGTTGTGCCGCTCCTCGACGATGGCCTTGCGGATGCGCGCCGCGATTGCGTCCAGAGCCTCGTCCCAACTCACGCGCTCCCACTTGCCCTCGCCGCGCGCTCCGGCGCGTTTCAACGGATAGAGGATGCGGTCGGGGTCTGTAATCTGATTCAGCGTCGCAGGCCCTTTGGCGCAGTTGCGCCCGCGCGAGCCGGGGTGTTCGGGATTGCCCTCGAACTTCTGCACCTGCAAGCTCTCCCGATCCACGTAAGCCAACAGACCGCACGCCGACTCGCAGTTAAAGCACGTCGTCGGCACGAGCATGTAACGACGCTCCACGCGCTCAGGCCACGCGCGCGAATCGAGTTCCACCCAATCGTCCCAACGCTCCTTCGGCGGAAACGCCGCCAGATGCACCCGGCTCGGCCCCGGATAAAACGTCTCCCCACGCGCCTCCGTCTCCCTGCGCGCCGCGCTCACTCGCTGATTTAATTCACTTGGCTTCATAAGTTCAACTTCGTTTGTGATCTAGTCTGACAATGGCGACTCGTCTTGTTAACAGTTAGGGCTAAGGCTTCTTCCCTTCCGCGAGTTGAGCAATCGCCTTCTCGATTCTGCGCACGCGCGTTTCGGGGCGTTTGGCTTCTTCGACGGCGCGGGCGTGTTCTTTTTGGTGGGTGTAGCTGAGTTTGTCCCACGCGGCCTGTGCGGCACGGTTGGCTTTGAGGGCGCGGGCGAGGTCGGCGGGCGGGGTGATGATGCGCGGCTCGTCGTCGCGTTCCAGCGTGACGCTGATGATCTCGCCGCCCTGCACATTCGCGGCGGCGCGGAGTTGTTTGTTGACGACGAAGATGTATTTGCCGCCCATCGGGAAAAGCGTGCCGCGGAAGGGGTGTTTATTGATCGTGCCACGGACGGGGACGCGGGCGCGCGTGCCGAAGGCGGCGGGCACGTCGAAGGGGATGGTGATGCCGGTGGCCTCGCTGTTCTCGTGTTTTTCGAGCAGCACGCGGAAACGTTTTGTCGTCGCCATAATCTCCTCCATTCGAGTTTTTGCCGTTCGAGTTTCTGCCATTTGCGTTTCTGAAATTGCCGCGCGAGGCGTCGTCGTTTAAGAATGTTTCGTCAATCTCCAAGTTTGTATCAGGCCAGCGGGACGGACTGACCGGCCTGCACGTAGGCGTGCTCGAAGAGGAGCAGACCGGCGAGCGCGAGCGGCACGGCGGCGAGGCCGAGCCACGGCGCGAAGACGCCGAGAAGCGTCAGCGCGACGCCCGCGCGGAAGAAGCTGCGGTAGCGTCCGCCCGTCATTTCGCGGACGGCGAGGTGCGCGTGCGCCGTCGGGTGGATGATCGAGACTTCGCCCCAGATGAACAACAAGTGTATGAGACTGAGCGCGCCGAGCGACCACAGGAGCGGCGCGTTGAGCGCAGGCTCAAGCCACGCGGCGAACGGCAGGAGCGCGGCTGCGCCGACGAGCAGCGATTGGACGAAGAGGTGCGGCGGCAGGAGCGGGTTCTGCCACATGTCGCGCGCTTTGGCCTGCGCGAAGAGATAGGCCGTGTAGATGGCCGTCAACGCTGCGAGCGGCAGCCCGGCGATCATCAGGAGGCGTTGCGGCGTCGTGCTGCCTGACAGGCTGGCGGCGAAGTGGAGCGCGAGGACGAGCGAGTAGCCCGCGATGATGAACGCGCCGCGCACGAGCCAACTGCGCCAGTGCGGTCGGGTGAAGATGAGATAGAAACGTTCGGGGTGCTCCAAGTCCCAGATGAGCAGTGCGCCCGTGAGCGCGAGGAACGCGCCGGAGACGACGGGCGCAACCCACAGCCAGAGCGTGCTCTCGGCTTTTAAGAATCCCGACAGCACGAGCAGCAGCGGCACGAGGTATGCGCCCGCCGCGATGCCCTTCGTCCAGGTGTAGAGGCTGACGCGCCAGTCCCACGGGATCGTGTGCGGCACGTCGTAGGAGAGCAGCGCGGCGGCGGACGTGTTGTTGTAGTCGGGATGACCGGAGACGACGTAATCCGTGCCCGTGCGTTGCTCGCTCCACATGAAGAGTTCGCCGTCGGGGCGGCGCGCGGCGAGCGGGTCGAGCGTCGCCTGATGCGCGCCCTTGTAGAAGAGTTTGGGCAGCGTCTCCTTCTCGGGGCGACGCACGTTCACGGGGTCGCGGTTGATGATGCGTGCGACTTTGGAATCCGGGTCGTGCATGTCGCCGACGAGGATCGCTTCGACCGGGCAGACGACGACACACGCGGGTTCGAGTCCCATGTCGATGCGGTGTGCGCAGAAGTTGCACTTCTCGGCGGAGTGGTCTTCGGGGTTGATGAAAATGGCGTCGTAGGGGCAGGCGGCCATGCACGCCTTGCAGCCGATGCAAATCGACTTGTCGAAATCGACGATGCCGTCGGCGCGTTTGAACATCGCCGTCGTCGGGCAGGCCGTCGCGCAGGGCGCGTGCGTACACTGGTTGCAGCGCGTCACCTGATGCGCCCGGCGCGTCTGCGGGTATTCGCCCACGTCAACGTGCTTGACGTAAGTGCGCGTCACGGAGAGCGGCACGAGGTTCTCGGACTTGCAGGCGGTCGTACACGCGTGACACCCGATGCAGCGCGTCTGGTCGATGACCTTCCCCCAACGAGGCGCGCGCTCCGCCGACGCGTCCCCGCTCCCGTTCACGGCTGACTCTTCCATCCACATCTCCCGCACTTTTGGGTTTTGAAAATTGACACGACAGACTACACCGAAACGCTTTTACTGAACAACGGGACTCTCCGCCGTTTGCTTCAACAGCGCGATCAACTTGTCCGGGTAGTCGGTCATGATGCCGTCAACGCCGAGGGCGACGAGACGACGCATCGCGGCCTCTTCGTTGATCGTCCAGACGTGTATCTCCAGCCCGCCGCGATGCGCCGCCGCGACGAGTTCGGGCGTCAGCCACCCGCGCCCGCCCACGGACTCCGGCACTTGCACGAGGCGCGTGCGTGTCTTGTCAGCCGCGATGCCGCGCCCCGCCTGCAAGTCCTCGGACAGCGCGACCACCTCGTCCAGGCTGGCCGACGTGTTGACTCCGGGACACTCGCGCCGGAACTCTCCGAGCACCTGCGAACTGAACGAAGCGACCGTCACTCTCGCCGTCGCGCCGCTCTCCGTGAGCATCCGGCAAAAAGGTTTGGCGAGCGAGGGCTGCGCCTGCTTGATGTCTATGTTGAGCCGCGCCTGCGGAAATTGATCGAGGACTTCGCGCAGGGTCGGGACGGTCACGCCTTTGCCCCTGAACGGGAACGTGCGTCCGCCGTCTTTCGTCCAGCGATAACCGGCGTCGAGTCGTTTCAGTTCGGCGAGCGTCAGGGCAGAGACGCGGCCCGCGCCGTTCGTCGTCCGGTCAACCGTGGCGTCGTGGATGATGACGAGCGCGCCGTCGGCGGTGGCGTGCAGGTCCATCTCCAACACATCGACGCCGAGCGCGACCGCTCCGGCGAAGGCGTGCGCCGTGTTCTCCGGCCACAGCCCCGCGCCGCCGCGATGCGCCATCACGAGCGGGCGGCACGGCGTGGCCGTGCGATCTTCGGAAATGTGCGGGTCGCGTGCGTGCATGTCCGGCCTCTTCAGCGCGAATCCGTAAAGCGCGCCAAGCATCCCGACCGCGCCGAGCGATAACACGAGCCATGCCGCACCACGTTTCGTCATCCTTATCAACCTTCTCTCCCAAACAAAACTCTCTCACTCTGCGTCTTCAAGTTTAGCACCGCCCCGCCCCGAAGTTTGACCGTCGAAACGTTGACTTCAACTCCGCCGCCGTGTTTGACTGCGACGAACCGGACAAACATTCTTGAGTCGGAGCGAACCAGGGGGACGCGCGGGGCGCGTGTGCAAACTAACGCGCCTTATTCAAACGACATGGCCGAAGAACTTTACGATTGCATCGTGGTGGGCGCAGGACCGGCGGGTCTTTCCGCCGCTCTCTTTCTCGCGCGCTATCGCAGGCGCGTGCTCACCTTCCACCACAACAGCCCGCGCAACATTTATTCGCACGGCGTCCACGGCTTCCTCGGCCATCACGGCATCATGCCGACCGAACTGCTCGCGCGCGGTCGCGACGAGGTGACGATGCATGGCGGTCTGATCGCCGAAGGCTGCGTCACGCGTGTCGAGCGGATCGGCGAAGAACGCTTTCGCGTCTCGACCGGCGACGACAAGATCGTGGAGCAGTCGTTCGACGCGCGCCGCCTGCTGCTCGCCACGGGCTTGCGCGATCTCATGCCCGACTGTCCCGGCTTCCGCGAGTTCTACGGCGTCTCCGTACACCACTGTCCCGATTGCGACGGCTTCGAGGTGACGGGCAAGCGCGTCGCCGTCCTCGGTCGCGGCAAGAGCGCCGCCGGATTCACGCTCGGCCTCCTGACGTGGACTGATAAACTGACGCTCATCACCAACGGCGACGCGGGCGACCTCTCCGACGAACACCTCGCCAGGCTCGCCGAATTCAACATCCCCGTCACCAACCAGATCATCGCCCGGCTCGAAGGCGACGCCGAAACGAACCAACTCCAACTCGTGCGTTTCGACGACGGCGACACGCTCGCCTGCGATGCGCTCTTCTTCAACCTCGGCACGGAAACCGCTTCAAATTTGCACGAGATGCTCGGCTGCCGGATTGACGAAGATTGCGGGCTGGTGTGGGTTGACGAAGACCAGCAGACGAGCGTGCCGGGCGTCTACGCGGCGGGCGACCTCACGCCGAAATCCCAACTCGCCGTCGTCGCCGCCGCCGAAGGCGCGATGGCCGCCATCCACATCCACAAGTCGCTCATCCCCGAATCGCAAAGAGTTTAGAGGAATTGGTTCATCGGTTCATTGATTCAATAAAGAAATGGATCAATTCTTCATTGAATCAATGAATCAATGAATCAATTCCTAATTGAATCAATGAATCAATTCCTAAAGTTCTGCGTCACCATCAGGCCGCGCCGACCGCCGTCCATGACGCCGATACCGACGCGACCGAATTGCGGGCGCAGGATGTTGGCGCGGTGGCCGGGCGAGTTCATCAGGCCGGTGTGGGCGATGGAGAGCGTGGGCGCGAGCGCGAGATTTTCACCCGCCGTGCGGAAGGTGACGCCGCCCTCGCGGATGCGCGCGAAGGGGTCGCGGCCTTCGGGTGTAACGTGCGAGAAGTAGCCGCGCGCGAACATGTCGGATGAATGACGACGCGCCACTTCCCTGAGTTCGTCGTCGGCGGCGAGGGGCGCGAGTCCTTCGGCGGCGCGTTCGCGGTTGACGAGTTCGAGCATCTCGGTTTCCAGCTCCGGTCGCGGTTTCGTCTCGGCCACTTTGAAAGGCAGTTCGACGCTCTCGTTAGACTCCGGCTTGATCGTCAGCCGGTTGAGCGTCTGCGCGATGGCGTCGTTGAAGACGGGAGCGAGCGCGCTTTCGAGCTGTTCGGTGGAAGCAGCGAGGCGGTTGGCGAGTGCGCTCTCTCGCGCGCGCGCCTGCATCCCGTCGGGGAGCGGCGCGGCCATGAGCAGCGCGGCGGTGATGGCGGCGGTGATGAGTCCGCTGGCGAGGCCGGGCGCGACGCCCGCCGCGCGATTCAGACGCCGCTTGTGTACGTCTTTCGGCAGACGGCGCAGGAGCGCAGAGCCGAGCAGTTGAATCGCCAGCCCGGCGGCGAACGCCACCAAGAGGAACGCGACGGGTCTGTCCCACGCCTCCGCCCAGTCGAAATGCGGCGCGAGCCAGCGCGCGACCGGTTGGTAGAAGCGCAAGCCCAGAAGCAGGCTGCCGATCCAGCGCAGCAGATCGAGCAGACCGAGGATGAAGCCGCGATACCAGCCGTAGTACGCGCTCAACAGCACGATCAAGATCAGCAACAGATCAATGTAGTTCACACTCATCGCAGCACCGTTCGCCCACGGGACGTTTCGATAATCTGGTTGACTTCATGCGCCGAAAATTTGTACATCAAACTACACGCAAGAATTGTCGGAAGCGTGACGCCGAGCACAGATAAACGTGACGATTGGCCGGAGCAACCTGCGCGCCGCGGCGACGCGCCTTTCGCAACTCGCCGCCGTTCGAGACTTTTGCGGCGCGTGTCGCCTGTGCATCCCGCCGCGCGCGCCGGGTACGTGGAGTTTTGATGCCGCTCATTTTGCCGCCCAGAGATAAATACGTCGTCGGCGTCATCTCCGACACGCACGGTTTGATGCGCGCCGAAGCCCTGCGCGCACTGGCGGGCGCGGAGTTAATCGTCCACGCGGGCGACATCGGGAAACCGGAAGTGCTCGACGCGCTACGCGCCGTCGCCCCGGCGGTCGTCGCCGTGCGCGGCAACAACGACCGCAACGCGTGGGCGCAAGCGATAGCCGAAACGGAGACGATTGAACTCGGCGAAGTCAAGCTCTATCTCCTGCACGCCTTGCAGGAACTCACGCTCGACCCCTCGGCCAATGGCTTCGACGTGGTGGTGAGCGGCCACTCGCACCGCCCGTCCGTCGAACGACGCAATGGTGTGCTCTACCTGAATCCGGGAAGCGCGGGGGCGCGTCGCTTCAAGCTGCCCGTCTGCGTCGCGCGACTCACGGTGCGCGGGCGGAGTTGCCGCGCGCGCATAATCGAACTGGCGTTGTGAGCCGCGCGCCGGGTCTGGAAAGTTTATGATCCTGATCGTCAATCTCAACCTCGCCGTCGATCACATCGTCGAAGTGGACGGCCTGCGCGCGGGCGAGGTGCAACGCTCGCACGGCGCGCGGCAACAGGCGGGCGGCAAGGGCGTCAACGTCGCGCGCGTGCTCAAGACACTGGACGAGCCGTCGCTGCTGTTGGGCTTCTGCGGCGGGCAGGCGGGCGACCTCATCGCGGCGGGTTTGCGCTCGGAAAACATCGCGTCGCTCTGCACGCGCACACGCGAAGAGAGCCGCACCTGTCTCGTCATCAACGACCACGGACGCCGCGAGCAGACCGTCATCAACGCTCCCGGCGCGCGCGTCGGCGATGCGGAGCGGCGCGACTTCGAGGCGACTTACACACGCGAACTTCACCGCGCGGAGTTGGTCGTCATAACCGGCAGCCTGCCCCCAAACTTACCCGCAGACACTTACGCGCGCCTGACAACCGAGGCCAACGGCGCGGGCAGCCGCGTGCTGCTCGACTGCGCAGGCGCGCCTCTCGCACATGCGCTCGGCGCGCGTCCCTTCCTCGTCAAAATCAACGCGGTGGAGGCGTCGGAACTCCTGAGCGCGCCCGTCACGGACTTTCCCGCTGCTGCTCGCGCGACGCGTGCCCTACGCGAATGGGGCGCAGAGAACGCGATGATCACGCTCGGCGCGCAGGGCGCGTCGCTTGATTTCGCGGGCGTGCGTTACAGGTTCGACGCGCCACAGGTGCGGGCGGTCAACAGCGTCGGCAGCGGCGACGCCACGCTGGCCGGACTCGCCGCCGCGTTCCGTCGCGAATGGACGGCTGAAGCGGCGGGCACGCTCGCCGTCGCAGCCGGGGCTGCCAACGCCCTGCACGGCGCGGGCGGGTGCAGCGCCGCAGAGATCGCCGCGTTGCAGCCGCGCGTGCGTTGTGAAGTGGAAGAGTTTTAGAGGTGGAAAAATTTTACGAGCGGCAGAGTTTTAGAAGCGGAAAAATTTTACGAGTTGTTGAGGCGGTAGGAAACAGTTGTTTGTCCCTGTCGGGACTCTTCAACCAATCTCTCGAAAACAGTTCTCCAACTAGAACAATTTTCAGATGGATGTAGAACAATCGCTATAACTGTAGGGGCAGGGCTTGTCCCTGCCCGTGTGGTGACGTCTATAACAGTAGGGGCAGGGCTTGTCCCTGCCCGTGTGTTGACGTC
>Ga0307513_10009680_pt1 | contig 12175 bp, 7 predicted proteins | sample 15_EM_MG_FD_202174 | JGI IMG/M metagenome (GOLD analysis project Ga0307513, IMG submission 202174) | Populus trichocarpa ectomycorrhiza microbial communities from riparian zone in the Pacific Northwest, United States - 15_EM | ecosystem: Host-associated > Plants > Roots > Unclassified | place... | reverse complement strand
TCCACATGAAATCGTCTGGACCAAGATAGAAGAACCAATTGGTCACAAATTGCAATTACCTTCTCAATTAATTGTGTGAATCTCACTTCTTTATTATCTGATTTTTCTGACAAATTGAATCTCACTTCTTTACTATGTGATTCTCACTTCATTAAAATTCTGAAAAAATAAGAGTGGAGTAGGGCAATAAACCAATATAATTTAGAGTCTGTTTTTCTAAGTAATCTTTTATTGATTTTATTTTCTATAGAATTAGTTTTTTTTTTAGCCTCCTTTCCATTTGATTCTTCTAGGAACAAAAACATTATTAATAATAAAGAAATTACTATTGCGGATTTAAAAAAAATATTGATGATTAGAAAATACCAAAAGTTCAAAAGAATCAGATTTATCAAACTTCTCCATTCAATCTTTTCAAAACTGATTCTACTATTAAAATTGAAGAAAGAGATATACAACTTATAAATTTTTTTGAAACTATCCAGTTTCTTTCCCAAAAATCCTTACAAAAACACAAACATATAAACTATAAATATATTCATGTTGGTTTTATACAAGTAAGAATAAAACTCCTTACCAAATAAGGCTTAGACACTTCTATCCTTACAGTCTCTAGAGATGTCGGATGCCATAATTTCCAAGATTCATTATTAAGCTCTATAAAATCTAGTTTAAGTAGTGGTCCTGTCTCATTTGATTGTTACCCAAATCTTATCATCCCTCTCCAAGAAAAAAACATATTGCATAGTAATAAATAAAAACTCATGACCACAATATGTTTGAAGGATTAATTTTAATAGCTTTGATCTTCAAAATCCACTACAAAGCTATTTTCTCTATCTTTGCTAGCAAACATAAATTTCAATCTCAAAAGGCTGAAACCTTAGTTTTACAAACAGACATTTCAAAATCAAACACAGTTATACCCAGAGCCATCCAATGGAAATATATGACCTTACTAGAAGACTGAATCCTTTAAAGAGCAACTCAACCTAAACCTCAACAACCTTTACAATCAAATATCCAACTTAAATAAATAACTCAATATAGTGATGACAATGTTAAACTAACCTTCCATAGACATTTAACCACTTCTAGATTCTAAGATGAATCCTCTTCATCTAGTACTCTTAATTTAGGAAGAATCTTTGAGATTCCCTCTCTCATAAATATACCTTACCATACAAACTCATCTAAAAAATCAACATCTGATATTCCTAGTACTAGTTTTCAAAATGTAGATTATACCACAAATATACCTAAGCCTTTATATATAAACCTAGAAAATGATTGACCCTCTTCACCAACCTCTCCAACGTTCTCTGCTATAACAAAGAATATCCAAAATGAACTAAATACTTTAGAAAAAGAATTTCTCATTAATAAAAAAAATATATTTTGTATATGATTTCTATAGTAACCATAACTTTGAATAAAGATTTTGGTTTTTCAAAAAAATATTCTAAAACAAAGACAAGAAATACAAAAATGTTTTTATGATTTTATTGCATTACATAAAATACAAATCTTGTTTTTTGATTGGTTTGAGTTATATTATACTTCTAAAAATCATATTGCATTTCTTTTTACAAAATATGTATGTCCTATTAAAACAAGGAACAAAACCTATATTTAGAAACTATCACCCGTTGAATCTGAACATCCTCCATTGAGAAACCTCAAAATCCCTCAGAAAGACCAAACAGTTAAAGTTGCTCCTTACAAATTCTCAAATGAAGATGTTACCACCAATATCAAACACATTATACAACAAAACAACTTCATAAACACAAACTTCGACATCATAGGATAACAACTTAATAGAATAGAAAAACATACCAGAAGTCTCTATTTTTTCTTGTTGAAACTACAAAACCTATTGAACAAAAGCTTAAAAACCCAGTTTTCAAACCATACTAAGTCATTAAAGCTGGCCAAAATCAAATTCAAAATAACAAAAAAGATTTTCTTAAAGCTATTAAGGATTATCTCAACCACCATGAAGTTTTCTCTTTCATCTTAATTGCTCCTGACATACCCTAAATCAGTAACCACCGTCAAACCTTCACAAGTCATGTAAACACTATACAACATGACAAAAACCAAACTTCTACTGAAGAAGAAGCCTTTTAAGAAGAAATTTCTAAAATAAACAAACTTTATTGGAGAAACCCTATACCTAGAACACCTTTTGTTACACCGGACATAGAAATCCAAAGTGAGTCAGGCATTGTTAACCAACATAAGTTCAATGCCCTTTTCCCTTTATGAATGAAAAATTGATGAATGATAAAATACAATATCATAAATACCTTACAACAAATGACAATCGCTATCAATACTTACAAAACCCTGACTAGAACCTTAGACAAAGTTAAAGCAGAACTTTTAATTGCAGGATTTTTTGGTCAATTAAAAGGATGGTGGGATTGTCATCTCACTGAAACCTAATGATTGAAGATTCTACAATTTATTCAAACCTATGAAAACCAAACATCAATCCTTGACCTACCTGGTAACACTATTTAAGATGTAGTATCAACCTTGATACTAACTATTTCTCTACATTTCGTAGGAGATCCATTCCATTTAAAGAATAAAAATGCTGAACTTCTTTCAAATATTAGGTGCAAAAAACTTAGTGACTTCCAATGATACAAAAACATCATTCTTACTCGTGTTATGCTTTAAGAAGACTCTAACAACCTTTCAGAAAAGCAAAATTTCTTGCTTGATTACGTACCCTTCTAGGAGAGAGAGTTAAAAACAAAATCAAAGACACTTCTGGCAACAAAACTATCCCCTATGAGCACTTATAATATGATGAACTTTTTAACTTCACCTAAAAAGAAGGTCTCAAGATCTATCAAGATCTTAAACTCCAAAAACACTTTAAGTGGAAAATGAAACGAACCAGACATGAATTATGAAGTTTTTATCAACAGTTTGACTTATCTATTAAAAAAACAGCTTGTTGTGGTACCTGTTCCAAGCCTCAGTCAAAACATCTAAAACCATTTCACAAACAATTAGCCCACAAATACATAAAATATTTTAATATCAAATCTGAACCTTACTACAAAGTCTCCCATTTAAAAAAAAAAAGCAACAAAAAACTCCCAATCCAAGCCCATATTTGACCTCAAAACCATTACCTGTTACAAATATGGAAAAAATGGTCATACTTCTAGATTTTGTCGTGTAAATACCAAACTCCATGAACTTCAATTAGAAGAAGAAGTTGTTCATCATATCCATTCTCTTTTAATTGAAGCTTTTGAAACTAAAACAAACCCTTCAGACATTTTTGAAGAACCTATAAAAATTAATGAGATAACAACATCTAGTTCTGACTTAGAAGACTCTTCTGACCACATTTCAAGACAAATAAATGTCATTACTAGAGACCAATAATTCATCCTTGAAGCCATCAAATGCCTTAATCATCCCCAACTACAAAAAACTTACCTATACAAACTCAAATACTTTTGATAAAGTAGAGCTACTATAGCATGTTTAAAGTCATTCTCTTCTACATTCAACCAATACAAATACTTATGATCTTACAAAAATCCTTAAAAAAATAAAAATCTAAACCTCTAGCTACTATCCCAGAATTATAATTTGAAATCAAAACCATCAAAACTGAGCTTAACAACCTTAAACAAGCCCAACAAAAAGATTATGTCATATTACAACTTTTTTATATATAAAATTAGGAAATGATTCAGATTCTGATAGAGAATTAATTTCTAATCATGATATAGAACATGACCTAAGAGATCATGCTTTGACAAACATTGAGCATATTCTTGAAGATTTTCTCCTTGTTTTAACTCAAATTACTTCAAAAAACATTTCATAAAAATCACCTTGGTTTTTCTAGATGATTTTCAAATAGATACTATTGTCTTATTTGATACAGTTGTAGATTTAAATTGTATCAAAGAATGAATAGTTTCAAAACAATTTTTAAAAAGTAAGAAAAACTTTTTACAGCAAACAGTACTATATTAGGAATAAAAAACAAAACTCAAGCATCCATTTCAAACAATGGTTTTTATCTTAAAAACTTTTTTGTTATTATAAATGATATTAATCATATTGTTATTCTTGACACTCCTTTTATTGATATGATCAGTCCTTACAAAACTGGTCATGAAAGCATTACTTCAAAATTCAATGGTTCAAAACTTGTTTTTCCATTCCTAGAAAAACTAAAACTATAAATATTAATTTAATCAAAGTATGTTCTATTCATACTCATCAAATAAACGCTTTAATTTTTAAAAAGCAAACTCAGCTTATGCATCTGAAACAAGATGTGTTTTTACAAAAAAAAAATAGAACAATAATTACAAAACCCTGTTTTACGAAAAGAATTTCAGATTTTCAAACCAAAATAGAATCATAAATTTGTTCTGATATACCAAATACTTTTTGAAAAAGAAAACAATATATGGTTGATCTCCCCTATGATGATAATTTTAATGAAAAACATATACATATAAAAGTTAGACCTATCCAGATAAATGTTGAGCTAGAACAACATTGTAGACTTGAAACTCAAGATTTACAGTCTAAAGATCTTATACAAAAATCTAAATCACCTTAGTTATGTGTAACTCTTTATATCAACAAAAATTGTTAAATAAAAAGAGGCACACCATGATTCGTCATAAATTACAAACCTTTAAATAAAGCTTTGAAATAGATTAGTTATCCAATTCCAAACAAGAAAGATTATTGCAAAAATTACATTCTAAATTTGTATTTTCAAAATTTGATATAAAATCAGGTTTTTGGTAAATACATATTCATTCAAAAGATCATTATAAAACTGCATTTACAATTCTTTTTAGCCAATATGAATGGAACATAATGCCATTTGGATTGAAAAATGCTCTCTCAGAATTTCAAAGAATTATGAACGATATTTTTAATCCATATTCAAGATTTTGCATAATTTACATTGATAATGTTCTTATTTTTTCAAACTCTTTAGAACAACAGTTTAAACAGTTGCAAATATTCTTCTATCTTGCAAATAAAAATGGATTATTTATTTTAAAAACTAAGATTTCTCTTTTTCAAACTCATATTCATTTTCTTGGTCACTATATTTCACAAGGCACAATCACACCTATAGAGAGATTCATCACCTTTACCTGTAAATTTCCTAACATAATCCTTGACAAAAACCATTCTCATCATTGAGAATACATAACATTGGCTCTGCTCATGGTATTTTGATTACAATACATAACATGGATCCCCCATTCTCATCATAAGATTCAAAGTCAAATGGTGGGATTCTTTTTGCAGCAGAATCTAAGAGTTCCAAACTTGCAATCTTGCAATGGTATGCTTCAACCTTTATTGTTGCAACAAAATCCAAAGAAGAATATTTTTAAATCATGAAGCAGCTCTTATAAAGTGACTCCAAATCAAATGGCTTTATTTCCTCTTCATCTTTAGAATTCATAATTGGTTTAGAAGATGAAAACGAATACGACTGTTTTGGAATTCTCCCTCCTATACAAAAACCCTAAGCATTTCTACCTGTGTCGTATATGTGTGTCTGTGTAAAAAAAAAGAGTTTTTAAGGCTGAAGCATACGCCAAAAATATTTATATCGCATTTTTAATTTTATTCTCTTTTTATAATGCCCATCTTCTCATGCCGTTATGGCAGGTCCATCTAGGCTTATCTTCTTCTAGCCTTTCATACTCTTAGTCCAAAGATTTCTGTCGGTATAAAAGATAAGTTTTCCTCCACTTGCAAATACAATAAAAAACTTTCAACGGTGGGAGATAAGGCAGACAGCTACATCGGACAACCTTTCAAAAGTTCAATAATTAAAAAACTTCAAAAAATTTCAAATTTGCCATAATTCCCCCATATAAATATGTAGCACTCTCTTTGTTCAAGGCAAATAATTTTCTTTAGACAATTCTTAAGCACAGAAAATCAATATCTCTAAATCCATAACTCCTGTATTTACCTTAATACAAATTTATGTAAGATTTCTTCAAATTTCAAGCTTTGTTTTCTTTTCTGGAAAATTTATTTTATATTCTTGCATTTATAAATATGCTATGTATTTGCTAGAGGATCATATCATTGTTAGACATGCCTTTATTTTCACATTAGAAATTATATGTCTTTAATTATACTATGTTTCATTATTACTGTGTTTTATTATTATTATTATTTCCCAGTTGAATTATATGTTCATTGGCATAGATTATGTAGTTATCAATAAAATATCTTTATAGTAAAAAAGATCTTAGATAAATTGACAACACCAAATCTAATTTGACTATTCCATTGAAAGATATTCAAAGGCGGACAAAATCTTTCAATTTCTTTATAACAGTTAAAAGAAATAAAGATATATAAAAAATGAAAAAGTTAAACCTTTATAGTAATCATGAGTGACAAAATAAAATGATACTAAAATCTCTTTTAAACCATGGTCAGGTGCTCTTTTAAAATGGGGGTCATCAATTTAGGTTCTTAGAACCATTGACAGCCTAAAAAGTATAAAGCTTTTACCATCAAATTGGACATGAGGTGTCCTTAGGGCCTGACGTGATAACATTTATAAGTATGAGGCCTTTTGATATTCCATAGACAATTAAACCCTGGATGGGGTTGATTCACTTGAAGCCAGATGATACACCTAAATGCACTATCCCCTAATTAAACCTGGTTTATTTGATGCAAACACCTTCAAAGATACGTTAAAATCAAACTTGAGTGGTTTGCAACTTAATCCAATAAGAACTTACCTTGGAGAACAAAATTATATGCGATGGTCACGCCCACCCTACACCTATAAAGAGACGCACACGAGTAGTATAAAATCACAATGAAGTTGATCAATCCTTAGAAGAGTTCACAAGTTTTATCAAGAACTTAGTACGGGAATCACTAAACCACACAAAAGATAGCAAGAATGCCAATTTCTTTATTAAAAATAGTTTGATAGTCTAACCTCAAAAAGTCTATAAAATAGTATTTATAATAGAAATAATCCTAAGTCTAATAGGATATCTCTAATAAATATGAATATATCAAATAAATAATAATAATATATTAAACTTAAATTTAAATAAAGGCCCTAATATTTCTAAAAGGCCTAATAATAATTAAAAAATAAATAAAACAATAACCCAACTAATTTAAATATAACAAAAGTTGTTTTTGTAATCTGCTGGCAGAATCTAAGTCCAACCTCAAATATTTTGGTACACATTATCGATATGTGAAGCTCAAAACCTGAATTTAACTTTTTTAAAAGGATGGATCTGATTTTGGTTTTTTGGATCATTATATCCACAAGGTTCACATCAGTTACCCTACATCCACCCATCCATTTCTTCGAGGAACTTAGATAAACACTCAAGTATCTCAATATTCAGCATTCTAAACAATTACAACAATATAGGTTCTTTTTTAATAAAAAAAAAGTACAAGTGTGACTATCCTCATAAGTTAAGGTTAGTATGGAAGGAGGTATAAACTCAAACCTCACCTTTATAAGGAGTGGATTCTCCAACCAGCGAGAGAAGATAACCCTCAAATACGATTTATAATGGGGTGGGGTCTCTCTTGAAGAACTATGTAGAGTGAGGGTTATAATTAGTTGTGATGTTCAGGACCATCTGATATCTAGGGAACTATTAGGTCCTATTACAAGAAGTCATTATGGAGAGGAAAAGGTAGTCTTATCATTAAACTTGAGCACTCATTTTCTTTTATTGTTTTTCAACTTAACCATTCCTAACCTGATGCGGACATCTTCTAAGATATGTTAAAATCATATTTGAATGTTCAACCCTTGCATTGATCATATCATTCTCTTTCTTTTTAAAAAGATTTGTCCTTAAATATATAATACGAAGAACTTTTTCTAAAAGAAATACATCATCATCATCATTTTATGGTAGAGAAACATTACCAAAACCTTTATTTTGAACATGACACCTTGTATAAAAGATGTTCTCTCATTGCTTCTCCAAATCAGCCACCTTATATTTCAAATTTAGTGTTCATTTCACCAGAAGCTCTTCCTTCTCAACTAGATACTCAACACATTCATCACTTGTATTTTCAAACTAGGGCGTACTTTCACATTCAAATTCATCAATGGCTGACTCTACTTCTTCATCATTTCTCAAAATCATAATTGTTTTACTTTGACACTCTAATGCATAATGGTCAAGTCCTTAGCAACTAAAACACATAAACTCTCTTTTATGCTTTGACTGAACATTATTTTTTCATTTTTCCTTTAACGCTATAACTTGTTTTTTTTTTTAAAAAATATAAGGGTTAACAACTTTAGGTGCTGCTATTGACTTTGTTTGTACATTATCCACTCTCCTGAAATTCAACTTTCAACCCTGAGAGGATTCCAAATAACTGTCTAGTCTTGCACCACCTTTTCTTTTTAACTGTTTTTTCACCTTTATAGTTATATACACCATATCTTTAATTTCTAAATAATGTTGAAATTCAACCACGTTAGCACTATCTCTATTTAAATCATTTAAAAATCTAGCTATTGTGGCTTTCTATGTTTAGAAACATTAGCTCTAATCATATCTATTGCATCTTCTTAAAATACTCATCAACACTTTTAGAACCCTAGAATAAAGATTGTAATCTATTATATACTTTTCTAAAGTAATCAAGGACAAACCTCTTCCTCATGATTGCTTTCATCTCTTCACATGTGTCAATGATTCTTTCTTCATTATGCTTCTTACCTATAACAAGTTAATCCCACCAAATAATAGCATAATTAGTGAATTCAACTATAACTAGTTTTACCTTCTTTTCCTCTAAATATCGATATCAAATATAAACTCAACTTTCTTTTCTCAATTCAAATAAACCTTCAGATCATTTTTTCTCTAGAATACAAGAGTTTGTATTCGGTTATGCCCTAACTTGTCAATTCAACCAATTCTTGGAATTTTTCTTTAACTTTTCCTTTTTTTATTATCCACACAATTCGGCAACAACAAGATTGTTTTTTCTTTAATTTTTTACTCTAGGCCAAAATCAAGAAAGATATAAGATGAAGATCTAGAACATAATTTTTCTTTGATGGGATCAACAAAATCAAGAAATTAAGCAGGATGATTTTTTTATATAGGGTTTGATTCAAACTTTGAAATAATAAAAGAAGAATAATTGTTTTTAAGAAACAAGACCTAGCCTAAATTATATATATGTATATATATATAAGAAATCAAGAAATGACACGAACTAAAGCTTAAAGGGATATAACCTGATAATAACTCAGGCTCTGATACCAACTGATACGGACACTTCTCAAGATACACCAAAATAAGATTTGAATGTTCACACTATAAGATTTAACAGTTTTACCGACAGAATTTTTTCGTCGGTGTAAGACACATATTCCATCGGTAATTATATTACCGATAGAATCACAAACATAAATGATCCGTCGGTGAATCGTTCGTCGGTAATGTTTTGTCTGTCGGTAAATCCGTTGGTATATTATTACCGACAGATTTACTGACGGAACAGACGCGTCGGTAATAATATTTTTTATTACCGATGGAATTACTGAGGGATATACCGACAGAAATTCCGTCGGTATATCCCTCGGTAATTCCGTCGGTAATTATATAAAAACATTTAAGAAAAAATTTATTTTATAAAATTATAAAATAATTAAATTAACATAAATCAACACTCTATAATTTATACTCAAAATGCTTGGAAAAAAGAATAAAAAAATCAACTCAAACAAATTTGAAACAAATTAATAAAACAAAAAAATAAATTCAACTAAAAAAAATCATATGAAAAAAATGAAGTTGCAATTGCTAAAAATTTAAAAATCCCTATAAATAAATCAATTAAAAATTGATCTCATATGAAAAAAAAAATCTCACAACAACATTTATACAATTATTAAGAACAAAAAAAATAAAAAAAAAATATAGTGAAAAAAATCATGAAAAAAGAAGAAAAAAAAAATCTTACCTTAATGTAGTTGCAAGTGAAGCTAAGGAGAGATAAAAAAAATCGTAAAGCATATTAATTAAAAAAAACTAAGAAGATAAAAGAAGAAAGAAGAAGAAGACATACCCCGAGCATGGAGGGAAAGAGAAGGAGATGAGGAGAGAAAAGAAGAGAAAGAAATAGATATTGATGTTTTTTACATATAGTGAAGAAGAAGAAGTAGAAGAAGAAAAATAATAAGAAATGAGTTTATCTCTTATGAAATAAGGGGATCCAGACTTTTTATTGGGGCGCGTTAGCGACGGATTTACCGACAAATAATTGAATATTAATATTTTTTAAATTCCATCGGTAATATTTAATTTAAATTTTCAATTTCGTAAAAAGTTTTCAGAAACCGCCAACAATTACCGATGATTTTTCAATCCGTCGGTGATTTTGTCCGTAAAGAACAACAATTAACAATGCAATTGAAAAGTGAACAGTTCTGGAGCTCTCTGGAAAATACCGACAAAAATTTCCATTGGTGATTCCCTTTGTAATTGACATGATGAACAGTGTTCACAGTTTTACCAACGAATTTACCGACAGAATAAATTTCGTCGGTAATTCCGTTGGTAAATCAATAATTTTTTTTCCCACTGTAATTCCCTCGGTATATACCGACGGAATATTTTCGTCGGTAAAATCCCTCGAAAATTTACCAACGGAAATATTCCCTCGGTATTTCCGTTTGTATTTATCGATTTTCTAGTAGTGTCAACCCTTGCATGGATTATATCATAACCATTGCTCTTCTAAAATCTATTTACTCAATCATATTAATTAGATCCTCTTTGATTTTGTGTTATCTTTCCTAAGAAAAGCTTTCACCTTGTTAGTGGACCAAGAGAAACAAAAACCCTTAGACAATGAAGAGGAACCCCAAAGTTAGATCTCTAAGAGGATAAATCTCTTTCGGGCTTTTCTCTTTTACTTGGATCCTCTTGTAAAAATAAAAGAAACTTGATGGTATATTATTGGTGAATAAAATGAGTCTAAATTAATAAAAACTACTAAAAAATAGAAGAAAAGATCAATTAGTTGATTTTTTTTTTTTGGTTTGATGGATGATGAAACTTGTCTTGAGGACAATTAGTTGATTGGTATTTTAAAAAAAAAAATTTCTTTTTTTGGCTTTGCTTTATGTCTTATAAAGGACAATTCTTTTTTATTTAAACAGCTTTTAGGTTTTTCTTAGTTACTTTTTGTCATCAGGTTCATTCAACATTAATGTCTTTCTCACGGTTAGTTATCTATTTTTATTAGGTGGGTTTCTTTTTTCTTGCTCTATTTTCATGGTTTATATGAATAAGTTGTTATTTAGTATCATTCCCTTTAATTTTAATTTATTTTTAAAGCTTTTAGATAACAAATTGTGCCTTTATTTTTGCATCATAAGCTCCCCCACTTGAAACATGGAACACACAACATTGCGTTCCATGCCAATTTTTACTCTCTTTTTTCCTTCGAAAACTATTTTCTTATCATTATTATCATTTGATTCAATGTGTTTTGCATACTTTTGTTTTTTTAAAAAATGTTTTACTGTTCATATTTGATATACTACAAAACATTATATGCTTTATACATAACCTTTGCGTTGATGTTACCGTGACGTAATTACTTGCTTTCGATCCATTATGAAAGCAGGCGAGCATCTAAACTTTTCATTTGCCCTATGTATTAGATGTTTTGCTTAGTTACTTCATTATTAATTGTTTTTATATAATTATTGGTCTACGATAAATTGAATGAAAATGCTTCATATGGTTTGTTAATGTACACTTTCTTCTTCTTCTTCTTGTTTTTTTTTATATATATATAACCCGGGGTGTCCGGACCAGCTTACGAGCACCACGACTAATCCCCGAATCCACTGAACATCCAGCAAGCCAAGTAGATAGATAAGGCACCGCAGGTTGAAAAACATGCAAACAAAAATTTGAACCTCTAGAATTCCTTACCAGTACTGCTAGGCCACGAACTTGGGTGCTGTAGACTTTCTTCTTGCAAGACCTGCATTATTGGTGAACAAAGATAAAAGGATATGTCCTCGATCTTATCTTTCTATTCCCTTGGTTTCACTGAATTGTACTTTTGTGTTCTTCTCTTTCTGCCTCAT
>Ga0307513_10009679_pt1 | contig 12175 bp, 4 predicted proteins | sample 15_EM_MG_FD_202174 | JGI IMG/M metagenome (GOLD analysis project Ga0307513, IMG submission 202174) | Populus trichocarpa ectomycorrhiza microbial communities from riparian zone in the Pacific Northwest, United States - 15_EM | ecosystem: Host-associated > Plants > Roots > Unclassified | place... | reverse complement strand
ACTTTATCAAAGTCTGTGCATCCTGTGCGAGTGGCAGCCTCTATAGCCTCGCTGTGGTAGTGCTTGTATGGTTGGAAAACAACCACATCAAGTGGCTGTAGCAAATGGCGTGTGTGGGGAGGTAGGCAGAAGGGTATGATCTTAGCATTATCGCAGTACTCGATAAATTCTCTTGTGCAATGTGAACCGTAACCGTCCAGTAGAAGTAATCGCTAGGCACTGATTTGTCGTTGTGCTGAATTGAGGTCAAAATGGCCAAGCCACTTCATACATAGGAAATCGTTTGACTACCCGGTATCAGAGACTGAAAGATAGTAGTCATCAGGTATCTTTGTCTCAGTATACTAGTGCTCTTGATGAATTATACCCGATATGATTATCATCGATGGTAAAACATGACCATCTGTACTAATAGTTTCACAAACAGTAACCAATTCCCGGTTTGTAGAACTGCCTAAATAGGCCTGCCTAGTAGGATCTCGGGTGACTATCCACTGATCTCGTCCTATTCCAATCCGAAAGCCTGTTTCGTCGAAATTATATCAGTCCCTTGACTGAATCCCATATTTATCGCAGACTTTTTCATAGCGACTAAACCAACTTGAATCCAGAATACTTTCAGGATGATGGGCGTTTTTGCGATCCGCGTCGAGGGTATACTCCTTGCGGATATGGTATTCTGGATGCCAAGTGAGAAAGCGCCGAGCCCAGTACTCACTAACGAGAGGCGTTGGTATTGATAGGTCTTCCTGCGCATGCAGTAAAATTGCATTGGCGCATGTGGTGATCATATGCAAGTGCGCTGATGTTCCAATATGATCCAACCGGTCCAGATACTGGCAAACAGCAAGCTCCGCCTCCTCCGTCAGCTTCCTCTATTAACTGGTACTCGCTTCCCCTTTGATTCCCTCCTATTCCATTGTGCTCTCAAACGCTGTAGTGGAAGATTGAACACCCGTGCTGCAGCCGCTAGATTGGGATTTTCTTCCCCCTTTTGCAAATGCACCGCGATTGCTTCCTGTATCCGAGACTCTACAGAGCCATAGGACTCTTTGGACCCAACCATACTCGTGGGTGACATAATTTGATGGAGATGTGGTGAAAATGGTTGATTTCTATTGGAGTTTTATCGGAGTATTATCGTTGAGCATGAAATTATCGTTGAGCTGTCGGGCACTCCGTTGGAGTGCCCCTGGTCGCGATTTTTTGAGCGCCCGGGGTGTGGTGGACGCCACCACCTTGGCACGATTATTTCCTCTGTCCCTTGCTTTTATTATCTTACATTGCCACTCTATTTTTGATACATGGGGATACCAGTCATAATAATTACAAATAAGCTCATTACTTATAAAACTCTGATGTTTGAGGGACTTTTTAACTTTTGAGATTTTAAGTTTTAAGTTTTAAGTTTTGGTTGTGGTGGCGGTTGTGGTGGCTATACTCCGCTGCAGGATATGGGATATGGGATATGGGATGTGGAAAATAAGGGACGCAATTGCTGAAAAGCCAAAAACCAAGGTTCATTGTTCAATGGTAATCTGACACGCAAAAGTGACTACTGCAATACTCGAGTGAAGTCGATGATAATCGACTATCAAACTAAACTTATCCTGGACAGACGGAGATAGCGAAACGCAAGAGTTTTCGCGGTACTCTAGTAACGAGACTCATTCCTAACGGCTTAGGAGTGAGGCATCCTGGGGCAATTTAGCGAATTTCGCCTGTTTCTTCAACACATATATTCGTCACTACGTACAGGAGCGCTACCGGTCTACCGTCTACCCTAAGGCACTACCAAGCTAGCCCTAAAAACCCCCTACCTTAGCTACGGTGTCGAAGATGTGTTCTGGTATTAACCGAGTATCATACTAGTGTGTACCATACTACTCGAGTAACTCGGAAAATTGAGCATCCCCGGGGAGGGTTCTGGTCCCCATACCAAGGCTACCCTTCCCTCACTAAACATACATACTACTGAATAGAAAAGGAATAGGAAGATTGCGTCAACACCTGTCAGGCTAGAATCAACACGGTCTTCTTATTCCTTTTCTATTCAATAATATGTTTGGTTAGGGGAAGGCACTCTTGGTGCGGAGGTTAGAATCCTGCCTAGGAATACTCAATTTTTCGAGTTAAAGCGGAAGTCAAATATTGAAGTGCGCAGAACTGTGGTTACATAGTACCGGTACTGTACAGTACGGTACTAGAATATATTTCCCCGTCTCGCTCTTTTCGAAATGCTGTAAAGCCTCGTGTAGCCCACCAGCTGCGTCGGACCCTGGGGGTGGGTCCTAAAAAAGGTTATAGTGTTTCTTCACAGCAAAGCCTGAGCATGCAGAGCCCGTTAGACCTCATTAACTGGTACCGTATTCGCGGTTCTGGTAATCTGTCAAACCAAAACTATTGTGGGTGGCCACAATTCCCGCTGGTAGTCTGATACCTGACTGTACGAGGATTTTTCTGCATAGTACTCGCCAGGGCCAAAAGTCTACCCCTGACCTTTTCCTGTGCATAAACAGCACCTCTGCCGCACGTTGTAAGAACTGCACCTAAGTTGCCTGTCACTGCATTACAACAACAACACCACTAAAGACACTTCCTCCCAGGGGTGTATGATTTATGGGTGATTCCTATAACAGCTCTCCGGTAGTCAAGGCTACCAAAGAAGGGTTGTCGTGCTGCCGCTGGCGGCTGTCATACTCTCTGCAATCATCGTGTTTTCTGCCAAAGCCCGACGTTACGTTAAACTTGACGGTACAAGTATGGCAAATTTTACACTTTACTGTGGTGGTGCCGTTACCGGGAGCTGTGCTAAAACTTTCTAGACCCCACGCTACAGGCACTGGTACTCGAGTACAAGTGGGCTCTTGTGAACTTCGGGGCCTGGCCGCCTAAAACCAAACCACGGGATTAAGCGAAATGAATGATGCTAAAGTAACCTCCCTGACAGCAAACTAACCTCAAATTTCAAGGGTTATGCATAAAAAAGCAGTACCGAGCAGGGGTGGTGATGTCGATTTTAGTCGGAATTAGTGGTATGCTTGCCGCGCCGACCTCCCATCGCTCAGCAAGAGGCTGAAGAGAATTAATTCTTTCTGATAGATGTATTGAGCTGAGGGTAGGTACCCACCCACTAATTATGTTTCCCCAAAACTGTCTGAGGCAAGCGGGGGTAAAGATCTCATGGTCATATTCCTTAGGTGTGCCACTAGTGCCAAATTTTTCGTTATGCACCGTACAAGTACTACCATTACTTTCTCCCGTGTCCTTTCCTAATAGGGCGAGTATGGTCGGGAACGAAGAAGTGTAGGGAACCTACTGTATCTAAACCCCATCCGAGTCTCTACTTATGACACAGTATTATACAAGCGATTAGTCTGGGCTCATTGGGGACCTTTGCTGGTGTTTGCCCCAGGTCCTGTACATATTTGGGCCCGCAGGAGTTGCACCGGGTGTTCCACTTTTTTCCAAAAAACACTCTTGCCCCCCCATATTTCTACGGTTATAATGTCCTTAGCGAGGTCGGGAGAGGTGGGGGTTTATTGATGGTAAGAAGGGAAGCATGGTGACATGTGAGAGTGTCCGCTTGGAGAGAACTTAGCAGCTGTTGAGGGATTTTTCTAAAGCACTCGGTTTAGAAGCTTTAGGAGCGGGCGGAGACGCATGGCATATAGCTAACTTTAGTGAAAGGCACCCACCTGCCAGCCCATCCCGTATTTGACGGCGACTGTAGGGAAGGTACCGTAATGCAAGCTGCTAGTATTATCACTTCCTATAATTGCTACAATCACATCCTATCACTCACTGCTATGTAGGCAATAGGGTTCGAGCCCTAAGTTTAGTTAGCCTACGGTACGATCCCATGCGGTAATTTACCGTGCACCAACCTGATGCCGTTGGCTAGGCCAGCATAGAAAGCACTTTGGATCTCATTGGACATGTAAAAAGAGGAGGCTTTCACATCGCGCTCCTTGGAGGAAAAGAACCCCTAATTGAGACTTCCAAGAACACAATTAAATCTCCGTATGATACTAAGGACGAGAATATCAGGATCCAACTTAGCTCTTCCTCACTAGTGCCCTCCTAAACATAACCTTCTCCATATGCTACTAAAGCCTCATCCTCGGCACTTCTGTCCAACCACCCTCAAATCCCTCCACCTTGGCTATCCAAAGTGCATTTGTTATATCATACCTGACAGTGCGGTAGTTCAGACACTGCTAGCAGTTAGGGCTTGGGCTTTAGTGTAGATTGTGGGATTAATGGCACCCCGACATATGATATAATATTGGTAGCACACTAGGGTTTAGTTTCAGGACCTAGCTACTCGTAGTGTTCTTGTGATTGCACTTTACCCCTGCCGTGGGTAGGTGTGACAGGAAACCCTGGTGTGAGTTCTTAGCCTAGTTTTTTACTCTTAGCGTGCTTCTTCTGTTGAACTTCTAATACATAGCAAAGCTCCTGCAGTGCTTCCTGAGCAGTGGAGGCTTACGAAGTCAAAGAGGAAGAGTGAATGGGGGAAGGGTAGATTTAGCCGGGAGGGCGCGATGCACCAACTGGAGCAAAAGTCTATCATGTTCTTAGTGCTATTAAGGAGAAAAGTTTATTTTACAATATTATGATAAGTAGTTGGGCGGGGGAGAATAAGTGGGAAAAAAACGGGGGAAAGTGGGAGAAGAGAGAAATAAGAGAGCAAACTTTCTGATCTGCGCACTATAAACCCTCTCTGCTGATTCCTGCAGTGTAATCGCTCCCACGTATACAGTGCGTGTGTCCATATCTAATTTGTGTCTACATATGAGGCCCCCTCCCCCCTCCGACAATATAACACGGCGGCTGCCTATGCTATAAACATGGAATAGCTTAACCCAATGGACATGAGAAATAAAGGTAAACCGAAGGAGTGCATAGAGAGAGAAGGGGGTATGGAAAAGTGCCAATGAGCACAGATATATACACACGAAATTAATGAAACAAAACCCAAACAATAGACAAGAAAAGCGAAAGGGGATAAGGTAATTTGGGGGAATCGATGAACGAGACATTCCAAGCTAACAGCCGAAAGGGTTGACATCTGTGGTAACTTTTAATCCGCATACGAAGAACCGTCTGAATGAGATTTTGTTTTGCCAAGTTTGTTTCCGGCTGATCGGGTGCGTCTAGCGGATTGTAGCAGAAGGAGTATGATTAGCCCTGGATATCGGACACTGCGGGCCTATGCGGAAGAGGACTCGGCGAGCCCGGAGAGCATGCTGGGGAAGATCATGGTTGATTACAGTCTTGGTACATATCAGGGAATCAGACCCGTCCGTCTCTAGGGCAGCATTGTTCCCGCACCCACTCCCGAGAGCCCATAGGGAGTGTGGCAGGCCATATTGGATGTGTTGTGTTGGGATTGATGTCGCCCCGCCCAAACAATAAACTCACTACCCCTGGCACCCCATCATGCCAATTATCGGCAGACTACAAGAGCGGTATTTGGCCATATCGGCTATTGGATGTGTGGGGTTAACGTTTCTCCGTTCCGGGGCCTTTTCATGACCCCTTATACCCGTTCCTAGCGGCCCGCGAGGGCGGAATCTGGCATATTGGTCGCTATCCGTGCTAAGATTGGCCTTGCCTTGTCCCAGCAGTATCCTCACGACTCCCTCGTGCCCATTACTGGCAGCCCACGAGAGCGGGGTTCGGCCATATCTGTTATCGGCTATGCTGGGATCGACATCGTTCCGTTCTAGCAGCACCCTCACCACTCCCTCATGTCCGTTCTCGGCAGCCCACGAGAGTGGCGTTTGGCCATACATGGTGTCAGTTGTATTGGGATTGACATCCTTCCGTTTTAGGAGCATCCTAACCACCCCCTCACGCCCATTCTCGGCAGCCCGCGAGAGCGGTGTTTGGCCATAAAGGGTGTCAGCGGTGTCCGGATTGACGTCGTTCCGTTCCAGCAGCATCCTCACTACCCCCTCATGCCCATTCCTGGCGGCCCATGAGAGCGGCGTTCGGCCATATTTGTTGTCGACTATGCTGGGATCGATGCTGCTCCGTTCCAACAGTATCCTAACTACGCCCCCATGCCCGTTCCTGGCAGCCCACGCGAGCGGAGTCAGGCCATACAGAGTGTCAGCTGTGTCGCGACCGATATCGCTCTGTTCCAGTAGTATCCGTACCACTCCCGCATGCCCCCTTCGAGCAGCCCAGGCGATTGCTGTGTTACCCTTGAAGTCTGTTGCCCGCACATCCCATTTATTCGTCTCTAATAAGGCAACTGTAATCTCTACACATCCGAGGTATGCGGCACAGTGAAGCCCTGTAAAACCCCTAGGGCTGTCTTTCCGATCTAAAGGCCGGTCCCAAGAGCCCATCCCGTGCAATAACAGCATCTTCGAGGATATGTGCTTATCATATCCATCGAGTAGCTTCAATGCGAGCCTCTTCACACTTTCAGTGGTTTCCCGTCTAGCATGTGTGCCCCAGTAACAAGAAGCATATTCGGCAAAAGGGATGGTTGGTGGTATCGAACAAAGAGTTGGTGAAAAGTCTCTGATATGCCGAAAGTTAAGGTAAGTCAAACAGACCTCAGCAATCACCGAGTGGGGCTTAAAGAACAAGTCTGAATTATGGGAGAGGTATTCGTGCAGAGTGTAGTGAATAAGACGGACAGTAGACGAGGACTTCTCAACCATAACAAGCCCCAGGGAGCATGCCAGCAGTGTTTCTATCGCCGGAATATTCCGAACATTCAAGTCAAGAGATCCCTCCTCTACCCCAAGGGCGTGGCATAACTCGTCGACATGTAATGGCCGCTCCGAATGTGACACCCACATTAGAACTTCCATGCCGAGCTTTGATCGGCTTCTTGGTTGCGCCTTCACCCGGGATAGTGTTTCCGCGTAAGCATCGCCCAGACCCGCCCCATTGGTCATCTCGTCAAGCTTTTTCCTTCTCTTATGGAGTGTAACCTCGCCCAGGATTGCGTCCATGTTTAGAGAAACAAGAAGGAAGCTTGAAATGACCATTAGCGGGCAATTACTCAGACTAATTTTGGAATATATTTAAGATTATTACTTACATTCCCGAGGTCTTCGCCGGAACGATGCTCATAATATCCGCCCGCAATTCCCCATCCATTGCGTAGGGATCAGTGTCACTATCCAGCCTCTTTTTCAGATAGCTCTTAATGTCATCTTCAGTAGGACTAACAGGTATTCGAACCGCATTGCCAAAACATCTCACGATTTCGTCGTCGATATGGGGCCTCCCGGTCAGGAATATCCGTGTGTTTGGAGACACCCGAACGATTTCTCGCAGAGACTCAAAGAGCTCCCGTCGGTGCTTCGGCACGGATTCGTCTAAGGCGTCGATACATATATATACCCGTTTTAGCGATACAATAGTCCTCCTCAGAATTTCCACCAGATCGGGAAGTCGGAGGCCTCGGCCGCCAAACTCTTTTTTTGCCTTCTGAAAAGCCCTCCGTATATGTTCCGGCATTCCTCCTCTGCTGACGAGTTGCTTGAGGATGGCACCTAGCATATTTATGGTGGACTGTTCCTGGGAAAGGAAATCGCAGTAGAGTCCCACAACAGCGATGCCCTCTCCCCCAGCCCGATCGCATAGGCTATCAATCACCAGGGAGCTATTATTTACTAATAGTCAGTGACATCCGCATTACCTTTCCCCAAAAAGAGGCCTTCCTACCTGAGAAATGTTTTCCCCACCCCTGGATTCCCGTAACAGAACAACACTGGATCACCACAGCCATCTTCCTCACTCCATTTTCTGAACTCTGCAGTCTCTAGTGCCCAATTCCCCACGCCATCTAGTCGGCCGATTCGCACACCTTGGTGCCGTTTCTGTGGTTCGAGTGGCGACAGCCACTGCAGAATTTGGCGATTCTCGGCGTCTATTTCTGTGACGAAGTTGACATAAGTGCCGGTCAACACGTTGAACGAGTTGACATTACCGAATTGCTGGTGTCCTGACGACATCTACGATAGTCTAACTTATTTTCTGAATTCCTTCTTTTTGAGAGAGATAGAGAGGGATTGTATGTGATGAGGGTCTGACTACTCTCGGAGTTTTAGGGAACCCCTAGAACCTGATGAGTGAGGGGGCTGTAAATGATAAGGCTCTGGTATTGTGCAACTATGTGTTGGCCCAATCATCACACGGGTGGTGCTGAGTTCTCGAACACCTGATCGCCAATGGGTTTTGCTTGCAGAACGCTATTGGCGCTCGAAGGGATAAGGTGGCTGGCTAGCTTGCCCCAAATTTCTAAGTGAAAAATGCTTTTTAACTGCATTTCCCCGGAATCCGTATTTCACTCATTGTTGGGTGCAGCATCCGTCGTTTGCAGTACATATAGTACCGGTACCGCAAAGACTCAGATATCAGTACTGTACCCGAACCAAGTGCTATGTCGTTGGTATTGCCCCCCCCCGGGTAAGGTTTGATTCCTTGTTTTTCAAGTCTCTCAGATGGGTCGAGCCGCTTTTCCTTTGCTATGTTTTTTGCTTCTTCTCAAAAGTAGGAATTCTCAACTATCAAGCGTACAGTTTGATTATCTGAGTTTTAACGGTATTTCACAGATCATAAGAAAGTGAGAAGAGCTTCACAGAGAATACAGCACTTGTGCTTCTCTGAGGCCCGGCCTCCCCATTTGTCGTAGATAGTAAAGCACCAGTTCCGGATTTTTGCAGCAGAGACCAGCAGATGATTTTGGATGCATCTCTTAGGGCGCCCAAAGTACAAGACAATAAGAGTGAGATCACCGTGAGCCAAGCCAGCTAGGCCTACATTGGCTTATGGTGAGGTGGGAACGCCTGTAGAACTCCTATAGTGGGCTCACTTTGCCGTGGAGTACCGGAAGGAAAAGGCAAAGCTCAATGATTGATAGCGATATTAGCCAAGGACTGATCAGGGGATACAAGTACACATCTTCCTAAACAACTAACAACTCTGGAAGAAAAGGCTCCGGAGCCGTCAAAGAATGAATGGAATGCAAAGAACTCACCTGCGATGGTACCTGTAGTAGCTTAGGAGAAGCACCAAGAGACCAAGCAATCCAGCACCATCCCGGGCAATCGAAATAACTAATCCCTCAACTCAATGGGATATCCCTGGGGGTGTCACGAAAAAAGAAAAACCCAAAACCAAAATACTCGGGCCCGGCCTTCAGTGTCCGATGGCAGCCAGTACGAAGGGATCTCTGGTAGACCAACCCCAGAGCCTTGTTGCCTAACGGCATAGCATGTGAAAACGAGCCTTGGCTACATATCTCAAAGGCAATCCAACGTTTCTTTCCCGAACCGCGGGCGCATTTGGATGAGGGGGGTTCTGAAGCTCTCTTCGGTTCGTTATCACCGCTCAAATGATGCATTTTCGGGTCTATGGCGGGGGAATGGAACTGGAAGAACAGTTTCTAGCTCTACCTGTACGACATCTGCTAAGAGCTGGTACTGGCGCCCTGCGACAAGGAGAGGTGCGAATAGAATCTTGGCGGAGAAGTGAGAGCCTGGTGAGATTCTAGTGCTATCGGCAGGTACGCCGCATTGGTCGCGTGCCCACAAGGACAACAAAGTCGTAACACAGCTTTTGCTTATCGGAGGCACGTGACGAATGCCATATATCGATCAGTTGCACAAGTAAGGGATGACTGCGGGGTATGCATAGGGCAAATTTGCCATACGCAAAGTACCTATTTATGATGCTGGGAGAGCAACTTGAAGTGGATGGGAAGTCTTGGCTTCCCCCTCGCTGAATCGATAGTACTCGAGTACAGTATCTGACTGTGTTTATCAATCACCCCAATATAAATAAAAGTGTATTGGTGATTAAATCAACGTAGGATATCCGTGAGAAGTTATCTTCTGAAAAAAATTTCCGTACCAAAAGAATCTTGCTAAGGATGGTTGGAGGGATGTTTGGTGGTTGGCTAAGTGGGTCTTCCGATTTTGTATGAGAGATCCATACCAAAGATGTAGACTAGGAGGGGGGTCAACGAACACGGGGGTTCAGCGAACATGCCAAGCAAAATCACTCTTGGTCAATGCACTTTTAGTGTATTGTTCGTTGAGCCCCCGTGTTCGTTGACCCCCCTCCTAATCTATCTAGATAATATCAACTATATAACATCATGTCCGCATAACTAATAGAACCTACGAAGGTACAGCGCCTAAGTTTTGAATATTTCACTAGCAGGGGATGTTCGACTAACAGGGATGAGGAGGTGAATTGGGTAATCGCTATACCCAATTCACTGTCCTTATACCCGATTTGCTGCCTTTGCCCCTGCTAGCGTAACACCCCCTGCTAGTAAAATATTCAAAACTTAGGCGCTGTACCTTCGTAAGAGCACAAAAAGGTTATCTAAGTCAGGCAAGCCGACCCACTTAACACGAAACAAGAAGACCTCCAATCACCCCATATCATGCCGGGCCTAGAATATTCTTGGCACACCGTTATTTCGCGTTACCACGTGTTTCGGCTCGCCGTAGCCTGTTGCTGCAATCGAATTTCGTAGAAAGTTTACTCCATAAAGCATGTTCATTGAGTTCACGAAGTGGAACACCTTGATGCAAAAGCTGGGGGCACCGGGATCTCCCGCCTGCAAGTTATGCTAGGGCGGTGACGGAGAAATTGGAAACTTATGATGGAAAAATAGGGACCCGCGTTGGTCAATAGACTATATCGTACCTTAGGTGGGTCCCCGGTCCCGAAGTAGGACGAAACCTCAATAATGACCTTAGTGGTAGGGTCCCGAGTCAAAACGCCGCTCTGTCATGAGGTATGATATCTCTTCAACAACAAGTATGCTAGTAATGTGCCCAAATCGAAGGTACCCCGGGAGCGGGGAAAAGCGTTTTTGAAAAACTGTATAATAAAGGAGCCCTAACCCAACCACATGGCCATCTTTCTCGTCCGCTCCACCTCCAGCGATTGAAATCTCAACACCATGGGAAATCATCGTGAGAGTGTCCTCCGCCTCTGGACTCCCTTGATGGCTTCTGCCTAGGAGTGCCACGCACCCGTCTCTCCCTTTCCTCTCTCTGGGGTCTTTGGCCTCCCCTCCCACGGGGTTCTTGGTTCTGTCTTCGTTGGGCACACCCGCGTTGGTGTTTCTCCCCCTTACTCCGCACTTCGCGACGCGTCTCGCTTAGCGATTTGCACGGTCGGCAAGCCTCCCTCCATCGTCAGCACACGGTCGCAGCTTCGAGCTATCGGTGAAGTAGTAGCCCTGGTGGCCCTGCTCTCTGGTATTGCACTCTCTCCTGAGGTGCACGGTCGGTACGGTTGGTTATCGAAAAATCGTGACCTCGTCTCGGTCCTCCGTGTTCGTACTTCTTGGTCCTCGGCGAGCCTTCCCTCTCCCGCTTCCCACGCGTTAGATCCGCTTGCACCGTACTGCTGCACATAGCTGGCACCTTACTGCCTCCTCCTCTTTCCCCCGCCTTTGGTCTCCCCCTCGTCCGGGATCCCCTCCGGTAGTGACGCTCTCTCTCTTGTAACAAGGGACCACGTGAGAGAAGCAGTAACTTCGTCCGGTCGGCCTTTGGTCTATCCGCCGTGGCTGGCATCCCCTCTGCTGAGCGGCTCTCCTCGCCGGGTGGCTCCCCTCGCCTTCTTCACCTGCTACGCGATTTACTCTACATTCGCAACTCGTGCTGGTTACAGTATTCCATGGTATTGCACTATCTCCTTGGATGTTCCTAAAGTCTGGTGCGCGCCGATTTCCGGGCAGTCCGCCCGTGACACGTCTTGCCCCTAAGCCGTTAGGTTCGGGGAATTCCCCTAGGCAACAGGCAACAGTAGTTTATCCTTTCCGCTCCGTCGGCCTTGGGCCGTAAGATTCTTTTCTTTTGTTCAGGGGGGCCTGCTGAAGGGTTTCTTTGCTCCTGTACATCTTTGTGTTGGTTTTCTTTCGTGTTTGGCTTTCCTATGCTTTCCTCCCCATTAGTTTAGGCTGGTGGCTGGTGTGCGGTTAGGCCCATACCATAGGGTCTTGGGAGTACGGTTTTGGTCTTCATGTTTGATTTCTTTCCTACAGGTGGGGGGTATTTGTTTGTCCCATGACGAGGTGAAGCGGGCCGTTGGATTGTTTCATGGTTTTGTTTCTGCCATAGCTAGCGCTCCATGTAGTTTCTTGTACCTTAACAACGAATACTTGATTATAAAA
>Ga0307513_10009677_pt1 | contig 12175 bp, 11 predicted proteins | sample 15_EM_MG_FD_202174 | JGI IMG/M metagenome (GOLD analysis project Ga0307513, IMG submission 202174) | Populus trichocarpa ectomycorrhiza microbial communities from riparian zone in the Pacific Northwest, United States - 15_EM | ecosystem: Host-associated > Plants > Roots > Unclassified | place... | reverse complement strand
GCTGGCGCGACCGCAGCATCGCGGCGATCGGCGCGGCCGCCCCCGACGGTCTCGGCGCGAGCGGGACGTTGATCGCCGCGAGCCGCTGCCCGCCGAGGTCGGCGAGCTGTTCGCCGAGCTCGAGCTGGTACGCGGCGCCGGGGCGCAGGTCGTCGATCGGATCGATCGTGACGTGGATGCCGCGCGCGAGCAGGGTCGCCGGCACCGCGGCGCCCTCCGCGTCGACGAGCTGGAGCGCGCCGGGCGCGAGCGCCACGCTGCGCGGATCGAGCGGCTCGGAGAACACCAGCCGGATCGTCGAGCTCTCGAACATCGGCCGGAACGCCTCGGGCGCGTCCGGCGCGGCGCCGTTGACCGCGACGAGCGTCGGGCCGGCGCTGCGCGGCTGATCGCTGCGCGTCGTGAACCGGAACAGTGGCTCGACGGCCGGCAGGTTGCTCGCCGTCGGCGCGAGCGCGCTGCGCGCGTACACCGCATAGGTCGTGGCGGCGGCGAGCGTGCCGCTCGCGAGCTGCACGGTCTTGCCGTCGCCGACGATCTCCGGCGTCGCGGCCACCGGTCCGTCGGGGCCGACCAGGCAGAACGCGCCGGTGACGCTGGCGGCGGTGCCGCTGCACGGCCCCAGCGCGCCTGGCTCGACCGGATCGGAGAACGTCACGAGCACGCGCGCGCCGAGCGGCACGTCGAGCTGTCCGTCGCTGGGGTACGTGAACACGACGCCGGGCGCGGCGGTCGCGAGCGCCGGGACGGCGTCCGAGCATCCGGCCAGCGCGACGAGTGCCAGCGCGAGCCGCAGGCCAGTTCCCATGCGCCACGGTAACAATCGCCGCAAAGCGCCGTCACGAAGATTGCCCGTGACGCGCATGGTCATCGTGACTCGCGCAGGATCTGTCGGTCGCGGAGTGTGAGCCCTGAGGCGTATTTTGCGCGGGAAGATCCGGCGGCGCGCTTCGTTCCTCGGCCATGACGTCGCGAATCCTGGCCGTGCTGATTGCCTGCGCTGCCAGTCTGGTGGCGCGCGGCGCGGCGGCCGAGTCGTGCGTCGCGAGCAACCCGGCGACGGGCTACACGTGCTGGTCGTGGACCACCAACGCATTCGCCAGCAGCGCGACGCAGTGGCGCGACGCCGCCGGCGAGCTCGAGCTCAACTACGTCTACGTGCCGCCCAGCCCCGATCTGGCGCGCGACGGCCAGCGCACGCTGCTGCTCGTGCTCCCCGGGACCGGCATGTCGCCCGGCGCGTACAAGGGCTTCATGGCGGAGGCCGCGCTGCGCGGCTACTACGTCATCGGCCTGGCCTATCGCAACCAGATCGACGCGCCCGATCTGTGCGGCTACTGGGCCAGCTGCGCGGGCTATCTCTATCAGCAGCACGTGACGGGCGAGCTCCACGGCTTCTACGGCGCCGACATGCTCGTCGGGATCACGCCGGGCGCCAACTCGATCAACTACCGCCTGGGCATGTTCTTGACCTGGCTCAACCTCAACCGCATCGGCGGGATCGACTGGAGCGAGTTCTGGGACCGCTCGGCGCCGTACACCACCGCCGAGGGCTTCGGCTTCAACGGCCAGCCGTGGTGGTCGCGCATCGTCGTCGCCGGGCACGGGCAGGGCGGCGAGATCGCGACCTGGCTCACCAAGACCAAGCCGGTGATCGCCGGCCTCGCGTTCAGCGCGCCGTACAGCAACCTCGACAACGATCACCGCGCGGTCTTCCTGGGCGACACGACGCCGAACGGCGCGCCCCATCATATGAAGAAGCTCAACGGCACGTGGGTCGACGCGACCTCGGAGGTCACGCACTGGGCGCCGTTCGGCGGCACGGTGAGCGACGCGGCGTTCCCGAGCTACCTCGATCCGGCGACCTGGCCGGCGGGTCGGCTCGATCGGCTGTTCATCACGCTCGACGCGTACGACAAGGGCTACGACCTCGGCCAGGCCCACAACCAGAGCTGGCCGGGCCACAACCTGAGCGGCGCGGTCCAGTACCTCGGCAAGGCGCAGACGGTGATCGCGGCGCCGCCGGCGCAGCTCGTGACGCGCGTCCACACGATCGACTGGGATTCGCCGACCTGCAGCAGCCACAACGCGCCGCTGGTCGACGGCTGCACACCGCCCTGGATCCGCGGCTACTGGCAGCTGTTGCTCGACCGCGCGCTGACCTTGCCGTGACCGCCTGGTAGATTGCCTGGGTGTCGGCTGGCAGTCATCCCGGGGCCGTGGCCGGACCCGGAGCCGTGGCCGCGTTGCTCGCGGCGTCGCCGGTGGTGCTCGCACCGATGGAGGCGGTGACCGACGCCGCGTTTCGCCGGGTGTGCCGGACGCTGGGCGCCTCGCTGTGCGTGACCGAGTTCGTCGGCGTCGAGCAGGTGCTCGCGGACTCGATCCGCGCGCGGCGGCGGGCGACGCTGGCCGCCGACGACCAGCCGACCGCGATCCAGATCTACGGCGCCGATCCGGACCTCTTGCTCGCGGCCGCGCGCGTCGTGGCCACGGCCGGGCCGGCGTTCGTCGATCTCAACTGCGGCTGCTGGGTGCCGCACGTGGTGGCCCGCAAGGCCGGCGCGGCCTGGCTGCGCGATCCGGTGGCGATGGTCGAGATGGCGCGGCGCGTGGTGGCGGCGGTCGACCTGCCGGTGACGGTGAAGACGCGCATCGGCTGGGGGCCGGAGTCCGACATGCCGATCATCGACCTGGCGCGCCGGCTCGAGGACGTCGGCGTGGCGGCGCTGGCGATCCATTGCCGGACCGCGGCGATGGGGCACGCCGGGCCGGCGGACTGGAGCTGGGCGCGCCGGGCGCAGGCCGTGGTCGACATCCCGGTGATCGTCAATGGCGACGTGCGGACCGCGGAGGACGTCGTGCGCGCGCTGGACGAGACCGGCTGCGCGGGCGTGATGATCGGCCGCGCGGCGATCACGTATCCCTGGATCTTTCGCGAGGCGCGCGCGCGGCTCGCCGGCACGGTGTGCGCGCCGCCGGACGACGCGGAGCGCCGTGCGGTGTTTCGCGCCGTGCTCGAGGCCAGCGTCGCGGCGCGCAGCGAGCGGTTCGGCGTCGACGCAGCAAAGCGCCACATCGCGATGCTCGGGCCGCTCGCTGACGCGCTGCGGCCCGGCCTGCTGCGCGCACACACGCTCGCCGACGCGCTCGCCGCGCTCGACGGCGGGGGCACGCGCAGCGACCCCCGCGACCCCGTCGAGCATGTGCGCGCGACGAGCGTCGCGGCGCCGACCTCCTGAGCCGCGCGTCCCTGCGGTTCATACCTGGCCGCGGCTCGCCAGCGTTTGCCGGCGTCGTTGCGCATGTGCACATTCGTGCATTCCACAACTAAGTGGTTCGCAATCCACTTTTGGTTGCACATGTTCTCGATGAAAGGAACAAGTCGATTCGTATTCGCGTTACCCCACATGTACCCGACGACTACGAGATGGTGGGATAGCGTGGCGGTCGAGTGGCGTTGCAGGGGCAGTGGAGATGGTGCGCAGGAACCGGCCGGCGTGGTCCGCCGCCGGGGGCGCCACACCACCACATGAATTTGTGTGGCGGCTGATGTCTTTCATAGCAAATGCATCATTTGTAGTCGTGAACTACGATGGATCAAGGGAGGGTCACAGCTCATGTCATCCAACGAGTCCAAGTCGAAGTTGAATCGTCGGAGTCTGCTGAAGCTCGCGGGGGCGGCGGCCGGGGCGGCGTTCGTGTCGCGTGCTTCGCGTGCGGTCGCGGGGCGACCATCGACGATCCTGCGGACCCGCCTGGTTCATGACTTCGGGTTGCGGACCCCGCTGGTGAGCGCCGGCATGGCCTTCGTCGGGCTGCCCGACCTCGCCGCGGCGGTCGCCAACGCGGGCGGGATCGGCGTGTACGGGGTCGGCAACGAGCTGCCGGACGTGCTCGCGCAGCGGCTCATCAAGCTCCGGGAGCTGACCAGTGGGCCCTTTGGTGTAGATTTCCTCGTTGCCACGTCGGCATTCGGAGACTTCACCACACAGGATCATATCGATATCACCGCGGACGCCCACGTGCCGCTCGTGGTGTTCCACTTTGGCCTGCCCACCGCGGCGTGGGTCACGCAGCTGCACGCCGCCGGCACCCAGGTGTGGTGCCAGACCAGCAGCGTGAGCGATGCGCTGCAGGCCGTCGCGCTGGGTTGCGACGGCATCGTCGCGCAGGGCCGCTCGGCCGGCGGTCACAACCGCAACTCGACGGTGTCGACCTTCCGCCTGGTCGCGCAGATGCGGCGCGCGTTGCCGGCGCGCACGATGCTGCTGGCCTCGGGCGGCGTGTCGACCGGCGCGCAGCTGGTCCGCGCGATCCGCGCCGGCGCCGATGGCGGCTGGGCCGGCACGGTGTTCGTCGCCGCCACCGAGTCGTACGCCCATCCGGACTACAAGGCGCGCCTGGTCGCCGCGCACGCGCCCAGCGCGACGGTGTTCACCACGCGGTTCGGGCCCGAGTGGGCCGGCCAGCAGCAGCGCGTGCTGCGCAACCGCGCGACGCAGGAGCCGCTCGGGACCACGCCCGCGCAGATCGGCAGCACGCTGCTGTTCCCCGGCGTGCTCGATGCTCCGTATCCGATGCCGAAGTACAGCGCGATCGTGCCGACTCGCGACACGATCGGCGATCTCGAGGAGATGGACATGCCGGCGGGCGCGCAGAGCATCCGCGCCGTCCGCCGCGTCCGCCCGGCGGCCGAGATCGTCGACGACTTCATCGACGCCGCGCATCACGCGTGCGACCGCGATGACTTCGACTCGCTCGACGACGACTAGCCGCGCTACGCCCGCGGCGCGATGCCATGGCCAGTTGCGTCATGCGGCGGGCGCGTCCGGGATCACGGCGCACCGCGGTGAACGCATCTTCGGCCGGCGACGCTCCGCGTGGCGCACGGTTTGGGGTAAGACGTTCGGGCCTCCATGATGCCCAGCTCTCCCGCGTCCACCCGTCCAGCGTCGATCGGCGCCGCGCCCGGTCGCCTCCCCGCCGAGCTCTGCCTGCGGATCTACGACGTGATGCTCCGCGCGCGCTTGCTCGAGGAGCGCCTGATCACGATGTACAAGCAGGGCGAAGGCTACTTCTGGATCGGCGGCCCGGGCGAGGAAGCCTTCAGCGTGCCGCTCGGTCTGCTGGTCGACAAGGGCCAGGGCCTCGACCACGACTACCTCCATCTGCACTATCGCTGCGGCGGGACGCTGCTCGCGATGGGCGCCGATCCGGTCGATTCGATCCGCCAGATGCGCAACCTCGCGACCGATCCGTACTCGAAGGGCCGCAACTTCGCGGGCCACTACTCGATGCGCAAGTGGAACGTCGCGCCGGTGACCTCGCCGATCGGCATCCAGTTCTCGATCGCGATCGGCACGGCGCGGGCGCAGCGCGCCGGCACGGGCGCCAAGGGCATCACGATCGTCGAGGGCGGCGACGCCGGCACGGCCGAGGGCGACTTCGCGACCGCGCTGGTGTGGGCGTCGCGCAAGGGCGCCGAGCTGCCGCTGCTCATCATCGTGACCAACAATCGCTACGGGATCTCGACGCCGTACGCCGGCCAGCACGGCTACGACCAGATCGCCGAGCGCGGCAAGGCGTTCGGCATGCCGACCGCGGTGATCGACGGCAACGACCCCGAGGTCAGCCACGCGGCGCTCAAGAAAGCGATCGACTACGTGCGCACCGAGCGCAAGCCGTACCTGCTCGAGGCGATGGTCTCGCGGCTGCGCGGCCACTCGTCGGCGAGCGGCGCCAACGTCGTGGCGGGCGAGATCGACTGCCTGTCGCGCTTCGAGGACACGCTCGAGCAGCGCCAGCTGCTCACCCGCGCGCAGATGGCGCAGATGCGCGACGCGCACAGCCAGGAGCTGTCGGACGCGAGCGCCAAGGTGCGCGGCGAGTCGCCGCCCGAGCCGAGCTCGGTCTACGACCACGTGTTCTCGGACAAGAACTACGTCGGCGGGGAGATCTGAGATGGCGACGACGATGATCCAGGCGATCCGCCTCGCGCTCCACGTCGGCGAGACCCGGCACGGCGTCACCGACATCTTCGGCGAGGACGTCGGGCCGCCGCTGGGCGGCGTGTTCACCGGCACGCAGGGCCTCGACAAGGCGTGGAACACGCCGCTCGACGAGCGCGGCATCATCGGCACCGCGATCGGCCTCGCGATGGCGGGCCAGAAGCCGGTCGCCGAGATCCAGTTCTGCGACTACGTCTACAACACGATCGATCTGCTGAAGACCGCCGGCAACACGTGCTGGGCGAGCGCCGGCGACTGGAACCTGCCGCTGGTCATGATGACGCCGGTCGGCGCCGGCATCCGCGGCAGCATCTATCACTCGCACTCGTTCGACGCGACGGCGACCCGGATCCCGGGCTGGAAGATCGTCATGCCGTCGACGCCGCGCGACGCGTACGGCTTGCTGCTCAGCGCGATCGCCGATCCCAACCCCGTCATGTTCCTCATGCCCAAGGCGCTGCTGCGCGTCAAGAGCCGGCCCGACGAGAATATCCCGGGCGTGCCCGACGACGATCGCGCGCTGTCGAACATGATCGACGCGCCGCTCGGCGACCGCACGGCGTGGAAGCCGCAGTGGCCCGAGGTCGAGGACCTGTTCATCCCGATCGGCGAGGCGCGCGTGGCGCGCGAAGGCAGCCGCGTCACCGTGCTGACCTACGGCCGCAACGTCAACATGAGCCTCGCGGCCGCCGAGGAGCTCGCGGCCGAAGGCGTCGACACCGAGGTCGTCGATCTGCGCTCGCTGCACCCCTACGACTGGGGCGCGATCACGGCGAGCGTGCGCAAGACCAACCGCGTGCTGTGCGTCAACGAAGACACCGAGATCACCAACTTCGGCGAGCACCTGATCCGGCGGATCACCGAGGAGCTGTTCTACGAGCTGCACGCGCCGCCCAAGCTGCTCGCCGGCGGCCACATCCCGGGCATCGGCCTCGCCGACAACCTCGAGATGGCGAGCGTCCCTCAGAAGGCCGGGATCAAGGCGGCGATCGCCGAGCTCGCGGCGCACGAGCCGTAGGGCGCGGCGTGTGTCCGGGGCTGTGTCTGGCGGGCCGCAGTCTGGTTCAAGATACTGAAACTCCTGGGCTGCCGGGCACGGCGCACCGCTTGCAAAAGTGCCGGTCATGTCCGCTTTGACCAGCGTCGCTCTCCAGCTCCCGTATCGTCTCGCGATCGGCGCCAGCTCCGCCGTCGCGATCGCGGCGCTCGCCGCGCGGACGCCCGCGCCGGTGGCCGTCGCGCCGCCAGCGCCAGTCGTGACGGAGACCGTGGCGCCCGTGGCCGCGCCGCCGGTCCGCTCGAGCGAGCTGTGGTTCGTGTTCTCGGCGCGCGGTGACAGCTTCCTTCGCCTCGCGCCGATCGCAGGCGCCGACGAGGACAACGGGGGCATCGCGATGCCGCCGCACCAGGCGCTCGCGCACCTCCACGAGGACGGCGTCGAGATCTCGATCGCCGACCTCGCGAAAGGCGACGAGCCGGCGGCGTACGCCGCGTGGCGCGGCCGCCGGGTCAAGGTCGACAACACGTGCGAGGCGACGATCGTCGGCTTCTCGGTGGTGGCGCGGCTGACCGGCGATCCGGCCTACGCGGACAAGCAAGTGTGGGACGCGGACACCGTGTTCGCCGCCGGGCATCCGATGCTCGCGGCCGAGCTCGATGGCTGCACCGGCACGTTCGCGCGCTCGGCGGCGCTGCCCGACGTGGCGATGCCGATCAAGCTGCACGACGCGGCGCTCGAGCAAGCGGCGATCGAAGCGCTGATCGCGTCGGCTCCGGCGCGCGAGGTCGACCGTGCGTGGGCCGAGCAGAGCGCTGCGCAGGACGCCAAGACGGTGCCGTGGCGCGATCCGGGCACGGTCGTCGCCGAGGTGCTGCGCCATCCGGGCACCGGCGAGACCTTCGTGTCGGTGCACGGCCACGTCTCGGGTGGCTGCGGCGATCCGACCGTCAACGTGTGGGGGCTGTTCCGCGCCCACGACGGCGCGCTCGAGCCACTGCAGCTGCGCGCGCTCGAGGGCGAGGACATCGACACGATCATCACGCTGCTCGACGTCGAGGGCGACGGCGAATTCGAGCTGCTCGGCCGGCCGTGGCTCGGCGACGGCGAGCGCCTGATCCGGGCCAACGGCGACCCCATGGCCGAGCTCAGCCTGTCGTTCTTCGGCTGCCCGTGCTGAGCCTGAAGGCGCTATGACTCGGTGATCGACCACGCGTGCGGCCGGGGCGCGCTTGACGGGTTCGGACTCCTAAGTCAAGGTCGGTCATGCCGCGCTCGCTGCCGCGTTACTTCGACCAGAGCTCCGAGCCGATCGAGGACCGGATCGCGACCGGGCTGCACAAGCTCGGGCTGGCGATGAAGCACCAGGCCTGGCTGCAGGCGGCCGAGGACGGCCTGTCGCCGACCCAGGGCCAGATCCTGGCCGCGCTCGCGCTCGAGGGCCCGCTGACCGGGACCGAGCTGTCGACCCGGCTCGGCGTGACGCTGCCGACGATCAGCGACTCGGGGCGCGCGCTGGTCGACAAGGGGCTGGTCACCCGGCAGCCCGATCCGCGCCACCCGCGCGCGAGCCTGCTGGTCTTGACCGTGACCGGCAAGGCGACCGCGAAGAAGGCGCGGTCGTGGCCCGAGTTCCTCGCGGAGGCGGTCGCGACATTGTCGACGGCCGAGCGCGCCGGGTTCTTCGCCGGGCTGGTCAAGATGATCGGCGCGCTCCAGGCGGCCGGCCAGATCCCGACCAGCCGGATGTGCGTCACGTGCGTGCACTTCCAGCCCAACGCGCACGCCGGGCCGCGCCCGCACCATTGCGGGTTCGTCGACGCGCCGATGGCACCCGACCAGCTGCGGATCGACTGCGCGGAGCACGCCGAGGCGTCGGCCACCGAGCGCGCGGCGACCTGGCAGCGGTTCACCGCGCGTGGGTGAGCGCCCGGCGTCGCCGGCTCGTCGCTGACGGGGGCACGGCCCTGGCTGGCGGGTCGCGACGCTTTGCACGAAACTGACGGCTCGCGGTCCTATGGCGTGGAGGCACCCGACCATGCGCACGCTACTCTCACTCTCACTCTCGATCGTGCTCGCCGGCGCCTGCGCCGCCGAGCCGATCGATCCCCCGACCGACTTCTTCGTTCCATCCGCCCGCCCGACCAACCTCGACGGCTTCGACTTCGCCGAGATCGTCAGCGCGACGCCGTCGTGCATGACGCGGTACGACATCGCGGGCCTGACGCCCGGCGTCGAGTGCCGGACGGCGCTGGTCGACGGCGACCCGCGGCACTACGTCACCACGTGTCCGGCCGTGCACGCGAACCTCGCGACGACGCACGAGGTCGAGCTCGACGCGGCCGATCGCCTGGTCCACGACGTCGCGATCTACCCGGACGTCGCCGGCATGGCCTCGCGGCCGGGCAGCTACGCGACCACGTACCACCACGACGCCGAGGGCCGGCTGGTCGCGATGGAGACCGAGAGCCACCGCGTCGACATGCCGGGCCGGATGGTCGCGTTCGGCGAGCTCGACGGGGACGGCAACGCGCGCGTGGCCGACGTGACCAGCGATCCGCTGGTGCTCGACCAGATCTACCCCAGCACGGCGCACTCGCGGTGGGCGCTGACCTACGACACCCACGATCGCCTGATCGGGTTCCAGGCCCGGTTCGCGCCGAGCGGCAACCTGTACTTCGACGAGACGATCGCGTACGACGACCGCGCGCGCCGCCGCGAGCTCAGCTTCAAGGCCGATCTCAGCGCCGAGATCCCGAGCTCGCCCCCCAACGCGGGACCGCCGACCCGGCAGTACGATCTGTTCGACCGCGACGGCCGGATCATCGAGCGGCGCGCGCTCCAGGCGTCGTCCGGCCACAACTGGGCCGTGCGGTTTCGCTACGACGAGCAAGGCCGGCTGCTGACCACGGTCTCTGATAGCACCGGCTACCACTACACCGCGCGCGAGATCTACGACTGCCCATGAAGCTCGCGCTCGCCACGTTGCTGGTCGCGGCGTGCGACGCGCAGGTCGGCGCCGGCTATGCCGGTCCGCCGCTCGCGCAGCTCACGGGCACCGCGGCCGGGTTCGGCCCGGCGGACGTCGTCGATGCCGCCGCCGTACGCTGGAACCCGCAGCGCGGCACGGACCTCACCGTCGGGCCGCGCGAGGCGCTGCCGATCGAGAGCGCGCCGCCGTCGTCGCTGCGCGTGCTGGTGCTCGGCGAGCCGCCCGACGACGCCTACTTCGGGTTCGACGGTGAGGCGGCCCGGCTCGCTGAGGGGGCGCTGTTGCTGACCCGCGACGGCGCGGTGGTCGGCGAGGCGATCGACGAGGTGCTGGTCTACGTCGAGGGCGAGGTCGCGCCCGGCAGCCTCGCGGCGAGCTACCTCGGCGACACACTGGCGCCCGGCTTTCACCTGCTCGATCAGCGCGCGACCGCCGAGCTGACCCCGGCGCAGGCCGCGCTCGCGGCGCGTTGCGGCGGCGGCGAGGCGTGCCGGGTGCCGCGGCTGTACCGCCTGGTCGCGACGCCGGCCGATCTCGCCACCGAGGTGGTGTTCTTCCGGACGTTCACGCCGTGACCGCCCGGGTCGAGCGCCTGTATCGCGAGCACGGCCACGTCGTGCTGCGCCGAGCGCGCGAGCTGCTGCGCTCCGACGCCGAGGCCCACGACGCATGCCAGGAGATCTTCCTCGATCTGCTGCAGCGCCCCGGGCAGCTCGCCAGCGTCACGCGGGTGACCGCGTGGCTCTACCAGGTCACGACGCACCACTGCCTCAACAAGCTGCGCAACCGGCGTGGCCGGCGCCGGCTGCTCGCCGAGCTCGATCCGCGGACCGAGGCGGTCCCCGCGCGCGCCGATCAGCTCGCGCAGGTCCACGCGCTGCTCGAGCGCTTGCCCGAGCCGCTCGGCGAGGTCGCGGTCTACCACCACATCGACGGCATGACCTACGACGAGATCGCCGGGCTGCTCGGCTGCTCGCGGCGCCAGGTCGGCTACCTGATGGAACGATTGCGGGCCGAGATCGCCAGCGACGCGCCGGGGCCGGCGCCCGCGCGGGCCGGCTGGCCCAAGGAGCAAGAGTCATGACGACCTGCCTGTCGGATCTCTGCCTCGACGAGCGGATGGCGGGCGAGCTCGCGGACGCCGAGGCGCGCGCCGCCGACGATCACCTCGCCGGCTGCGCGCGCTGTCAGCGCCGGCACGACCAGCTCGCCGCAGGGCGCGCGCGGTTCCGCGCCGCGCTCCCGGCGCTGCGGCGGCGCCGGACCGCGTGGCCCGCGGCGACCGCGATCGGTGGCGCGCTCGCGGTCGCCGCGACCGTCGTGCTGGTCGTGCGCCCACCCGCGACCGGCACGCGCACCAAGGGCGGCGCGCGGCTCGGCCTGGTGATCGCGCGTGGCGACGCGATGCAGATCGCCGGCGCGGGCGACCGGGTCCACCCGGGCGACACCGTGAGCTTCCTGGTCACCAGCGCGCGGCCAACCTACGTCGCGGTGCTGAGCCGCGACGGGGCGGGGCGACCGAGCGTGTACTTCCCGTCGGGCCCGCGCGCCGAGCGGGTCGCTGCGGGCCGCGACGTCCAGCTGCCGCGGGCGACCGTGCTCGACGACACGCTCGGGCGCGAGCAGCTCTATGCCGTGTTCTGCGAGGCGCCGGTGGCGGTCGCCGCGCTGCAAGGCGCGCTCGCCGCCGGCACGCTCGAGCGCGCGCTCCCCGAGGGCTGCGTGGTCGATGTCGTCGCGATCGAGAAGGTGCAGTGATGCGTACAATGATGCTCGCGATGCTCGCGGTGCTGGCGCTGGCGCGGCCGGCGCGCGCCGAGGTCACGCGGTACGCGGTGGTGATCGGCCACAACCAGGGCCACGAGGGCGAGCAGACGCTGCGCTACGCCGAGGACGACGCGCGCCGGCTCGCCGAGGTCCTCGTCGATCTCGGCGGCTTCGCCGCCAGCCACGTCGCGGTGCTGCGCGGACCGACGCCGGACGCCGTGCAGGCGCAGCTGATCGACCTCAACGATCGGATCCGGACCCGCGGCGAGCCGGCGCTCCTGGTGGTGTTCTACTCCGGCCACGCCGACGCGCTCGCGCTCCACCTCGGCGACGCCGCGCTGCCGCTCGCCCGGCTCGAGCAGCTGGTGCGCGGCTCGGCCGCGGCGTTCCGCTTGCTGATCGTCGACG
>Ga0307513_10009676_pt1 | contig 12176 bp, 17 predicted proteins | sample 15_EM_MG_FD_202174 | JGI IMG/M metagenome (GOLD analysis project Ga0307513, IMG submission 202174) | Populus trichocarpa ectomycorrhiza microbial communities from riparian zone in the Pacific Northwest, United States - 15_EM | ecosystem: Host-associated > Plants > Roots > Unclassified | place... | reverse complement strand
GTGCCTTTCCGGCTGCCTTTGAAACCGCATTTCGGGGCGGTGTGGAACTCGGTCTGATCTCATCGTATCGACGCATTCAAAGGGCCATTCAAAGGCTATTTATTTTTTGTCGAAACCGTACAGGATAACAGGCATCCCAGACACTGTCCGAATTAGCGTCGATCGTTGTGAAGACATCGAGCAAGTGCTCGACGTTTACATCCTCCGACGTGATCCATCGTGCTTCGTCGAAGTCGGGACTGTTGGGATCAAGATCAACCGACAATCGGGTGAAGTAACACTCCTTGGTTGCACAGAGGGGCGGGGATGACATTGGATCCTTGGGACGGAGATGGTCTCGGAGCGGCGCCAGCATCGTGATGAACGCGTTGTTTCGATATGTCAGGGAAAGTCTGCAGAATGTGTCGAAGATGTCAATTCTGTTGGAGATGGTTGGAAACAGCCAGTCGAGGCTGTTTTCGCTGATGCCCTGCGGGAAAAATGCGATGATCTCAAGAAGCCCCTGGGCGTCAGGGCCAAGATCCCGGAACGTCGGGGAGGAGAGCGAGAGCTCGATCGTGGCCGCAAGACTCTTTTTGTGCTGTGCGTCGAGTATGTCCGTTCGCCGTCCCTCCCATTCCCGCGTCAGTCGGGTGGTATCCCACTTGTTGTACTGGGAAACGGTAGCGAGTAAAGTGATGGAGAGCGGATGGAAGTCGAGCTGTTCCAAGATGTTGTTGATCGGATCAGACTGTTCGCAGTGCTTGAAGATCCGATAGAACGTGTCACGTCCTGCCTCGACTGACAACGTCGGGACATCCAAACTCTCGCAGTGGGGAGGGATGGTGGAGATCCGGGAGGTGATGCAGAGGCAGATGTTGTCGAACTCGCTCAGCTCCTCCACCACTGCATAGATCTCCTGGGCACCCGTGCCCTGCGGATCGAGAATTGATTCGGCGTTGTCGAGGATTATGAACATTTCATTTGAGGACAAGAATGGTCGTAGGGGGGCCAGACCCTCTGGATCTTTGACACCTGCGCCGATGACCGTGGAGAGCCTGCGGAGGAAATGGGCGGGGGAGGGGGGGAATTGATCGCAACGGATGAATCGACGATTGTCACCGAACCGCTGCTTGATGCGGTTGTCGTGCAGGACGGTCAGAACGATGGATGTTTTGCCGATCCCACCAGCACCAATGAGAGCAATCGGAGTGAGGCCCTTCGCGAGACCGACGATCTTCTCGATCAACCCGCCACGTCCAAAGAAGGCCCTCGGTGGCGGGGGTGGGGACTCTCCAGATACGCTAGATTCAAATATAAGCCACTAACTCGTTGGTAGTCTGGATCGCTGACCTGTCTTGAGCCTAGGCGGTGGTAAGTGTTTGTTTGGCGACATCAAGATCAGGAGGGTCGCTTACCGTCTGATTTTGGCTATCAGTCCCTTCCTCGCGTTTCACCATGTCCCGGTAAATGTTGGCAAGAGTAGTGTTCGCGTTTGTAACATTGTTATTAATCTCGGAAGCAAGCACGCGGGTGTCCACGACGGCCACGAGCGTGGTTACAGCAAGCTCAGCCTTGGGATGAATATTTAGTAATAGCCGCACGAAGAATGGTGGAGCACACGTTAAACACGAGAAGGATCCTGTTGAGGTCCGTCCTCCAGGCGGCAATTGTCTCCTTATTGTTCTTCGCGTGGAAGAACCGACATACTGCGTTCCGTTTACGCTGCTTCACGGTTTTCCCTTGGATCACCGTGACAGTCCTGAGGTTAGGTAAAAAACATCGTCAACGAGGTACTCGGAGTGTGCGCCACTGGCGTAACTCACGTCCTCAACTGCTCGATTGCTTCCAACACAGAGTTGTTGAGGTCCTCCAATTTCTTCCCGTTCAGTCCTCGGTCGAGGGCGATACAGACATCGCCACAGGCTAACCCAAGTTCGACGTAATCAATTTGGTTGATCATCGAATCCTAGGCGTGCTTCAGCTCGCAATCAGTCAAGATAAACCAGAGGGAAACTCACTCTGATCATCGTGAGGATAACGCTGGCGGTACCAAAGACAGCTTTGGCAGGTACGACGTCCGAGATCCCCCCCGCGAGATTCAAGGCCTCGATGGCGACATTCAGCGAGGAGAGGAAGTTGTCCCGACGTCTCTGTCGTTGAGCCCGGCGATCCATAGGTTTAAAGCCAACGTAGTACGAGCACTGGAAAGTGGGGGAACTTCTTTTAAAAGTACCCTCGCTCAGACAACGTTGCAGCCTGCAGGTGCCCATGCTGGGAAGACGAATTCGTCCCCCAATAGAAGCACATCAGCAGGTCGTGGAAAGTCTGATATGACCCGGCGGCGCTGGTGATCGAACCGATTACCCCCGCCGCTGAGTACGTAATCGCATGGCTGATGTCGATGAGCGATGATATCTTTTATCGAGTTACAATCGGTTGCGGGACTTTCCACGATTTGCTGATGCAAGCTGCCGTTTTACAGCAGGTTTCATTTAGATACTTAGGCCGTTCTACGAAGGGAAATTGTATCGAAACCAAACCTGCTGTATCATGTCACGCCTCGTGCCATTCCACCCGCCATCTTACTTGGGTTATGATCACCCGAAATCATCCTCCAGCTTCTCGGGCATTTCTCACCCGAAGAAACGCATCAGAGAAGTCTCCCAGGCGCCCGGTCGCGTGGCATCGGGTACCATCGTCTCGAATGTCAGACACTTAGGAATCCCAGCCGGGTACCGGACATCCATCGGCAAAAACCCGAAATCCATATGTAGCTATATGACGAACGAACGTTCTGTATGCTGTGTACTTGACAACGTATCCCTTGATAGTCCTTTCTGAGAGTATTGGGGCAGCCACGTCGATAGGGGGTTGGGTGTTTGTAGGGACCCACCCAACAGAACTCCCAAAAGAACAATCGTAATCAAGGTCTGAATCGTGCTCCACCATGTCAAAGACAGGTTCTACATCCGGAGGGAGGCCATCCTTCAAACCAGTCACAATACCATCAGAGAAATCAAACACTGTGGGAATAGTCGACGGGAGTCCTCCGAAGAAAAGGGGGTGCATACAGGATCGAAAATAGCCACGCGCGGTCGCCGGCACATGGGTATTGACGAACAGAGCTTTTGGTGTATTCACTCGCCCAGATTCGTGGGAGCGTCTCGAGAACACGAAGATCTTTACATCGATGAAGCTCCCATTCACGATGGAATCCCACACGGATTGTTGCATTGCAAGGGGAGGAGAGAATGTTGGTTGTTGTATGGGGATCACAGGTTGTGCGGCCGCCGCGGGCCGGTGTGCTTTCGAGCGCCACGATGCTATCGTCGGTGTGAGTAGGTGAGTGTAGGTGGAGTGGGGCGGAACTGGGTTTGACCAACTGGAACCGATCACTGTTGGAACGGATAGATGACTATATCCATGGCAATGGCCTCAGTTTGGCTAACTTGCCCAGAGTTCTTAGCTCTAGAACGACACTCTCGCCACGGCAGTGACTAAAGTATAACTGCCAAGGGGTATAAGTAGATGTCTGCGTAAAGGCATGTGGGTAGGGAATCAACATCAGCAAGGGAACACGCCGACGGTCTTCCCCTGTTGAAGTATCTCAATCGCCTGGTCCACCTCTACAAACCAGCTAAATCCCTTGGACTTGCCATCCTTGCCTTTCGAAGTGGGATACTCCAGTTTCATAATCCCCCGATAGGGTAATGCATGAAGGTGGAGGTGAAGGTGGTTTACCGAGTTGAAGGGGGGAATGTGGAAACCCATCCTGCGGGGGATGTCAGTTACACAGTAACGAGTAGGGGGCAACAAAGGGCGAACCTTCGTTTCTCGGGTGGCACGCCGAGGTCATCAAAAATTCTGGCACCAATCTCCTTCATGGCCGTGACTACAGAGAGATTTATGAGGGGAGAGTATAATGCGAATTTGTTATAGACCCACGCATGGGGATGTCTGCCTGATGCAATGCCTTCACAGTCGCTGTGTGATGGACCAGACTCTTTGTCATTCTCCAGCACTGGATTTGCGGAGGAGTTGTGAACCGCACGTACCGACGTGTATCCTCGGAATCACGAGTATGTGGTGCTCAGCTGCAGGCCTACGATCCTTGAAGGCGATGTAATCCTCGTTCTGGTTATACAAATCAGAATTAACGCTCCGTTGCGCGTTTGGCTGTTCTTCTCACCTCGAAAACCACGTTGAAACCCTTCTCAGACGATGTGCCACAGAATCTGGGTGCTAGATTCCAAGTAGCCATGGGCCATTTGGCGTCCTCCGAGAGCTCGACTGTTGTCCGTGGGGGTTTTCCTTGGGAAACCTTACCACGAGGAGCAAGGGTTGTGGACATGGGAAGCGGCACTGGATCCGCTTGTGGTGAGATCATGAAGAAGAATCCTCTCCTCAAGTTTACTGTCCAAGATCTCCCGGGCGCGAGTGGTCAAGCTATCGCGGTGAGCACTTCGTATATGTCAGTTTTCAAGCGCATATATTCACGATCCACGCGTAGCACTGGAACCGGTATGAGCCTGAGGCAATCCTAGACGGCCGGGTCACGATCCAAGCGCATGACTTCTTCACTCCTCAACCGGTCAAAGGCGCAGATATCTTCCTACTTAGATATATCCTCCACAACTGGTCGAACTCGAAGGCGATCGAGATTCTCAAGCGACTGAGAGAAGTGGCAGTCCCTGGGAAGACAAGAGTAGTCGTTATAGATGGGGTTGTCCAATACGCTTGCGCAGTCGACCGGAAGCAGATCCATGGAGCAGAGGATATTATGTTCGAAGAGTCGGAAAAGAGTGGGGCACCTACAGGACTGTTGCCAAATCTCGGGAGGGCAACAGCCAGGAACTATTTCCTGGACTTAGCGTGAGATTTTCTATCTCGATGGATCTTGATTCAGACTTTTGACGAAACTACAGGATGTTGGTAAGGCTCGATGGGAAAGACCGTACGCTGGGAAGCCACATAGAGGTGATGGAAGCGAGTGGGTGGAAAATCAAGAAGATATACTCCCCGGAAGGAAGGAGAATCAGCCATGTAGTTGCTGAGGCGGTCTGAACAGGGGAGAGCCATTGTAGGGTTTGAAAAACAAGCGAACTCCAGATCCTGGGGGGGGGACCTTCAATCGCATGATACCTGTAGTCGGTCGTGTGGATTAGATTCGGAGGCGGTCGCCCCAGGTTATTCGGGCCACGGACGGAGTGATGTCGGGAGTCAATCAACATTAAATTAGAAGAAATAAGCGACGAAAGCGGAGGACCGCGAGGTATACTGAGATCTCCGTGAGTTCAAGTGCCTTTATTTGGAGGCCCGACCACGCGGAATCCACCACGACCCAGGTAACTCAATCCGCTCCAAGTTGTGGTTCCTGCGACAGTCCATCTGCAACCGAGGATATGTTAAATAGTCGAAGCAATGGAAAAAAGAGATCGGCTGACTGTAAGGCCTGGAGCGGAAGCGCAATGTCTGCGGTCAGGATGGGTGAGACAGTCGTCACGCCCATCAATAGTAGTTGCAAGGCAGTATTAACCTAGGGAAGGGGTTATCAGAGATTTTTAATTGACACTCCTTGTCAGCCCCCACACCTTAGATATAGATGTCGGCTGAACTTCCGCGGAGGGGAGGGAAAAGTCCCAATAGCGTCCGAAGGTTTTCTTCAAACGACTGCTTAGCCGCAAGATACCCATTCGAGGTGTTTAATATATAACTCACCGGCGGAGGTAAAGTTTTCCATCGGATCCATAAGGCTGACAAGCTCAATAACACATCCCTTCCCAAAATGATGATACCAAGCGGTACTTTGGAGCCAACCAGTCGGAGAGGGTCAGGAGTGCTGCAGGCTTCAGGCGCGTGAGGACGTACGGGGAACTAATCCTCCAACAGTGAGGGTCACCACCAACGTAGTCATCAATGCCTTGTCCGCCGCTGGGTCAAGGATCGAGCCAAGGACAGAACCCATGTTGTACTTCCGTGCCAAGTAACCATCGAGCTAAACGCGTAAATGAAATGGATGAGCGACTTCTGGGGTGTAGAACACAACAGTCCCCCACGTACCAGATCTGTGAGACCAGCATACACGAGCAACCCCGTCGCGGCATAGAAATTGTCATGCAGAATAGCGTAGCCAAGGACCGGGCACGAAAATATCCTCGAGATCGTGAGAGCGTTTGGAACCGTCCATACCTTCTCCCCTGACTGAATTTTGTCGCTGACACCAGGCGTAGCTTTCTTTTCAGATTCGCGATTGTGGTCCGTCCGTGGTGTCGGTTGGTGGAATAATCGACTCGAAACAGCGAACGTCCGACGGGATGAGGAAGAGGAAGATTGGAAAGAGACGCGGGATAAGTGTTGTAGCGGGCATGGGTTAATCGAAAAGGTTGTTGGTGGTCGAAGGGAACTAGATCTCAGACAAGTCTTCAACGAATAGCGAGTTGTGAAGAGGAGTCGCATTGCGTCACGTGAATCAGTTTGCGTCACCGTCCACCGCCGCGGGCCGAACGCCGGTACGTCAACAGAAAAAGGATCAGGTAATTTCTTCGGCTGTAATACACAACACACGACATGGACAGCGTAAGGTTAACAACGGGGATACGAGCAATGGGAGGGAGACGAATCAGTAATTCGACGTTCACCATTCGATGGTCAGTTTCGTCTAAACACCCAACCAACATCAGCATCTGACGCGTTTCGGTAGATCAAAATGAACAGCTCACCTGAGAGATAGCCTCCTCCGAAAACTTAGAGAGTGCCTTCGCGTACGCCGGCATCTGTGAAGCGCAAGACTTCGCACACGAAGAACACATTTTCTTCACCTCCCGGTCCCTATCCAACAAGTCATACCAAAGATCCACGCTCTCGACAGCCTCCCCTCGGAGCTGCTCACACAAGGTTTTCTCCACCGTTGAGCGGAAGTCCCGGAACCACTGAGGGACCCAGTGGGATCGTTTCCCCACAACAATCGACCCACTCGCTGAGCAATGGCTGTCGAACCACGGCCACTGCGTCCCAGCCTTTTCCCACAGCTCCTTCCGTGTCCCCAAGAGCGTATTCCTGCATTCTGAGTGGTACACCAGAAGCCGGTCGTAATCTGCGCCGCTAATTAAGCGGGCTTCATCCCATGGCCGGACAACTGGCCGACCAACAGTCCCCCGCGCAGCAATGCGGATCTCGTCTTCGAAATTGTAATCACAACTCTTTCGTCCAGAAGCCAAAAGGATGGCATAAAGAGCCCAAGGGTCCACGGGGATAAGATTCTCCACGGTCATCCTGATCCACCACCTACACCGCCGCTCAGCCTGCAGCTTGACGATGGCCTCAGTAATGAGGGTCATAGTACGGATGTCTTTGACAATAGGAGGGTCAATGGGATAGGCTAATCGAAGCAGGGCTTCAATCACTGGAGCGGTTTCGTCCATTTGTACGGTGTGCGGTGTAGACGACTCCAGGGGGGATGGATTGGGAAGGCGGAACATATCAGAGAAAACGGGATAGAGGTGTTGGAGTGGCCATCTAGAGACGCGGAACTCTACTTGGTCAGAAGAACGAAGGATGATGTCGCCGTTCAGATCGTTCAACGCTTCAGGGACTTTGTAGGGCTCGCTCGAGGCAGACATAGCGGAATGGTGGGATGGTTGAGAAAGAAAAAGGGCGGTAGGGGCCAGCGACTTTATACCCAGGAATCCCGATGACGAACAGGGGTAACAACGGACAATTATCGATATCCTACTCGAGATGCACTACCCCTATGCGCGATTAGTGGACAAGAACATGCATGAGATTCGGTCGTGGACCGTATCGCAGCAAGCTCAGGTAATGTTCGGGGGAACAGAGGCCTCAAAAACCGACAGAGGGTCCACCCAGCGGATCTAAAGTTTTCTAAATATCGGCGTGGCATATATCGAGAGATGTCCGCGTGCGGCTGGAAAAGTGGGGTTTAGGAATGCAATGAAGTTCCGAATTCATGCTCCCCACTGTTGGGAAGGTAGATGAGGAAACACGGTGATGTTCGAATGGGTAAACGCACTTTGACCATTATCCATTCAGTATGACCCCTGGCCTCTTCCTTTTTTTTGGTCTTGATGCCCTCAGAGGTGACTTCTCCAACCCCGAAGTGGCATTCAGCCTCGACCTGCGTGGTTTTTTCCTCTCAATAACCACACATTTATCGAGAAGGAGGTGTCTCACGACAAATCCGTAGTGCAAGTAAATATCCCGGGATTTAGTCGAAGTCGCCTCTAAGTGTATTGGCGTTGGTGATGCCCGTTGGAAGCCGTGCCTCATCAGCATAGACCCATAGCCTGCGGGGGTTAGATCTAAAGCTACGACCGTTCACATACTTTATAGCAGACCTTTTCCGGTGCGTGTCGGGTCGATTCCGACCTGAACCAGACACCAGGAATCCGACTCATCGTGGTGGTGCGCACGGAACGCGGCATCCGTGGCGCTTTCGATCTTGGGTATGTAATCCCTCAGCATCCTCTGGGGTGTCGAAAAGGTGTCAAGGTTACTGGACCAGCAATTTTACAAGATGAGAATAGATCATACCTTGAGACCGCCCAGTCTAAGAGAGCGTAGAAGATTTACAAGGATGCCAGAGAAGAGAACCCTCATCACCGGCGGACCTATATCTCCCCCAGGTCTCAGCCATGCCGCGGCCCCGACAATACGCTCAAGTCCCCCATCTTCCGCAGGAACCACGAGGACATCAATCTCACCGCCACTTCTGCGGATCACATCCACCAGAACGCGATTGTACCGCCGAACGCGGCGCAGCAGACGAAGTTCACTAGAATCGGTTATATTTCCAACATGTGAAAGGGGCCGCTCTAGACCGAAGAAGTAAGCAGTGTTTGGATCCTGATAAAATGCCCTGGCGAACACATCTGCAACGGCATCTGGTTCGGCATTTTGCATGCTACGAATCACGGGCGTGGACTGGTTTGTGGACTCGGATGGGACCGACATATGGAACGGGGGATGTGAAATAGAATGGAGCACTGATCGTTGACGAAAGTGGTCAAAATATCCGAAGTCGCAGGCTAGCGGGTACCGTACCTGCGGCGTTTATCCGATCGAGACAAGAAGACAAAGAGAGGTCACTGACTGTGGGAAAACCAATGACCCCGGCGTTCGCCCCTTCCGGTACACGTGCGGTAGGCATGCGGTGTTTATTCCTCCTCTCCACCCACGTGAACGAACGCCACAGGTCTCTTGCGGTGTGTGTGCGGGGCTCTTTTCCCAGGAATGTAATGGCGTCGAATGCAGGCGTTCTGTCCGTGAGGAACGAGCTCCATGACGGCAAGGTACATGTCATAACCGTCGCGGAGTAACCATTTGTGTCGAGTAAGATCTCAGGATCTCGAGCCCGGTGCTGAGTTGCGAGTGAATGATATCGATATGTGCAATCGATTGTGAAAATGTCCTCAGATAGATGCCCAGATTATGCCCGGGGTGGGGCATGATGGTCATTTTCGGATCCGGAACGTGAAACGTGCCCTCTTCGAAGCTGCTCTGACGCCGCGCTGAGCCTAGGGCGATCGGATGGACGTCCCATGGTGATGCATTTGGTCACCCCATAGTCCAGGACCCCCTTCCAGAAGCTCGGCCTAGCCCGCGGCCAGACGGCGACTGAAACTTCCCTGGGGTATATAAAGCTTTGTTCAAGCCCCTATCTTCTCTACCCCCACTCCAAATATCGCAATGCCAACCTCGGGACACGTCTACTTCATTGTCAACCAAAAGTCGAACACCTCTTTCGACCTTTCTGGTGAGGACCAAAGGTCTGTCATTGGGTTCCAGTTACACAGGGGAGAAAACCAGAAGGTATGTCCTACAGCGGCACCTCGACCCCCCCACCATCGTTGATCTAATCTCGATCTTATCCGCAGTGGAAGTTCGTCGAGCACGGCAACGAGGGCTGGACAATCCAGAACGTCTACAACGGGAAGTATCTCGATGTCGATATCCCGAATACGATTAAAGACGGTGTTCGGGTCGTTGCCATCAACACCGACAACCCAAGGAAGTGGGACGTTCGCCAAGACCCGCATTTTGGTGGTTGGCGGTAAGTCAACCTCACCACATGGAACCGCCGACGTCTATTCACGATCGCGTCGCAGCTTCTTCATCCACAAGACCAACATGAACGTCGACCTGTCCGACCACGGTAACGCTGCCGACCGTACCCCTGTTACTCTTTGGGGCGAGTGGAAGGGCCAGAACCAGATCTGGATGCTTCAGGAGGCCTAATCACTAAATCGATCGCAGGGAGACGTGTGTAGTGTTCCGATAAATAACAATGTACAACCATCTTTGGGTATCGATACTATTCTCTGATGGGCCCGGTCTCCGTACTCTTCAGGGGAACCACAGATACCCGCGCCGGGAGGGGGGATCCTGAACTTGAAGCGGCTCCCCTGCGCTACCTCACGGCTCCTAAAAGCGATACCGACGCTCCCGATACATCACCCCCTTCTGGAGCGTCGGTGGACCTCGGACAATGTGATCGACGTCAGACCCGTCATCATAGCCCCCCTGAGGGAGCAGATATAAAAACGGTGGGTGGGTGCCGACACCCGACACCCCGCGCATCGAACATCATGGTTTCTTCTGGACAGTCTTACCTTATCACCAACAAAAAGGCCGGCACCGCCTGTGACCTCTCCGGCCAGGACCAGAAGTCGGTCGTCGGCTTCACCGCTCAGAAGAGCGACAACCAGAAGGTTCGTTTCCACTTTCCCTTTTCCCACTGTCTCAGGGGGGCATCCTGACCTCGCCGTGTAGTGGAAAGTTCAGGACACCGGTAACGGATGGACGCTCCAGAACGCCTACAATCAAAAGTACCTCGACCTCGAGGGACCCTTGCAAGATGGGACCAAGGTCGTCGCCGTCGAGACCGGCAACCCCCGCACTTGGGACATCCGTCCTGACCAAAAGGACAACAGTGCTTACCGGTCGGTTCACGGATGTCGTTCGGGACGATCTTTTGCTAATGGATCACATTATACAGCATTTTCGTCCACGACTCTAACCTCAACGTCGATCTCTCTGATCGCGGCAATCCCGCCCCCGGCACTCCCGTGACCATCTGGGGTAAGTGGGAGGGTGAGAACCAAGTCTGGCGCTTCGAACAAGTGTAAATCTGATGGCCCGTGTCGTGTTGAATGTACTTTACAAAATCTGCGTGTATCATTGTTACTCCGCCCGAAACTTGTAATATTATCTGACTTGGCTATCTTCTCTGGTGTTTACATAGGTTCGTCCTGGTCGCCCCAGTCGTGTACCTGAGGATCCGCGTCCGGAAGCGGCGACCGGCAGTAGAGCCGAAACGCGACCACGACCTACGAGCCTGGCCAGTCAACGTTCAACAATAGCGACAGGCAATCCTGGTGTCCAACAAAAGAGACCCTCGTGGTTGTGTCCTTGATCCCCGTAACAGCATCGTAACTGGTTGACACATAGTGAAATTCTGGTTGGGGGTGTCGTGCCACCACTAAAGTTCTTTCCCGAACCGCGGCTGGCAACTTTGGGGGTCCGAACGAGAGACCTAGGGATCCCTTCGTCACCCGACCACTTTGAAGCTTAGCTCAAACCCTGGGTGGTCGTGTTGGTTCTGATGCCAACAACCGGAAGCTCAGGACGGGCATATGTCTGGGAGGTTGTGGAGAGAAACTGTCAACGATCGGAAGCCGCCCATCGCACTCTCATTGCTAACGACATCGATGGACACCTCATCCACACCACGGCCGTCGCTGGTATCGCTCACCTTCGACGTCCTCCTTGCAATCTTCAGAGAACTCGATACTCGAGATGTTGTCCGGATCGGAATGGTGAAGCATTGGTCCCCGTCGTGTTTCCCGGTCGCCGCGTCTCTGATTCATGCTTTGGGTAGACGTGCAGAGACTTCTATGAATTCACAAAAGAACGTCGAGTCTGGTGGGACCAAGCCCAGAATTGGTACAAGAGAAACCCTGTGCTCAAGCTCTCAGCATCTCGGCTGGATTCCTCACCTATTGACGACCTGAGGGATTTTGCTGTACGGCAATCCAGGTTGCGCTTACGTTGGGGCCAGTCTTATGAGCCGACCGGGCGCCACACGTCCAATGATTTCCTCAAATACACGGAGGCGTGGTTAATGCCAGGAGGGAACGTGATTCTCTTCGTCTCAGCCTACGGGAACGTGGCACTTC
>Ga0307513_10009675_pt1 | contig 12177 bp, 5 predicted proteins | sample 15_EM_MG_FD_202174 | JGI IMG/M metagenome (GOLD analysis project Ga0307513, IMG submission 202174) | Populus trichocarpa ectomycorrhiza microbial communities from riparian zone in the Pacific Northwest, United States - 15_EM | ecosystem: Host-associated > Plants > Roots > Unclassified | place... | reverse complement strand
AAAAAAAAACTTCAAGATAATAATTTTTTAAGAAAACATTATTGAGATAGTGATAGATTAGATCGATCTCAGTCCCCTAGCGACCCATATCATGGACTCCATTGAATTTAATAACTTTTTTTTACAAATTGTTTTAATTATATGATAAAAATATATGGTCACAAAATTGAGCATCAACCTATAGAAATAATCACTATAGAAAGCAAACAAAAATAAATCAAGTAGTTTATTTTCAATTCAATCTAACATTGAAGGATAAAATCAAAAAATAATTAAAAACAATTAAAGGAAAAAAAACATATTCGATTAGTGGGTGAGCTTGTCAAATCTATAAATCGGATAACCTGAGCTAGCATGCCAAATCTGTGAACCGAGTTATGTACTCTAGTGGGATTATAATTTGTTTTTTTTTTCAAAACTATTTTTTATTTAATTATATGATAAAAAAAATAGGCAATCACAAAATCAAACATCAACCCAACACTAAGATGTTAAAAAAATTAATTAAAAAACAAAAAAAAAGTTAAACTAGCCAAATCTTTGAATCAAGTCAACCAGCTAAACCTGCAAACATGTTATGAATTTTATAAAGTTTAATAACATGATTTTTCTCTGAAACTATTTTTTTTCACAATATGAAAAAAATATAGATGAAAAAAAAATTCAAGTTCAATAAAAAAAACAGAGAAAAAGGACACCCCAACAAACCAATTTTGGCTTTGTAATTTTTTTTCTTAAACAAAATCAAAATTGGAAAAACTGAGAGACAAATGTAGATTAAGATATTTAATATTGCAATATGAATTATTTACTTAATTGTGTTTAATGATTTTATTTATTAAAATGAATTTGAAATAGAAATCGACACACACATAAGATTTATTACATAAAATAAAAGGAAAACACATAGTATGCAAGGCTGCATATATTAAAAATATTATAAGAAATAAATATTTTTTTCTAAAAATAAATTAAATATATATAAAATATATAAAAATTACAAATAAATCATACTAATTTCTTCAAAAAATAAACATATTCAATATAATTAAAAAATAATCACTATTTAAAAAATGATATATAAGCAAAAATAAAAGAGATGTGAAATACAAACTTAAAAATCATTTTAAGAAATAAAAAAAATCTAAATTAAAAAAATAAAATATATATATAAGAATGAGGTGAAGCCAACCCAAGCCAACACGGTAGACTAGTAATCTGGATATTAAGGGGCGAGTTAGTCTGGATTAACCTGACAAAATTATGTTCTAGGTCATGATATCGGGATAATTTAATAGAAAAAAAACTGAAGAAAACCACAAAGCCATTTTCTTAAAATAAAAAAAAAACAACGATATCATACAACGATATCGGAAAAGAAAATAAGAAAAAAAAATGTCAACCCTTAACCCGAGTTATCAGACTGGAAGCACAATATATGACATAATCATGGAGCCCCAACCCTAGAAAATAAAATGTTGAAGTATGAAATCAGAAAAAAAAAATACAAACAAAAAAATCCTAAGTTAAAAATAGCTATTAAAGTAATAAAAGTTAAAAGTGAAATAAAGAATAAATTAAAGGATAACAATAAATTTTCACTTTGAGATTTAAAATGAAAAGAACAAAAACATTAACAAAAGGAAACCGAAAGAATAAGGATGAAAATAAAAACAAAAAACAGAAAAAAAACAATACGCTTTCAACTTGAATTGAAGGGTGAAATTAAAAATATTTAAACTTTTATAAAAGGGTTAAGAAAAAAAAATAAGAAATTATAAGAATAAGGATTAAATTGAAAACACTAATACATGATTAAAAAAAATTTAACATGTAAAATTTTTCAAATTGTTTTTTTTTTTACATTAAAAAGATCGTAAATGTAAATTGAAAAACTTATGCACACATACAATTAAATAAATCATGAACTATTGTGTAAATAAATGAAAAAAAAAGTCATTAACAATAAATAAAAACATAAGTGGAAAAAATAAGAGACAAATCAAAATATTTAATATCGCAACACATGTTATTTACAAGGTTGTGTTTAATAAATTTGTTTTTTAAAATCAATTTATAATACACATCGACACACATATAAAGTTTATTTAATAAAATTAAAAACAAATATTATGCAAGGTTGTATATATTCAAAAAAATTATAAAAAAAAATATATAATCTAAATAAAATGCATTAAATAAAAATTATAGATAAATCATACTAACTTCTTAACAAATTAAACACAGCCAATATAATTAAAAAAATAATCTCTATCTAAAAATGGCTAAATAAGCAAAAACAAAATCATAAGTAAGGTGTATTAATTAAAATATTAATTAAAAAAATTAAAAAATACATATAAAAACATGTATTAATTTTAAATAAAATTAAAAAATAGTAAAACCAAAATAGGCTAGACCATGTGTCTGGCACACATTGAAAGGGCCCGTGTGCGGGCTAGTATTTTTTTAAGTTAAAAGGGCGTCGTCTAAAATTCAAAAATCTGGCCACTATGATGGCTGGAAAAATAAGGTCCATGGTTCTTTTTTATCTAAAAACTCATTTTCAACCTATTTTTAATCCAAAACAAGAAACACTCTAAGAAACTTGTTAAACCAAATCATAGCCTCCAAAAACATAAAAAAAAATCATCCCAAAACTTGAAATCAACCGGAAACTAAAAATCTTCCCGAGCTCAGATCTGTTTTTTTATGTGTTTTCAAGGTAAAAAAAAAAATACATAATCTTAACTCCCTCATTATATGGAACCTTTTGACACAAAAACTATACGTTTTGATGGCCTAAATCTTTCCCAACAACAACTTTTTTTTCTCTTTAAGCCAGAATCCAGCGACCACCCTCTCTCTTTCATCCAAAAAATGACTAAAAAAAGAGGAAAATAAAGTGTGGTACCGAAACATATTTTTTAAAAATTATGGGGACTGGATACCTAATTGCTTAAAAAAATAAGGGATCCAAATGAACCATGTCTTTCAATTCAACCCTAAACCAAAAAAAAAACATGCAATTGGCCTTTAATTTTGGCTCAAAAGGGCCCAATTGTGCAAAATAAAAAGTTTGAGGATCATATTGAGAATTTTTAAAAATTTCATTATTATAATTCACAGTAAAATATAAGAGGACAAACAGTAATTAAGCTACCGTAAAAACACCACACCATTTAACTTTATTATAATGCAAAACTGACAAATACAAGGATATTGTGGAAAGATATTCTTGCTGAGATTGGATAATGAAAGGACGTTTCTCCGGGTTCCAGTTTCCTCTTCATATGATATTAATTGATATATAAAATTGTGTTATCCAAAGTTTTATATGTGTTCTTCATTTGTTATATAAATGTAGCGTGTGTGTTTGGATCAAATCAGCATCTTATTTATTTTCTTACAACATGTTTCTAATAAATTAAAGCCTCTCAAATTTCATAGGAAAGTGATGCATGAAGACAAGTGACCGTGAGGTGCGGGAGTTGCATGTGATACTAACATGGTAGGTCCGTATCAAGCCCTATATTAATTAATTAATTAATTAATCAATTAATTAATTAATCAATTAAGTAGAAATAAGCATGAGAATCCTTTAGGCAGAAGAAGAAAAATACATGTAAAAGAAGACATCTTTGCAAAAGACAAAAAACGCAGTTGCGTTTTTCCAACAAAAATAAAGAATTTCTGATCAACTCCCACTAATGTAATGATTTTATAGTTAGGTAATTTATGTTCTTGAAATGATTTTATATTTGTTGAAAAAACACTTCAAGAAGTCCTAAGATCAAATATTCTTATTGAATGTTAGCAAAAGATCATAATGAGAAATTAAAAAGGAAAAAATAAAAATATCATTTTAACATGTTTAATCAAATTACTTACTCAAAGACAATAAGATTTTTTTTTATTAACGTGGGTGTTCGGGTTAGCTTGCGTGTACGTCGACTAATCTCACGGGCCCTGAAGTTAACGACAATGTAAGCCTCTAGTGGTCCTGAGGTTTGTGGAACTCGAATCGGTGAACTCTGAAAAGTAAAATCAGGACCTGACCAGTTGAGCTACACGAATCAAGATTTCATTATAAAAATACAAAAGAATCAAACTAAAATAAAAAATCCCACAAATATATATATATATATATATATATATATATATATATATATATATATATATAGACACACACACACACAAACAAATCTCTCACCAATTTTTTTCTCTCTCAAAGCTCACATAAAGAGATTTTTTTTTTTTTTTCTCAAAGCACTCTCTAATCTACATGGTGCCGTGTGCCTATAAAAAAAATCCATTTCATTCTAATTCCACCAATAGGTAGCTAACATAAAAAAATAAAAATTGAACCATTCAATTTCTAGGGTTCAAAAGTCTAAAAGTTTATGCAAAATATTGACTAGGTTTTTTTTAATTATTTACACTGTTCCCTTGTAGAAATAAACTGGTAATCTCCTTGTTGGCTGTTGACTTTTGTTCGGTTGTGTAATCTCCCTCGTGTGTCTTATTTAAAATCTACTACGTACGTGTGCTGCTGACTTTAACCCCATATATTGACAAATAGTGTTTTGTGTTATTAATTTATTAATCGCGACGTTGTCTTCTTCTTCTTTTTTCTCTAGCTAACCATGTTTAAATTTGTAATTAATGTAGTAACTTTATTAAATCTGTACCGGCCAAACAAATTAACCTCGAATATGATTAATTTAATGGTTGGATTTATTTGGATAAAATGAAAGACCGGCAAAAAAAAAATTATCAAATTTGTTTGACCTGGCAAGTTGATCAATAACCTGGGTGATCCGAAAAAACCCGGTAGAGATTTGTTTTTTTTAATGTGTTTTTCTTCCTAGCCAGATATTTTTTTTATATATTTTTTTAGTTGGATATTAACCCTTTTCAAAGTTCATTATATAAATATTATAAAAATATTTTATTTTTTAAATATGGTATTTGAAGTATATGTACTTTATGTTCACAAGAAAAAAATTATGTTTTTTAAATATGGGATAAAAAACCTTTTTGATTTAAATACTTCAACTTAAAAGGATAGCATAGTATCTTTTCAATGTGAAATAAAAAATATTTTGAAATAATATTTTAAACTTTATTATTTATAATATATATAGCATATATTTACATGAATTATTTTTTATTTTTTTCAAATAAAATATTAAAATTTCAATTATTTTTTTAAATTTTTTTCAGATTAATTTGGATTTATCTAAATCAACTTATATAATCTAAAACCGATTCCTTGACCAAATAAACTCCTAATCAGGTTTGATAACTTATGGTAGCCACCGACTAAAGATTCTTGAAGACACTGTCCACAGTTTTGCTAATTATGTTTATTGTCATCCACGAGACTAAAAAAAAATAGGGTTTTTACGTGGAGGAATTAGGGTTTATTATCATCCTCGAGACTAGAATAGGGATTTTTTTTTATTTATTCTAAAATGATTTATTCGTGAAAAGCTAAATATAATAATTTTAAAATTGAAAATACTAAAAGGAACGAGCATGAAATATTAGATGAATCAAATAAGATCTTTATTTTTATAGTAGGGAATTAATTTGAAAGGGAATTATTTTGTTTTATATTTTTATTTTTTCAGGAAAGTGAAGAGTTAAAAAAAACACATGTTTTTCTAAGGAAACAATTCTCATTTCAAGCTAATAGATATATTCATTCTTTTTCTCTTTTTCTTAAAAAAAGTATTTGAAAATTTAAAAAATAAATCGCCACCTATAATTGAATTTATGTAGAGCAAAAACCCTTCAATGAAACATATGAAATGCTTCTCCCCTACTAAAAAAAATAAAAAAAATAAAAAAAAAGTGACCCCTCAAGTTCCTCAACCTACCTGTGGACTTTGAAAATCCAAATTCCCCAATCAAAGCCCTGAAAACCGCGAACAGCAATTTCAGGCAATTTAAGAAGAAAATTCCACGTTACCATACGTAACAAGCACCACCCACACACACACACACACACAAAAACGAAGAACTTAAGCAGGGAAAAAGAAAACAGTCGATGAATGCATGTGCAGGTGGGGTCCTGGGCTCTAGTCTTTGTCAGCTGGTATGGTATGCCTACTGAGAACATCTGCATGTGCCCTCCGATTCTTTGAAAGAAAATATGACAAGGAGTATCAGTATTTTTCGTTGTGGCTTTGGCTATCTGACATGATAATTTATTAGCTTGTCTCAGCCTCCTCCATACGTCCACATCACAACCGCCCTCGACCTCCACCCCCTTCATTGCCTATATAAAGCGTTCATGCTCTCCTTTCCTTAGCACCAAGCGTCGAGTCTTTCTCACACAAACTCTCCCTCTCCTCGCCTGATAGATACACCTTACCAGCAACAATGACAATGGCAGCTACTATCTCTCTTCTCTTGTTTGCGCTCCACTTGTGCCTTAGAGGCACTTATGGGGACTCCGGAGGGTGGCAAGGTGGCCATGCCACTTTCTATGGCGGGGGTGATGCTTCTGGGACAATGGGTATGTTTCAGCAACTTTTCTTTCTTCATAGGGCAATAATGCTACTTCTACTGAAAGGTTTTTCCAAATTCACTTCCTGAAAAGATTTCAATGTAAAATGTAAATATTATTATATATGATGAATTGGGCACATGTCAATAGGTCCATATATCAAACCATAGTGTTAAAGGGGGGGGAAATAGTACTCTACTCTGGACATGTCACGAAGCTCAAATGTCACTCAAAAACTATAGTCCTTAAGATGTCACAGATTGTCTAGTGGACTCAGAGTGTGAATTACATCTTTGATTTTTCCTTTAAATAAAGTTTTGGCTCTTAATGGATATATATACACTAAATATTGCAGGAGGTGCTTGTGGGTATGGCAATTTGTACAGTCAAGGGTATGGTACTAACACTGCAGCACTTAGTACTGCCCTTTTCAACAATGGCTTGAGCTGTGGTTCTTGTTATGAGATGAGATGTGACAATGACCCCAAATGGTGCCTCCCTGGGTCCATCACCGTCACAGCCACTAACTTCTGCCCCCCTAACTCTGCCTTGTCTAATGACAACGGTGGCTGGTGTAATCCTCCCCTCCAGCACTTTGACATGGCTGAGCCAGCTTTCTTGCAAATTGCTCAATACAGAGCTGGAATTGTACCAATCTCATTCAGAAGGTAAAAATCAACCTCTCATTTGAAATATTCAACTTTCATTTTCATATAATTTCACCTAATTGTATATTAACAGATTGGCAAGTGACTTCCGTCGGTTACAATTAAATATGCTGCAAAATTAAACGAACCAGTTCTAGTTTATTCCATATGCTTATAGATTATTTATACAGTGGCTAGTTATGATCTTTGGCTCTGCGGTTGCTCAAGCTCATGCGTTGGGGCAACATAGCATCCACCATTATCAGATAGATTGAGCTCATCTCATTAACACACTTTGTTTTGGTCCAAACTCCAAACAGGGTCCCCTGTGTCAAGAAAGGAGGAATAAGGTTTACCATCAATGGACACTCTTACTTTAATTTGGTGTTGATCACAAACGTTGCTGGAGCAGGAGATGTTCATTCAGTGTCGATCAAGGGTTCTAAGACAGGGTGGCAAGCTATGTCAAGGAACTGGGGCCAGAACTGGCAAAGCAATTCTTACCTCAATGGCCAAAGTCTTTCTTTCCAAGTCACCACAAGTGATGGTAGGACTGTGACTAGCTACAACGCAGTGCCAGAAAACTGGCAATTTGGCCAAACATTTTCAGGCGGTCAATTCTAGCTTTTGAGGACAAACGATTCTCATTGATTGTTGTGTGATGACATCTATATATGGTTTGCGAGAGAGGAGAGGGGGTAGGGTAGGAAAGGCATGGCCAATATGTCTGGCTGTTGCTGAGGTGGTTTATTAGCACCCGCTGGGCCTTTATATATGCAGCATAAAATTGAAAGATATAGTTCCTTTACAGTTTACATACATAGGAATGTTCATTCGTCGCCTTCTGTTTGATTTCAAGGCCATGAACATCGTTATTGGTTTGGTAGATTTAGTCCCCAATTTGGTCTGAAACCCAGTTGGAACATTTAAATTTGCGTAGTTTTACTGTATACTAATTAATTTCTTTGGTCTTGTACTTAATCTACGAATAAAAATCCGTCATGCATTTATGTATCATCAAATTTCTAGCCATTCTTTGCACTGTAAACGCCATTGCGCTCCACCGTTTTGAGCTTGTAACAACTGGAATGCCAGTGTTCGCCACAGCAAAAATAGAAATCTCTTTCCACAAACCAGCTCCCTCTGATGAGGATCAGCTATATCCCCAGAAACAGTAGGAACATGATATGTATGATCAGGCTACACAACAAGATGGTTGATCAACGAAGGGAAAAGACGAGTGTTTACATGCGACAGCAAATATTAGATGATACCAACCCAAATTATGCATGTATTGACCAGAGGATTCTTTCTTTGGCTCAGAAGTTGTTGTTGAGAAAATGTTTGCACAGACATGTCATTGGTGAGCGTTTTCAAAACATTGTATGTGCTGCTTTTTTGCCTGCCATAGATGAAACTGCTGAAAGAATTCTCAGGAATTGAGGTTGAACAAAGGGGATATGTTCTATCCTCATCCGATTTAAATTCTCCTGGATGATCATTAGAAGTTGCTTCTTTGATTTATTTCTTAAAAAAAAAAAAAGAAGAGAGAATTGCGTCTGATAGAGTACTGAAAGTCTCATATTTCCAATTCCCATAATTGTTATGGAATTAAAAGTTGTTCTGGGAAAAAAAAAGAAAAGGAAAATCAACTTGTTAGTAATCAGAGAAGCTCATGCACCATGGTTCAAAATAGAGGACATTGTTATGTCAATTGATTAACATGATCTATAATTCTGCAGAAAAAAAGAAAAAACAGAGAGATAGGAGCAGCAGAGAATACTTGATAATAGTTTTTATTTTGCATAAAACCATATACCACGAGATAGTTGTGTTACTTGTGCTAATTAACTAACTATCCACTATATTAAGATTGTGACAAGTGTCACAATCTGAAGCAATGTACTCTAATATACTCTAACATCCCCCCGCAAGATCAAGCGGTGAGGAACCAAGCGTTAGATTGCAACAATGAGTGTGGAACAGAGGAGCACTCAGCCCCTTTGTAAGGATATCAGCAAACTGCTCCTGGGAGGACACAAACTGCACTGAGAGTTGTTGACGTGATACTCTTTCGCGGACAAAATGAACATCCACTTTGATATGCTTAGTCTTTTGATGCTGAACAGGATTGAAAGATAAAGCAATGGCAGACAGATTGTCACAAAATATAACAGGCACGCCAGGCAACGAAATGTGCAGAAAGGCTAATAATTGTTTTATCCAATCCAACTCAGCTGAGGTGAAGGATAAGGCACGATACTCAGCTTCGGTGGAAGATCGAGAAACAGTTTGTTGCTTCTTAGAGGACCATGAAATGGGATTGTTACCCAAGAAGACCACCAAACCAGTAGTAGATCTCCTGTCATTAGGATCCCCTGCCCAATCAGCATCACTAAATGCCTTTAACTGTAAATCGCCTCGAGTATATGAAAGACCAAACTTAAGAGTGCCTTTTAGGTATCGTAGGATTCTTTTAACAGCAGTAAAGTGAGACATCATAGGGTGCTGCATAAACTGGCAAACCTGATGTACAGAGAAAGCAATATCTGGCCTAGTGAAAGTGAGGTATTGCAGAGCTCCTTCAAGACTTTTGTACAGCTGAGGATTTGGATAAGGCTCCCCATCGTCTTTGAGGAGTCGATGATAAGGTAGACAAGGAGTATCACACGATTTAGCCTCACTCATTTCAGATTTAGCTAACAAGTCCTCAACGTATTTGGTTTGGGACAGAAATAAACCAGCAGCAGTGTGAGTAATTTGGATGCCCAAGAAATAATAGAGGGAGCCTAAATTTGTGAGATCAAATTCAGAAGTAAGAGCACTAATGACTTGCTGAATCACACCAGACGCACTCCCAGTGATAATGATATCATCCACGTAGAGAAGCAGCACCACAATCTCATGACCGGCATGTTTGACAAAAAATGAAGAATCAGAATAAGTGGTTTCAAAACCCAAAGAAGGAAGGAACTGAGTAAACCTGTCATTCCAAGCGCGAGGAGCCTGTTTGAGGCCATACATGGATTTATGCAATTTACAGACAAGTTGAGGATGATTGAGATCTTCAAAACTAGGAGGTTGAGACATATAGACTTCCTCTTGGAGAATACCATGCAAAAATACATTTTTGACATCTAACTGTCGTAGAGACTAGTTAAAATATGCAGCAAGAGCCAAAACTAACCGGACTGTGGTAGGTTTCACCACAGGACTAAACGTCTCCCCATAGTCCAATCCAGGTTCCTAACTGAAGCCCTTAGCAACTAACCTTGCTTTGTGCATGGCAATAGAACCATCAGAATGTCTCTTGATCTTAAAAATCCATTTACAACCAACGAGGTTCATGTTTGCTGGCAATGAAACTAAACTCCAAGTGTCTTGAGTATGTAAGGCATCAACTTCTTCTTTCATGGCTTGTAGCCACACAGGAATTTTAAGGGCAGCCTTGTAATTGGTTGGTTCAACCAACTGCATTTTAGGGGCTGCAGGAACCTGGATAGTGGCTAAGAGAGCCTTCCATTTTATAATCCCACTCTTGCTTCAAGTCTGCATCGAATGAAGATTAAGTGGAGGAATGGACAGCACCACTTGTAGATTATTAGGAATAAAGCCATGAGAATCTAAATCAGATTGCATACTGATATCAGGTGCCACAGGGAGCAGAGGAGAGGCTGAAAGTGGAGTAGTAATGGATTGTGGACTAACAGAGTCTGTAGATGAGGCAGGTGTATGAATGGTAAAGGGGTGAGAAGGAGACACTGAGCTGGTGGAGACAATGGAATTTGTTGTATTGATAATAGTCACAGGATAAAAAGACAGCGGACTGGATTGGATTGTGTTTGAAGGTGTAGACACGAAATCTGAGTATGAAAACTGGTGCTCATCAAAGATAACATGCCTAGACACAAACATTCTCATTGTTGGTACATGATAGCATAGATAACCTTTATATTTTGTGGCATATCCAAGAAACACACATTTTGTAGTTTTGGCCTGCAATTTGTTGCTATTACAAGGCTTGAGAAGAGGAAAACAAGCACATCCAAAAATTCAAAGATGTGTAATAGTTGGAAAGGATCCAAATAACATCTCAAATGGTGAGATATTATGAAGAACAACAGTAGGCATACGATTGATTAGATAAGTGGTTGTTTGATAGGCATAAGACCAGAATTTGGATGGCAATTTAGCGGTTCGTAATAAGGTGATAGTGGTTTCAATTATGTGTCTATGTTTCCTCTCTGCGACCCCATTTTGTTCAGGAGTATATGGACAAAAAAGGCGATGGAAAATGCCCTTGTTAAGAAGAAAAAGTTTCAATCGATTGCTGGTATACTCACCCCCCCCCCCAATCAGTTTGAAGAGTTTTAATGGTAGAGGCAAATTGAGTAGAAACAAAGGAATAAAAAACAACAAAGATAGAAAACAAATCAGATTTATTTACTAAAGGGAAAATCCAGCAATATCTGGTACATTCATCAACAAAGATAGTGTAGTATCTATAACCATCAACTGAAATAGATGGTGCAAGACCCCACAAATCAGTATGAATAGTATCAAATGGAATTACAGACTTATTGACATGCTGTGGAAAAGGTAGTTTCCTAAACTTTCCTTCAAGACATGGATGACACATGAGAGGTGTAAGTGTTTTGGAGACATACACGTGAGCTTTATTTAATATCAAGGAAACAATATTATTTGTAGGATGACCTAACCTATGATGCCACAAGGTGGACTGAACGAGTTGACTAAGATAAGTTGTAGCTTGATAAGGCTGTTGGGAGGTTGCAGGTGAGAAAAAGTGGATAGGATACAATCCATTACTGCACAGCCCTTTGTAAGGGATCCTCCATGTGGCTTTATCCTGAATCCAAAAACAGAGAGCATCAAATATGAGCCGACAGTTATTATCAAGACAAAGACGGTGTACTGATAGCAGATTCTGAGTAATTTGAGGAACACAAAGCACAGAATGCAATTTGATTGGAGAAATGGATGAATGAAGAG
>Ga0307513_10009674_pt1 | contig 12178 bp, 13 predicted proteins | sample 15_EM_MG_FD_202174 | JGI IMG/M metagenome (GOLD analysis project Ga0307513, IMG submission 202174) | Populus trichocarpa ectomycorrhiza microbial communities from riparian zone in the Pacific Northwest, United States - 15_EM | ecosystem: Host-associated > Plants > Roots > Unclassified | place... | reverse complement strand
GAGCTTTGATGTCGTTTTCATTTAGGAGCTCCGTGATGACTCCCAGGTTTCTCCGGATTTTCTTTCTCGATTGCGAAATCCGACGATATCAGGTGCTCATGTGATTGATTCAGTTCATTGGATTAGTTGATAAATTTATTGAGGAAAGGGTAGCCAGATTGCTGAAAAGGGGAATAGCTTTATCCACCTCTTCGTAGCGTCTACCGCTGGTGGCGAAGACACAGGTTGACCATTCCTAACCCGAAAAAAAAAAAAAAAAAAAATTTCGACAGACAAGACGAATGTATTGTCTCTCTGGACAACACTGTCAACGAGAGCACGGAAATTGGATGCTAGGAAACTCACATATAATATACCAGGAAACAAAAATCGGTATCTAATGTTCCTTCTTTTTGTCCGTATACTCCTTCGCCCACTGAATCGATAAAGGAGGCGTGTCAAGACAGTTTGCATGAGAAAGAGCAAACGCACCAGCATTGAGGGTATTGGTCTATCTGGCTGCACCACCCGTTGCTATCCAACAGGAAAAGGACGTTAGTGAGAGATAAACACAAGAAGTTTATATAAAAAAAGACCACAACGATTTGTGGTCGGCAGGAGTGGGTAGAAAGAGGAAGTTGGAGGTAACCCGGACACATACCTCATACTTTGAGCTGACGTTCCAAACACCGTATGTAATAGTAAGAATTCCCATTGCAACCACCGCCGTGTTGGTCGCCCAGTTCGACGGACGCACCCACCAACCACCTAGAGCAAAACGGTTCAATTGACGGAACGTTAATGGAAAGAGATGAAGACGAACCAGCAGGCGACCAGACGTATTTTGGATAGGGGTAACGCTGTCCTCCGCCCTGTAGGTTAATGAATTGTTAGTAAATGGTCAACTCGGGTTCATGTTGGAAGGATATGAAAGTGGCTTGATGACCATGAATTTGGAACCAGGTGATCCAACCTTCGGTTCCATCCATGACATGGAGAATGAAACCCTCCATTCCTTCATTCCCCTTGGCCATGCACAATGTCCTAGAAACCCAGCCATGTTACAATAACCATTTCCAGCATGCTCCACGCCTCGGTTCACAAAATTGGAAGCCGCGAATTCCTGGTCAGTTCCACGTTGCAGAATTTGCGCAAATACGATTCAGAGTGGAGAGCAACCACTAACCATATTGCTTTGCGTCGGAAGGTGTGAAGAAGATGTCGAGGTTGAAGCAGGGAACGACGAACAGAACGCAGAGCTACTTAATAATTACATAATATATTATTAATTGCGAGAACTGCAAGTCAAGTACTTACCTCGGGGTCGCAGCGCTCACGTATATATCTTTGCAGTTTCCTCAAGACCTCTATCAAGTCTAGCATCAAGTGTAGACGTCGTTTCACACAGCACCTAACCGACCCACCGCCTTCGCTTCACCTTTTCCCTCTCCAAATCGTCAGACGTCTTAATTTATCTGCAGAACCTCAGGCCTGACATCACTCTTCCTGGGACAATTTACGACTGTAATGGCTGACATGGGCAGAAAATTGAATGTAACGCTTTATGGATGAGAATAAAAAGTTGGGTGCGTCCCCTCCCCTGGACGTGAACAGTTTCCTGTAGTATTAATGCTATTGCCGCCTTTGGTCGAGTCTCCTTCCCTGACAACTTCAAACTATGTAAATGATGTAGTATTTTATCCTTCTGCGTGATATTTTTATGTGCGTATCCGAGCCCAACTCAATTGCAAACGTCGTACGAACGATTTCCTGAAAGTCTGCAATCGACGGCGAAAGCCGTGGTCCAATTCCTGTCATTTTATCAGTGTGGGTTGAACGGCGATGCGTGCGGGTATATGTAGCTACCATGTCCTCACAACGCTTCAGTAAGAACCGCTGTCAGTAGCGAATTTGATATGCAAGGAGTGTATTTTACCTCGATATATCGCGAAATCTGATCGAAGATGTAAAATTCCAGATCAATTTCTCGTTTGGAGGATATTATTGTATGTGCGTAACCATTTAGTAAGTTGGCCAGTTCATGGGACTCCTGGCAGTGAGCTAGGGACTCGGCAAGATACAACCGAGGAACGAGAATCTCCACTGCCCAAGTGAGTCTCTTTTGGTTATTGCGTCCCACGCTGCTAGTTGAGCGGGTTGAGAAGAGATCAAGAGGTCTTCACAGTTTGAGACTTACCCTACTTCCCTAGATACAAGCTTCGCACACCAAATTGCAAATTTGGTATTACGGGAATCAGCCACAGCGAATGTGGAGTTGAACACAAAAATAATCCGGGGGATAATAAAAGCAAGGTATTGTCCAAGGTGTTGTCCGAGTTTTACAGGAAATTTTGTTTCCGACATTAATTCTGATAAAAGGTAGGTGAGTTGAGTAATTTGAGAGTCATCTGGTGACCGTTTAGTAAGCTTAGTATAGACTTCGAAAGCTGTAAAGATCATTGGCTGAAGGTCTTGCCGAACTGATGAAAATGCCTGGCGTATAAACCTATCAAGAAAGCATAACTGCGCTTTATAGGATTGAGTGCTTTCCCGCTGAATGAAGAAAGGTTTCCTCAGCCTGAATATATATTACAAAGATATATGGAAGGATAGACACCAACCTGGAGCTTGTTCAAAAGTTTCATGCATATCGGACCAATCTGATTATTAAGGCATGGTCCCAATCGCACCGGAAGGAAATCCCATATGCTGAACTTCATCAGAACATTGTTAAGCTCCGCTGTGAAAGGTGACTTGGATGCGAAAATGCATTCTGAAAACACCTTTGCATATAACAGGGATCCATTTTCGAAAATTTTGTCAACGCGATCGATACAGTGTTGAGCCAGATTGAAATAGACCGTGGTAGCGTGCAAACGGAATGACTGAGATCGAGTGGGATCAAGAAGGAAGTCGGGTAATGAAGCATGGTAAATTTTGACACATTCGGATCGGCTATCCGGGACATGAACAAGGGCAGACATGTCCCCCATGATGCTCGTCAACTCTCCTGGCCTGCAGCTGAAGAATTCCTCCAGATCTGCCAACTTTGTGATGTCCTCCTTCAAAAATACCAGGGCACCGAGGATTTCCATGACTTTCTCGATCTCATCCTCCCCAACGGACCGAAATATCTGGAGGTATAGAGCATCCAGCATGGCGAAAGGGGTGGCTGAGTTGTCGGGTGATCGTAGCTTCAAAACAATGTTGAGTCTCTTCTCATGTCCGTGGTGACCCCGTGCGATGTAACGAATGACCGTCGCGGCATAGATGAATTGGCCAGATGATTTCTTAACGAGAACTTTGATATCGTTTGCTTTTGGCCAGGATGAAGGAAGGTATACATGTTTGCCTCGGATTTTCTCAAAGCTTGATGTGAGGTAACGACGAATGTCTTGAGTGGATTGGTAGTCGTGTTCAAGTGGAAGGGTGTCGATGATGGAGCGAAATGCGTCGGAACTGAAGGCATGTCGAATGTTGGTATGGGGGCGACTGGCTATGAGGAAATAGAGCGGGGTTTTCAAGCGCTGGAGAGATGTCGAGAGGATGTCCAGGATAACATCTTGCGATTCGGGTGGGAGGCACTCGTCAAGCCCGTCAATAATAACCAGACGCGGACGCTTGGCCAATCGATCAATCGGGACCTGGTTCATGGGATCGATGATCAGGGCTTTCATCTGTGTGGCTGGTGTTTGAGATAGGAGCGTTGGGTCGTATTCGAGTGCAGAGAGAACGATTTGACGTATCTCAGGGATGACCCTGATGAGCTGCCAGACGATAGTTGCGACTAGCCTCGAGTTGTCGCTGCGACCTTGGGCGGTCCGAGAGAAGAAAAAACTCGCAGCCAAAAACGCCTCGCATAGCTCTGCGATGGATTGCGCGATCGCCGATTTTCCTGCACCTGCTGGACCGTACATCCAGAGGACAAGGCGACCTCCATTCTCGGGACGCTCCTCCACCCAAGCCTCAATCTTTGCAAGGATAGCCTCCCGGGTCTTCGGATGGCACTTCGGTGGGTCGAACCTCTCCGCCGAGTTGTGGAAAGCGCCGACAGCAACATGTTCCCGCAAAATATCTAGTCCTGGTCCAAGAATGGATATTTCAAGCTCAGCACGCCCAGAGATTACCGACATACCTCTCTGCGAAATCTCCGGACTTTTGATATTGGTGATTGTATCGGCCAACTGGAATGTTCCTCCCTGGATGGTGGGATTTGTTGCCCCGCTGAACATTTGTGGGCCGTGTGTAGTACGGTGATGGGTCGATGCTGACATGGTTTAGAAATGCCAAAGTGAATAGAAAGGAAGTTCAATGGCGCTGAGAAGCTGAGGATGCGATGTTCGTTGGCCATCTTCAGCCTTGTGTTTGTCACGAGTTGAAAGGAAGTACCGGCCCGGGACGATAACAATTATATAATATTGCTAAAAACATGTGACAATTCAATTACCATCAGTAGCGCTCAAGCTCAAGCCTGACCGTTCTTCTGCTACCACCACTCCGCCCAGAGTATCGTTTGCATTTTTTAGGAGGGACCTGTTTCCCATTTTTCAAACCCCATTGGACAAGGCAGACTTGTTACTCACCAATTTCGTCGCGCCGCTGCTAGACTCATCATATACCCGTCTTGGTCATACTTCCCCAAATTCTGCCAAGAAGTGGCGAATAATGTTCGAAACACTCAAAAAACCTGGTTCCTTCATTGTGAAATCTGCTACTCTTACAGGGGGCGCCTATGTTCGTTCGCAGATACATGCTGGACAGACTAGAGGTGAGGCTGAAGATGGAGGAGGAGAGGAAAGCGAGAGAGAAGTGAGTTTTCCTTATCTTATTATTATGCCCTTTTTCTAGCCTCTGGATTTCATAACTTTCTTCGGTTTTTTCTCCAATTTGTTATTGCCCTTTGACTTTGTTCAATCCTGAATACTGAAACCCTTCTTCAAAGCCTCCGGACGCGATTTGTACAAAGTCAAGAAGATGTGGCCTACACCATCCTCGCGCTCCTGCCAACCCTGTCTTCTCAAGTCCTTAAAGAAATGGACATTGATGCTCTGACAGGAGAACTTCAAGTACGGTCCCGGGCCCGCAGCTCTCGCGCCCATCTCTCTGCAGTTACCTCAAGACCTCCATCGAGCCTAGCATCCAGTGTCGATGTCGTTTCACACCCAACACCCAACCGACCCACTGCCGCCTCTCTTCCAATTCCTCCCCCTCGAATCCATCAAGACGACGCCGATACACGCTCCGATGCTGATTCAGTGGCTAATTCCTCCGAGGCCGAATCGAGGATATCAGAAGCTGAAGAAATTTATGCACCTTCGGTTTCAGCTGTTTCTACGTCGAAATCTGCGTACCATACCGCCATGTCCGGCTCGTTTATGTCAGAGACGAATTCGGTCACGCGGAGCTGGGTTGTAGAATCAACGACCTCAGGTCCAGGTGACACAGAAATCGAACGGTCGAGATCACCTGCAGCTTCGGCTGCATCTTCAGGAAAAGGTCATAATTCGGAAACGGCTAGTGCGACAGGCGACGAGGAAGGAGAACGCCTCATGGTATGTGTTCGTGCTGTCCTCGTCTCTATCAATGAACCAATAGACAAATGTTCTTTCAGTCAGAGAGCATGCTCAGTGCGACGACAAATACGACAAATACGACAACAAATTCGGAGACAGATTCGAACGATACTCGTACAAAAGCCGAATTATGGAACGAAGTTAAAATGCTCAGTAAGCCACACCTATCGCGGTTGATCAAAATACAATATCTCAAATCCACAATTCACGCAGCTTTCACTCGCACCCTTACAACACTCTATTCCAGCACCCTTCTTTGCCTGTTAACTACACTACAACTGACCCTACTTGCACGCGGAAAATACATTTCCGCCGTCCTCCAACAAGAACGCCAGGAAAGGCTGTAGGAATGCATGCAAGAGCGGATGGAGTGGGAGATGGGTTCGGGTAACCTCTTGGTTCAAGGTGTTGGAGGATGGATGCGGGAAAAACTTGGAACGTGGAACCAGAGTGACGACAACACTTTGGAAGTGCTATTTGCTAGCATGGGTCTCGATGGAGGTTCCCCGGACGGTGATGACGACGCGGAGGAATCGTGGCCGTTGGATGGGGGGGTTAAAGCGCTGGGTCGCAGTCCGTGACTGGCAGTGAGGTCGAAAGTATTTGACGATGAGCTGGTGGTTGTTACATGTTGGCTGGAAGGATGTCGGTGAAAGAGTGAGGAGAGGCGTCGAGGAAGTGTACAATGGGTCAGTTTTTTATTCTTTATTCTTTAATTTTATTTCGTCGTTGGCACCGTGCTGAGGATGTCTTTCCTAAAAGGCTATCACTAAAAACGGACCTCGCAGCCGTTGACCTACATTGCTTACTTGGCGATGTACGGCGAAAGGTTGAACATTGAATCACTTTCGAAGGTAACGAGAAGAGAACTACGTAAGTACTATTATCACAGGTTTCGCTAAGCTGTATGCTTACTTGTACTCCTCAGATTTATCTCCTCTCTTCTCCCACCCACACCTGAGACGATCCATCATGTCCCCTAGTACTGTCCCGAAAAGGAAATGGGTCGCCTCGTGCAAGTTGTACAACGAGCCAGACAGAAACCTGCCGCAACACCTCTACAACTCATACCCAAACATACACCATGGAAACACAACCCCACCAGGAAGCTACTCACCACAGACGGCGAGGTAGATTTTTTCTGATCTTTGCATTTTGTACTGGAAACTAATAGCCTTGGGTTCGTTACATGTAGTGGCAGTCGTAACCCATCTCACATTGAATATACCAAGGCAATCGCGCATGAAGTACGCGTACTTCTGGGGGAAATAAGAAGGCTGCGGGGTGAGTTGACCAGAGTGTTGATGTTTTTTCTGCTTCCCTCCAGTGATATCGCGGAAGTCATGGCTGTATGAACGAAATTCGGACCTACGTGGGAGTTTCAACCAGACTGGAGACCACCAGTACGTTTAACTCTTCACTTACCCGTTGTTCATATGGCTGATATGTCTGATCAGGCCATCGAGGCTTCCCCCACCACCACCACCACCACCTGCGATTGAAGAGCCCCCTCCGCAGGCGAGGCCAACCTGACGTACTGTTCATAAGAAACTGAAGAGGAAAGCTCGGACAGTGCCTAAGATAACCTCTCCGCCTCCACCCACGGCACCTCCACCTTCCGAGCCCATCCAAGAGATGCCTTCGTGGACTCAGTGGCGATGTATGTAACGTATTATTCCCTCTTGGAATGTGATCTAATGAATTAATTTTTAGCTAATCCTTCTCTTGTTCCTACCCCATTGATGGCTGCCCCTGCACCCATGGCGAACGAACCGCCGCCTCGAATTAGGCCTTTTGGTATTTAACGTCTCTTCTTTCATCCAACTTCGACCTCCCTTATGTGTATTTGTTTTATCAAGGTCTTTCCACTCCACCGCCGAAACAACCGCCCTCTTTGTTGCATTGTTGTCATCTGGACTATGTAGGAGTGGAAGAAGTTTTATTCGTTGTACAAAGATGCTAGCCTCATCTTGAGAATTTTGTCACCGTAGTTACTAGTTCATTTATGGTTGATTTTGTACAGTATCTATCAAGCTTAGCATCAAGTGTAGACGCTGTTCCACACCCAACACCTAACCGAACCACCACCTTCGCTCTCCTTTTTTCCTGTCCAAATCATCAAGCATCTTCACTGATCTCCAGAACCTGACATCACTCTTCCTGGGATACTCTACAACTGTAATGGGTGACATAGAATTTAACATTTTACGAATAAGGGTAAAAAGTTGGTGTGCATCATCTTCCACCCGTTCCCTCCATGCTGTTTCTGTGTTTACATCCCTGGACATGAACATAGATCCGACGTGACGAATCTACCAGTCGATTGGGTGCATTTTCCTTCATTGTTGCTATTGCTGCCTTTCGTCAAGTCTCCTTCCCTGACAACTTCAAACCATACAAATGATGTGGTATTTTATCCTTCTGCGTGATATTTTTATGTGGGTATCCGAGCCCAACTCAATTGCAAACGTAGCAAGTTTGGGAATTGGTAACTGCGCATGCGGCGGTCGTTGTGCGGCGGAAATGGATCACATAATGTGACCCCGTGCGTCAACTACCGTCTTTCTGGACTCAGCACATTCAGATCCTAGCGCTAGGAGGGCTTATTTTATACTGCTACTCTTTGAAAGTTCTGGATTGGTTTTGAATGGTAGCAACATACCAGGAACACCTCAAGTGCAATTGGCGCAGGGTATTTCTTTGTGCCAGCCTCAATCATTAGACAGTAACATTGACACGCTCAAGCTCAACTAACGACGGCTGTTTTTATTGGTTGCAAGAATTATGATTGGAAATTACTGCACTTTGGTGGAACCTTCCATTACGAATGGCGGGTACTTCTTCAAGTTGACCACTTGCCTCAATGGTTTCCATTATGAAAACTTAAGATAAACGTTTACAAATAGATTATTTACATAAATATTTACACTGGCTACTGGATGTGTGCCACCATCAGCTACGGAAGGTTGTAACTATTATACAAGGTCACGGTAGGCTTAAGCCTCACCTTCAACTCGAAGCTGCTTGTTGCAATCAAACCAAGATGTGTTGCAAGTCACTTTGGTTCTATCTCCTGTGGGAAATGCGAATATATATTACGCCACTACATTCTACCACCGTTCGTCGTTATAGTACAGTAGATAGGTATAGAGGAGTCTCGCGAGGAGGGATAGAGGAGCGGCTGACTGCCCACATGGCAATTCCCGCCACAGTGATCGCCGCAGTGATCGCTGGAATATTCCAATTCACGAATGCGCTCTGCAAACATCGAGTGAACGATTTCTTGAAAGTCTGCAATCGACGGCGAAAGCCGCGGCCAAGTTCCTGTCATTTTATTAGTGTGGGTTGAACGGCGGTGCGTGTGGGTATATGTAGCTACCATGTCCTCACAACGCTACAGTGAGAATCGTTGTCAGTAGCGAATTTAATATGCAAAGAGTGTATTTTACCTTGATATATCGCGAAATCTGATGAAAGATATATAATTCCTCATTATTTTTTTGTTTTGAGGATATTAATGTATGTGCGTCATCCTTCAGTAATTCAGCCAGTTCATGGGACTCTTCGCAGTGAGCTAGGGACTCAGCGAGATACAATCGAGGAGTGAATATCTCGGGCGCCCAAGTGTTTATCTCTTGGTTATTGTGTCCCATGATGCTAGTTGAGCGGGTTGAGTAGGGATCGAGGAGGATTTCAAAGTTTGTGACTTACCCTACTTCCCTAGATGCACGCTTGGCACACCAGATTGCAAATTCAGTATTACGGGAATAAACCGCACCGAATGTGGAGTTGAGCACAAAAAGAATCCGTGGGATAATAAAAGCAAGGTATTGTCCAAGTTCAGAATCTCCAGAATCTTCTATTTTCACCGTTAATTCTGATAAAAGGTAGGCGAGTCGTTGAAATTGAAACTTGTGCGATGACCGTTTAACAAGCTTGATATAAACTTCGAAAGCTGTAAAGATCATTGACTGATGGTCTTGCGGAACTGATGAAAATGCCTGGGGTATACACCGATCAAGGCAGCATAACTGCGCTTCAAAAATTTGGGTGTTTTCCCACTAAAGAAAAGAGCTTTCCTCAGCCCGAATACATAACACATCAAAATATGTAAGATAAGCACCAACCTGGAGCTTCTTCAAAAATTTTACACATATCTGACCGATATTAATATCAAGGAATGGTTCCAGTCGCACAGGAAGAGAATCCCATATGCTGAATTTCATCAGAAAATTGCTAAGTTCCGCTGTGAAAGGTGACTCGGATGCGAAAACACATTCTGAAAATACCTTCGCATATATATACCGCTGGTATTTGGAGGATCCATCTTTGAAAGGTTTGTTAACACGATCTTTGACAGAGTGTTGAGCCAAATTCAAATAGACTTTGGCAGCGTGCAAGTGGAATGACTGAGATCGAATGGGATCAAGAAGGAAGTCGGGTAATGAGGCATGGTAAATTTTGACGTGTTCGGATCGGCTATCCGGGATATGAACAAGGGCAGTCATGTCCCCCATGATGCTCGCCAACTCTCCTGGCCTGTAGCTGAAGAATTCCTCTAAATCTTCCAACCTTTTGATGTCCTCCTTCAATAATACAAGGGCACCGAGGATTTCCATGACTTTCTCGATCTCATCTTTCCCAACGGATCGAAATATCTGGAGGTATAGAGCATCCAGCATGGCGAAGGGGGGGGCTGAGTTATCGGGTGATCGTAGCTTCAAAACAAAGTTGAGTCTCTTCTCATGTCCGTGATGGCCCCGTGCGATGTAACGAATGACCGTCGCGGCATAGATGAACTGGCCAGATGATTTCTCAACGAGAACCTCGATATCATCCGCATTTGGCCAGGATGAAAGAAGGTATACATGTTTGCTTCGGATCTCTCCAAAGCTTGATGTGAGGTAATGACGAATGTCCTCGGTGGATTGGTAGTCGTGTTCAAGTGGAAGGGTGTGGATGATGGAGCAAAATGCGTTGGAATTGAAGGCATATCGAATGTTGGTATGGGGACGACTGGCTATGAGGAAGTAGAGCGGGGTTTTCAAGTCCTGGAGAGATGTCGAGAGGATGTCCAGGATGTCATTTTGCGATTCGGGTGGGAAACACTCGTCAAGCCCGTCGATAATAACTAGGCGCGAATGTTTCGCCAATCGATTCATTGGGACCTGGTTCATTGGATCGACAATCAGGGCTTTCATCTGTGTGGCCGGTGTTTGAGACAGGAGCGTTGGGTCATATTCGAGCGCAGAAAGAACGATTTCGCGTATCTCAGGGATGGCTTTGATGAGCTGCCAAACGATAGTTGCGACTAGCCTTGAGTTGTCGCTGCGACCTTGGGCAGTCCGAGAGAAGAAAAAACTCGCAGCCAAGAATGCCTCACATAGCTCTGCAATGGATTGCGCGATCGCTGTCTTTCCTGCACCTGCTGGACCGTACATCCACAATACAAGGCGATCCTCATTTTCGGGACGCTCCTTCACCCAAGCCTCAATCTTCGCAAGGATAGCTTCCCGGGTCTTTGGATAGCACTTTGGTGGGTCGAACCTCTCGGCCGAATTGTGGAAAGCGCCGACAGCAACATGTTCACGCAAAATATCTAGTCCTGATCCAACAATGGATGTTCAACGTTCAGGCTCAGCTCGCCCAGAGATACCGACTTACCTCTCCGCGGAAACTCCGGACTTGTGATATTGGTGATTGTATCCGCCAACTGGAACGTTCCTCCATGGATCGTGGGCTTTGTTGCCCTGCTGAACATTTGTGGGCAGTGTATACTACAGTGACTGCCAGATGCTGATATGGTTTAGAACTGCCAAAGTGAATAGAAAGGAAGTTCAATATTTGGGCTGAGAGGCTGTTCATTTTCGTCAGCGATTGTTTAATTTGTCACGAGGTAACGTGGAAAGGAAGCACCGGCCCGGGACCATAACAATTATATAATATTGCCAAAAAACATGTGACAATTCAATCAATACCTGTTTACCATCGACTTGCTGCTCAGCGTGCAAGCTCACAATCCTCACCGTTCTTCTACTACCACTCCCATTTTCGAAGCCTCATTGAAAAATGCAGCTATCACCCAACGATTCCGTCGTGCCGCTGCTAGACGCGTCGTATATCCGCTCTAGTCATACTTGCCAAGAGGCCTCGTTCTTTCATCGTGAAATCCGCTACCCTTATAGGGGGCGCTTATGTCGTTCGCGGATGTATCCAGGATAGGCTAGAGGAGGTGAGGTTGAAGATGGAGGAGGAGAGGAAAGCGAGAGAGAAGTGAGTTTTCCTTATCCTATTATTATGCCCTTTTTCCGTTTTCTCGCCAATTCGTTATTGTCTTTTGACTTCCTCTTTCTTTTCTGATCGACCTCCAACACTGAATCTCTTCTTCAAAGCCTCCGGACGCGATTTTTGCAAAGTCAAGAAGATGTAGCCTACACCATCCTCGCGCTTCTTCCAACCCTGTCTTCCCAAGTCCTCAAAGAAATGGATATCGATGCTCTGACAAGAGAACTTCAAGTACGGTCCCGGGCCCGCAGCGCTCGCGCCCATCTCTCTGCAGTTACCTCAAGACCTCCATCGAGCCTAGCATCCAGTGTCGATGTCGTTTCACACCCAACACCCAACCG
>Ga0307513_10009673_pt1 | contig 12179 bp, 13 predicted proteins | sample 15_EM_MG_FD_202174 | JGI IMG/M metagenome (GOLD analysis project Ga0307513, IMG submission 202174) | Populus trichocarpa ectomycorrhiza microbial communities from riparian zone in the Pacific Northwest, United States - 15_EM | ecosystem: Host-associated > Plants > Roots > Unclassified | place... | reverse complement strand
GGCCGCCGTCCGCTTCGTCGGCGAGAGCCGGGCCGAGGGCAACACCCGCTACGACCTGCCCGGCGCGCTGACCTCGTCGGCCGGCCTGGTCGCGCTGGTCTACGGCTTCACCAAGGCGGCCAGTGACGGCTGGGGTTCGGCCACCACGATCGGCTTCCTGGTCGCCGCCGGCGTGCTGCTGGTCTCCTTCGTCGTGATCGAGCTGCGCTCGTCGCACCCGCTGCTGCCGATGCGGGTCATCCTCGACCGCAACCGCGGCGGCGCGTTCCTGTCCGCGCTGCTGATCGGCGTCGGCCTGTTCGGCGTCTTCCTGTTCCTCACCTTCTACCTGCAAGTGACGCTGGGTTACTCGGCCCTGATGACCGGCGTAGCGTTCCTGCCGTTCACCGTCGGCATCGTCGCCGGCGCCGGGGTATCCGCGCAGCTGCAGACCAGGGTGGGCCCGCGGGTACTGATGTTCACCGGCCTGCTCCTCGCCGCGATCGGCATGGTGATGCTGACCCGCATCGGGGTGGACACCAGCTTCTGGACCCACGTCTTCCCGGCCGAGCTGGTGATCAGCTTCGGCATCGGCATGACGTTCGGCCCGATGTCGAACACCGCGCTGGTCGGCGTCGGAGACCGGGACGCGGGGGTGGCCAGCGCCTTGATCAATACCACCCAGCAGATCGGTGGCTCGCTCGGCACGGCACTGCTGAACACCATCTTCACCTCGGCGGTGGCCGGTTACCTCGCGTCGCACGCGATGACACCAGGGCTGCAGGCGGAGGCCACCGTGCACAGCTACACCGTGGCGTTCTGGGTCGGCGCCGGCATGGTCGGCCTGGCCGCGGTGATCGCGTTGTTCCTGGTGCAGTCCGGCCTTGATCAGGCGGCCGACGCCGACGCGGACCCTGACGCCGTGCCAGTACTGGTGTAGGGCCTAGGTGACTTGGCTTGCTGATCGTGGCGGCCGCGGGGTTTGCGGTCGTCGCGATCAGTGCGTCAAGTCATCTCTATTACAAGGCACGAGCCGCCGAGCGAAGCGAGGCCATCAAGCAGAGCGGTTAGTGCGTCAAGTCATCTCTATTACAAGGCGCGAGCCGCCGAGCGAAGCGAGGCCATCAAGCAGAGCGGTTAGTGCGTCAAGTCCCTTGTTACAAGGCCAATAGAGTGTGGCGATGGGCATGTATGGGCCGGACGTGACCTTCCTCGGCGTACCCCGGTGTGATCTCGCGGACGCGGCCGCGCTGCGGGCCGCGGACGCCGTGGTGATCGGGGCTCCCTACGATGCCGGGACGTCGTTCCGGTCCGGGGCACGGCTGGGCCCGCAGGCGATCCGGATGGCCGACTATCTGCCGCACGACGGGTCCCGCCCGCACCTGGCGCTCCGGGTCGACGGCCTGCGCGACCTCGCCGTCGTCGACGCCGGGGACGTCGCGATGGTCGGCGTCGAGGGCCGGGAGCCGCTCGACCGGCTGGAGGCCGCCGTACAGGCCGTGTCCGAGGCCGACGCGATCCCGATCGTGCTCGGCGGTGACCACACGATCACCTGGCCGGACGTGACCGGCGTGGCCCGGGCCCGCGGCTGGGGCCGGGTCTCGGTGATCCACTTCGACGCGCACGCGGACACGGGCGAGTTCCAGTTCGGGTCGCTGATCGGGCACGGGTTGCCGATGCGCCGGCTGATCGAGTCGGGTGCCTGCCGCGGCGACCGGTTCCTGCAGCTGGGCCTGCGCGGATACTGGCCCGAGCCGCCGACGCTGGACTGGATGGCGAGCCAAGGCATGCGGTCGTACGAGATGCACGAGATCGTCCATCGTGGCCTGGTGGTCTGCCTGGCGGAGGCGTTCGCGATCGCCACCGACGACTGCGACGGCGTGTTCGTGTCGGTCGACATCGACGTGACCGACCCGGGTTCGGCACCCGGTACCGGCACTCCCGAGCCGGGCGGGTTCAGCCCGCGTGAGCTGCTCGACACGGTTCGCCGGATCGCCGTCGAACTGCCCGTGGTCGGGATGGACGTGGTCGAGGTCTCGCCGCCGTACGACCACGCGGACGTGACCGCGTTCCTGGCCAATCGGGTGGTGCTGGAGATGCTGTCCGGGATCGCGTACCGGCGGCGCGGCGGCCGCTGGGACGACATCCCGCCCACGCTGCTCGGCGGCCGGTCCTAGGGCCTAGTCCAGCCCGGCCAGGCGGCGGGTGAGGAAGGCGCGTTCGGCGTCGTTGTCGGCCAGGGTGAGCGCCCGTTCGTACTCCACGGCGGCGTCCCGGTGGCGGGCGAGGCGGCGCAGCAGGTCGGCCTTGATCGCCGGCAGGTAACGGTAGCCGGCCAGCCGCCCGGCGGCTTCCAGCGCCTCCACTTCGGACAGTGCGACGGCCGGCCCGCGGACCATCGCGACGGCGACGGCCCGGTTCAGCGCGACCACCGGCGACGGCCACGACACCAGCAGTTCGTCGTACAGCACCAGGATCTGCTTCCAGTCGGTGTCGGCGTATACCGGCGCGCTCGCGTGCAACGACGCGATGGCGGCCTGCAGGGCGAACCGGCCCGGATTGCCCCCGCGCAGCGCCGCCACGACCAGGTCGTGCGCCTCCGCGATGGCCCAGGAGTCCCAGGCCGACCGGTCCTGTTCGGCCAGCAGCAACAGCCGCCCGTCCGCGTCGATCCGGGTGCCCCGGCGGGCGTGGCCGGTGAGCAGCAGCGCGAGCAGCCCGCGCACCTCGCGTTCGTCCGGCATCAGACGGTGCAGCAGGCGAGCCAGGTCGAGCGCGTGGCCGGCCAGCTCGTCGCGGGTCAGCGTGGGCCCCGACGGCGCGGTGTGCCCGGTGCTGAAGAGCAGGTGGATCGCCGTGAGAGCGGCGTCCAGCCGCTCCGGCAGCTCGGCGCGGGACGGCATCCGGAACGGGATCCGCGCCTGCACGATCTTCTTCTTCGCCCGGGTGATCCGGGCCGCCATCGTGGTCTCGGACACCAGAAAAGCCGCCGCGATGTCGGCCGTCGACAGGCCGCAGACCAGCCGCAGCGTGAGCGCGACCTGCGCCTCGCAGGCCAGCGCCGGATGACAGCACAGGAAGACCAGGCGGAGCCGGTCGTGCTGGACCACCGGGTCGTCGGGCACGTCCGGCTCGGCGACGACCGGCTCGACCAGTAGGTGCAGCTTCGACCGCAGAGTCGTCGCCCGGCGCAGCGCGTCCACCGCGTGATGCCGGGCCGTGACGATCAGCCACGCACCCGGCCGGGCCGGTACGCCGCCGCGCGTCCAGGTGTCCAGCGCGGCGACGTACGCGTCCTGCACGCACTCCTCGGCCAGGTCGATGTCCCGGGTGACCCGGACCGTCGCGGCGAGCACGGTGGCCCACTCGCGACGGTGCGCGTCGGCAACCGCCCGCTGGACGGCGGTCACGGCGCCAGCAGCGGCCGCACCTCGACGGCGCCGTTCATGATCGGGAGCATCTTGCCGATCGCGACCGCCTGCTCCAGGCCGGTGGTCTCGACCACGAAGAACCCGGCGATCACTTCCTTGCTTTCCAGGAACGGGCCGTCGGTGACCAGGCCGTCGCGGTGGATCGTCCGCGTGGTCGCGCTGGGCTGCAGGGCCTGCTCGTTGACGACCCTCGCGCCCATCGCGGCGATCTTCGCCTCGACGGCCAGGTTGGCCTCCATCACCTCCGGCGGGATGTCGGCCACGCCCCCGGGCGTCTCCTGCTCGTAGATCAGAATCGCGTATTGCGGCATGTCGTATCCCGTCTGATCGCGTCGCCGGTCACCAATTGCCGGTTTCCGGGCCCATCGCGCCGTACTCCGGCTTGCCGTCCCGCGCGTGCCGGCTGATCACGATGCCGGTTGCCGACGTCGTACTGTCGATCAGCTCGAGGCCGGCCGGGATCGTCCCCTCCGCGAAGAGCCGCTTGCCGGAGCCGACGAGCACCGGGAACACGAGCAGGTGGAACTCGTCGACCAGGTCGTGCGCGATCAGGGTCTGGATCAGGTTACCGCTGCCGTGGACCTGGATCTCGCCGCCGTCGCCCTGCTTGAGCTTGCCGACCGCGCCAGCGACGTCGCCGGTGAGCAGCGTCGAGTTCTGCCACGTCACGGTGTCCAGGGTCCGGGACGCGACGTACTTGCGGACCCCGTTCAGCTTGGCGCCGATCGGGTCGTCGGCGGCGGCCAGCGGCCAGGTGGCGGCGAAGATGTCGTAGGTCCGGCGCCCGAGCAGGAGCGCGCCGGCGCCACTGGTCAGCTCCGTCATCAGCCGCAGGACCTGCGGATCGAAATGGGGTACGGCCCAGCCGCCGTGCTCGAACCCGCCGTCGCGGTCCTCGTCGGCGCCGCCCGGGGCCTGCATGATCCCGTCCAGCGACAGGAAGGCGGTCACCAGTAGTTTGCGCATGTCGTCTCCTTCGTCCACGCGTGCCGTCGGGCGCGGGTACCGGCGCCCTCACCTGATACGTCGAACGAGCACCTAGGCATTCGACAACTTCGCGGGTCGGATCGGTCAGGCGAGGTTGCGGCCGGTACGGAGCGCGGTCCGCCGGACCACCCGCCAGGCGGGCTGGGCGAGACGCTTGAGTCGCGGCATCAGCCTCGGGCCGCCGCCGGCGACGAGCGCGACCAGGTCGGCGCCGGTGTGCTCGGGGGTGGGCTGCAGCCGGGGTACGGCGAAGCGCCGCTCGCCCGGCGCGTACAGCCGGCGGCCCACCTCGGTGGCGTTGTCGTGCCCGGCCGCCTCGACGACGTCGCGGACCCGGCGGTCGTGATACCCGTGCGGGTACGCGAACGAGCGCACCCGGAGGCCCAGCCGCTGCTCCAGTTCGTCGTGACTGCGGCCGACCTCGGCGCGCAGCCGCGCGGCCGGCAACACGTCCAGCGGGTGGTGGATCAGGCTGTGGTTGCCGATCTCGACGCCGGTGCTCGCGACCTCGGCCAGTTCGTCCCAGGTCAGCATCCGGCCGAAGGCGGGCGCCCAGCGGCCCAGCCAGCCGGCGTACCCGCCGAGGTGGCCGACCGAGGCGTACAGCGTCGCCCGGGCACCGGCCGCGGCCAGCGCGGGCACTCCCTCGGTGAGGAAGTCGCGGTAGCCGTCGTCGAAGGTGACCGCGACCAGCCGATCGGTGGTCCCGACGGCCAGCAGGTCGAGCGCCTCGCTGAGCCCGACCAGCCGGTATCCGGCGCCGGCGAGCGCGGCGAGCTGCTCCGCCAGGCGTCCTGGCGGCACCGCGAGAGCACGCAGCGGCCCGCCGACCGCGGACACGGAGTGGTACATGAGCGCCGGCATCGGCCGCCACGCCGGCGTCGCCGTCACGGTCACCGCACCCTCCCCGCACCCGAGTCCGTCCGACTATTCGGTCATGTCATCTATCGGTCGCCGTCGCGGCAAGCTTTGGGATTCGGGAAGTTCTGTTTCGGGGTATTCGCCCCATCGCCGGGGAGCACCGCCTCCACCGAAAGTCATAGTCGTTGATCCGGCTCCGGAGGGAAGCGGCGACCCGGCCTCCGGCGGAAGGCTGTGCACATGACAGACGGTCGCGGGCCTGACCCGCTCAGATGCGCCGAGGCGGCGGCCGAGGCCGCGCTGGTGCTGGGTCTCGTCGTCCTGCCCGCCGCCTGGCGGATGCTCGACGGTTCGCTCATCCTGACCCTGGCGATCTACGCACTACACGCGGTGACGTTCGACTGCTTCCGGCTCACCGGTCAACGGGCCCGAGCCAGTCTCACGTATACCCAACGTAAGGATTGAACCGCCAAGGGATCGCGGGCCGTACCCCCGGGCGACGACGTACCGCTTCGGACCCGGGAGCGACGGAGATGTTCCGACTCATCCAACTGCACGCTCGGCACGGCATCCCGCGCATCGGCGTGGACCCGGACGGCTACGGCACCGAGCGCGGTGCCCTCGCCCGCTTCCGCGAGACCCCGGCCACGTTCTTCGGTGTGGGCCGCTTCGACGGCCAGGGTCGGCTGGCCGAGATCATCATGGACACCGTCTGTACCCGCGGGGAATGCGCGCACCCGGCGGACATGGTGCATTCCGAGACGTTCCAGCGGCTCTGCGAGACCTGCGCGTTCGGCCTGAAGGTGCTCACCGTCGCGCAGCTCGCCACCCGCCTCGGCGTCTCGGTCCGGCTGGCGCCGGCGCTGGCCCGCTCCGGCCGGCACGCCGCCCCGGACGAGGGCTGTACGGCCAGCAACCGCATCGCCCGCGAGCTCGCCGCCAACGTCAGCGACCCGAAGTGGCGCAAGGAGCTGTGCATCCAGCTTGCGCGCAACCCGACCTCGGTCAACGGCCTGCTGATCGGCGTGGGCGCGCTCAGCCATCGCGACGTGCTGGACCTCTATCCCGCGCTGTGCACGCTCGGGGCGCAGCTGCCCCTCGCCGTGCACGCCGACCTGGTCCGGGCCACCGGCCGGCCGCTGTCCCCCGCAGGCGTCGCCGCCCTGCGCCTCGGCCTGTGACGGCCGCACACTGAGCACATGAACATCGAGGGAGCCGGCCTCGGCCGGTCCACCCCGCGCGGATGAGCGGCAGCCCGGCCGGGATGCCCTTCGCCACGCTCGTGGACCGCGCCCACCGGCTGGTCCGCGACGGGCGCCGGGCGGTCCTCGGCATCACCGGCGCGCCCGCCGCCGGCAAGACCACGCTCGCCGAGGAGTTGGTCAAGGCACTCGCACCCGCACCACCGGCCGGGCTGACCGCCGGGGCCTGGGTCGCGCACGTACCGATGGACGGGTTCCATCTCGCCGACGTCGAGCTCGACCGGCTCGGCCGGCGCGACCGCAAGGGTGCGCCGGACACGTTCGACGCGCTCGGGTACGCGGCACTGCTGCGCCGGCTGCATTCCGACGCCGACGAGATGATCTACGCGCCGGGCTTCGAGCGGGTCATCGAGCAGCCGATCGCCGGCGCGATCCCGGTGGCCCGCGCGGCCCGGCTGATCGTCTCCGAGGGCAACTACCTGCTGGTGGACGAGCCGCCCTGGGCCGGCGTACGGCCGTTGTTCGACGAGATCTGGTATGTCGACCTCGATCGGGCGGAGCGGCTGCGGCGGTTGATCGACCGGCACATCCGGTTCGGTAAGGACGAGCGGACCGCGGTCGAATGGGCCACCGGCACCGACGAACAAAACGCCACGGTAGTCGCGGTCACCAAGAACGGCGCGGACCTGGTCGTGCCGGCCGAGCTGATCCGCCGCATCGGTACGCCACCGGCGTAGGCCGTTCCTGGTGGGCGCCGGCGGGAACAGCGTCCAGCGGGCCGGCCGGGTGCTTCCGGGTGCGCCTTTCGCCGTACCGGAACGAAGTGTCATGGTTTTCGGCGTGCCGGTTTACGGTCGTGACCTGGGACTTTGCGGTCGTCCCAGGGTTCTCCGCCGGCTGCGGCGGTTCATCCGACCGGTACGGTGCGCGCTGACCGTGCCGGCCGCGGGGTAGGCCTGGCCGGGCGGCGGCGGATGATCCGTTCCGCCACCAGTATGTTGATCAGCCAGCCGGCGGCGAGGGTGCCGGTCTTGCCCGACGTCGTGAGCGGGCCGACCGCGATCAGCCAGGCCGCTTGGGTAAAGAACTGGGTGCCCGCGCCCATGCCGATCGCGTAGCCGCGGATCATCCACGCGCGGTGCCGGGCGAAGTCGCGCCGTCGGATCGCGGCGAAGCCGAGTACCAGGGACGTGGCCATGGCCAGGCCCACCACCACGCGGATGGCGGCCAGCACATCACCGTCGATAGCCGAACGCGGCAGGTACAGCGTCAGCCACACCCCGCTCAGCGCGGTGAGCAGTCCACAAGGGAGCACTATGCGGCCCGCGACGCGGTGCCAGCCGCGGCGGCGCCGGCGGAAGCCGGGCGCGAACTGGAACGCGCCGAGGATGCTGAACACGGTGACGCTCACGATGTGCAGCACCACGGGCACCGGCACCGACCCGATCCGATCGCCGTCCGGCAACACCTGCGCGCCGCCGGCCAACTCGGCCAGTCGCAGGCTGCCCGCGAGCACCGGGACGGCACTGAGCACGAGCAGACCGGTTGGAATGAGCCAGTTTGCCTTGGCGGTGGATTTCACGGCGGCGTCCCTTCTGTCGGTACGCAGCAATCCTCGCGTCGGGCAGCGCCGAACTCATCGGAGCGCGGGCCGGGGCTGACCCGGCCAAAGGTGGGGGACGCCGGCCGTACTTTGGGCCAATCCGGTGGCCGTCGGGACTGCGTACGATCGGCACGTGCGCGAGTTTCTCCGTTCGGTGTGGGCCGAGCCCCGTCCGCCGGACCCGCCCCGGCGGGTCTGGCGGGACTGGCTGCTCGTGGGGGTGGTCGTGCCCCTGGTGCTCCTCGAAGGGCTGCTGCGGCCCGACCTGCCGTCCCGCGCCCTCTCGGTGATCATTGCGCTGGCGCTGGTACCCACGTTGTGGTGGCGCCGGAGCAGGCCGCTGCTGATGGTCGCGATCGCCTTCACCGTCAGCGGCTTGGCCCCGCTGGTCATCGGCCACGAGCCGGAACTGGTCACCATGGCGTACCTGTTGATCCTGCCGTACGCGCTGTTCCGCTGGGGTTCCGGACGCGAGTCGGTGGCCGGTGGCGCGATCATCCTCGCCAAGATCTGCCTGTCCGCAGCCTTCGCCTACCTCAGCGTCTCGGACATGCTTCTCGGGTTCGTGGTGATGTTCGCGGCCTTCGCCCTCGCCACCGCGCTGCGGTACCGCGCGCGACTCCGGGCCCGCGAACTCGACCAGGCCAAACTTCTCGAACGGGAGCGAATCGCCCGCGACCTGCACGACACCGTCGCGCATCACGTGTCGGCGATGGCGATCCGCGCCCAGGCCGGAATCGCGGTGGCACAGATCCGACCGGAAGCCGCGGTCGACGCGCTCCACGTGATCGAGGCCGAGGCGACCCGCGCCCTGGCCGAGATGCGCACGCTGCTGTACGCCCTGCGCCGCAACCAACCGGCGGACCTGGCGCCCAGCCCGGGAATTCCGGACATCGAACGGCTGGTGAGCAAGTCCCAGGCCGGTCCCGTGGTCGACGTGGAACTGCTCGGCGATCTCGACGACGTCGCGCCGACCGTCGGGACCGCGATCTACCGGCTCGCGCAGGAGTCGGTGACCAACGCGCGGCGCCATGCCCGGCACGCCACCCGCATAGAGGTCCGCGTCGCCGCCGACGCCCGGTCGATCCGCCTGCAGGTCAGCGACGACGGCGACACCAGCCCGATCCGCCCCGTCGGCGCCGGCAGCTTCGGCCTCGCCGGCATGATGGAACGCGCGGGCCTGCTCGGCGGCACCTGCGAGGCCGGCCCCAACCCCGAGCGAGGCTGGACGGTGACCGCGGCACTCCCCCGCACCGGAACGGCCGCATAATCACCGCATGACCATCCGCGTGCTCGTCGCCGACGACCAGGAGATCGTCCGCACCGGGCTGACGATGATTCTCAATGTCCAGCCGGGCATCGAGGTCGTGGGCGAGGCCGCCGACGGCCGCCGCGCCGTCGAGCTGGCCCAGCGGCTGCGCCCGGACGTGTGCCTGTTCGACATCCGAATGCCCGACCTGGACGGCATCGAGGCGACCCGACGGCTCGCCGGACCCGCCGTACCCGATCCCCTAGCCGTGGTCGTCATCACCACGTTCGACCTGGACGAGTACGTCTATGCCGCGCTCCGCGCGGGAGCGCGCGGCTTCCTGCTCAAGGACGTCGGCACGGCCATGCTCACCCAGGCCGTGCACGCCGCAGCCAACGGCGACGCGCTGATCGCCCCGAGCATCACCACGCGGCTCCTCAAGGCCTTCGCCGACGCGGGGCCCGCCGCGCCGCCGAGGCAGCCGATCGACGCGCTCACCGACCGTGAGGAGGAGGTGCTCGCCGCCCTCGCCCGCGGCCGCACCAACGCCGAGATCGCCGCGGAGCTGTACATCAGCCTCAGCACCGTGAAGAGCCACATCACCAGCCTGCTGGCCAAGATCGGAGCCCGCAACCGCGTCGAGATCGCCATGTGGGCGTACGAAACCAACCGCGTCAAGAATGGCCTCGGACGCCCGAAGTAGCGCCGGCTCGGCCAACCGTCGGCCTGTTCGGCTCCCAGCATCGGCCAGTGCGATTCCGGCCCGCGCTCCGATGAGTATCGCCGAACGCGACCGCCGCCATGGTCGCCTGCTGCGCACGGCTGCGGCGGCTACCTCGTGACCGTGTAGCGCACGTGGGTGGCATACGGTGAGCTGTAGACCTTGGCCACCTCGAGATCCACGTCCCGGTCGAACCCCTCGAACAGCCGCTTACCCGCACCGAGAATCACCGGAGCCGTCGAGATGACCAGCTCATCGACCTTCCCCGCGGCCAACGCCTGCCGGATGACGTCGGCGCCGCCGCCGATGGCGACGCCGCCGTCCCCAGCCGCCTCGGCAGCCTGGGCGAGCGCCGCGTCCAGGTCCGGGACGAACCGGAACCCGGTCTCCGCCGCCGGCTGGTCCGCGATGCGGTGGGTGAGCACGAAAAGCGGCCCGGGGAAGGGGTTGGTCCCACCCCACGCGCCGGCCGCGTCGTACATACCACGGCCGACCACGCCGGCCGCCATCGTCGAGACGATCTCGTCGTAGAACTGCTTGTCGGGACCGTGCATCGCGAAGTCATGGCCGCCCTCGTAGGTCCACGGGCCGCCCATCACCCAGTAGTGCAGACGCTCACCACCTCGGCCCAGGCCGTACTCCGGTCCGTCGTCGGGACCGGTGACGTAACCGTCGACCGACGTGGTGATGGATGCGATGACCTTGCCCATGGTTTCCTCCTCTGTCGGGATGTCACCAGAACAGACCCGGCAGACAGCCCCAACTCATCGCTACCACCGCCGAAGACGCGAAAACCGTCCGTCGTACCCGGCTCAGCTCCGCGCTGGTCGCCGATTCTGGGATATAGGCACTGAGCCGTGGGGAGGCAGGCGTCCCAGGTTAGGCTCGGCGCGGTTCCTGACCTCGGGGAGTTGCCGATGCGCGTTACCGCCTGGCTCCGGTCACCGTCCATCCGCAGGCGCCTGTTCGTCGCCGCCGTGCTGGTCGGCTGTTTCGTCTGGGCGATGGTCATCGTTGGGCTATCGTTCGCGATGGTGGAGCGCGGCAGCGGACAATGGTGGGTGATCCCGCTCTTCGGCGCGTTCGTGCTGGCGGTCGCGGTGCTGGCCGTCCGCTGGGTCCCCGCGGTTCCGTCGAGGGCCGACGCGGCACCGGCAGATTTGCCCATACCCGTCGCCGTCCAAGGGCCGCCGCCGGTTGCGGTCCAGCGCAAGCCCGCCGAGACGCTCAGCTCGCGCGAACTCGAGGTGCTGCACCAACTGGCAGCCGGCCGCACGAACGCGGAGATCGCCAAGGTGCTCTTCGTCGCGCCCGGCACGGTGAAGGCGCACCTCAACCACATCTTCCGCAAGCTCGACGCGGCGAGCCGTCTGCAGGCCATTGCGCACGCCCGCGAGGCCGGTTTGCTCGACTAACCCGGTTTAAACCTGCCGGTAGACCATTCGGCAGATGCCTTACCCGGCGGTCCTTCCTAGCGTCCGGGAGCATGAAGCAGCGCATTGATCGGATCGTACCGTTCACCCTCGTCGCGGTATTCACGGTCGTGGTGCAAGGTCTGTCCCTGAGGGAGTTCCTCCCACCGCCGAGCGCACTGCTGATCGGAGCCGGATGGGCGGTCCTCATCGGGCTCGCCGCGCGCTGGGCCAGCCGCAGACCGGCGCTGAGCGCCTGGGCGGAGGACGGCCTCGTCGCGCTGGGCTGCGTAACCATGGCACTGTTCGCATTCGGCGGCGCCATCGGGCTGATGATGCTGGGCACCGCGCTGGATAGCTCGTCGATCACCGGCGAGACGATGGTGACGATGTTTCTGCCAAGCATTCCCATCGCGATCGCGGCGAACGTCCCCACCGAACTCGTCATCATCCCGGGTCTGCTGGTCCTCGGATGGCGTCCCGGCACCCGCCGGATCCTCTTCGTCACTGCGGCCGCTCTCTACCTCGTTCACCGGATCTGGACCTACCTCGTGTTCGCCCCTGACCGCCTAGACATCGCCGCGGCGGAGCGGTCCACAGCGGTGTTGACCACGGCGGAGAAGGATCAGTTCGCCGCGGCGCTGCACGTCGACGACCCTCGGTGGATCCTCAACCTGTTGATTTTCGCGATCTTCCTACTTTCGGCGTTCTTCTCCCGGCTACGGGAGGTCAAC
>Ga0307513_10009672_pt1 | contig 12179 bp, 7 predicted proteins | sample 15_EM_MG_FD_202174 | JGI IMG/M metagenome (GOLD analysis project Ga0307513, IMG submission 202174) | Populus trichocarpa ectomycorrhiza microbial communities from riparian zone in the Pacific Northwest, United States - 15_EM | ecosystem: Host-associated > Plants > Roots > Unclassified | place... | reverse complement strand
CGCCGGCGCCGGAAGAGCGATAGACATCGGTGCGCAGGTCGGCGGGATTGATGTCGATCTCGATGTTGTCGTCGACTTCTGGAGACACGAATACCGAAGTGAACGAGGTGTGGCGGCGATTATCCGAATCGAACGGCGACTTGCGCACCAGGCGGTGCACGCCGATCTCCGTCTTTAGCCAGCCGTAGGCGTAGTCGCCCTCCACGCGGAAAGTGGCCGACTTGATGCCCGCCACTTCGCCGGCGCTGGCCTCCATCAGCTCGGTCTTCCAGCCGCGCGATTCGCACCAGCGCAGGTACATGCGCAGCATCATCTCGGCCCAGTCCTGGGCCTCGGTGCCGCCGGCGCCGGCCTGGATATCGACGAAGCAGTTGGCCGGATCGAGTTCGCCGGAGAACATGCGCTGGAATTCCAGCTTTTCCACATGGGTATTGAAGCGATCGACGTCGGCGACCACCGCCACGGCGGTTTCTTCGTCGTTTTCGCTTTCGGCCAGTTCCAGCAGTTCGACCGCTCCGGCCAGTCCGTCTTCCAGGCTGGCGATGCCGTTGACGTTCTTTTCCAGGCTGGAACGTTCGCGACCCAGGGTCTGGGCGTACTCGGCGTTGTTCCAGATATCGGGGCTTTCCAGCTCCCGGTTTACTTCTTCCAGGCGCTCGCGCTTGGCGTCGTAGTCAAAGATACCCCCGAAGCGCATGCAGCCGTTCCTGGAGGTCGGCGATGCGCTGGCGGATGGGGTTGAGTTCGATCATGAGGGTAGTGGGATGCGAAACAGCCGCAAATTCTAGCAGGCTGCCGGGTTCAGGCGCTGGGCGCCCCCAATTCCACGCCCCCTCCCGCGCCCACTCGTCCACGCAGATCGGCGCGATAGCGGCGACTGCATGGCAGCGTGGTGCCGTCCTTCAGGTGCAGGCGCGCGTCGCCGGTATCCATGGGTTCGATAGAGGCGACCTGGTCCAGATTGACCAGATAGCTGCGGTGGACCCGCGCAAAGCGGCGCGGATCGAGCTTGGTCTCGATGGCCGCGATGGTGCTGCGCAGCGGATAGTCATGCTGGCGCATACGCAGGTTGACATAATTGCCGGAGGCCTGGATCCATTCGATGTCGTTGGCCGCGACCAGGAATTCCCGGCCCAGCTTGCGCACCAGGAAGCGCTCGGGCAGTTCGATCCGTTCTACCGGCGGTCCTTCATCGGGCGCGTCGAGCAGACTGGCTTCGCCCTGCCAGCGACGCAGCAGGAAACGGTAAGCCTCGATGCTGAATACCATGATCATGAAGCTGCGAATGTCCTTCAGGTATTCGTACAGGAATTCCCTTCCCCAGGGTCCGAAGTTGTACTCCATGCCCTGCCAGCGATAGATCAGCACGCGTAAGGCGACCATGCCCGCCACATGCAACATCGAAATCACCACGCTGGCCAGCAGATACCAGGGCAACTGCCGCCGCCAGTTGTCCCAATGCAGTGGAAAGCGGCGGGTGAACCAAACAATGGCGGGCAGCAGCGCCAACAGCCAGACCAGCGCACTGCTGGACTCCCACACCGCCGGCTCCCAGCTCAGGATGTCCGACTGGCCACGGCGGATTTCCATCAGCGTAGTAATGCTGTTGCCGACGCAGTTCATACCGATCAGCAATACCCAGAAGCCGATCTCGAAAGTCCGGCGCCAGGGCAGGAAACGGCGGTAAGCGGCATCGGAAGCGGATTCGGGCATAGGCGCATTCTAGGCGAGCGAGCGGGATTCCTCGCCGGCGGTCGTCCCTGCGGACCCGCGATTCGTCCCCTCGTCCCCGCAACCGGTCCCCTTGCGCTCGCGCCGCAGGACCGTTGGCGCCCCAATGGCCGCCTGCCTTCATTGAACGGGAATTGACCATGCAACGTCGCCACGATCTGGACTGGGTCCGCGTCTGCGCCTTCGGCGTGCTCGTCCTCTATCACGTGGGCATGTACTACGTGACCTGGGACTGGCACGTAAAGAGCCCTTCCGCCAGCGCAACCCTCGAGCCGCTGATGCTGCTGAGCAGTCCTTGGCGGCTCTCGCTGCTTTTCCTGGTATCCGGCGCGGCCAGCGCCTTCCTGTTCGGCAAGCAGCCACAGGGATTCCTGAAATCGCGTTCCTGGCGCCTGCTGGTTCCGCTGATCTTCGGGATGCTGGTCATCGTGGTGCCGCAGGCGTACTACGAAGTGATGGACTCGCGGATTCCCGGTGGCTACCACGACGGCTATCTGGCCTTCTGGGGGCGCTACCTGGCGAACGATGGCACGTTCTGCGATGACGACGGCTGCCTGGATCTGCCGACCTGGAACCACCTGTGGTTCGTCGCCTACTTGTGGGTGTACACCGTGGCGATCTGGCTGATCGCCCGGCTGATGCCAAACATGTGCCGGCGCGCGGGGGAATGGCTGGGCAGCCGACTATCCGGTTGGGGCGTACTGCTGTGGCCGGTACTGCTGCTGGCCGTCGCGCGGATCGCATTGGTCGAACGCTTCGAAGCCACCCATGCGCTGGTCGACGACTGGTACAACCATGCGCAGTACTTCAGCGTGTTCCTGCTGGGCTTCCTGATGGCTCGCGCCACCGGATTCTGGGAAGCATTACGACGTCTGCGCTGGGCATCGCTCGTCCTGGCCGTGGTCAGCTATGGCTTCATCATCTGGTACTTCTACGGCAGCGGGTATGGCGACGCCAACCCACCGCCGGATGCCTTGCGCCAGTTCCAACGAGCGGTATGGGCGCTGAACCAATGGAGCAGCATCGCCGCCATCTTCGGTTTCGCCTACCGTTTCCGGCATGCAGACAGCCCGGCGTTGCGGTATCTGGTACCGGCGGTGTTCCCGGTCTACATCCTGCATCAGAGCGTGATCGTGATAGCGGCGTACAACATGAAACCGCTGGGCATTGCGCCCGAGTTTGAGGGGCTGCTGCTGATCGTGCTGACCTTCGCGGCATGTTTCGGTGGATACGAGGTCATCCGACGCGCAGACTGGCTGCGGCCGTTGTTTGGCCTCAAGCGGCGTTCGCTTACCCCCGCCCTCGGCGATGCACCTCAACCAGTCGTGTAGACGATTGCCGCAGCCTTGTAGAGCCGAGCTTGCTCGGCTGCGTTTCGCGCAAATCAAGAGCAGCCGAGCAAGCTCGGCTCTACAGAGATTCGCGGTGTTCTACGATCAATTGGATGGCGTTGCCGCCGCGATAGTCGTCGGGCACCAGCCGATACGCCAGGCGCAGGCGGGATTCGGGTTCCTGCTCGCGCCAACCACCGAAGTGGATGGCATTGAGCGGTTCCCGGCGGCCTTCGACCCGCAAGCTGAGCTTGAGATGGCGTTCGCCGACCACGCGCCAATCGATCACTTCGAATACGCCATCGAAAAGCGGCTCGTCATAGCCCTGCCCCCACGGTCCGCCACTGCGCAGCGCCTCCGCGTTGGCCACGACGAATTCCTCGGCCGACAGTTCGCCGTCGCTCAGCAATTCCGCATGCAGCATGGCCGGATCCATCATCGCCTCGACCTGCTCGAGGAAGGCCGCCTGGAAACGGCCGAACTCGCTTTCTTCCAGGCTCAGTCCCGCCGCCATGGCATGGCCGCCGAACTTGCCCATCAGTCCCGGATAGGCAACGTCCACGTTGGCCAGCGCATCGCGAATGTGAAAACCGGGAATCGATCTTGCAGAACCGCGCAGGCTGCTGCCGCCCGGTTCCGAGGGCGCGAAGGCGATCACCGGACGATGCAGTTTTTCCTTCATCTTCGATGCCACAAGACCGACCACGCCCGGATGCCATTCCGCATCGAACAGGCATAGGGCTATCGGCGTCTGCGGGTTGTCCGTGCTGTCGAGTCGTTCGATCGCGGCCTCGGCTTCGTCGACCATCTGCTGTTGCACGCCACGGCGTTCGGCGTTGATCCCATTCAATATCTGCGCCAGTTCATAGGCTTGGGTGGCATCGTCGCTGAGCAGGCATTCGATGCCGATGGCCATGTCTTCCAGGCGGCCGGCGGCATTGAGTCGGGGTCCGATGGCGAAACCGATATCGGCGGCTGTCAACTGGGCGGCGTCGCGGCCCGAGACCTCGATCAGCGCTCTAAGCCCTGCGCACCCCTGCCCTGCACGCAGCCGCCGCAATCCAGCGCCAACCAGGGCGCGATTGTTGACATCGAGCGGAACGAGATCGGCGATGGTGCCGACCGCAACCAGGTCGAGCAGCGTGGAAAGGTCGGGCTCGCCTTGCCCCAGCGCTCCTTGCTCGCGCAGCTGCTTCCGCAACGCCAGCAACACGTAGAACATCACCCCCACGCCCGCCAGCATCTTGCTGGGGAAGGCGTCGCCGCGTAGGTTGGGATTGACGATGGCATCGGCCAGCGGCAACGACTCGCCAGGCAGATGGTGGTCGGTTACCAGTACTTTCCATCCCAGCGCTTTCGCCGCCGCGATGCCTGCATGGCAGGCGATGCCGTGATCGACGGTCACCAACAAGTCGGGTTCCAGTCCGGCGAGTTCGCCCACCAAGGCCGCCGACAGGCCATAGCCGTGCACCATGCGGTTGGGCACCGCCGGGGTCACGCGCGTTGCGCCGAGCATGCGCAATCCACGTACGCCGACGGCGCAAGCCGTGGCGCCGTCGCAATCGAAATCACCGACCACGACGATATGGCGCTGAGCGGCGATCGCATCGGCAAGCAATGCCGTCGCTTCCGCCAGCCCGCCCAGGGTTTCAGGCGGCAGCAGTTGCGCCAGCTTCGGCTGCGCCTGCTCCAGGCTGATCGCGCCGCGTCCGGCGTAGATGCGGCGCAGCAGCGGCGAAAGGCTCTCCGGCCAGCTTCCTGCCGCGTCGCCCTCGCGGCGACGGATCCTCGGACTTTGAGCCATGCCTACAGCGTCGCCAACGGCTTCCGCCAGAATCGCCAGCGCTGATCGCGGCGCAGATGAAAAATCGCGCCGTCTTCGAAATCGAGGGTCAGCGACTGCAACTCGCGTTTGCGCACCGCTTCCAGCAACGGTTGCACGGCCTCGTGAGCCACCAACGCCAGATCGCGCAGATGGCGCAGGTCGACCAGCGCGTCGACTTCCTCCGCGTCGTCGGTCGTCGCCGACACCCCTGCGGCGTTGGCCAATGCTCGCAGCAGAATCTCGTTGCCTTTGACCTGCCGGTAATGCGTGCGCACGAAATCCGGCAGCGCGCCCGCGCCCCAGAACCAGAGGGAATTGACTGCTGGTTTGCCCAGCGAAGCGCGCATGGCGTTCCAGGGATGGTTGTGCAGGACGACCTGGGTTTCGGTGAGCAGGGCGCGCCAGCGGCGCCCTAGGTCGCCTTCGGGCAGGTGAGCGAACAGGTCTTCGCCCAGCACTTCGTCGGGGGACGCGAACGCCGGCAATTTCGACTCCCGGGGAAGGCGCAGATACCAGCGCGAAGGCCGTGGCGCATCCAGGGCGAAGCCGGCATCACCGAACAGCGGCCGTAAGGCGGGCAGCAGCTGGGCGCTGTCCTCGGCGGTGAGCGCCAGCGAGTCGCCATGCGACAGCATGCGTGCCCCGCCCATGTCCGGGGCGATGTGCGCGGGGTCCACTCGTAGCCAGGACGATTGCGCGGCATCGCCGGCATCCAGTTGCCGGGTGAGCGCGGCGACGGGCCAGTGGTCGGGAATCAGTTGAAAATGGCGACGCAGTTGTCCGGGTTCGCCCGCCTCGCTGCCTTCGCGATCGGCTTGCGCAAGGGCCTTGGCGAACGCTGCCGGCAAGGGCCGGCCCGCGAACCGCGAACGTGCGGGCAGCAGCAGCGTTGCCGATGCCATCGTTGGCGCCCGCTCAGCCCGCGTACGCGACGCTGACGATTTCGTATTCGCGCTGACCGGCCGGCGCGTCGATGACCACCGAGTCGCCTTCGTTCTTGCCGATTAGTGCGCGCGCCAGCGGCGAGGAAATCGCGATCATCGATAGTTTGATATCGGCTTCAAGGTCGCCGACGATCTGGTAGCGCTTCTCTTCGTCGGTTTCCACGTCGGCCAGGGTCACGGTCGCGCCGAAGACCACGCGCGACCCCGCGTTGAGCTGGGCGACGTCGATCACTTCCGCATGCGATAGTTCACTTTCGAGCTGCTTGATGCGGCCTTCGACGAAACTCTGCTGCTCGCGGGCGGCGTGGTATTCGGCGTTCTCCTTCAGGTCGCCGTGCGCGCGCGCCTCGGCGATCGCATTGATGATCTCCGGGCGCTTCACCGATTTCAGTTGGTCCAGCTCGTCGCGCAGGCGCTGCGAGCCTTTTAATGTAAGTGGCGCTCTCATTGCTCTTGCAACTCCTTGTGCAGTTCCTGCAGCGCCCAGACGGGACCGGTGTCGCGGAATTCAAGCGAATGCACCAGCGCGCGGGCGCCGGCGATGGTGGTGGAATAGGTCACGCGGTGCTGGAGGGCTTCGCGCCGTATCGAGAATGAGTCGGAGATCGCCTGGCGTCCTTCAGTGGTGTTGACGATATACACGATTTCGCCGTTCTTGATCAGGTCGACGATGTGCGGGCGGCCTTCGACCACCTTATTGATCTGTTCGCAGGCATGGCCGTTCTTTTGCAGCCAGGCGCAGGTGCCGCGGGTGGCGACCAGCGTGTAACCGCGCTGGATCAGGTCCCTGGCTACCGGCAATACCCGGGATTTGTCCGGATCGCGCACCGACAGGAACACCTTGCCCACCGGCGGCGCCTTGATGCCGCCGGCTTCCTGCGCCCGCGCGAACGCGGCGCCGAAATTGCGGCCCACGCCCATGACCTCGCCGGTGGAACGCATTTCCGGACCGAGAATGGGATCGACGCCCTGGAACTTGGCGAACGGGAAGATGGCTTCCTTCACCGAATAGTAGTGCGGCACTATTTCCTTGATCGCGCCCTGCTCGGCCAGCGACTTGCCGGCCATGCAGCGCGCGGCGATCTTGGCCAGCGGCATGCCGGTGGCCTTGGACACGAACGGTACGGTGCGCGAGGCGCGCGGGTTCACTTCCAGCAGGAAGATGGTGTCGTCGCCATCGTCGCTGGTCTGGATGGCGAACTGCGTGTTCATCAGACCGACCACGTTCAGGGCCTTGGCTAGTTCGACCACTTGACGGCGCAGTTCTGCTTGGGTTTTCGCGGACAGCGAATAAGGCGGCAGCGAGCACGACGAATCGCCGGAATGCACGCCTGCTTCTTCGATATGTTCCATCACCCCGCCCACCAACACCGCGCCGGTGTGGTCGGCGATCACGTCGACGTCCACCTCCACCGCGTTGTCCAGGAAGCGGTCCAGCAGCACGGGGGAGTCGTTCGAGACCTTGACCGCATCGCGTACGTAGCGCGCCAGGTCCGACTCGCCGTACACGATTTCCATCGCGCGGCCGCCGAGCACATACGACGGACGTACCACCAGCGGGTAGCCGATCTCGCGCGCCAGCACCAGCGCTTCCTGGTCGTTGCGGGCGATGCGGTTGGGCGGTTGCTTCAGGCCCAGTTTTTCGACCAGCTGCTGGAAGCGTTCGCGGTCCTCGGCCAGATCGATCGAATCGGGCGAAGTGCCGATCACCGGCACACCGTTGGCTTCCAGCGCCTGCGCCAACTTCAACGGGGTCTGCCCGCCGTACTGCACGATCACGCCCTTGGGTTTCTCCAATTCGACGATCTCCAGCACGTCCTCAAGCGTCAGCGGCTCGAAGTACAGGCGATCGGAAGTGTCGTAGTCGGTGGAGACGGTTTCCGGGTTGCAGTTGACCATGATGGTCTCGAAACCATCTTCGCGCAGCGCGAGCGCCGCGTGCACGCAGCAGTAGTCGAACTCGATGCCCTGGCCGATGCGGTTAGGACCGCCGCCCAGAATCATGATCTTGTCGCGGCCGCTCGGCTCCGCCTCGCACTCGTCCTCATAGGTCGAATACAGATAGGCGGTGCTGGTGGAGAACTCCGCTGCGCAGGAGTCGACGCGCTTGTACACCGGTTTGACTTTTAGCGTGCGGCGCAGGTTGCGCATCGCCGTTTCATTGGTCTGGGATAACTGCGCCAGACGCGTGTCGGAAAAACCCATGCGCTTGAGCTTGCGCAGGCGCGCTGCGTCCAGCGAAGCGAGACCTTCGGCAGCGAGCGTCTTCTCTTCGGAGATGATTTCCTCGATCTGGTCCAGGAACCACGGGTCGATGAAGGACAGTGCATGCACGTCTTCCACGCTCATGCCGGCGCGGAACGCATCGGCCACGTAGAACAGGCGCTCGGGGCCGGGCTCCTTCATCTCGCGACGCAGGTCGGTCAGATCGTCCGCACTGCTCAAGTCCAAACCCGTGGGGTCGAGGCCCACCTTGCCGGTTTCAAGCCCGCGCAGCGCTTTCTGCAGCGACTCCTGGAAGGTGCGGCCCATCGCCATCACCTCTCCCACCGATTTCATCTGCGTGGTCAGACGCGCGTCGGCGGCGGGAAACTTTTCAAAAGCGAAACGCGGGATCTTGGTGACCACGTAGTCGATGGCCGGCTCGAACGAGGCCGGAGTCAGGCCGCCGGTGATTTCGTTGCGCAGTTCATCCAGCGTGTAGCCCACGGCGAGCTTCGCTGCGACCTTGGCGATCGGGAAGCCGGTGGCTTTGGAAGCCAGGGCCGAAGAACGCGACACGCGCGGGTTCATTTCGATCACCACCACGCGGCCGGTCTCCGCGTTGATTCCGAACTGCACGTTGGAACCGCCGGTGTCGACCCCGATCTTGCGCAGCACCGCAATCGAGGCATCGCGCAGGCGCTGGTATTCCTTGTCGGTGAGCGTCTGCGCCGGTGCGACGGTGATCGAGTCGCCGGTATGCACGCCCATCGGGTCCAAGTTCTCGATGGAGCAGACGATGATGCAGTTGTCCGCGGTGTCGCGGACCACTTCCATCTCGAATTCCTTCCAGCCCAACACGGATTCTTCCACCAGGACTTCGCTGGTGGGCGAGAGTTCCAAGCCGCGATTGACGATGTCGATGAGCTCCTCGCGGTTGTAGGCGATGCCGCCGCCGCTTCCGCCCAGGGTGAAGCTGGGGCGGATGATGGTGGGATAGCCCACGCGGGTCTGGATATCCAGCGCCTGTTCCAGCGAACGCGCGACCTCTGCCTTCGGGCATTCCAGGCCGATCTCGGCCATGGCCACGCGGAACAGCTCGCGGTCCTCGGCCATCATGATCGCTTCGCGCTTGGCGCCGATCAGTTCGACGCCGTACTTTTCCAACACGCCGTTGTCGGCCAGATCCAACGCACAGTTGAGTGCGGTCTGCCCGCCCATGGTGGGCAGCAGCGCATCGGGTCTCTCCTTGTCGATGATCTTCTCGACCATCTGCCAGGTGATGGGCTCGATATAGACCGCGTCGGCCATCTCCGGGTCGGTCATGATGGTGGCCGGATTGCTGTTGACCAGCACCACCCGATAGCCCTCGTCCCGCAACGCCTTGCACGCCTGCGCGCCCGAATAATCGAATTCACAGGCCTGGCCGATGACGATGGGGCCGGCACCGATGATCAGGATGGTTTTGAGGTCGTTACGCTTGGGCATTGGGGATACGCTCTGGTTTACTTGGCGGCCGCTGGCGCGGCAGCGCTTTTCTGGCCGATATACTTGTCGAAGAAGGCAAGCATCTTGGTGTAGAGATTGACCTGGTTGTCTATGTTTCTGAACCCGTGCGCCTCTTTGGATTCGACGATGACGTCGTCTGGTTTCTTCCCGACGCCAGCCAACCGGTCAACCAGGAAATGCATGTTCTTGATCGGGACGCGAACGTCCTTTCCGCCGTGGACGAGAAGAATCGGCGCTTTTATTTTGTCGACGTTATAGGCCGGGGATTGAGCCTCTCGCTCACCCTTGGTTGTCGGATAGGCCGCGTTTAAATAGCTGCGTCCGCTTTCCCGAGCCATGAAATCCGCGTCCCGCTGCGCATCAAGATCGTAGACGCCAGCGTAACCGACCGTGCATTTGTAGAGGTCCGGCTCGCGCACGACGCTCATCAGCGCTGCATAACCGCCATAGGAAGCGCCGTAGATGCAAACACGATTCGGGTCCGCGATGCCCTGAGAAATCGCCCAGCGAACGGAATCGGTAAGGTCGTCCTGCATGGTGGTTCCCCACTTGCGGTAACCCTTTCCTTCGAACGCGTTGCCATAACCACCGGAACCGCGATAGTTGACCTGCAACACTGCATATCCGCGATTGGCGAATAGCTGCACTTCCGGGTTGAAACCCCACTCGTCGCGCGGTCCATGCGGGCCGCCATGTGGATTGATGATGAGCGGCAGGTTCTTGCCGTCGCTACCCTTGGGAATGGTGATGTACCCGTTAAGCACCAGGCCATCGCGCGCCTTCACTGTGACCGGCTTCATCGGCGAAAGGTTGGCCGTATCGAGCCAATCACGACTGGACACCAGGAATTCCGCTTTGCCGGTCTGTGTATCGAACAAATACACTTCCGAAGGAGCTACGTCGGCATAGACGCGCATGGAAAAATAACGTCCGTCTTCGGAAGGATTAAGGAATAGGACCGCTTTCCCCGGAAATGCTTTCACCAGGCCGGCGTATATCTTCGTCTCTGGATGTTGAGGCGCGATCCAGTCCCAGTAAGGAATCCCATCCTCGTACCAGACGCCTAGCAGAGTCTTGTGGTCGCTACTCCACAGGAAATCCGTCGGGCTCACCGTGCCGTTATCGGAGAGTTGTTCCTCTTCCCGCGTTTCCATGTTCAGCAACACAATAGACTCGGGTTTGCCGTCGACGCCCTTGGCCATGTAAGCGTGCTGATTGTCCTTCGCGAAGCCCAGAGGCACGTAGGTCGCGCCGTTGCGTTCGCTTTCATGCACTAGCGTCCACTTCTCGCCGTCGCGGCGATAGGTCACATTGCGGCCGTCGTTCATGGCGCCATGGACGAATCGGGGCTTGCCTTCATGATCGACAAGGAAGCTGCCGTTCTCGACAGGCGCCGTCGCGACAGTGAGTATCTTCCCGGTATATACGTTGAGTTTAAAAAGGAAAGCGCTCTCGATCGAACGCTCCACCAGGATATTCTGCGGATCATCCGGAGTCAGGTCCACGAAGTTGTAGTAATTCCCGCCGGGAATATCAATGCGCTTCGTGCCATCCATATTGGAGGCATAAAGATCTCCTTTCGCGGTTTCGAAATCGAACTTGCCGGTCTTGAAGCTTACGAAGAAAAGCAGCCTTTCGTTGTTGGCCCAGGTGACGTCGCGAAAATGGCGGTTTTCGCCGTAGTCAAACTTGCCGACCAACGACTGGTCCGACACTTTCAGTACCGCCAGCACGGTGCGATCGTCTTGAGGGACGGTAACCGCCATGTACTTTCCATCGGGCGAAAGCTCCACATCGCTGAACTTGGCTTCCTTGAAAAAGTCGCGGATGGGGACTTCGCTCGCCATCACCAGCGAGGGAAGCAGCATCAGCAACAAGGCCAATCGACTCAACAGTTCCATATCCAACTCCTTTTTGAATACCAAACACGGCCCGAGGACCGCCCCCTGGAAACATCGCAGCAACATCAATCGCAAATCGCTGATGCGATGCGTGTCACGTCGCAGCTTCCATCGCTGCGATAAAACGGTCGAACAACGGCGACACGTCGCGCGGTCCCGGCGACGCTTCCGGATGCCCCTGAAACGAAAACGCCGGCGCATCGGTGAGCTCGATGCCCTGGTTGGTGCCGTCGAACAGCGAGCGATGGGTCACGCGCACGTTGGCCGGCAGGGTCGATTCGTCGACCGCAAAGCCATGGTTCTGCGAAGTGATCATCACCCGGCCGCTATCGAGGTCCTGCACCGGATGGTTGGCGCCGTGATGGCCGTGGCCCATCTTCAGGGTTTTAGCGCCGGCTGCGAGCGCAAGCAACTGGTGGCCCAGGCAGATGCCGAAAGTCGGGATCTTTTGCGCAACGAACTCGCGGATCGCCGCGATAGCGTAATCGCAAGGTTCCGGATCACCGGGACCGTTGGACAAGAACACCCCGTCGGGCTCGAGCGCCAGCGCAGCGGTAGCGGAGGTCTGCGCAGGGACCACGGTTACATCGCAACCACGTTCGGCCAGCATGCGCAGAATGTTCAACTTGACGCCGAAATCGTAGGCGACGACCTTGAATCTGGCCCCGGCGTTGACAGGAAGCCCCGTATCCAGATCCAACTGCCCCTCTTTCCACGGATAGTTCTGCGTGGTGGA
>Ga0307513_10009671_pt1 | contig 12179 bp, 14 predicted proteins | sample 15_EM_MG_FD_202174 | JGI IMG/M metagenome (GOLD analysis project Ga0307513, IMG submission 202174) | Populus trichocarpa ectomycorrhiza microbial communities from riparian zone in the Pacific Northwest, United States - 15_EM | ecosystem: Host-associated > Plants > Roots > Unclassified | place... | reverse complement strand
CGTCATCTGCGCCGGTGCGTGCTGCCACAGGCCGATCGGCACCTGGTCGACGCCGCCGACGATCAGCCGCTGGTTCTCGTCGAACGCGTTCATCACGACACGCAAAATCTCGAGCATGGAGTTCGGAAAATCGGAGTCCCAGCCACCGGTGCCGAAGCCCACCTGACCGAACACCTCGCGGTGGTGGAACGACAGTTTCGAGAAGGCCTTGGACGTGGCGACGAAGTCGTAGAAGGTGCGGTCGTCCCACAGCGGCACGAGCTGATTCCACAGGGCCTTGAGCGCCTTCACGTCGCGGCGGCGGATGGCGTCTTGCACGTCGGTGAAGTTCGCGCCGTCTTCCAGCGCCTCGGCCCAGGCCTGCGCCACTTCGCGAAAGAGCAGGGGCAGGTCGTCGAGCTTGCGTGCGTAGTAGGTCTCGCCTTCCAGATCGATCACCGTGCTGCCGGAGGCATCGGTCAGCGGGTTGGGGAAGGGCTCGGACTTCAGCCCGAGCTGGTCGACGTAGTGATAGAAGGCCGTCGACGAGATCGGGAAGCGCATGCCGCCGAGCTCGGCGATCACGCCCGCCGGGCCTTCGAAGCGCTGCGAGCGCAGGCGCCCGCCCATCTTCGAGGCTTCGTAGACGACGGGCTTCAGGCCGAGCTTCATCAGCTCGTACGCAGCCACCAGGCCGGCCATGCCGGCGCCGATGATCGCCACCTCGGCACCATGATGCGCTGCCGGGATCGAACCCAGGCCGGCCGGGTGCTTGATCCAGTCGTCGAATGCAAATGGGAAGTCCGGGCCGAAGCCGGTGACGGGGCCTAGCGTTGCGCCGGCGGAGGGAGGTGTCAATGTCATGCGGGGGCTCGGCCGTGAAGGCAGTCGCGCTGGATGCCCAGCTTGCCTTCAATGGTACGAGCCCGACACGCCCAACGGGCGAGTGGCGATGCGCCTAGTTCTGCCGCCTATCGATCGCGGCGCAAGCGATCTCAAAGCCCGCGCTCAGCGCTTCGTCGAAGCTGGCGTAGTCGGTGACATATTCGATCGTCTGGCCCGGTTCGCCGTGCGGCGTGCCGTGGATCAGCACGGCGATGTAGCTGCCTTCGCGGACGACGTCTTGCACCACGTCGACGTCGATCTCCCGGCCTTTGTAGAGCGCGAAGGCGCTGCGTGAATCCGGGCGGGGCGACGTGACTCGGTAAGCCGGCAGCGTGGCTTCGTCCACGGCCGGGCGGTTCATGGAATGAGTGTGGCCGTTGATCGAAGCCATCGCCGTGCTCCGTCAGGCCGGAGCCCGCATCCCGGTCGTGTGTGCACCGTGCGTGGCGTGGCTGTCGCGGTGACTGTCGCCTCGCACTGCGTGCAGGAACATCGCCAGCGGTGTGGCAGCGACGAGTGCACGCAGTTCGTTCGAGAGGGTTTGTGAGTTCGAGGGGGTCTTCATGGGGTTTCTTTCCGATTGAGTTGAATGAATGGCTCAGGCGCCGCTCAAGCCCACCGAGGCGTCAGCGACGGTGCGCACGCGCTGGCGTTCGGCAATGAGCGCCGGGCTGCGCAGCCGCTCGGCGGCAAGCCGTGCAGCACGGTCAGCGGCATCGATGAGGGACCATGGTCTCCGCTTCGGCGTCGAAGCCTTGATTGCAACGGTTGGCTCGCGGTGCGTTTCCATCTGTCCACTCCTTGGTCGGTGATGTCGATTCCGATGAAGGAATCTTCGGCGCCGGCACTCAACAAGTAAAGCGAGTTTTATTGCCACTTGAATGCAATAATTTTGTCTTGAACGGAACCCACAGCAAGACGACATGGACATCACGCTCGCTCGAACCTTTCTCGACATCGTGGCGGCCGGCAGCTTCGTGAATGCTGCCGAACGCCTTCACGTCACCCAGACGGCCGTGAGCGCACGCGTGCGAACGCTCGAGGAGCAAGTCGGCGCCAAGCTCTTCGTCCGCAACAAGGCTGGGGCCTCGCTGACGCCGGCGGGAGAGCAGTTCACGCGCTACGCGTCGATGCTGGTGCAGGTGTGGGAGCGCGCGCGCCACCAGGTGGCGGTGCCCCCGGGGCGGCAGTCGGTGCTGACGATCGGGTGCGAGATCAGCCTGTGGGACCCGCTGCTGCTCGACTGGTTGTTGTGGATGCGCACGGCGGCGCCTCATCTCGCGCTTCGCACCGAGGTTGGGTTTCCGTCGGACCTCATCGACCGCGTGGCCTCCGGCATGCTCGACATCGCCGTCGTCTACGCGCCCCAGCAGCGGCCGGGCTTGCGCATCGAGCTGCTGATCGAAGAGAAGCTCGTGCTCGTCACCACGCTGAAGAAAGGCCAGGAGCTGGACCCCGAGCACTATGTCTACGTCGACTGGGGCCCCGAGTTCGCCGCGCAGCACAGCCTCGCATTTCCGAACCTCGGCAACACCGGCGTGATGGCCGGGCTCGGGCCGCTCGGTCGGGAGTACGTTCTCGCGGCCGGTGGCTCAGGTTACTTTCGTCTCGCCGTGGTTCGACACCACATCGAGAGCGGCAAGCTGCGCCGTGTGCTCGGTGCGCCGGAGTTCCTGTACCCGGCCTACGCAGTGTTCGCCGAGGGCGCGGATGCCAATGTGGTGAACCCGGCGCTCGACGGCCTGCGCCATGCAGCTGGCTCGGTCACATCGGAGCCCGCTGCTGCACCGACGCTCCGCCGGTCGACGAAAGCGCGAAGCACCCGCTAGACAGTGGGGCACGACATCTCGCCTTAGCATTGGGCATGAGTTCCATTCCCACCCGTGATCGGCCGCGCTGGCAGCGTGTGCTGTGGCTCCTGGCCGGCGTGTTGAGCCTCGTCGTCGGCATCGTTGGCATCGTGGTGCCGCTGCTGCCGACCGCCCCGCTGGTGCTGCTCGCGGCCTTCTGCTTCTCGCGCGGCAGCGAGCGCTGGGAAGCGTGGTTGCTGGCGCACCCGCGCTTCGGCCCGATGATCCTCGACTGGCGCACCAACCGTGCGGTGCCGCTGCGTGCCAAGCAGCTGGCCACGGTGATGATGGCGGGCAGCTCCGTGCTGTCGTGGTGGCTGATCCCGTCACCGTGGAACTGGTCGCCGGGGGTGTGCTGTGCGGCCATCGCGGTGTGGCTGTGGCGCCTGCCGACCGCCGAGCCCTCGGGAGCCGCCAAGCCCTGAGGGACAGGTATCTCGCTTCGTCAGTCGATGCGCGTGAAATGCTGCCGCACGTGGTTGCGGTCCAGCATGTCGAAGTGCCACCACTCGTTGTCGATGCCGTTGAAGTTGCCGAGAGCGAGCACGCGGCGCAGCAGCTCACGGTGCTGCAGCTGGGCCGGCGTCAACGCGCCGCTGGCCAGGTGTTGCGCTTCCAGCCGCGGGTGAGAGAGCTCCGTCATCTCGTCGAAACCGCTGCCCATGTCGAGCTCGCGGCCGGTGGCGTCGATCAGCGTTGCGTCCAGCGCCATGCCGAACGAGTGGATGGACCCTCGCGCCGGATCGGCCACGTACTGGCGCAAGCCGGTGCCGTCGAGGTGGTCCCACAGCTGCACCTGCACGCGGTGCGGGCGCAGCGCGTCCAGCACCAGCAGGCGATGCCCGGGCGCCTCGCGGGCGAGTTGTACGGCCGCGCGTTCCAGGCCCTCTGCGGCCAGGCGGTGCAACCAGCCGCATTCCAGCGCGCCGTAGAGATCGCGGCCGACGAAGTTGCGCAAGCCGGCGTAGCGCAGGTCGACCACCACCTCGGGGATCGACGACAGGCGGCGGAAGTCAGGGTGGGAGGCAATGTCTTCGCAGCGCATGGTGCAACTCTAGGGTGAACAGGCCCTATGCCACAACTTCGGTCTCCAGGTACTTCACCAGCGCCAGTTGAACGGCATTGAGCGTGCCGCCGGCCGTCACGAGCGCGAGCTCGGTGGGCGGCAATTCGGGCAGGTCGCTGCAGACGCGGTGCGACGGCAGCACTGCGGTCGTCGGCAACACCGAGATGCCCAGCCCCGAGGCCACCGCCGCCTGGATGCCGGTGAGGCTGTGGCTGCCGAAGGCCACACGCCAGCGGCGGCGGGCCTTGTCCAGGCTACGGATCGCGCGCTGGCGGTAGATGCAGCCCTGCGGAAACAGCGCCAGTGGCACCGGCTCGTCACCCAGCTTCACGCCCTTGCCCTTCACCCACACGAGCGATTCGGCCCAGGTGCACAGCGCGTCACCGCTGCCCGGCTCGCGCTTGATCAGCGCGATGTCGACCTCGCCCTCGGCCACCTTGCGGCGCAGGTCGATGCTCATGCCGCTGACGGTCTCCAACCGTGCTCCGGGGCGCACGGCGGCGAAGCCGGCGAGCATGGCCGCCATGCGCTTCGCGTCGAAATCTTCCGGAACGCCCACGCGCACGGGCGCGATCTCGGTCGGGCTCAGCAGCGCGTCTTCGGCCTCCTGCGACAAGGCCAGCAGGCGCCGTGCGTAGTTGGCGAGCAGTTCGCCGTGCTCGGTGGGTGTGACGCTGTTGCCGCCGCGGTCGCGCAGCAGCAGGTCGCGGCCGACCGCCTGCTCCAGCTTGCGGATCTGCTGGCTCACCGTCGACTGCGTGCGGTGAACCCGCTCGCCCGCGCGCGTGAAGCTGCGCTCGTCGACGACGCAGACCAGCGTCTTCAGCAGTTCAAGGTCGAGCATCGGTGGGGCGCTTGGTCATTTGATTTTCAACTTGTGTGAACATGATAATTTAATTTCCAAATTATCGACCGGCTCCCTACGCTTGCGTTTTCCCATCCACCCCGCAAGCCACCATGCCGCTTCAACACACCGCCCGTCCGCTCTGGCTGACCTTCGATTGCTACGGCACGCTGATTCAATGGGACGAGGGCCTGCAGGCCGCGGTGCAAGACATCCTGAAAACCAAGCAAGGTGCGACGGTGGCGCCCGCGAAGCTGATCGAGGTCTACGACCGCCACGAGCACGCGCTCGAGCAGACACCGCCGCACCGCTCGTTTCGCCGCGTGGCGGCCGAGGGACTGCGGCTCGCGCTGGAAGAGCTCGGCCTCGCCGGCAGCGACCGTGACATCACTCTGCTGACCGACCGCATCTCCAAGATGCCGCCATTCGCTGAGGTGGTGCCGACCTTGAAACGCCTGAAGGAGCAGGGCTACCGCCTCTGCATCGTCTCCAACACCGACGACGACATCATCGCCGGCAACGTGGTGCAGCTCAGCGGGTGCATCGACCGCGTCATCACCGCCCAGCAGGCAGGGGCCTACAAGCCGGCGCGCAGGCTCTTCGACCACGCGCATGCATCGCTCGGCGTCACGCCGGCGCAGGTGGTGCACGTCTGCGCCAGCCCGCACCTCGACCACGCCGCTGCGCGAGACGTCGGCTTTCGATGCGTGTGGATCGACCGCGGCACCGGCCGCCAACCGCTGCCCGATTACGTGCCCGATGCGACACTTTCAACCCTCGACCAGGTTCCGGCGCTTTTCGAGTCGCTCGGCTGGTAGCCCCACGGAGCACACGATGGCCCACACACTCTCTGCCGACACCGCCGCACCGCCAGCGCGCAAGCCGAAGCTCGATTCCGACGCCGTCGCGCAAGCCCGCATCGAGCTGGCGGCGTGTTTCCAGCTGGCCGCGCAGCAGGGGTTCGAAGAAGGTATCTGCAACCACTTCTCGGCCATGGTGCCGGGCCATGACGACCTTTTTTTCGTCAACCCGTACGGCTACGCCTTCAGCGAGGTCACCGCCTCGAAAATCCTGGTCTGCGATTTCGACGGGCATGTGATCGACGGCGCGGGCAAACCCGAGGCCACGGCCTTTTACATCCACGCCAGGCTGCACAAACTCAAGCCGCGCGTGCGTGCCGCGTTCCACACCCACATGCCGAACGCCACTGCGCTGTGCCTGCTCGATGGGCCGCCGCTGCTGTGGCTGGGCCAGACCTCGCTGAAGTTCTACGGCCGCACCGCCGTCGACGAGGACTACAACGGCCTCGCGCTCGATGACTCCGAAGGCGACCGCATTGCCGCGGCCATGGGCGACGCCGATGTCCTGTTCCTGAAGAGCCACGGCGTGATGGTGGGCGGCCCGACCATCGCCGAAGCCTGGGACGACCTCTACTACCTGGAGCGCGCAGCCGAAGTGCAGCTCAAGGCGATGAGCGCGAACCGCCCCTTGAAGCCCATCCCTCACAAGGTGGCGCAACTCGCCTACGAACAGATGCGTGTCGGTGACCCGCAAAGCGCCCGGGACCACCTGGACAGCGGCATGCGCCGGCTGCGCGCGCAGGGCAACTTGTTTGAAACGTGAACGCTTGGCGAAGAGCCGCGACACTTACCATTCCATTGACGGGGCATCCAGCATCTCGCATGGCCTGCTGTCGGCCGCCCCTCATGTCAAACGTCAACTGACTCTCGCAGTCGCCAGCATTCCCTGAGGAGGGTCTGAATGATCACAGCGATCACCACGTTCAAGTTGCCGAAGCCCATCACGCGGGAGGAGGCACGAACGATCTTCCTGAGCACGGCACCGAAATATCAGGGCGTGCCGGGTCTCGTCCGCAAGGTCTATGTCCTCTCTGAAGACGGCAGCACGGTCGGTGGAATCTATCTCTGGAACTCCAAGCCCGAAGCCGATGCCATGTACACGGAGAGTTGGAAAGCTTTCGTACGGGAGAAGTACAGCACGGAGCCCTTGGTCACCTACTTCGACAGCCCGGTTGTGGTGGACAACGTCACACACGAAATTCTCTCGCATGACTAGCGTCGCCTTTGCGCACATGCCGCTCACAGAACCGATGCGGCCGACGCCTGACTCCCAAGCTCACAGCTGCGCGAAGATCGTCGTCATCGCCGAGTCGTCTTTCTTGTAGTTCGGCCCTGGCCGGACGAACACCTCGTCAAGCACTTCGAGGTCCGTGATCTTGGAGAGGTCGAAGAGCGGCTCTCGCTCGCGGCCGCCTTGCAGCTGGTGAACGCGCAGCAGCTCGGTTCCCCGCGTGCCGATTCCATAGCATTGCGGCTCAACGAGCCGCGGCTTCCCGTTGTAGAGAAAGCGTAGCCGTTGCTTGTGCTCGATCGCTCTGACGAGTGCGTGGTTCATGGCAGTCAACGCCGGAGTTTGTCGGGACTCGATGAAGCATACGTCGGGCTCTGAAGCAACAAACACCGCCGTGTAGCAGCGGCCGATTGGCCGGCGCGGGGAGGGCGGTAGGTCGCGATTCACAGCGCTGTCATCACGGTCTGCCAGCATGTCGGGTTCCACGTTGAAGGAAACCCGATGACCGACCTCTCCCTGCCGCGACGCCGCCTGTTGATTGCCTCCGCTGCCACCGCCGCTTCCGGCCTGGGTGGCGTGCTCGCGCATGCGCAGGCGCCGGCCACCATCACCTCCGACCGGGCTCGCCCCGGCTTCCCGTCCGGCGTGCAAAGCGGTGACGTGCTGGCCGACCGCGGCATGGTGTGGGCGCGCAGCGACCGCTCGGCGCGCATGTGGGTCGAATGGGCGACCAGCGCGAGCTTCGCCAACGCGCGCAAGCTGCGTGGCCCGTATGCACTGGAGGCCACCGACTACAGCGCGCGCATCGACCTCACCGGCCTGCCCGCCGGCCAGGACGTGTTCTACCGCGTGACCTGGGAAGACCTCGCCGGCGGCGGCCTGAGCGAGCCGCAGCAAGGGCACTTTCGCACCGCGCCGACGGAGAAGCGTGACATCCGCTTCGTCTGGTCGGGCGACACGGTGGGGCAGGGCTGGGGCATCAACGAAGACTTCGGCGGCATGAAGATCTACGAGGCCATGCGCAAGCTGAACCCCGACTTCTTCATCCACAGCGGTGACACCATCTACGCCGACGGCCCGATCCAGGCCGAGGTCAAGCTCGCCGACGGCAGCCTGTGGCGCAACGTCGTCACCGAAGAGAAGAGCAAGGTCGCCGAGACGCTGAAGGAATTCCGCGGCGCCTACCGCTACAACATGCTCGACGCCAACGTGCGCCGCTTCAACGCCGAGGTGACGCAGATCTGGCAGTGGGACGACCACGAGGTCATGAACAACTGGTCGTCGAGCAAGGACGTGCGCGGCGACGCCCGCTACACCGAGAAGAACGTGCCGCTGATGGTGGCGCGCGGTGCACGCGCCTTTCTCGAGAACGCGCCGATGCGCTGGCATGCGCAGGAAGAAGAGGAACGCGTCTACCGCAAGATTCCCTACGGCCCGCTGCTCGACGTGTTCGTGATCGACATGCGCAGCTACCGCGGCCCGAACACGCACAACCGCCAAGACGCGCTGAACGACGAATCGCAGTACCTCGGCCCGGTGCAGCTCGAATGGCTGAAGCGTGAACTCAAGGCCTCGAAGGCGACGTGGAAGGTGATCGCGTCCGACATGCCCATCGGCCTGCAGGTGCCCGACGGCAAGGATGCGCAGGGCCGCCCCAAGTTCGAGGCCGTGGCCAACGGCGACGGGCCGGTACTGGGCCGCGAAATCGAGATGTCGGGCCTGCTGTCGTTCATCAAGCACCAGCGCGTGCACAACGTGGTGTGGCTGACGGCCGACGTGCACTACACCGCCGCCCACTACTACGACCCGAACAAGGCGCAGTTCCAGGACTTCGAGCCCTTCTGGGAATTCGTCAGCGGCCCTCTGCATGCCGGCACCTTCGGCCCCAACGACCCGGACAACACCTTCGGGCTCGACGTGAAATTCATGAAGGCTCCCGCCGCGGGGCAGGTCAACCTGCCGCCGAGCGCGGGCATGCAGTTCTTCGGCGAGGTGCAGATTGATGCGAGGACGGCCGGCCTGACCGTTCACCTGCGCGACATCGATGGTGCTTCGCTGTGGACGACCACGCTCGCACCGAAGCGGGCGTAGCGGATTCGGCAAGCCCGGGGCACGATCAGCCAAAGCCTTGCTCAGGCGGAGCGGGGCTTCGATACCTCAGCCTGAGCGGGCAAGGGCTTGCGCCGCCAGCTTGTCACCGATCAGGCTCCCAAGTTCCTCTACCTCTGCAAGGCCAATGGCGACCGGCTTGACCTTGCCCCGGTGGCAAGGTTTAGAGTGCAGCTCTGTGTCGGCCCTTGCCTCCTGATTTGAAAACCCTCCGCCTCTGCTTGCTGGTGTTGCTCGCTGTGTTGCTGCCCGTTCGCGGTGCGGTGGCTGCGGCGATGCTGTGCCCGCCTGCGAGCCTGGGCAGCCAGAGCCAAATGCAAGCGCCATCGGCCACGGAGCACGCGCACCATCACGAATCGATGATGGCCTCGGCGGACGAAGCGCCTGCGCATGACCACGCCGGCCATCACCATGGCAAAGGTGTCGCGGGCGATCATCACAACGGCAGCAGCGTGGAGAAATGCAACCTGTGCTGCGCCTTCTGCACGCTGGCACCGATGGTGAGCAGCCTGCCGTCTCTTCCGTCACCGATCGATCTGTCGGTGATCTCTTTCCCCGACCTCTCTGCGCCGGCCGCGAGCTTCCTCTCGGACGGCCAGGAGCGTCCTCCCCGAAGCACCTGACCCGTTGAGGCCTCTGCGAGAGGCCTGACAGCGCTCGCGCATGCGTTGCGCGCGCATTGGCTGGCGTGGGTTCATCCCAGCCAGCGGTCTGGATGTTTCGGGAACCATGAAAAACCTTCTTCGACCCATTGCGGGGGCCGCCGCGTTGCTTCTGCTCGCGGGCTGCGCGTCGTTTTCGCCGGACGGCGGCTTCGGCAAGGTCGCCGACCTCACGCGTGAGCGCACCGGCCAGGCCCCCACCTGGCAGAGAATCAGCGCGGAGGCCGATTCCGCCCAGGCGCGCGTGGCTGAGCTGCTCAAGCAGCCGCTCAGTGCCGACACCGCCGTCGAACTGGCGCTGCTGAACAACCGCGGCCTGCAGGCCCACTTCTTCGAACTCGGCATCGCCGAATCTGATCTCGTGCGCGCCGGCCGGTTGGCCAACCCGTCCGTCGGGTTCTCCCGCGTCGCTGGCGGCGGCGTCACCGAGATCGACCGCTCCATCGTGTTCAGTGTGCTGAGTCTGTTCACGATGCCCGCAGCCAAACGGGTCGAGCAAGGCCGCTTCGAGCAGGCGCAGTACCAGGCGGCGTCAGAAGCGGTGAGCCTCGCCGGTGAAGCCCGCCGCGCCTTCTTCGCGGCCGTTGCCGCGCAAGACCTGGTCCGCTACGGCGAGCAGGTGCAGGACGCGGCCGATGCGTCGAGCGAACTCGCACGCCGCATGCTGCAGGCCGGCAACTTCAACAAGCTGGCGCAGATGCGGCAACAGGCCTTCCAGGCCGATGCCACGGCGCAGCTGGCGCGCGCACGCCACCAGGCCACGGTCGAGCGCGAGCGGCTCGTGCGTCTGCTCGGCTTGTCGAGTGAGCAGCTTGGCTTCAAGCTGCCCGAGCGCTTGCCCGACCTGCCCGCCGAGCTGGCAACGATCCAGAACGCCGAGCAGACGGCGATGGACAAGCGCCTCGACGTGCAGACGGCCAAGCGCTCGGCCGAGGCCACCGCCCATGCGCTTGGCCTGACCCGCGCCACCCGCTTCGTCAACGTGCTGAATGCGGGCTACATCAACAAGAGCCAGACCGGTGAGGCACGACAGAACGGCTACGAGATCGAACTCGAATTGCCGCTGTTCGACTTCGGCACGGCCCGCTCGGCGCGCGCCGAAGCGAGCTACCTGCAATCGGTCGCACGCACGGCCGAGGTGGCGGTCAACGCACGCTCCGAAGTGCGCGAGGCTTACTCGGCCTACCGCACGGCCTACGAGCTGGCCAGGCATTACCGCGACGAGATCGTGCCGCTGAAGAAACGCATCTCCGACGAGAACCTGCTGGCCTACAACGGCATGTTGCTGGGCGTGTTCGACCTGCTCGCCGACTCGCGCGACCAGGTGATGAGCGTCACCGGCTATGTCGAGGCGCTGCGCGACTACTGGGTGGCTGAGTCCCGCCTGCAAACGGCGTTGACCGGCGGCCCGGCCGCCCCTTGAAAGAAACATGATGACCAACCGAAGAAACTTCTTGCGAACCGCCGGCGCGATGGGCTTGGGCGCCGCCGCTGTCAGCCGCGTGGCGGCTGCTGCGCTGCCCGAGGCGGTGACGCAATCGTCCGCCGCCACGCAGCCCCCGCCCGCCCCAAGCACCGGCCGGCCCTACAACCCGGTCGTCACGCTCAACGGCTGGTCGCTGCCATGGCGCATGAAAGACAACGTGAAGGAGTTCCACCTCGTCGCCGAGCCGGTGGTGCGCGAGCTCGCACCTGGCATGACGGCCCGGCTGTGGGGCTACAACGGCACCAGCCCGGGGCCGACGATCGAGGCCGTCGAAGGCGATCGCGTGCGCATCTTCGTGACCAACCGGCTGCCCGAGCCCACCAGCACGCACTGGCACGGCCTGCTGATCCCCTCGGGCATGGACGGCGTGACCGGCCTCACGCAACCCGCCATCGCACCGGGCAAGACCTTCGTCTACGAGTTCGTGCTGACGAAGTCGGGCACCTTCATGTACCACCCGCATGCGGACGAAACGCTGCAGATGGCGATGGGGATGATGGGCCTGTTCATCGTGCACCCGAAGGACGTGCGCCAGCACAAGGTCGACCGCGACTTCGCGCTGCTGCTGGCGGCCTACGACATCGAGCCCGGCTCGGCCACGCCGAAAGTCAACACTATGCTCGACTTCAACCTGTGGACGTGGAACAGCCGCGTGTTCCCCGGCATCGATCCGCTGGTCGCGCGCACCGGCGATCGCGTGCGCATCCGCGTGGGCAATCTCACCATGACCAACCACCCGATCCACCTGCACGGCCACACCTTCGAGGTGACCGGTACCGATGGCGGTTGGGTGCCCAAGTCGGCGCGCTGGCCCGAGGTGACGACCGATGTCGCCGTGGGCCAGATGCGGGCCTTCGAGTTCGACGCGGTCGCGGGCGACTGGGCCTTTCACTGCCACAAGTCGCACCACACGATGAACGCGATGGGGCACGACGTGCCGACCATGCTGGGCGTGGAGGCGCGCGGCGTCGTCGACAAGATCACCAGGCTCGTGCCCGACTACATGCACATGGGCGACAAGGGCATGCACGACATGGGCGAGATGGAGATGCCCCTGCCCGACAACACGCTGCCGATGATGACGGGCAGCGGGCCTTTCGGCGGCATCGGCATGGGCGGCATGTTCAGCGTGCTCAAGGTGCGCGACGACGTGAAGCCCGGCAGCTACGGCGACCCCGGCTGGTTCAAGCACCCGGCGGGCAGCCTG
>Ga0307513_10009670_pt1 | contig 12179 bp, 9 predicted proteins | sample 15_EM_MG_FD_202174 | JGI IMG/M metagenome (GOLD analysis project Ga0307513, IMG submission 202174) | Populus trichocarpa ectomycorrhiza microbial communities from riparian zone in the Pacific Northwest, United States - 15_EM | ecosystem: Host-associated > Plants > Roots > Unclassified | place... | reverse complement strand
ATGTTGGAAGCTTCGTATCGGATTTGTTCTCATAGAACAATAGCGGAACACGGTCTTTTTCGCACCGAAACGGCGCTTTCCCGATATTTCTTGCTCGAGCCCCTGCCCCGCTTCATGCTTTGGGCCATGCCAATCAGTCTCGACGCCTTCATCACAGGCCTGCCCAAGGCAGAGCTTCATCTGCACATCGAGGGCAGCCTCGAGCCCGAGCTGATGTTCGCGCTCGCCGCGCGCAATGGCGTCGACATTCCATTCAAGTCGATCGACGAGGTCCGCGCGGCCTATAGCTTTTCGAACCTGCAGGACTTTCTCGACATCTATTACGCCGGAGCGGGCGTGCTGCTGACCGAGCAGGATTTCCGCGATCTCGCCCTCGCCTATTTCGATCGCGCCGCCGCCGATGGCGTGGTGCACGCCGAAATTTTCTTCGATCCCCAGACGCATACCGATCGTGGCATCCCCTTCGATATCGTGATCAAGGGGCTGCTCGCCGGGATGGCCGATGCCGAGGCCAGCCATGGTCTGACGTCGAAGCTGATCCTCTGCTTCCTGCGGCACCTGAGCGAGGAAGCGGCGTTCGAGACGCTTGCCCGGGCCGAACCCTGGCTCGACCGCATCGCCGGCGTCGGGCTCGATTCGTCGGAAGTCGGCCATCCTCCGGAAAAATTCGCGCGGGTCTTCGCGGTCGCGCGCGCAAAGGGTCTGAAGCTAGTGGCGCACGCCGGCGAGGAAGGTCCGCCCGACTATGTCCATCAGGCGCTCGACCTGCTCGCGATCGACCGGCTCGACCATGGCAATCGCAGTCTGGAGGACCCGGTGCTGACCGCACGGCTCGCGCGCACCGGCATGACGCTGACCGTTTGCCCGCTGTCCAATGTCAAATTGTGCAACGTCGCCTCGATGGACGCCCATCCGATCGACCGCATGCTCGAACTCGGGCTGCGCGCGACGATCAATTCGGACGATCCAGCCTATTTCGGCGGCTATATCGGCGAGAATTATCGTCAGGCGGCCGCCGCCCGCGGGCTCGGCAAGGACGAACTGGTCACCCTCGCGCGCAATTCGTTCCTCGGGTCGTTCCTGAGCGACGACGAAGTCGCTCGCCATACCGCGGCGCTCGACGCCTATGTAGCGGAGCACGGCTGATGCCCATCTTTACCCCGATCCCGCACGATGCGTTCGAGGCGCAAGTGAAGATGCTCGCCGCCGAGATCGCCGACAGCGGATGGCTCCCCAGCTTCATCATCGGGATCGGCCGTGGCGGCCTGGCTCCGGCGGTCTATCTCAGCCACGCGACCGGCTTGCCGATGCTGTCGGTCGACCATTCGTCGCGAGTGGAGGATTTTTCCGATGCGCCATTGATCAAATTGGCGGCGCGCACGCGCGACGGCGAACGCTTGCTGTTTGTCGACGACATCAACGATTCGGGCGCGACGATCGGCAAGCTGCGCGCCGCGCTGGCGACCGCGGGAGCGGCGCGCGACCATGTCCGCTTTGCGACCTTGCTCGACAACAAGCGGTCGCGCGAACAGGTCGACTATCGCGCCGAGGTGATCGACCGCGACGAGTGCAAGGACTGGTTCGTATTCCCCTGGGAAGCGGTCGCACCACAAGCCTCGCTCGACGCCGACGCGGCGGAAGTGCCCGACCGGATCGGCTGATCGACGAGCGTCGGGAGCGATCGCGTGTCTCGCGCGACACGTCGTATCAGAGTTCCGCAAGCGCCTTGGCGACGTTTTCCATCGTATAAGGCTTCACCAGCCGCGGGCGGGCGGCATGCGCCGGCATCTCCTCACCACCACCGGTCGACAGGACGAAGGGAATCGCGTGCGCCGCGAGCGCGTCGGCGACCGGCCAGCTCTTCTCGCCGCCCGACAGATTGACGTCCAGGATCGCCGCATCGGGATGTTCGACATCAAGAGCCGCGAGCGCGGATGTCACGCTGTCGCAGGTCGCGACATGCGTCTTGCCCAGTGCCGCGAGAAAGTCCTCGAGCATCATGGCGATCAGGGGTTCGTCCTCGACGATAAGGATACGTTGCGGCAACGCCATGACCCGGCCTTAGTCTCCGTCGCTGCCGGACGCCATGCCCAGCGCGCCATGTTGAAGCAGTTCGCCAAGCGGCACCGCGCGATAGCCGCGATCCTTCGAGTAACGCCTGGTCACGGCTCGACGGCGGGGGGTGCCAGCAAATCGCGCGCTGCTTCGGCGAGCTGTTGCACCGAAAAGGGCTTGGGCAGGAACGCGACATTGTCGAGGTCGATCGACTTGCGCAGCTGTTCCTCGGCATAGCCCGACATGAACAGGATCGGCAGGTCGGGATAGCGTTCCCGGGCGTGGCGCACCATCGTCGGGCCGTCCATCGACGGCATCACCACGTCGGAGATAAGCAGATCGGGCTTTTCGCCGCGCGACAGCAATTCGAGCGCCGCTTCGCCGTTTTCGGCGGTCAGCACGGTATAGCCCTGCCGCGTCAGCGCGCGCTCGGCGACCGCGCGGACCATGTCCTCATCCTCGACCAGCAGGATCGTGCCCGTTCCCCAGAGGTCGGCGGGCTTGTCCCTGGCGGTGACCTTGGCGACCTTCGGCGCCTCGGTGGCAGTGTGGACGGGGAAATAGATCGAGAAGGTCGAGCCCTGCCCTGGCTTGGAATCGGCGAAGATATAGCCGCCCGATTGCTTGACGATGCCATAGACGGTCGACAGGCCCAGCCCCGTCCCCTTGCCGACTTCCTTGGTGGTGAAGAAGGGTTCGAAGATCTTGCCCAGGATTTCTGGCGGGATGCCGGTGCCGGTATCGCTCATCTCCAGCGCCGAATAATCGGCGACCGGCAGGATGTCCGATCCCATCTTGCGAACTTCCGCCGCGCTCACCGCGCGCGACATGATCGTCAGCGTGCCGCCGCCGGTCGGATCCTTGGCCAGCATCGCGTCGCGCGCGTTGACCGCCAGATTGACCACAACTTGCTCGAGCTGTCCGGGATCGGCGCGCACCGCTCCGAGATTGCGACCGTGCCGTACCTCGAGCTTCACCGTCTCGCCGAGCAGCCGCTTGAGCAGTTGCGAAACCTCGGAGATTACGTCGGGCAGTTGCAACACTTGCGGCCGCAACGTCTGCTGGCGCGAGAAAGCGAGCAATTGGCGAGTCAGGCTGGCGGCGCGGTTCGAATTCGCCTTGATCTGCTGGATGTCGTCATAATCACTGTCGCCCGGCGAGTGGCGCATCAGCATCAGGTCGCAATGGCCGATGATCGCGGTCAGGATGTTGTTGAAATCGTGGGCGACGCCGCCGGCGAGCTGGCCGACCGCCTGCATCTTGGTTGCTTGCGCGACTTCGCGCTTGAGGCGGGTTTCCTCGCCATTGTCCTTGAGGCTCAGCAGCACCGCGGCATCGCCCAGCCCGCGCGCGCCGGCGATGGTCAGCGCGACCGGTTCGTCGGGATGGTCCCTCAGCCGGATCGCCATGTCCATCGAATGCGTGGCGCCGTTGGCGAAGCGGCGGATCGCGTCGGCGACCGCGCCCTTGTCCTCGCGCACCACCAGATCGCCCGGATAGAGCGGCGGCTGCGCCTGATCGACCTGCGCGGCACGAACGAACGGATCGTTCATCTGCACGAACCGCCCATCGCGATCGACCAAAGCGAGCCCGACCGGCAGCAGCGAGATCAGGCTTTTGACATGCGCCGCGGCCGAGCCGCCGATCGCCGGTTGGCCATGCTCTTCCTCATCGAGCAGCACGACCAGGATCGGCGCGTCCTCGCCGTCGAGGAATGGGATCTGCAGGATACGCAGCGGCGCGCCGCGCAAGCCCTCGCGCTCGAACCGCACCTGGCCCTTGTCATCCGCGATCAGAAACCGGGCGAAATCGCGGCCGACCACCACGCTTTCCTCATGCCCCATCGACCGTTCGCGCAGCACGCGATTGGCGGCGAGCAGGCGGCCATCCGGCGCGATCAGCGCTGCCATGATGCCGGCCGCGGCCAGCCGGTCACCAGTTGGTCCAGCGATGATAGACTGGACGTTGGTGGCGAGATCGAGCCCCTGCGCCTCATGGAAGCGCCAGACCAGCATGTCCTCGCCCTCGCCCGCGCGCTCGATCGCCACCGCCAGCGGCGCGCCACGCGTGGTGACGCGATCGAGCTCGGCCGACCCATCGCGCCAGGCGATGCGCCCCGCCGCCGCCAGTTCGCCGGCGCCGTTGTCGTCGAGCGGCAGGCCGGGGGGGGTCGGATAGCCGCCAAAGCGGGCACGGTAGCGTTCGTTGGCGCAGATCAGCCGCCCGGCCCGATCGGTTACCGCGATCGCGTCGTCGCTGGCCGCCGCCAGCGCGCGCGCCACGCTCCAGTCGGTTTCTCCGGTCGCTTCGGGCGACGCCGGCGCGAACCGCGACCAGACGAACACGGCGCCGACCAGCAACAGCATGCCGGCGGCGAACCCCCCGGCGACGGCGAAATTGTGGAGGATCAGCAGCGCGATTAGCGCGGCCCCCGCACCGCACGCCGCCGCGACGATCAATGCCTGGCGCTGACCAGGGGCGCGCAAATCGTTGGGGACGGATCGGGAAGCCATCGGCCCCTTGTGGCGCGGTGGCGAGGCAGGTCAAGCATCGTCGGGAAATGCCCGACGCGCGCCCGCGCCTCTCGACCGCATCCCGCCGATCGCGCGTGCTTTATTTGGTATCCGGCGTGCTCGGGGTCGTCGCGGTCGTGCTCGTGCTCGTGTTGCGCTTGGGCACCGAGAAGACACCGGTCACCCGGCCGCCCGACTTGGTCGTGCCGACCTTCGACCCGCCGCCGTCGAGCGACGCGGCGTTGTTGTTGAGATTGATGAGCAACCGGCCGCCGTGGACGACGTTGGCACCGCGGTGCAGCACGACATTGCCGATCATCGTGATCGTGCGCTTGTTGAGGTCGTAAATGGCGTACGACCCCGACGCATTCTCATCCGGGCGAGTCACCACGACGTTGCCCGACGCGCGAATCTGCGAGATTTCCGGTGGTGCCCCGCCCGCATCGACGATGCTCGACGAATAGAGCACTTCGGCGCGGTCCGACGTCACCGTCATCGTGCCCTGGCGCGCCCGGACCTTACCCTGGAACAGCGCGCGCTGCGTCTTGTCCTGAATCTCGATATGGTCGGCATCCACGCTCAGCGTCTCGCCCGCGCCCGACTGAAAGGCCGAAACGCGCGCGCCGAGCAGTGTCGCGGCACAAGCGAGCAGGATGAAATAGGTACGCCGGTTTGCCATGATTTTTGCCTACAACAAGGTTTCGCGGGTTGAAAGCGCCGAACCGCGCCAAAGGGACACCGTTGAACGCCGGCCGATGAACCGCCACTGATAACACGAACGCCGCCGACAGGATGTCCCATCGGCGGCGCCGTCGATCGTCAGGGCGATCAGCTTACCAAATGCGAACGCGGTCGGCCGGGGCGAGATACAATTTCTGTCCCGACTGGACTTTGAACGAGGCGTACCACGGGTCCATGTTGCGGACGATGCTGGCGCGCGCCTCCGACGGCGCGTGCGGGTCGGTGCGCAGGCGCTTGAGCAATTCGGGTTCGCGATAGCTGCGGCGCCATACCTGCGCCCAACCGAGATAGAAGCGCTCGTCGCCCGAATAGCCGCCGATCATCGGCGCGGTCTTGCCACCGAGTGCCTTGTGATAAGCGTCATAGGCGACGGTGAGGCCGGCGAGATCGGCGACGTTCTCGCCCAGGGTCAGCTTGCCCTGGACGTGCTGGCCCGGCAGCGGCTCGTATTTGTCATATTCGGCGGCCAGCGCGTCGGTCCGCGTCTTGAACGCCGCGACGTCGGCGGGAGTCCACCAATCGGTCAGCTGGCCGGTCTTGTCGTATTTGGCGCCCTGGTCGTCGAAATGGTGGCTCATTTCGTGCCCGATCACCGCGCCGATGCCGCCGTAATTGACCGCCGGGTCGGCATTGGGATCGAAGAACGGCGGCTGTAGAATCGCGGCAGGGAAGACGATCTCGACCATGCCGAAATTGGCATAAGCGTTCACTTCCATCGGGGTCATGCCCCATTCCCAGCGCTGCAGCGGCTTGCCGAGGTGCGCGATATTGTCCTTGCGGCCCCATTCGTTGGCGCGCCACTCGTTGCCGAACGCATCGCCCTTGTCGATCTTGAGCGCGCTGTAATCGTGCCATTGCGACGGATAACCGATCTTCGGCCGGAACGCCGCGAGCTTGGCGTGCGCCTTGACCTTGGTGTCGGCCGACATCCAGTCGAGCTTGTCGATCCGCGCGTTCATCGCGGCGATGATGTTCTTGACCAGTTGGTCGGCCGCCGCCTTGGTTGCGGGCGGGAAATATTGCTGGACGTAGAGTTTCGAGACATCGTCCTCGAGCGCGCCGGTAGTGAACTCTACCCCGCGCTTCCAGCGCATCTGCTGCTCGGGAATGCCCGACAGCGTCTTGCCGAAGAAGTTGAAATTCTCCTCGTCGAACGCCTTGGGCAGCACATCGGCATAATTGTCGAGGCTGCGCACGATCAGCTGATCCTGCAACACCGTCATTGGCGCGTCGGCAACGAGCTTGACGATTCCGGTGACCGCCGACGGCTGCGCGACCAGCAATGTATCGACCGGCGCTCCGATACCCTTGAAATAGGTCGGGAAATCGAAGCCGGGAGCCTTCGCCTGAAGGTCAGCGACTGACATTTTGTTGTAGCGCTTGGTGGCGTCGCGGCTGTCGATCCGCGACCAGCTGACCGCGGCGATCTGGGTCTCGAAGTCGACGATCGCCTTGGCGCGCGCCTCGGCATTGGCCTCGCCCGCCAGGATCAGCATCTTGCCGATATGGGCCTGATAAGCAGTCTTGGACTCGGCGAATTTGGGGTCGCTGTAATAATCGCGATCGGGCAGGCCCAAGCCGCCCTGACGCAGGCCCAGGATATAGCTTTCAGGCGCCTTGTCGTCCTGGCCGACTCCGGCACCGAACGGTCCGCCGACCCCGCCCATCGACGCGTCGGCGAGCAATGCCGCGTAGCCGCCCTTGTCGGTTGACTTGATGCGATCGAGCCACGGCTTGATCGGGGTCAGCTCCTTTGCTTCGATCGATCCGGTGTCGAGATAGGTCGCATAAGCGGTACCGATCTTCGAACTGGAAACCGTCGCCGCCTTCTCGAGGATGCCCTTTGTCCGCGATTCAGACAAATCGGCGAGCAGGTTGAACGCGCCGTAATTGGATTTGTCCGACGGGATCGGCGTGTTCTTCGCCCAGATGCCGTTGGCATAATTGTAGAAACTGTCGCCGGGGGCGACCGTTTTGTCCATGCCGGCCTCATCCATGCCGAACGTGCCGAAGGTCGGCTTGCCCGACGGTGCTGCCACCGTCTGCTGGGCCAGCGCCGCGGCGCCTAGCGCCGTCGCCGCAAGAAGTGCGAACGCGAAGGGTTTCATCTGGGGAGGGTCCTTTCCTGTGCGAACGGGAGGAGCGGACGCCCGTGTGGCAAGCCGAAGCCGCCGCATTCCCCCTTGATTGACGGGGTGTGTTTTACGCCGGTGATACGCCCAGTCAATCGCCCGTCAGGCGTGGCGGCGCTTCCATTTGCGCGCGATCCACCAGCGCCAGCCAAACGCGCTCGCCGCATAGCCCGTGACCGCCAATAAGGTGGTGATCAGGACCAGCCCGGTCAGTGTCGCCGGGCCCGCTTCGGCGATCGCCCAATGCATCCACCCGTTGCCGATTGCCGCCGTCGCCGCGGTTTCGGCCCGGACCTCGGTACCCAGCCCGAGCACGAACTTGCCGAGCCAATAGGCCGCGACCCAGAGCGGCGGTGTGGTGAAGGGATTGGTGACGAAGGTCGTGAGCGCCGCAGCCGGGATATTGGCACGGATCGGCAAGGCGAACAGCGCGGAGAGCGGAATCTGCGCCACCGGGCACAATATGCCGGTCACCATCCCGAGTGCCACGCCGCGCGGCACCGACCGCCGGGTGAACCGCCACAATTCGGGTGCCAGTACGCGATGCGCGACCGGGCGCAAAATACGGCTGCCTTCGAAACTGTCACGCGTCGGCAGGTTGCGGCGAGCCCAGGCATGGATTCGCTCACCGAGCGTTGGCATCAGCCGTGATCCCTCAGGACGCGACCGGCTTCGCGCTTCCACTCGCGTTCCTTGATATGCTCGCGCTTGTCGTGCGCTTTCCTGCCCTTGGCCAAGGCCAGTTCGACCTTCGCCCGGCCTCGCGCATTGAAATAGACGGTGAGCGGCACGAGCGTCATGCCGTCGCGCGCCACCGCGCCGTGCAGCTTGTTGATCTCGCGCGCATTGAGCAGCAATTTGCGCGGCCGCTTGGGCTCGTGATTGAAGCGGTTGCCGTGGCTGAATTCGGGAATGTTCGAATTGACCAGCCAGACCCCGCCATCAGCCAACACTTCGGCGTAGCTTTCGGCGATCGATCCCTCGCCTGAGCGCAGGCTCTTCACCTCGGTCCCGGTCAGCGCGATTCCCGCCTCGAACGTCTGCTCGATCGCATAGTCGAACCGCGCGCGCCGGTTCTCGGCGACGATCTTCTGCTTGTCGAACGTGAGGGGCTTGGGACGGGCCATGGGCCGGGCGATGTAAGCGCCCGCGCCGCGGAAGGGAAGCTCTAGTGGAAGGGAGGCGTCAACGGATCGTCGCCGAACCGGTTCGGCCCCACCGTGCCGGGCAGAACCAGAAACACGATCATCATTACCATCACGGCGAACCCCAGCACGCCCACCAGCGACATCAGCGCCATTGACTGCGAGGCCTGCTGGAAAGCTGGGTTGGACAAATCGGGCGGCTCGCCCGGGCGTCCCGACGCCGCGCTCATGACCGAGAAATAGCGCGGCATCAGCGACATCGAAACCATCGGAGAGACGATCTGAATCGCGTAATAGGGGGCGACCCACCAGCCCGAGCGATCGCTGTCGTGCAGGCGCCGGACGATTGCCGCAGCGGTCAGTGCCGCGAACAGCACCGCGAGCACCACCGACACGGTCATCATGCTCTGCATCATCGGCGTCATTAGCTGGAACATTGCCTGGGGATTATTGTCGAACCGATGGGGATCACCCTGCATCGCGGGCATCATCTGGTCGAACATGGAGGTCATGATCGGAACCATCGCGATCATCATGATCACGAACTGGACGATGTAGACGATCAGAATCCACAGCCAGAACGGCTGGCGGTGCTCGCGGCCGCTGAAGTCGAACAGCCCAGTCAGATGGCGGCCCAAAAGGTTCATGGCGGCTCCCCTCGCGTTTGCAGACAGGGTAACTTCGAGCAACCGACAAGGGAAGCCTCAGTCCTTCACCAAGCGCGGAAGATATTTGACCCAGCTGGCGGCGATCAGAGCCCCGCGTTCCGCATCGCCGCGTCGACCGCCGCGCGGCTCGCTTCGCTCGGCTCGGTCATCGGCAGGCGGAGACGCATGGGCCAGTCGGGCTTGACCTTGCTCAGCGCATATTTGACCGGCCCGGGCGAAGCGTCGGTGAACATCGCGATATGCAGCGGATAGAGTCGATCGTGGAGTGCCAGCGCGGTCGCGCGGTCGCCCACTGCCCAAGCTGCCTGAAAATCAGCACACAGGCGCGGCGCGACATTGGCGGTGACGGAGATGCACCCCAGCCCGCCCATCGCGTTGAACGCGAGCGCGGTCTCGTCATTGCCTGACAGCTGGACGAAGTCGGGGCCGCAGCCCAGCCGCTGTTCGGTCACCCGGCCGAGATTGCCGGTCGCGTCCTTCACCCCAATGAAGACATCCGGAAACGCCTTCGCGATCCGCGCCATCGTCGCCGGCTGGATGTCGGTCACGGTGCGCCCGGGCACGTTATAGAGCACGATCGGCAGTGGGGTTTCGTGCGCGATCGCCTCGAAATGGCGGAAGATTCCTTCCTGGCTCGGCCGATTGTAATAAGGCGGCACCATCAACGCAGCGTCCGCGCCAGCAGCCTTGGCGGCGTGGACGTTGGCGATCGCGACGCGCGTGTCATTCGATCCGGCACCGGCAAGCACGGGCACGCGACGATTCGCCTGCTCGGCGCAAACGCGAACCGCATAGAAATGCTCGTCATAGGTCAGCGTCGCGGCTTCGCCGGTGGTCCCGACGGGCACCAAACCGGCCGATCCCTCGGTTATTTGCCATTCGACCAGTTCGCGATAAGCGTCCTCGGCGAAGGCGCCATCCGCCGCGAACGGCGTGACCAATGCGGGGATCGATCCCGAAAACATGCTTAAACGCTCCCGCGCGGCGGCAATCCGCCGTTTTTTCGTTGTTTTGTATCCTGACAGATAGGGCGCGAGAGCATATCCTGTCCACATGCTTGCGTCGTGGTTGAAAAGTGGGATCGCCGCCGCCGCCCTTTCGGGGATGGCCGCGACGGGTATGGCGTTTCAGGATCAGCTCGAATGGGCCAAGTCCAAATTGATGGGCGCACCGAGCGCTGACCCCAAGTCGGTCAGCGCCTTGTCGGCCGCGATCACCGAATGGCGCTCGCTTAGCCAAACCAATAGCGCGCCGTTCGAAAGCTATGCCCGTTTCTTGCTCGCGCATCCGGGATGGCCGGGCGACGTCCAGATGCGCCGCGCCGCCGAAGCATCGCTGGCGATGCCGGGCTGGTCGCCCTCGACCGCGGCCGCGTTCTTCCGCCGCTATCCGCCGCAAACCGGCACGTCATGGGTCCGCTTCGCCGAGGCGCTGACCGCGACCGGCGCAATGGACGACGCGCGGACCGCCGCGCGCAACGCCTGGGCCCAGGGCAACCTGACGCCGACCGACGAGAGCAAGGTGCTGGCGACCTGGCCCGACGCGCTGACTACGACGGACCAGGATGTGCGGATGGACCAATTGCTTTGGCAGGGCCAGACCACCGCCGCGACGCGCCAGCTCGCGCTCACCAGCGCCGCGCGCCGCGCGCTGTTCGCGGCGCGGCTTGCGCTGCGCACCAACGCATCGGACGCGGGCAATGCCGACGCGATCGGCGCCGGCGATCCCGGCTATCTGGCGGACAAGGCGATCTGGCTGACCAATTCGGGCGCCGCCAGCTCGGCGCGCGCGCTGCTGGCCCGGCCGCACAATTTCTCCAGCCAGCCGCGCGACGTCGACCGCTGGTTCGACCTGTTGCTGCGCAATGCCCGGGCGGCCGTCGCGGCCGGCGACTATTCGAGCGCGTACAATATCGCGAGCCAGGTTGACGATGCGTATCCGACCGGCACCGACATCGCGCTCCGGCCACTCGCCGAGCGCGACCCCTATACCGACCTCGTCTGGCTGGCCGGACAGACCGCGCTCAAACGGCAGGGTCGGCCGTCGGAAGCGATCGGCATGTTCGTCCGCTATACGGGCGGCTCGCGGTCGACCGCGCTCAAGTCGAAGGGCTTTTATTGGGCCGGACGCGCCGCCCAGGCCGCCCGGCGAGACGACGAGGCGACACGCAACCTGACCGCGGCGGCTCGCTATGGCGACCAATTCTACGGCCAGTTGGCGGCCGAGCGGCTCGGCCAGCCGCTGCTCGCCCCGGCGGAGCCGTCACCGCCGCCGATTCCGCCCGCCGAACGCTCCGCATTCTACAATAACGAAGTGGTCCGCGCGGCGCAGTTCCTCGGCACCGTCGGCGCGCACGAGGACCAGAGCATCTTCCTGCGTCAGATCGCCAACCTCGCGAGCACGGTCGACGACCACACGCTGGCCGATGAACTCGCGCGGACGCTCGGTCGGCCCGATCTGTCGGTGATGGTCGGGCGCAGCGCGCTGCTGAACGGCGTTACCGATTATTCCCGCTCTGGATTCCCGACGGTCAGCATCCCGGCATCTTCGGCGTCGAGCTGGACGATGGCACATGCCATCATGCGCCAGGAAAGCCAGTTCGACCGCTCGCTGATCAGCCGCGCCGGCGCGCGCGGGATGATGCAGCTGATGAACGGCACCGCGCGCGAACAGGCGGGCAAGCTCGGCATGGCCTGGGATCAGGGCATGCTACTGAGCAGCACCGACTATAATATCCAGCTCGGCACTGCGTATTTCCAGCGCCTCTACAACCAATATGGCAGCTATCCGCTGGCGATTGCGGCGTACAACGCCGGTGCCGGCAATGTGAACAGATGGCTCGCGACGAACGGCGACCCGCGTACCGGCACGGTCGACTGGATCGACTGGATCGAAGCGATCCCGTTCGATGAGACCAAGCGCTAC
>Ga0307513_10009669_pt1 | contig 12179 bp, 9 predicted proteins | sample 15_EM_MG_FD_202174 | JGI IMG/M metagenome (GOLD analysis project Ga0307513, IMG submission 202174) | Populus trichocarpa ectomycorrhiza microbial communities from riparian zone in the Pacific Northwest, United States - 15_EM | ecosystem: Host-associated > Plants > Roots > Unclassified | place... | reverse complement strand
CCTTGCAGCAGCATCCGCAGGCCCGCCTGCGCGCCCAGCGGCTGCGAGGTGGCAACGACGTTGCGGGCCATCAACGGGCTGCGGATGGTGCGGTAGGGGTTGGTCCAGTCGTCGAATGTCATGGCGGCGGCAGGAAGAGCGGAAAGACTTCATTGTGAGGGCGCGGCTTCGCCAGGCGGCCGAAGCGCAAGCGTTTCGCGAACGCTACGGGCCGGCCGACCCCAGAGCCGACGCCTGGCTCAGCAGCAGCGCGGCCAGCACCAGCATCGTCACGCCGATCAGGCCATCGAGCACCTGCCACGCCCTGGGCCGCGCGAACAGCGGCGCCAGCGCCCGCGCGCCGTAACCGAGGCCGCTGAACCAGAGCGCGCTGGCGCTTACCGCGCCCAGCACGAACGAAGCCTTCGCCGGCCCCGGCTGCTGGGCACCGACCGAGCCGACCAGCAGCACCGTGTCGAGGTACACATGCGGATTGAGCAGCGTGAACCCCGCCACCTGCGCCAGCGCTTGCGCGCGCGAAAGCCCGTCGCCGCCGGCGGCCGCCTGCAGTGCACCCGGCCGCGCCGCGCGCCACAGCGCACGCAGGCCGTAGCCGGTGAGGAACACGACGCCGACCGCCGTCAGCATCCACGTGAGCTGCGGCTGCCGGCCGAGCACCCCGGCCAGCCCGGCGACGCCGGCGGCCATCAGCAATGCGTCGGCGGCGGCGCAGAAGAAAACGATCGGGCCGACGTGTTCACGTCGCAAACCCTGGCGCAGCACGAAAGCGTTCTGCGCGCCGATCGCGACGATGAAGGTCAGGCTGATGGCGAAGCCGGCAGCGAGCGAGGTCCAGGTCATGCGCCAAGCATGCACTATCGCGTGCTGCCGGGCTGCTTGCGCCGCATCGCGTGGCTCAGCCGCCGAGGATCTTCGCCACCGGCGGGGCCCGCAACCGGAACGCATCGGGCATGCCCGAGCCGAGCAGCGGCCGCAGGTAGAGCCGGAACGCATCGGTGACGTCGGTCCCGGCCGGCGTGATGAACTCGTCTTCCATCGTCCGCGTCTTGCCGGCCACGTCGCTCAGCAGCAGCAGCTGGTAGTCGACCGAATAAAAGCCGGTGCGCTTGATCGCCACCGAGCCGTCGCGGTCGCCCCACATCGCGAACTGGACGGCCTTTTCGCCGACCTCGCGCGCTTCGCGCTGGTCGACGTCGCTGGTGCAGCCGATGAAGCTGCGCTGCAGGTAGCCGAAGGTGTCGCCGCGAACCCGTTTGATGCCGAGCTTGGCCTTGATCTCTTCGCACAGCAGGTCGGCCAGCGCGCCGCTGCCCGAGAGCTGCACGTTGCCGTGCGCGTCGTGCTCGATGTCCTTCGCCAGCTGCGCCAGGATCGGCGTCCCCGAAGAGTCGTGGATGCCTTCGCTGACCGCCACCACGCAGCGCCCGTGGCGTTCCTGGGTGGCTTTCACGTCGGCCAGGAAACGCTCGATCTCGAAGGTGCGCTCGGGCACGTAGATCAGGTGCGGGCCGTCTTCGGGGAATTTCTTGCCCAACGCGCTGGCCGCCGTCAGGAAGCCCGCGTGGCGGCCCATCACGACGCCGACGTAGACGCCGGGCAGCGCCGCGTTGTCGAGGTTGGCGCCGGCGAAGGCCTGGGCGACGAAACGCGCGGCCGACGGGAAACCCGGCGTGTGGTCGTTGCCGACCAGGTCGTTGTCGATCGTCTTCGGGATGTGGATCGAGCGCAGCGGGTAGTTCGCCTTCTGCGCTTGTTCGCTGACGATGCGCACGGTGTCCGACGAGTCGTTGCCGCCGATGTAGAAGAAGTGCTCGATCTGGTGCGCCTGCAGGACCTTGAAGATGGCCTGGCAGTACTTCAGGTCGGGCTTGTCGCGCGTCGAGCCGAGCGCCGAGGCCGGTGTCGCGGCAACGAGTTCGAGGTTGTGGCTGGTTTCCTGCGTCAGATCGACGAAGTCTTCGTCGACGATCCCGCGCACGCCGTGGCGCGCGCCGTAGACCCGTTTGACCTCGCCGAAGCGGCGCGCTTCGAGCACCACGCCGGCGAGCGACTGGTTGATCACCGCGGTTGGGCCGCCACCCTGGGCGACGAGAATTTTTCCGGACGACATGGTGCTCACCTCCGAGCAGCCATTGTGATGCAGCCGCGTTTCGCTTCAGCAGTCGGCAGTCAGCCCGGCCGGGCGTGTGCGTCTCGCGGCGGCCGTCTGTCCGGACCAGCGCCAGGTGTTGCGTCCGCCGCGCTTGGCCTCGTAGAGCGCGACGTCGGCGGCCTTGTACAGCGCGTCGGGCGCATCACCCTGGCTCGGGCACAGGGCCGCGCCGATGCTGGCGCTGACCCGCAACGCGGAGCCCTTGTACAACAGCGGCTCGGCCAGGCTGCCCAGGATCCGGCGGCAGATGATCTCGACTGCCTCGTGCTCGCTGGTCTGCGTCAGCAGCACGGCGAACTCGTCGCCGCCCATGCGGGCCACGCGGTCGGCCTCGCGCACGGCGTGGGTCAGCCGGGCGGCGGTTTCCACCAGCAGCGCGTCGCCGGCGTCGTGCCCCAGTGCGTCGTTGATGGCCTTGAAGCCGTCCAGGTCGATCAGCAACAAGGTGAACGGGCCGCCGTCGCGCACGGCCAGCGCGACCCGGTGGCGCAGGTCGTCGTTGAAGAGGCGCCGGTTCGGCAGGCCGGTCAGCGGGTCGGCGTAGGCGATCTGTTCGAGTTGGCGCTGGCTTTCGTGGAGTTCGCGGCTGCGCTCCTCCAGTTCGGCCGTGCGTTCGGCGACGAGGATCTGCAGCTCGCGCTGGCGCCGCCGCAGGTAGACCGTTCGCACCTGGACCAGCCCGCCGACCAGCGCCAGCGCGAACAAGGCCGCCACCGCCCGAAACAGTTGCGTCTGGTACCACGCGGGCAACATCCGGATCGGCATGCGCAGCGGCGGCGACCACACCCCGTCGCGGTTGGAGCCGCGCAGCTCCAGCGTGTAGTCGCCGGGCGGCAGGTTGGTGTAGCTGGCCAGCCGCCGGGTCGGCTCGGTCGCGATCCAGTCGGCGTCGAAGCCCTGCAGCCGGTAGGCATAACGGTTGCGCTCCGGCGCCGAGTAGTCGAGCGCCGAAAACTCGACCCACAAGCCGCGCTGCCCGGGCGAAATCTCGAGCGGCACTGCCGCGCCCTGCGACCCCGGGTTGAACCGCCCCGCCGACAGCGGCTGGTCGCCGACCCGCGCGTCGGTCACGACCAGCGGCGGGTGGTAGTCCCAGTTCGTCAAGCGCTCGGGCCAGACGACGGCGAGGCCGCCCTGGCCGCCGAACAGCAGCTCGCCGGCGTCCGTCACGGCGCCAGCGTTGGTCCAGAACGACTGAATGCCGACGCCCTGCGGCCGCTGCAGCGCACGAATGCCGAAGCTGCCGCCGTCGATGACCGCCAGCCCGTCGTCGGTGCTGGCCCAGATGTTGCCGCGGGCGTCTTCGAGCAGCTTGTTGACGCCGGCGTTGGGCAGCCCGTCGCCCGGCCCGAACCGGCGAAAGCGCAGCCGACCATCGGCATCGCGCCGCTCCAGGAGCTGTACGCCGCGGCCGAAGGTGGACACCCACAGCCGCCCCTGCGCATCGATCAGCATCGATGAAACATAGCCGCCCGGCAGCAGCGTCGGGTCGACGGGATCCGTCGGCAGCCGCTCGAGCGCACCCGAGGCCGTGTCGAGGTGGACGACCCCCGCCCGCGTACCGACCCACAGCGAAGCCCCGAGTCCGCGAATGATCGCCGTCACCCGGGACTCGCCGAGCCGGGCCGCCGTTTCGTGACGCAACAGAGCAGGTTCTGCGGGCGACCTCGGTGCCGCCGCGTTGCGCTCTGCGCGCAAGTCCAGCGCCCACAACCCATCGAGCCCGCCGAGCCACAAGACGCCGGCGTCGAGACACAAGGCCCAGACCGCCGCGCTCGGGGCGCGCTGCGGCACGTTCACGCGCTCGACCCGCCGGCCCTCGGCGTCGCTGCGGTACAGGCCCTGCTGGGTGCCGATGTAGACCTCGCCGCCGGCGCCGCTTGCCATCGCGAGAACCCGGCCCTTCGGCAGCGCGCTCGTCGGGCGCGTGGCGTCGGGACGCAATTGCTGCACGCGGCCCAGGTGCGGGTCGACGATGTCGATACCGCCGTCGCCGAGGCCGAGCCAGATCCGGCCGTCGGGCGCCTCCAGCAGGAACGGCACGTTGGGATGGCTGATGCCGTTGGCGCGCCCGGTGGCGCCGAACAGCGCGACGACCGCCCGCTGCTGCGGGTCGTGCTGGCTGGTGGCCGAGCTGGTGGCCACCCAGACCAGGCCGCTCTTGTCGCGGAACATCACCTGCACGTCGTCGTCGGCCAGGCTCGTCGGCGTGTCGGGATGGTGGCGGATGCGCCAGGTCACCCCGCTGTCCGGATCGACAACCACGATGCCGCCGCTGTCGGTGCCCACCCACACCTGCCCCGGCAGCGCCTCGATGATCGCGAACACGGTGTCGGTTTGCAGCGCCGATGCCGGCCCGCTTTCGCGCACCGGGCGAGGGTCGCCGGCGCTGCTTTCGATGACGAAGGCGCCCTGGCCCCGGGTGCCGACCCAGATGCGGCCAGCGCTGTCGAGGAACAGCACCAGCACCGGCGGTGCCGCACCCTCGCGGGTCTTCAGCGGCACCGCGGAAAACGAGGCAGCACCCGGCTCGCGTCGAAACAGGCCATGCCGGGTGCCTGCCCACAGCGCGCCGCCGCGGTCCCTCAGCAGCGCCAGCACACCCCCTTCGGGCAGGCCATCGGCGGCTCTCGAACCATTCGCCGCGACCGCCGCCCGCTGCACGGCGCCGCCGGCATCCAGGTGGTCGAGCCCCTTGCCGGTGCCGACCCACAGGCCGCCGGCGCCATCGCCGATGATGGCCGCCACACTGGCGTCGCTGAGCTCCGACGGCCCCGCGCGGTAGACGACGAAGCGGTCGCGATCGGAGTCGTAGCGAGCCAGCCCGCCGGCGCTGGTGCCGGCCCACAGCCGGCCGCGCTCGTCGACGTGGAGCGCCAGGATGTAGCTGTCGGGCAGTGAACCGGATGTCTGCGCGTCGGCCGTGTAGTTGCGAAAGTGGTAGCCGTCCCAGCGCGCCAGCCCGCCCTGGGTGCCGACCCACAGGAACCCGCTGCCATCCTGCGCAAAGGCCTTGGCACCGACCCCACCCACGCCTCCCGTTTCGAAGTGGTGTTTGAAAAGCGGGTCCGACAGCCCGGTCCAGCGCGCCGGGTCGACGCCGGGGGCGGCCAGCGCGGCGGTGGCGACAAGCCAGGCCAGCGCCAGCAGGTAACAGCGGAACCAATAGCTCGGCAAGGACATTCGTACCAACGTGGGCGGACCGGGCCCTGAAGAGATGGGCTCTTTCGTCTATCGGCGTCCACGGCGTCGAAGTTGAGGCTGGGCCTGGACAACGCGCGCAGCGCACGCACGAAGTCGCATTTCGGCGGCGCCACCGGGGTTCAGATTCATGAACCTAGGGATAACCCTATACTGCCCGATGCTCACGGTCCCTTCGCGAGCGAGGAGTTTCATTTGATCGACAGCGTGATTTCCCGGCCGCCGCCCAGCAGCGCACCCGCGCCGGGGGTGCTCGCCCGGTGGTGGCAGGACCTGCTGCCCTCGCCCCGGCTCAACCTCGCGCTGCAGGGCGGCGGCGCCCACGGCGCGTTCACCTGGGGCGTGCTCGACGCCCTGCTCGACGATCCGCGGGTCCGCTTCGAGGGCTTCAGCGGCAGCAGCGCCGGGGCCATGAACGCGGTGGTCTTCGCCGACGGCTGGATGAAGGGCGGGCGCGACGGCGCTCGCCAAGGGCTGGCCGACTTCTGGAACTGGGTCGGCAAGCAGATGCCGGCGAGCCTGGTGAGCAACGGCGAGGCCGAGGCGATCAGCCTGTCGCCGGCGGGGCGCATGCTCGTCGATTGGGCCGGCCATTTCTCGCCGTGGCAGCTCAATCCCTTCGAGCTGAACCCGCTGCGCGACCACCTGGTCCGCCAGGTCGATTTCGAGGGCTTGCGCGCGCGCAGCCCGTTCAAGCTGTTCGTCGGCGCGACCCAGGCCAACAGCGGCAAGTTGCGCATGTTTCGCGAGGGCGAACTGAGCGTCGAGATGCTGCTGGCGTCGGCCTGCCTGCCGAAGATCAACCATCCGGTCGAGATCGACGGCCAGCCGTACTGGGACGGCGGCTACTCGGCGAATCCGGCGGTCTTCCCGCTCTTCTACGACTGCGACTCGCGCGACGTGCTGCTGGTTCTGCTGAGCCCGCTGGACCGCGAAGGCACGCCGCGAACGGTGCAGGAAATCGACTCGCGCATCGTCGAGCTCGCATTCAGCGCCAACTTCATGCGCGAAATGCGGATGTTCGCCACGGCGACCGAATTCTCGGCCTCGCTGCCGCTGGGCCGGCTCGAACGGCGCCTGCAGAAGATGCGCTTCCACATGGTCGACGCCAGCCGTTTGCCGAGCCTGGAGCGCAGCGAGACGAAACTGCTCGCCCATGGCCCGTTTCTCGAACTGCTGCGCGGACAGGGCCGCGAGCGTGGCCGGGCCTGGCTGGCCGAGCACTTCGACGGCGTCGGGCGGCGCTCGACGATCGACCTCAACGAGCGCTTCGCCTGACCGGCCAGGTTGCTCTCAGCCGGCACCGAGCACCGTCCCCGTGACCTCGCCGAGGCCGATGCGCACGGCGCCCGGCGCTTCGCAATGGGCGCGCAAGGTCACCGTGTCGCCGTCTTCGAGGAAGGCGCGCTGTTCCCCATTCGCCAAGGTCAGCGGCTCGCGGCCGCCGACGGTGAGTTCGAGCAGGCAGCCGCCTTGCCCGGGCTCCGGGCCCGACAGCGTGCCGCTGCCGAACAGGTCACCGCTGTTCAGGTTGCAGCCGTTGCTGGTGTGGTGGGCGACGAGCTGCGCCGGCGTCCAGTAGGCGTCGAGCGCGTTCGACTGCGACAGTTGCAGGCCGGGCTGGCCTTGCTCGCGCATTGCCGCCGTCTGCAGCCAGACTTCGAGCTTGATGTCGAGCGCGCCTTGTTCGCGGTTGAACACCGAATCCAGGTGCGGCAGCGGCGCCGGGTCGCCTTCGGGCCGGACGAACGCACGGCGGAACGGCGCCAGCGCTTCGAAGGAGACGATCCACGGCGAGACCGAGGTCGCGAAGCTCTTCGCCAGAAAGGGGCCGAGCGGCTGGTATTCCCAGGCCTGCACGTCGCGCGCCGACCAGTCGTTGAGCAGGCCGATGCCGAACAGCCGGTCTTCGGCTTCCGCCATCGTCACCAGGGTGTCTTGCGGGTTGCCGACACCCACCCAGAAGCCGAGTTCGAGTTCGTAGTCCAGCCGCCGGGTGGGCCCGAACTGCGGCACGTCGGCCGCCGTCTTGAACTGCCCCTGCGGGCGCCGCAGCGTTCGCCCCAGGCCGACCGACGACGCCCGGCCGTGGTAGCCGATCGGCACCCATTGGTAGTTCGGCAGCAGCGGGTTGTCGGGGCGGAACAGCCGGCCCGCCGCGCGTGCGTGGTGGATGCCGGTGAAGAAGTCGGTGTAGTCGCCGATCCGGCACGGCAAGGCCATCTCGGCCAGCGCCATCGGCAGCAGGCAGGGTTCGAGGCACGCGGCCTGCTCGCTGCCTTCGGCCAGCGCCGCCGACAGCGCCGCCCGCCAGGCCTTCCAGGCCGGCCGGCCGAGTGCCATGAAGGCGTTCAGGTCGCCGGCGGCCAGCGGGTCGAGCAGCGCGGCGACGTCGCTGGGCCACGGGCATTGCCCGGCGGCGAGCTTGAGGTCGAGCACCTGGTCGCCGATCGCCGTGCCGATGCGCCAGGGTTCGTCGCTCTGCGCGCGGCGAAAGCGGCCGAGCGGCAGGTTCTGGATCGGGAAATCGCCGCCGGCCAAGTTGGCCGATGGCACCCAGCTGCGCAGCGCGGGGTCGTGGGTCGCGTCGGTGATGACGGCGGTGGCGGTGACGGTCGTCGTGCTCATCGTTGTTTCAGCCTTCGAATCGGTCGGCCAGGGCGGCCCAGCAGTCGGCATAGGCGCGGTCGAGCGCGCCGCCGTTCAGCGCGAACGCGGTCGGCTTGAAGCGCCAGCGGCTTTCGAACATGAAGGCCAAGGTGTCGTCGAGCTTGCGCGGCGCCAGCGTCGCCCGGGTCGCCTTGTCGAAAGCTTCGGCGTCCGGGCCGTGCGGGACCATGCTGTTGTGCAGGCTCATGCCGCCGGGAATGAAGCCTTCGAGCTTGGCGTCGTACTGGCCATACACCAGGCCCATGAACTCGCTCATCACGTTGCGGTGGTACCAGGGCGGGCGGAAGGTGTCCTCGGCGACCAGCCAGCGCGGCGGGAAGATCACGAAGTCGCAGTTGGCGGTGCCGGGCGTGTCGCTCGGGCTGGTCAGCACGGTAAAGATCGACGGGTCCGGGTGGTCGTGGCTGATCGAGCCGATCGTCATGAAGCGTTTCGTGTCGTACTTGCAGGGCACCAGGTTGCCGTGCCAGGCGACGACGTTGAACGGCGAACTGCGCGCCATGGTGCGCCAGAGCCGGCCGCCGAACTTGCGCACGATCTCGGTCGGGCCGGCATCGGCCCCATCGGAGTCATAGGCCGCATGCGGGGCGATGAAGTCGCGCGAATTCGCGAGGCCATTCGACCCGATCGGGCCCAGTTCGGGCAGGCGGAACGCGGCGCCGTAGTTCTCGCAGACATAGGCGCGGGTCGGCCCACCAACGGCGACCTTGAAGGCCATGCCGCGCGGCAGCAGCGCGATCTCGCCCGGCGCGACCGCCAGCACGCCGAGTTCGGTGGTGATCGTCAGCGCGCCTTGTTGCGGAACGACGAGCATCTCGCCGTCGGCGTTGACGAAGGCCCGCCGCATCGAGCGGTTCGCCAGCACCAGGTGCGCGGCCATGCCGACCTGGGCGTCGGCGTCGCCGTTGACGACGATCGTGCGGATGCCGTCGATGAAGTCGAGCGCTTCGCTGGCGATATCGGGGATCGCGGTCGGCTGCCAGCGCAGCGGGTCGGGTGGCGCCACCTCGCCTTCGGCGGCGCCGGTTTTCCACCAGGCGTGCGCCAGCGGCTCGTAGGCGCCGGCCGCCACGCTCGGCTGCCGGCGGTACAGCCAGCTGCGGCGGTTGTCGGCGCGCGGCGCGGTGAAGGCGCTGCCCGACAGCAGCTCGGCGTACAGCCCGAGCGGGGCTTGCTGCGGGCTGTTGCGGCCGACCGGCAGCGCGCCGGGAACGGCCTCGCTCTCGAACTGGTTGCCGAAGCCGGTGAGTTGTCGTTCGTCGTTCATCGTGGGAGTCCTTCGCGGGCAGCGGCCAGCGCCTGCTGCAGGGTGTCGAGCCGGCCGACCTCGTTGGCCAGGATCAGCACCAGGCGGGCGTTGAGGGCGTGGCTTTGTTCGGCCGTCAGGCCGTGGTGGGCGGCGAGCAAGGCTTCGTAGAAGTCGTCGGGCCGCTCGAGCTTGTTTTCGAACATCGGTTCAGCTCCCGGCCCGTGCACGGGCCAGCGCGGCGCCGACCGCCGCTTCGGTGGGCGCCCGCCAGCGGGCGGCGATGTGGCCATCGGGCCGCAGCAGCACCGCGCTGCCGGGGCGGGCGTCGTAGCGTTGCGCGGCCAGGCCCTGGGCGTCGACCAGCGCATCGCCGTCGATCGGCAGCAGCCGGGCGTCGACCGTCCAAGCCGGCGCCGGCCCGAAGACCAGCAACGTGAAGTCCGGGCCGAGCTCGCGCAGCAGCCAGGCGGGCCGGCCGGATTTCAGCAGCGGCGCGTCGGCGGCCGCCGCGCCGGGGCGCAGCGGGCCGTCGAAGACATCGACATCGGCGCTCGACAGCGGCGAGCCTTCCAGCGTGGCCGGCACCGACAGCCGCCCGCTGTTGACCAGCCCGCGGGCGAACGCATGGCTGCGCGCGAGGTCGAGCACGGCGTCGCGGAAGAGCCGGCTGATGTCGCCCTTCGGCGTGATGAAGTCGGTCGAACGCGTCGAGTGGCGGATGTTCTCGTCGGCGGCGAATTCGCGCTCGCTGGCGTAGCTGTCGAGCAGCCTTTCACCGTCCTGGCCGGCTTGGCCGGCGAGCACCGCAGCCAGCTTCCAGCCCAGGTTGTCGGCGTCTTGCACGCCCGAATTGGCGCCGCGGGCGCCGAACGGCGAAACGCCATGCGCCGCGTCGCCGGCAAACAGCACGCGGCCGTGGCGAAAGCGCTCCATGCGCTGGCAGGCGAAGGTGTAGACGCTGGCCCAGACGAGCGTGAACGGCACCTCGCGGCCGAAGCCCTGGCGCAGCAGCGCCCGGACCCGCGGCGCGATGCGCTCGGGCTGCTTTTCGGTGTCGGGGTCGGCCTGCCAGCCGAGCTGGAAGTCGATTCGCCAGACGCCGCCCGGCTGCCGGTGCAGCAGCACGCTTTGGCCGCGGTGGAACGGCGGGTCGAACCAGAACCAGCGCTCGGCGCGGCCTTCGTCGAACAGCTCACCTTCGATCTGCACATCGGCGATCAGGAAGCGGTCGCGGAAGGTGCGGCCCTGGCTCTCCAGCCCCATCAAGGCGCGCAAGGTCGAGCGCGAGCCGTCGCAGGCGGCGACGTACTGCGCCTGCAAGCTGTAGGGGCCGTCGGGCGCGTCGACCGTCAGCGCGACATGAGCCTCGTGCTGGGTCAGCGCCTGGACCTTGTTGCGCCAGCGGACCTCCAGGTTCGGCAACTGCGCGGCGCGTTCGATCAGGCTCGCTTCGACCTCGTACTGCTGCAGGTTGATGAAGGCCGGCCGCTCGTGGCCGGGCTCGGGCAGCAGGTCGAACGAATAGACCGGCGCGTCGCCGAAGAAGACCCGGCCGATGCGCCAGCAGACGCCTTTGCCGACGATCGCATCGCCGACGCCGAGGCGGTCGAAGATCTCCAGCGTGCGCTTGGCGAAGCAGATCGCCCGCGAGCCGGTCGACAGCGCGTGGCCGTCGTCGAGCAGCAGCACGCGCCGGCCGCCGGCCTCTAAGCGCTGCGCGAGGTCGATCGCCAGCGCCAAGCCCACCGGCCCGGCGCCGACGACGACCACCGGGTGCAGCGCCGCCGCGCCGCGCTCGGGCGCACGCCGGTCGGCGAACGCGGCTGGGCGGTCCATCAGCTCTCGAGCGCCTTCCACATCTCGACATCGCGCTCGGCCGTCCAGATGCGCGGGTCTCGGTGCGCCGTGGCTTCGTCGTAGGCGCGCGAAACGTCGAACGGCATGCAATGGTCGAAGATCACCCAGTGGCCGTATTTCGGGCGGAGGGCCGCCATCGTCGCGCGGTAGACGCTGTTCAGGTCCTGCCCTTGCGCGGCGCCGGCCTTGACGCTGGCGAACACGTCGGCAATGAAATTGCGCGTGCCGGCCAGGCCTTCGGCAACCTGCGCTTCGTTCTCGAGCGCCGCGCCGCGGCCGGGCACGAGCTTGGCCGGCTTCAGCGCGGCAAGGTTGTCGAGCGTCGCCGGCCAGTCGCTGAAGTACGCGTCGCCGGCATACGGCGTGGCGTCGTATTCGACGAGGTCGCCGCTGAAGAGGATGCGCTCGGCGGGAAGCCAGACGACGGTGTCGCCCTTGGTGTGGCCGCGGCCCAGCTGCAACAACTGGACTTCGAGCTTGCCGAGCCAGATCGTCATCTTGCCGCTGAAGGTGATGCTCGGCCAGGTCAGCCCCGGCGGCACGCTGTCGACAGCGCGGAACAGGCGCGGGAAGCGGCCGATCTCGCTAGCCTTGTCCTGCTCGCCGCGTTCCTTGATGAGGCTCAGCGTGTCGTCGCTGGCAATGATGTGCTCGGGCGCGTAGGCCGCGGCGCCGAGCACGCGCACCGCGTGGTAGTGGCTGAGCACGACGTACTTGATGGGTTTGTCGGTGACTTCGCGGATGCGGCGGATCACGTCTCCGGCCATCACCGGCGTCGCCTGGGTGTCGATGACCATCACCGCGTCGTCGCCGATCACGATGCCGGTGTTGGGGTCGCCTTCGGCGGTGTAGGCGTAGGCGTGCTCGGACAGCTTGGTGAAGCTGATCTTCTTGTCCTGCAAATCGGCCTGGCTGGCGAAGGCTTTGCTGGTCATGGTCGGTTTCCTCGGGCGGACGCGGATCCGGCGGATCGGTGAATCCACGCCTTGATCTTAGTCAATTCGTTTGTTAATGTCTAATCGATTCACTTTAGTAGAAACCCCATCGAAT
>Ga0307513_10009667_pt1 | contig 12180 bp, 6 predicted proteins | sample 15_EM_MG_FD_202174 | JGI IMG/M metagenome (GOLD analysis project Ga0307513, IMG submission 202174) | Populus trichocarpa ectomycorrhiza microbial communities from riparian zone in the Pacific Northwest, United States - 15_EM | ecosystem: Host-associated > Plants > Roots > Unclassified | place... | reverse complement strand
GGGAACTGAGACTAGGGGGGCCGTTGATGTTGAGGATTGGCGCGAAATAAGTTAGTTACATGGTGTTGGTGATAGTTGGGCTGGGCCGAGCAATTTTAAAAGGGAGAAAACGGAGCCACCATCAAAGCCTGTGGTCCTTCTCCATTGAAGGCCTACTTCTATGGTAGAATTGACTAGGAATTTTATTTTATTTTATTTTAGCCAGAATATATTTTATTTTAAGATTAAAGGGATTCGGAACTTGAATTTCCTTAGCTTTAATTAGTTCACCACCTATCAATTGATGAACAGCACTTTTTAAATTTTTAAAATTTATTTTAAAAGCTTCAATTTAATATTTTTTAGTATTTTTTTATTTTTTTTATTTATTAATATAAAAAATATTATTTTAATATATTTTCAAGTAAAAAAAATACTTTAAAAAATACTATACACCACAATTTTAACCACGCCCGAAGACCTGAAACTAAATATCTTTTTCAATTAGGTTGCTAAAGTGCCCAGTATTCTTTAATTGATTTACTATCCAAAATATACTCTCTGTTTTTTTTTTATTTTACAGAAATCTTACCCAAAACAACAACATTTTATTAAATAAAAATTGTATTAAGGATGGAGTTTTTTCCTATTATTTTTTATCCAATAGAAGTTCCATCAAGTTTTACATTATAACCTTTTCTTAAAAAAAAAACAAAATAAAATAAAGTTTTTCTAAAACGAAATTCAGAATATATCCTCATTAAAACAGGGCAAAGCATGAAACTTGCGGCTAGAACCTTTAGAACATGGATGGGTAATGTGTGGCCCACTAGAATCATTTCCTATTGCGAGCTTTCGATCGTGTGGCTGAAAAGTTTTAAAAAATAATATAAATAATATTTTAAAGTATTATTTAATGGTATAAATTTTTTTGTTTAGATAATTATTTAATATTGAGTTAAAGCTTTAATGTTAAAGATCAAATTTCACTATTTTTATTTTTTTCTAATTAAAATTAATTAATCATAAAAAATATATTTTAAAAAATAATATAAATTATATTTTAAAATTTCATATAACAATTTAAATTTTTAAATTAAAATACTTTTTTTTTTATACAAACACACAGTTTTCATTGTGGGAAAGATCAAAATATATTTCCATGGAAATACGATAAGTGACACCGAATGTTTCCATGGAACATTTCCTACAACAAGACAAGGGGGCATTTTGGTTTATGAAAGACAGTTTGATCATTTCAGCAAGTAACACTGAATGTTTTTAGCAGTGAGACGAGGAGTAATAAATGATCCTCAAATTATTTGACGAGACAGAAAATCTCTAGCAAGCAAGTGGGTCACGATGAGCACCACAAAGGCTGAGTTGTGCAAACAAATCTGGAAATAAACTTACATGTGCCAACTCGAGTGGGCTAGAAGCCAAGCGACAAAAAGGACCCAAATCAGAGGTAGCAAGTCCTCATTAGTCAAGCAACAAGAAGACTAAGAAGAAACGGGGGCCTATATTTCAAAATAGGTAAAGATGCATTCATATCATCTAAACTTTGAGACATTGGACAATGAGTTTTGCAAATTTCATATGAGAAAATTCCAACGAAATCCATCAAGTGGAAGGCCAACTTGAAATTGCCAAAGATCAAATTTGCTGTTGAAAATTTTTTATTTTTGAGAATTTTTCAACCTGGACAGGTCGCCTATAAGAAATAGGCCATCTAAAAAATCTCTATGTTTTTCTACCTCCTTCGAATGCGCTTTCGAGCCTTTAATCATCATTTTTAGGGCGCTTTCAAGCCCTTATCTCCTTTCAAGTGTGCCTTCGAGCTCGTGACCATCCAAGGTATTGCGTTTCCTAACCCTACCTCCCTTTTCGAGAACACCTTTGAGCCTTACCTCCCTTCAAATGCACCCTCGAGCCTTTGATCATCATTTTTAGGCGCTTTCAAGCCCTTATTTCTTTTCGAGCGCGCCTTTGAGCCCTCATTTTCCTCTTCGAGCGCCTTTGAGCCCTCATTTCCTCTTCGAGCGCCTTTGAGCCCTCGCTTCTCTTCAAGCGCCTTTGAGCCCTCGCTTCCTCTTCGAGGGCCTTTGAGCCCTCGCTTCCTCTTCGAGTGCCTTTGAGCCCTTGTTTTTTTTTCGAGTGCGCCTTTGAGCCTTCGCTTCATCTTCGAGCGCCTTTGAGCCCTCGCTTCTCTTCGAGCGCCTTTGAGCCCTCACTTTTTTTTTAGCGCGCCTTTGAGCCCTCACTTCGTCTTCGAGCGCCTTGGAGCCCTCACTTCCTTTCGAGTGCGCCTTCGAGCCCTGTACCATTCTTTTGAGTGTGCCTTCAAGCTCTCGACCATTCTTTTGAGTGCCCCTTCGAGCCCTCATTTCCTTCTTTTTTTTACTTGGGTAGGTCACCCATCACAATGAGACCACTTCTAAAAAAAACACAAAAAAAGTGGGTCGTCTTCCAAATCACTTGTTTCTTGATTTCTACGTCTCGCTGTAAAGGTCGTATGTCAATCTACTATTTTTGAAGTGTTCAAGATTTTTTAAAAAAAACAAAAAACCGAAGCAAAAATTCTTTCTATATCTCCTTTTCTTTATAAATTTACTACACAAAGTTAAAGGAAAATGAAATTTTCCAATATCTTTGCATTGTAAATATTATAAAGAGGGGGCAACTGCCATATCCTAATTTTTGACCCTTTTATTTTAATTTTATTTACTGAAAATGATAAAAAGAAAAATGATGAAAAAAAATATAATAATGATGATGAAAAAAAATAAAAATGAAATAAATGAAGAATGAATTAAAATTTGGGTTAAGGGCAACATGATTGAAAGTTTAAAGATTTAATTAAATTTTTTACTTGTTTAAATTAATCAAATCAAGTGTTTAATTGGAGAATTGATAAATTTTGAAACTTAATTAAGCTTGGAATTAATTTAATCAATCCAATCAAGGGTTTAATTGAAGAATTGATAAGTTTTTAGACTTAATGGAGCTTGGAATTAATTTAATTAATCAAATCAAGGGCTTAATTGGAGAATTGATAAGTTTTAGACTTAAGTGGAATTTGATTTAATTAAATTAATGAAATTAGGGACTTAATTAAAGAAATATCAAAGTTTGGAGTTTAATTGGGGTCCAAATTGCAAAAATTAAAATTCAAGGACCAGCTTGAAAATGGCGTGGAAATGCAAGGATCCAATTACATTTTAACCAGGGGCTTGATTGCAAAATTACAAGAATTAAAAGGACCAAATTGAAAGAAACTCTTAGAACTGGAAAACGGAGTCGTTTTGCTGCGACTGTTCACCGTCTTCTTCCTCTGCAACGGTTCCGCCATTAATGGCAGAGACGTTTCATCCGTTGGCAGCCACCGCTTACGTTTCATCATTGAAGGTGCTTAAAGGGTCGGTTACAGGGCATTTAGGAGGCCGGCCGTTACCACCGATTTTGGTCTTATAAAAGGAGAAAAAAGGACAGAACCGAGGGGACTAGAAAAAAAAGACTTTCGTTCCTCTGTTTCTTTGAGAAGAAACAAAGGAGGCTAAAGAAGAAAGCCACGAACGGCGGAGGGGGAAGACAACGAAAAAACCAGAGACAGGGGATCACAGAACCAGGAAAAAAAACAGGGGAGACAAAGAAGGAGCCACTAACGGTAGAAAATAAAGAACGCAGGAGACGTAGAGAAACTAAAGAAAAACTGGGAAGAGGAATCGAGAGAAACTAGAGCAGACTTTCGTTCCCCTGTTTCTTCTTAAAGAAACAGAGGAGGCCATAGAGAAAGGCCAGGAGCGGAGGATGAAGAAAAGAGGCAGAAGACGCAGGACACCGAGAGAAAACAGTGAGCATAAAAGGGAGGATACATGCAAAAGGGAAGAACATAAGCAGAGGAAAGCCACCGTGACCAGAACCATTGTTGCTGCTGCCTTCGGTGTTTCCAGAGCCAGGTAAGTAAGCTTCTCTTCCCCGCTTTTCATTTTAATTCACTTCCTACTGTACATTCTCACTTAATTCCTTGATCTACTAATGCACGCATGATTTAGTTCACGTGTGCTTCATGTTGCCCAGTCGGGTCACTGGCTTGGGCCAGTGACCGGGCTGGGCTGGTTGGGTGTAGCCCAGCCCATGTGGGCTGAGCTGGACCCAGCCCTAAAAAATAAAAAAAATAAAAAAATAAAAAAATAGAAATAGAAATTGCATGCATTAGAAATAAGAAAATAAATGTGTTTTATTGATTTTATTTACTGATGTCAAAATAAAAAATAATAATTTAAATAATTTTTTTTTAGCTACGAATTTTTACCAACGTTAGAGTTGGAATTATTCGTAGTTGAGTAATTACCAACGCTAGAGTTGGAATTACCTGGAATGGAATATTCACTAACACCAGTGTTGGAAGTATCTGTAATTAAATATTCACTGATGCCAGAGTCAGGAATATTACCAGTGAATTGTCATAACACAAATAAACAAAAATTTTAGCAATTTAAGACAAGATTACCAATGCAGCTTACCTCAGGTAAGGTGCGCTAGGGGTGCTAATATCTTTCCTAGCCACAACTAGTCCCGTAGCATAGAATCTCTAATGACCAGTTAGGGTTTCTAGTGACCATAATACTAGGTGGCGACTCCTTAAACAAGACATTTTCCTCTAAAAGAATCAGATACCAGAAATTTGCTCTTTTTCCATAATCAAAGATTATTTTTAAGGCCGCTGCGATGTTGGGTGCGACAAGGATGAAAGTGTTTAGCGATGGGATTTTACTTCTGCTATCGATCTCTTTTTATTACTGATTTTAGTGGAAACGTAATATATGAATTATATTTTAAATTATTTTATATGTTGTTATTAAAAATAATTTTTAAAAAATAAAAAATATATATTATTTTAATATGTTTATATATATATATAAAAAAAAAAACAATAAGGACAGCACTCCAATAAATGTGTTGGTTCAATTTGATCAAAATATTAGAACTGCAGTCTCTTTAACTATACTGATTAGGCTCCACACGGTGCAGACTTGACTAGCCATGGCTGTCTCTGTCTGTATTAAAGCGTTGAAGTTTCTGAGAAGCACCACGCCTGTGATTTGAAGACAACAATCGTCAACTTGATTTTTCTTTTCTATTGAAGTTTTTGCTTTCTTAAATAACTTATCTATGCAAAAGTCAAAATGTATTTGAAAGAAATAATAATAATAGAATAGTTAAAAAAACAGATGATATGGTACCCAAAAAAAAAGAAATAGGAGAGAGAAGATATAAAAGAAAAGAATGAATCAAAACTCTGATGATTAAACATTAAAAATTCATATATATATATATATATATATATATATATATATAACCTTACCGGTTATAATTCTATGAGAGTAACATGGTCCTGCTTGAACTTCTAGATACGGATTTAAGGATCAAAATCTGACGAGGGAAACTTGAAGTTGATATAGTTCATAATTTAACAAATGAATCTAGAAACATAGTTGAGCCTTGAAAAGATTATAAAGCAGACTAGTGTTTAAACGAGGAGTTTCTACAACTAGATTATATGATTTTCTACAATTATAGGCACACCCTAACACGTAAATTTACCTGGAATCTCAATTTGTTTTATTATAGGCCAGAATTAACTATGATTTCGAGTATAATTTACTTAATTTTCTTTTCTTTTTTCCAAATGAGCATAGCAATTTTTAAGTGCATCCATGCTATGATGTTTTTATTCTTAGAAATAATTATAAAAATCTCTTATAGTTTAATCATGTTTTTATTTTACTTTTTATATTTTTAAAAATTACACTTTATATCTTATAATTCATAAATTAATAATAAAAAAAATGTATAAGCCATAGCTTGTTTTCTAAGGGAAAGGAATTGGATGTTGACAAAGAAAGAAGTGGAAAATTTTCAAGGATAGCTAAAAGCACGGGATGCGAGCAAGAAATGCCAAGTAATTATTGAGAAATGGAAAGAGGAAGAAAAAAGTGTCCTCAGACATTCACTAAAAAAGGAAGCAAACACCACTACCTCAGCAACGAAAAGAACGTGATGTTAATCATCTAGGTGGTGGTCTAGTGGTAAGAGCTTGGGACTAAGGGGTTTGCTCCTTCTTAGGTCTCAGGTTCGAACCCTGTGGTTGCTCATATGATGGCCACTGGAGGCTTACATGGTCGTTAACTTCAGGGCCCGTGAGATTAGTCGAGGTGCGCGCAAGCTGGCCCGGACACCCACGATAATCAAAAAAAAAAAAAAAAGAGGACGTGATGTTCATCTCTGTGTTTTTCCTTAGAAATTTCAATGATTATTAAATTAATGGGACCATTGAACTGGTGTTGATGAATAAGCCAAAAGTCCAAGATCGAATCGAGTGGCCAAGAGAGAAATTTATGTGATTTTGCTTGTTTTTTCTTTAGCCAAAAGTCCAGGAACATTAAATGGCCAAGAGAGAAATTTATGGTGATATGTTGCTTGTGTACGCAAGTCGTGTTTTCGTAGGCATTGCGTATGTACATATGCCGTGCGATTCATCATTGGCAATTTGTGTTTTCCTAGGGGGTAAAGCTCTTAAATTATACATCAATTCTCAGCGAATCCCGAAGAAAAATTCCTCAATTGGGTCTTCATTCTCTGACAATCCTCAATTTATTCCTTTCATGTAAGATTGTTACACACTTTAAAACATGTCCAGTTCTCTCTTTAAAAAAAAAAAAAAACAGCTTTTAAATAGAAATCATCGACGGATTTGAATACAAGGCAAAGCTAAGAATGTTTTATGCATTAAAGACGGCACTAAAGAAAACAATAAGGACCCAATCGAGAATTGGCTATACGTTGGGGGCTTGTACGAAGCTAGCCCTTATCCAAACCAGCGAAGCAAGTGGGCTATTCAGTTTGCTAAAGTGGTGGGTCCCTATGTAGTATTTTGGTTGGTTGGATAAAAACTTAGATAGATTCTAAATAGGTGATTTGTGATAGTATTTTGAATTAATTTTTTTCTAATATAAAAAATATTTTAATAATAATATCTTTTTAAAAGCAACAAGAGAAATTTGAAATTGAAATTCAGGTAATTCAATAAACTCTTAATTAATTTAATAATATGATTATATATATAAACATATTATAAAAAAAACAACGATTAATCAGAAAAAATAAACGTAATTATTTGAAGCTCACAACAAGTACTCAAGGATGGTGTCCGTCCCTTTACATCCATGGGACGATAATTAAAGGGCAAGTGTACAAGTTAGTTGTCATCTCTTATGCAAGTGGTTCATATCATTTATGAGATCGAACAGGCTCTGTCTAGCCACAAAGGTCGTACATTAATCTACACATTGAGCTGGCCATTTCATCAAGAGGCGAAATTGAACTCCATGTTTATTTCATTGCAGTGATGATATATCTACAAATGGTCACCAAAAGTGTTGGATGGTTGAAGAAAAATTAGTTTTAGTTATCTTCCATTAGAAATCTAATCTTGGCCCCAAGAACTCCAGGTGTTGTTCATGTCTAAAAGGGAAAAAAAAATGCTTCATGTAATATAAATCTCTGCAGAATTGGAGCGCTAAGCTCTGTTTAAGTTGTAGCGAGTTCTGACGTAACTCAAGCATTCATGAGTTGAACTTGTTGTGTATTAAACAATCTAGCCTGTCATTTTCCTGCTGTTCTGCTATTCAGGACTTTCTGTCATGACCCAAGAATTTAAACCTACGATGGATTGTATCCGTCAGCATGTATTAATCATACCGATGAATTTTTAGTTGGAATTAGTCCCTCAGCATTTCTGAAATGCTACTACAATCACCGACGAATATACAGACGGATATCTTCGGTCGGTATTTCACACATTTACCGACAACGTTACCAACGACTTATTCCATCGGTATTTCACACAATCACCGACGGAAGAAATCCGTCAGTATATTTCAAGCGAGAAACTTTTTTTTGAATAAAAAATTTTTTGGTGTAATTTCCGTCTGTAAAACCATCGGCAAATGTTTTTTCTACCGACTGATTTAGCGACGGAATGGGATATTACCGACGAAAGGAAAGCCGACAGACGTTTTCTGTCGGGGATGTCGTCGGTAAAAAAATTACCGACGAACGCTGAATCACAAACCGACAGAATATTTCCATCTGTAAAATTATGAAATCTTGTAGTGATAGTTGAGCTAGTGTTTACAAGAGGAATTTCCACAACTAGATTATATGAATTTCTACGAATATAGGCACACCCTAACACATAAATTTACTTGGAGTCTCAATTTGTTTTATTATAGGCCAGAATTAACTATCATTTTGAGTATAATTTACTTTTCTTTTCTTTTTTCCAAATGAGCATAGCAGTTTTTAAGTGCATCCATGCTATGATGCGGGTGGCATTCCAGATTATGTTTTTAGAAATAATTATAAAAATCTCTTATAGTTTAATTATGTTTTTATTTTACTTTTTATATTTTTAAAAGTTATACATTATATCTTATAATTCATAAATTTAAAAAAAAACTGTATCACCCATAGCTTGTGTTTCTAAGGGAAAGGAATTGGATGTTGACAAATTAAGGAAGAAGTGGAAAAGCTTTAAGGATAGCTAAAAGCACGGGATGCGAGCAAGAAATGGCAAGTAATTATTGGGAAATGGTAAAATATTTAATGTGGTAGCGATTATTTTTAAAAAATAATTATTTAAAAATATAATAAAATAATATTTTTTTTATTTTTTAAAATTTATTTTTGATTTAACATATTAAAACGATCTAAAAACATAAAAATAAAATCAATTCGAAGCAAAAGAAGAAATTTTAATATTTTAAAAAGTGTGGTTCAACCACAAAAACAAACATTGCCTTACTTCTGCTATAAATCTCTTTTGAATAATGATCAAGTAGGTGTTTTGCGCTACGTTGCGGGTTATATTAAGTTTTTCCTAACATAATAAAAGACAGGCGACGATAACCCCAATCAATACAGGTTAACTTGACTAACATACAATATAGGATATGAGATCGAGATAAACTTGAGGAAAAGAAAATGAAAAAAAAAACATAACAAAGCTCAAAGCCCCATAACCTAATGTCAAATTATAAAATTAAAAAAATAATTTTAAAAAAAGTAATATCTGTAAAAAAACTCGGGTCAACTCGGGTCAATTTGGGTTAACTTGACCAACCTATCATCCACAATATGAGATTGGGATAAAAGAAATTATATTTTATTTTAAAAGAAACCAGCCTAAAAGACCGAAGTTAAATAAAAGAAACATAAAAAAAAACCCAAGTTAACTTGACTAACAGGATGACTCCATATAAAAAAAGTAAAAAAAACAAAAATCACAAAGCTCAAGGGTCAATAACCAAAAAAAAAAAATCAATTTCTTAAAAACAATTTGAGAAAAAAAACCTTGAGTCAACCCGGGTTAACTCGACTAACCCTCCATCTGGGATATAAGATCGAGATAAACTCAAAAAATTAAAAGTTGAACAAATAACAAAGCTCAAGCCCTAATAACCCAATGTCAAATGATAAAATTTTAAAAAATAGTAAAGGACCAAAAAAAACCTAACTTAAAATTAGGCTAATATTCGAAACTAATGATCTAGATCATAAGAATATGATTACCATGCAAAAAGGTAAATACAAAAAAAATCATAAAGTAAAATTTCCAATCATAATTTTTTTCAAAACAAAACAAACAGTGATCAAAATAATAAGAATCAAATATGGTAAAAAACCAAATGAAAAAAAATAATTAGGGATTAAATTGAAAAATAAAATAAATTAAGAAAAAAGATTAAAAAATAGCAATAAAAATAATGATAACCATTATTTGATAAAGAAATAAAATGAAATAAAATGTTGAGGGTTAAAAATAATAATCAAAATAGATAAATCAAAATGATAAGAAAACAAAAATCAAAAGAATAGGATCAAACTTGAATAAAAAAAATAAAGGAAATAAAATGATGAGGGAAAAAATTAAAAAAAATCAAGAAAAGGGTAAAACAACGGAAAAAAAAAGAGCAATCAAAATAATGAGGATCAAATTGGATACAAAAACTAAATGAAACAAAATTGTCTAGGTATGAATTTTAAAAAACAAAACTCCAAAAAGTATTAAAAGTAAAACAAATAGTAATAAAAAAAATAAGAATTAAAATTGATAGAAATAGAAACTAGATGACACAATTAATTTTTGAAATGGCTGACATGAATTTCTAAGCTAAGAGAAAGAAAAGAGAGATGAAAAGAAAAAAAAAAAGCTTATTGGAGCCCAACTGTACCTCTACTATGAACACGCACCTTACCAATGCAAAGAGGATAATGCGCCACTCAAAACATCGTAGCAGATGGCTGATTTTAGTCACCTGATGGCCATGCATGTGCTAACACGTGAGTTGCATATGTCAATAATTTTTTTATAATATTTATTTTCTAAAATTACCAAACAGCCCCCAGGTCAACCTAAAAATAAGAAAAATACAAAAACCCCCTTGGAGCCATATATATATATATATATATATATATATATATATATATATATATAATTTTAAGGGCAATTATGTCACTTCGCTATTCTTAAAAAAAAATAGTTGAGTGATAAAGAAATGATTCATCACCCTAAGTGAATTTAAAAAAATGTTTTATCTGTTCTCACATGGTAAATACGGAGATATTCTTCATTAAGGTAGAATGAGATTTGAAAAGAGTTCTGAATCTTATTTAAATGATAAATGACTATTATGTAGAGAATAAACATGATTTAACATAGCAGACATACTCCATAATTTAATGTTAAATCAAAACATTATTGATGAAAGGATACTAATTATACCGAGAAACTAGTCACTAGAAGGCTAAGTCAAGCCACTAATGACTTTTCTAATATTTAGGAAATCATGACACATTAATAGACGTTGCACCTTGTCTTCAAATATATATTAATCAATTGTTGAATTGATAATACATTAAATTGTTTAATTTATTTAATTATAATTATAATTTATATTTGGACCAACATATTAGAAACTTAATAAGTGACGCACATTAAAAACCTTTAGGTAGAAATTAAACTATGATTATTTAATTAAGTATGACTTGATTAAAATATATTTTAGAAATTAATGACTAGAATATAATTAATACAAGGATTATATTTCTAAATCAAGTAAGTACTTGATTGAGTTAATTTCTAAAATTATCCTGAATTAATATATGGATATTATTCAAGGGGTAAATTGATATTTTTTGTTAATTTAAAATGTTTTTTCAGATTTTTTTTATAAATAGTAAATTATACCTTTTATTTTTTATGAGATTGTCAATTAAATAGAAAAACAACATAAACACAAAATTAGAGTCAACTTTCTAGGCATAACAATTCCCCTCTCCTAATTAGGGATTCAAGAGATTTTATATTGGTGGTTCGTGTGGAATATTACTATTGAATGTCAAACAATTGGATGATTTGTGGTTTGTGACAACTCAGTCTTTAAAAAATTATTCAAAGCCAAAGAAGATCGGATCTTTAGATAATAAATCCCCAAACAATTCTAGATTTATCTAATGGGATTATAGAAATTCCCAAATAATTTTGTTTTACTGTTTCTATTGGGTGTATATTATTCAAAAAACTCAACAATAAACTCATCTCACCATAAAAAAAAAAAAAGTATGGACTAATTTGTTACCAATCAATTTTGTAATGCATAATTGATCAGTTGAAAAGTTGATTTTACCCCGATTAGAAGAAACTTTGTTAGTTTTTTTTAGAATAATAAATGTGTAATTATACTGTTATAATGAATAGTAGAATGTTTCTTGCATCAAAGTGTTTTACTGCTAGTTTTTTTTTTTTTTCCTTTTGGTAATTTAATTGTAATTAATGTGGTGGTTTTAATTATATTAAAATATGAAAACTGCAGTCCTATAACTATCTATTGATTGGGCTCTACACAGTGCAGACTTCACTAGCTATGCCTCTATAAAAGCAATTGAAGTTTCAGAGAAGGAACATGGCTGTGATTTGAAGACAACATTCATCAACTTGAATTTGCCCGGTAAATGTCTTTGTCCCGCACTGGCCAATCCGCGTAGCTAGGCTTCCCACGTTGTAGACTTGACAAATCGGGAATCACACGCCAGAGAAGATTGCCTCAATTAGATGAATGGACATAAAAGATGGAA
>Ga0307513_10009666_pt1 | contig 12181 bp, 7 predicted proteins | sample 15_EM_MG_FD_202174 | JGI IMG/M metagenome (GOLD analysis project Ga0307513, IMG submission 202174) | Populus trichocarpa ectomycorrhiza microbial communities from riparian zone in the Pacific Northwest, United States - 15_EM | ecosystem: Host-associated > Plants > Roots > Unclassified | place... | reverse complement strand
AGTTATGAAGCTTCCCCGTGGCGTCGAACTGTGCGCCCTGGTCGTCGAAGCTGTGGCTGATCTCGTGGCCGATGGTCGCACCCGTTGCGCCGTAGTCCATCACCACCAGGCGGTTCGGGTCGAAATACGGCGGCGCAAGGATTGCGGCCGGGAAGTTCATCGCGTTCATCACCGGGAGATTCACGGCGTTGACGGTTTGCGGAGTCATCACCCACTCCGAACGATCCACGGGCTTGCCCAGCTTCGCGAGGTTGCGGCGCGTTTCGAACAGTTCCGCGCGCAGGGCATTTCCCAGCGCATCCCCTGAGCGAATCTCCAGGGCGGCGTAGTCTATCCAGTGATCTGGATAGCCGACGCCCACCTCGAGCACGGCGAGTTTCGCCCGCGCTTTCGCCTTGGTTTGCGGCTGCATCCAGTCGAGGTGTTCGATGCGAAGGGCGAATGCCGCGATGAGGTTGCCCACCATGGTCTCGGCGCGCGCCTTCTCGGCGGGCGAGAAGTAACGCGCCGCGTAGAGCTTGCCGACGGCATCGCCCAGCGCGATGTTGGTCACGGCGATGCCGCGCTTCCAACGAGCGCGTGGCTGCGGCGTGCCCGAAAGCGTCTTGCTGTAGAACTCGAAGCGCTCGTCTACGAAGGCCTTGGGTAGATAGGTCGAGGTGTGTTCGATCAAGCGGACGGTCAGGTAGTCCTTCCAGGTCTCGAGCGGCTGACTTGCGACCAGCGCCGACAAGCCCGTCACCGCAGCGGGTTGCCACACGATGAAGTCGGCCTGGCGCGGAAGTCCCGCGGCGGCGAAATATTCCTGCCAGTCGAGCCCGGGCGCCTTGGCTTCGAAGTCCTTGGCGGACCAGTGGTTGTTCGCCTTCAGCACGTCGCTCGACTCGACGCGCGTGCCGTGCACGGTCGCCATGCGTTTTTCCAGTGCGAAAATGCGCGCGGCTTTCGCCTGCGCATCCTGGATGTTCGCGAGCGTCAGCACCTTGGCCAGATGCGGCGTGTACTTGGCCCGAATCGCGGCCATTGCGGGCGACGCGTCCAAATAATAGTCGCGGTCCGGCATGCCGAGGCCACCTTGCAACAGGAACGCCGTGTAACGACTGGGGTTGTTGAGATCCTGCGCCACCCACAATCCGAGCAGCTTGTCGGTGTAGAACTCGGTGTTGTTCAACGCATCGACGTCGGCGCGCAGCTGGCTGCCGAGCACGCGCGACAGCGCCTTGCGATCACGGATCGCCGCGATCTCGCGCAGCTGCGGCGCGAGCGGCGCGAGCCCGAGCTTCTCGATCGCTGCCTCGTCCATGAACGCGTTGTAGAAGTCGGCGATCTTCCTTGCGTCGGCCGAAGCATTCTTGTCTTGCGCGGTCGCCTGAATGATTTCGCGAGTGCGCTTGTCAGCCTGTTCGGACAGGACCGCGCCGTCGCTCATCGAGCTGCGATCGGCCGGAATCTCGGTCGCCTTGAGCCAGGCGCCGTTGACGTACTGGTAGAAGGCATCGCCGGGCCGAACGCTCGCATCGACGAGCGGCAAATCGCGGCCGGAAACGTCGACGGCGGTCGCCAGCAGGACGAAGAAAATGATGCGTGAAACAGGCTTCATGCTGAGTCTCCGGAGTTCGGCGAATCGTAGCGATGTAACAGCTGTGCCGTCGGGCGTGGCGCGACTCAGTGTAGCGGCCCCCGATTGTGCCAAGTGACCTCCAGCCCGCGAGCCGACGCAAAACGCGCACAGCCCGGCGCAGCGCGCAGTTCCGCCGTCAAGGCCCTGGGTACGTGAGCGTGAAGACGCCGTTGCCCGGAGCGACGAACGAAAACGCCTGGCCGGTCACGGTGACATCGGTGCCGCGTTGCAGGTTCACTGCGCTGGTCGTTTGGTAGAACTGGAACGACGGCACGGCCGGCAGATTCGCGAGAATTCCCGAGAAAGTGATGTTGCCGCTGCCTGCGTTGCGGCCGACCAGCGTCACGCGGCCCGTCGACTGCTGATAGAACGCATAGAGGGTCACGTTGCCATTCGACTCGGCCGCCGCGACGCGCACGCTGCCCGCCGGGACGAACTTGAAGAGTTGCGCGAATTCGTAGAATGGTTTGCGCGGCGTGTAGAGATGCGTCGAGGTGTTGTACGCGAGCAGCGCGGGACCGTTGCCCGCATCGTTAGGCGGATTCGATCCGCGACCCGCGAGGATCGCGTGGTTGTAGACGGAATCGTAGCCGTCCCACACCAGGATGGCGGCGGGTCCCTGCGACAGGTGCGCGAGCGCATCCCAGACGTTGGAAACCTCGGTGATCCAAAAATTCCTGTTGGGGTAGGCGGAATTGCGGATTGCGTTGTTCGCGCCGCCCGAGTCGCCGGCGTAATTGTGGAATCCGAAGTGATCGAGCTTCGCCATCACGGCCGGTTCGCCCATCAACGCGGGAAGGTACTGGGTCACGCCGGCTGAAATGGCCGCCGTGTCAGGCCCAAACAATCGCAGATCGGCGAGACCGATTGCGTCGAGCTTCTGCGCCAGCTTGCGCATGACGCGCGCATGCTGGGCCGCATCCATACGGATGCCTTCAATCCCGTCCCAGTCCGATTCGTTGTTGGGCGCAAAAATGCCGAACTGCAGATGCCGGTTGTTGCGCGCGTAATAGGCGACCGAGGCAACCGTCTCCACCCACTCGTCTTCCATCCCGGCCGGCAGATCAGCACCCCCCATCCACGTCGGGCCACGCCCCATGAAGTTGAGAATGAGCAGGTTGGCGACGCCTTTCTGATTCAGGTAGGCGAGCGTCGACCACAATTCCTCGAACCGCGGGCTCGAGTAGATAGTGTCGTAGTAGGTCCAATTGAAGTTGTTCGGATCGAGATCGTCGTTGGTCGCCTCCCAGTCGGCCATCTCCATGACGACACGCCAGATCGTCGCACCGCCCTCGTCGGCGAGTTTGTCGATCGCAGGGCCGAGCGCGCCGTTGTCCCAGCTCGCGCTGTTCGCATTGACGCCGAAACCGTCGATGGTCTGAAAACGCTGATTGCCATCGATCGTCAGGGCGGTGCCCGCGGCATTACTCACGGTGACCGAGCGCGTCGCCGTCGCGGTGAGTCCGGCGGCATCGCGCGCCGTCGCCGTCAGCTGGTGAGCGCCGTTGCCAGAGGCCACCGTCGTCCACGAGACGGAGAACGGTGCCGTGAGGACCTCGGCACCCAGGGCGTTGCCGTCGAGCCCGAACTGCACGCCGACGACGCCGACGTTGTCGGTTGCGGTCGCCGTCACGTTGATGGTGGCAGAAACCGTGGCGCCGGCCGCGGGCGCGCTCAGCGAAACCGCAGGCGCCTGCGTGTCGGCGGTCACGTTGTTGACGGTCACGCTGCGCGCCGCCGACGTCGTGGAATTACCGGCCGCGTCCCGCGCTACCGCCGTCAGCGAATGAGCGCCGTTGGCAGCCGAGGTCGAATCCCACGTGACCTCGTACGGCGCGCTCGTGTCTTCGGTTCCAAGATTCACGCTGTCGACCTTGAACTGCACGCCGACAACGCCGAGATTGTCCGTCGCAGTTGCGGTCACGTTGATGCTGGCGGAGACCGTCGCGCCGTCCGCGGGCCCGTTCAGCGAAACCTGCGGTGCCTGCGAGTCGGTCTGCCCATTTCCGCTGCCCGCTTCGGAACCGGAACCGCCGCAGGAAATCGCGGCCAGCGCCAGGACGAAGGCGCAAGCGGTTCGCAGCGGGCCAGCCCAGGAATTGCAGCGATCGGGAATTCGTTTTTTGTTCATGAGACCGGGTGAAGTCTTGAGGTGCATCGTCCACAGCAATGCCGGCTGGTCCGACCCGCGGCACGTTGCAGCAAACAGTTCGGAGGCGGCAGACAAGTCGCTGCGGAATATATTGGCGTCAAAGCGTCATTCAGTTCGCCCGCGACTTCTTGGCATTTTCGGTAGACGTCATGGGACGAAGGTCGACACATTGAACGACCCGGACCGGGTTGGCAACGAGACCTCGTAGCTCCCTCAATATGTCCAGCGCAGCGGCCCAGGACCGGCAGCCGTTGGCGTACGTCCGGCCAACGCGGCTCGAGCTTCATGAAACAAGGCCGCGGGACTCGATATCGAAAAACCGCCGGCAGCTTCCCGCCGGGGGTTCTCTATCTACTATCAACGGGATGCCGAACGCCTTTCAGGTCGACCGGAAGTATTGTCGGTTGATACGAATCGGGTCGGCATTGCATACCACGGCGCACCGGTTAAGCTGCGGATTGCAACGTCACCTCGAAACTTCCGCAAACCCGGAGGACACGATGGAGCGACTCAACTACCGGATCGCCGAACCTGCAGACTTCGATGCGATCCATCGGCTCAACTACCAGACATTCGTCGAAGAGATTCCGCAGCATCCGCCGAATCCCGACGGAAGGCTGGTCGACCGATTCCACGCCGAGAACACCTACCTGATCTGCCGCGCCGAAAGCGGCCTCGTCGGAATGGTCTGTGGGCGATGCGCGCGACCATTCTCACTCGACTTGAAACTGCCGAACCTCGATCGCTGGCTACCCACTCACCGCAAGGCGGTGGAAATACGCCTGCTGTCCGTCGCACCCGCCTATCGCAAGACTTCGGTGTTCCGCGAGCTGACAACAATCCTGTCCAGGCACTTCATGGCGCAGGGATGCGACCTGGCCGTCATCTCGGGAACCGTGCGCGAATTGAAGCTGTATCGGCGCCTGGGTTTCGAGCCCTTCGGCGAGCGGGTGGGCGCTGCCGACGCTTCCTACCAACCCATGTACCTGACCCTCGATGCCTTCCTGCAGGCTGCCACGTTGCGTCGAGTCGCGGCATAGAATGAACGCCAACTTTCTCACCGGCCCGGTGGCGTTGAGGCCAGAAGTTCGTGCCGCCTTCTGCGCGCCACCGGTTTCCCATCGCCAGTCGGACTTTCTCGAGATGATGCGTCGAACCAGAGCGACGCTCTGTTCTCTGGCGAACGCAAAGCATGCGGTCCTGATGGTGGGCAGCGGCACGCTCGCCAACGATGCCGTGGCCGCTCAACTCCGTTGCAGCAGTGGAGCGGGACTCATCCTCTCAAATGGTGAGTTCGGCGAGCGATTGATCGACCACGCGCGCCGCTCGCGCCTTCAGTTTGCAGTGGAACAGCAACCCTGGGGCGAAGCGTTCGAGTGGCACGCGATTCGGCAGGTGGCGGAACGCTGCCGGCCGAGATGGATCTGGGCCGTACTGACGGAGACTTCTACGGGCATTGCGAATCCCATTTCCGAATTGCACGCACTGAGCGAACACGTGGGAGCGGACTTGTGTCTGGACGCTGTGAGCGCGATCGGCTTGATGCCGGTGGACCTGCATCGCGTGCGATTTGCAACCGCGGTCAGCGGCAAAGGGCTGGCCGCATTCCCCGGCCTCGCAGCCGTCTTTCATGACGGACGCCTTGCCAATTCCGAGCAGGTACCGCGCTATCTGGATCTGGCCAGTTACGAGGCCGCGGACGGGGTTCCCTTCACGCACTCATCCAACCTCGTCGGTGCACTGGATTGCTCGTTGACACTGACCTGCTGGCCACAGAAGTTCGAGAGCGTGCGGCAGAAATCGCAAACGCTGCGCGCAGCGTTGCGACACATTTCCCTGCCGCCGCTGGCCAGGGACGAGGACGCCGCTCCCGGCATCGTCACGTTGAAGATTCCCGACGCGACCGGCGCCACCGACGTGGCACTCGCTCTGGCGAAAGATCGCATCGAGGTCGCGTATCAAAGTCGTTACCTGCAAGAGCGGAACTGGCTGCAGTTAGCGCTGATGGGAGAGATCGATGAAACAGCCTTACGGCTGCTGCCCGGCGCGCTCGCCGCTCATGTCGAGCGCCTTTCATGGCGCTCGCGGAGGTTCGCGCACACCTTCGAAAGCTTCGGGCCCACTGATGCCGAAGCAAGCCGGATAAACGTCTAGAGCACGGCCTGCTGACGAAGGTACTGGCCGCGCTTCATGCTGATGTAATCGTCGTGTTTCACTTCGTGCAGCTGGCGCGCGAAGCGCTCGGTGTCGGCGAACCAACGTTCGATGCTCTGCTCGAAGCGCTGCGGAGCCGGGCTGCCGAGCGCATGCAGATAGGCATCGAAGGCCAGGAAGTAGCGCATGGTGTTGCGCTCCAGCGCGCCGCGAATTCCGCGCACCAGGCGCGGCGAGTCGCCTTCATCGTGAAGCCACGTGAAGCCCACCTTGTCGCGGCCTCTGGTCGAGAAATAAACGCTGGTCGCGCAGCGCGCCATGAAGCCCTGTGTGTATGAATACTGCATGTGCATGAACGAGCGCTGCCCATCGAGCGCGATCAGCTCCATCGCGATGAGATAGTTGCCCGTGCCGAGCGGCCCTTTGCTGGAACTGAGCTCCACTCTCGTGTAGGTCGCGCTCGACTCCAAGAGTTTGTAGACGAAGTTGATGCGATACAGGTCGTCGAGCGGCTGGTTGGTCTTCTTCCCCACTGCCGCGGAGAGTTGCGGACCTCCATCGCTGATACCGGCACGGCAGAACTGCACATTGAGATGCAGGATCAGTGACTCGCACCAGTTCGCGGGCTGTGCGAATGCCGCAGCAACGGTGGCAAACGGATAGTCGATGACTGCGTACGCATCGCCGCGCGGCGCGTGCGAGCTGTCGGTGGACTCCAGATACAGCCCGCGCTGAATCGGACTCTCCTCGAGTTTTACGCTCAATGCGACGTAGCGTGCTCGCAAGGGCGCGGAGAGATCCGCCGGCGTATCGGCGAGGGAGACCGGCACGCACGCGACCCACACAACGATAGACGCTGCGACTCGCAGGCGAATGGTGACGGTGTTGTTGCGCAACGGTTCCGGCTCGTGCCGACGAATCTCCGCGCATCCGCGCGCGCAGGCAATAGGCGGATGCCCGCACAGGCGTAACGGTGCTTTTCTTACTCGGGACCCTCGCCGGCAATCTGGAACAACACGCTGAGGGCGATGCTGCCGTGCTCTTCCGGTTCTTGTGGCAAGAAGGTTTCAGGCTCCCCCGGATTCAGTGGCGATGCGGTGTCGTCCGGCGAGAACAACACCAGCGTGGCGAAGGTCACGCGCCTGGCGCTGCAGATCGCAGCGTCGGGGCCCAGTAACAGTGCTTTGCTGTGGTCAAGGGACCAACGTCGCGGTGCCTGCGCCTAACATTCTGCGCCCGCTGACATTCCAGAAGTCCCCAACTGCCGGATGAGGCGGGTGCCCGCGTCTGGCACCCGGCAGAACACCGCAGTAGTTTGACGCTAAGGGGCTCGATCGAGCGCGCGCCGGCGGCGAATCAGCAGACCCAACAGGCCAATTCCAAAGAGCGCAATCGTCGCAGGCTCAGGCACACGATGAAGGGTCTGGAACTCGTAGTTGGGCGCCTGGCCGTTCGCGGGGTTGTTCGGATTGGAGAATCCGCCGTCGAACTGCAGGAAAATGCTGTTGAGGATTCCACCACTGGTGATACCGGGGACGATGTCGTCCATGGCCATCATGTCCGCCCAGGTCGAGGGCGGGCAATCGGGCAGCGCACAGAGATTCGGAACCTGGACGACAATCGAATTCAGCCCGATGGAGTTCGTAAACGACGCGGTCGTGAACATCCACCAATAACGAGTGTCGACGCCCGAGCCGCTCGTCTGGTTGAAATTGTCGATGTAGACGTGGCTGTTGCTCGAATCGAGGGTCCCAAACGGAATCGAAGATCCGTCCACGTTCATCGAGATCGAAATCAGCGGATTGCCGACGTTTTGACCGCACACCGGACGGCCGCAATTGACGCTCGAATCGTTGGTGATGCCGAACGGGTTGCTTTCGAACGTGAGGAGCCCCGTGGCCACTTTCGAATGATCGTCGGTTTGAAAGGCCGAGTACTCGAACGAGATCGGCGTGGACATCGCGGTTGCTGAAAACAGCAAACCAAACGTGATGATTGGGAAAATTGCCTTCCGTCGCATATTGCTTCTCACTTCCTGTGTTCGTGCCTGACGAAGAAGGCTGCACGCGACGTGCCACGAGTGAAATACGGCGCGGGCTCAATAAGTTGAAATGTGTTAACTGCGTTCGATGTAAGGTTTCTCGACGCGCCAATCTCGTGATTGCCCAGAAAAATTTTCAAATGGTCAATCCTGTTGAAAAAAATTCAGCGCGCGCGCGGATGCAGCTCCGCACCCGGCCGCAGCCATCCGTACCGCTCACGCAGCACGCCGACATACGCACGGGTGTAGCGCGCGGCATCTTCGCGTGTGAGGTGCGACAGCTCCGGCGTGTTGAGCCCCTGCATGTCGGGGTAGTCCTCGAAGTGAATCCCGAACGTCCCTGACTCGCGCAGGATGCGGTCCCAGCTCGTTTTCCGCGGCACAGTTCGCTGCTCGCGCTCGTAGTAGGCACCGGCCGACGGCGGCCGAATGAACACCACCTCGCCGCCGCGCGCGCGGATCTTCGCAACGGAGTCGCGCACGTCGCCGCAAATCCGCGCGATCACCTGCTCGCTCGGGGCCGGAGGATCGCGGTTGGTCCACACGCGGATCGCGTGGCTGCGCAACTGTTCGTTGTTCTCGATCTGACGCCACAACACGTACTGGCGGTCGGCGTAGACCTCCGAAAGTTTCCAGGGCCGAAGATACGGCCCGCCGATCTTGCCCCGATTGGGAAGGTCGAGTTGGTCGACCAGCTCGCTCAGCGAATACTGCGTGTCGAGGAACGCAAAGTGGCGCGACAGAACGAGGCCGAGCTGATGGCTCGCGCGCTTCGCGGGGCCTTCGTCCTCCCAGTAGTCGAGCACCCCTTCGAACGCGGGTAGCCCGGGCCCTGTACGGAAGAACTGTTCCGGCGTCATGTCGATCAGCACGAGGCCGTCGAAGCGAGAGTTCACCGCGATGTCCGCGAGGACGCGCTGGCCGCTCTGGCCCGGCATCGCCAGCTGCACCGGCCGCCGGCCGGTCAGCTCCTGCCACACGTCGAGGTTCGTGTCGAAGAGGATCCGGGAGCCGCCGAGGATCGCAACGCCGTCGTGATCTCTGGACTCGAGCCGGCGACGTTCGACCGACCACGCGGATTTGCTGTCTTCAAGGTCGCCGACGAGGAGGCCGAGCTGCCGCATGCGCCACTCCCAGCAGGCCATCGCTGCCACGACCACGGCAAGCACGAGCCATGCGATCGCTGCGAGGCGGGTCTGCGGGATCTCCCGGACTGTGACGACATCTTGTTCGTGAATGTGTTTCATGGCTTAGAACTGGAAGTAGATGAACGCCTGGCCGGAACCCTGCGTGACGATCACGGCAAAGAGCATGGCAGCGGTGGCGGCGCCCGTTGCCCACCAAGGCGCACGCGAGACGACCTCCTCGAGCGCGCGATGCCGCATGAACCACTGCACGACGAGAATGCCGGTGACGATTACAACCACCTTGATCATGTAGATAGTCGGCAGGATCGGTGCGGCTTGAGGCGCGAAGCCGAACATACCGGCGAGCACCCGTGACGCGCCGCCGAAATCCTTGGCGCGGAAGAAGACCCAGGTGATGTTGACGAGAAAATAGGTCGCAAGCGCGAGCGCGAGCCGATTCCAGGGACCGACAGGATCGCCGACCACGCCGCTGCGCGCGCGGATCCAGCGCTCCGACGCCAGGTAAAGTCCGTGCAGTCCACCCCAGACGACGAAGGTCCAGCTGGCGCCGTGCCACAATCCACCGAGCAGCATCGTCAGCATCAGGTTGACGTACGTACGCGCTTCCGTGCCACGGTTACCGCCGAGCGGGATGTAGAGGTAGTCGCGCAGCCACGTCGACAGAGACACGTGCCAGCGTCGCCAGAAATCCGAGAAGCCGATCGCCGCGTACGGCATGCGGAAGTTGTCGGGCAGGGCGAATCCCAGGCACAGCGCGGTGCCGACCGCGACTGTCGAATAGCCGGCAAAGTCGCAGAAGATCTGCCCGGAAAACGCCAGCGTCCCGAGCCATGCGTCCGCGACGCCGATCGCATCCTTGGCCCCGAACGCGGCGTCGGCGGCGCTCGCGAGACCGCCGTCGGCGAGTACGACTTTCTCGAACAGGCCGAGGACGATGAGACCTAAGCCCCACAGCAGCTGGTCGCGGGTCGCCTGCTTCGGCGTCTCGAACTGCGGCACCAGCTGCGTCGGCCGCACGATCGGCCCCGCCACCAGGTGCGGAAAGAAGGTGACGAACAGCGCGTAGTCGAGGAAATTGCCGATCGGTTTCGATCGCCCGAGATACACGTCGAGCGTATAGGACAGCGTGACGAAGGTGTAGAACGATATGCCGACCGGCAGCACGATGTCCCACTGCGGCGCGACCCAGACGACGCCGAACGCCTGCATCAGCGCCTGCCAGTTCTCGAGGAAAAACTCGCCGTACTTGAAGAATCCGATGAATCCGATGTTGACGGCGATCGAGATCACCAACCAGGAGCGCCGCACCGCACGGCTTTTGTCACGCGCAGCGTAGATCCCGCGCGCGATGAACCAGTCGACGATCGTCGAAGCCCAGAGCAGCAGGATGAACGGTGGGTTCCAGGCCGCGTAGAAGACGTAGCTTGCAACCAGCAGGTTGACCTTCTTTGCCCTCCAGGACAGGAATGGAAGGTGGTGCAGCACAAGCAGCCCTGCGAAAAAGACAAGGAATGTCAGCGAATTGAAAACCACCCTGGGAGCCTTTCGTTTTGTTATTTGGCTGCTGGCGCGCGAGTGTACTACCGGAGCAATCCCAGGAACCGCTCGGTAGCAGGGAAGCTCCTAGTCCTCCGCCCATGGTGCCCGTGAGCGAGCCTTCGCAGTATGGGCTGACGTTCAAGTCTGCAATTCGACGACCTTCCTCACTCTTCGGCTGACTCTCCTTCCGTACAGTTCAAAGTTCTGGGATGGGCTCGCCGGCCTCTCTAAGGTTCGTCCAACTATGGTCGATGCAGTCTGGAGGCGCGGATGCCGGCCGCGTTCAATGAACGTGACCCGCGTCTCAGTTGGCGGCGTCATTTCCGGGCGGGCGTCATTCCGGGTAGTTAGGCGGAGCCTCGGGCGGAAGCTTTGGGGCGACACACCTGCACCCGTCGCGGGTATCGGGAACGTGAGAGTCTGTACATGAGCACGCAATTCGAAGCGATCACGCGCCGCGCGTGGCCGTATCTTCGCATCCTGGTCCCACTCGTGGGCCTGGCGTTGCTTGCCTGCGCGTCGTGGCTCTGGTCGCAGCCCCACTCGGATCGCCAGTCGCTGGACAGTGACATCATCAGCATCAGCGACCTGCAGCGCCTGCGCGCCGGTGAGAAAGTGCACCTCACCGGCATCGTCACCTTCGTCGACGCGGCCACGCGCAATTTCTATCTGCAGGACCAGAGCGCGGGATTGAGTCTGCGCGCTGCCAGCGGTGACACGTTACCGCGCGCGGGTGACCGTCTCGACGTGCACGCATTCATGCTAGCCGACTACGACGCCCACGACGGCTTGAGGGCCGTGCAACTCGCCGGGTTGAATACCACGATCCAAGCGCATGGCCGCCAGCCTCTTGCCGAGCCGCTGGCCCTGAACAAACTCTTTGACAACGCCGCCTACAACGATGCGCGCCGGATCGAGACCAGCGGAATCGTGCGGCTCGCCGAGCGGCATGGAAACCGGCTCGAGTTGGAGCTGGCCGAAGAGGGCCAACGGATCCGGCTGACCGTGCTGCACGCGGAATCGATCGACCCGCAACTGCTGATCGACGCGCGCATCAAGGTGCGCGGAGTCCTGCAACTGGATTTTGAGTCGCCGGAGGAAACCTTCCCGCAGGCAACAGACGTGCCCACGCATTTGTGGCTCGAGTCGGACGACCTTTCCGTCATCAGCCACCCCTCCGCGCAGGCCCCGCTCATTCCCTCCGTCCGCGCGTTGATCATGGACAGCGCCTGGTTGAAGCGCGGCTTGCGGGTGCGCGTGCGCGGCACAGTGTGGCTGGCGCAGTCCGATCAGGTGCTGCTCATCGAAAGCGGCGGCGTGACGATGCCGGTCGAGACACCGCATGCGCGTACATTCAATGCGGGACAGCAGGTCGAGGCCAGCGGATGGCCTTCGCTGCGCCGGTTTACGAGGACGTTGCAGCGGGCGGATGTCGTCGCCATCTCAGACCTCGCCTTGCAGGATGCAACTCCCGAGTCGGCTCGGCAGTTACCGCTCATGACGAGCATTGACCAGATTCGTCGTCT
>Ga0307513_10009665_pt1 | contig 12182 bp, 6 predicted proteins | sample 15_EM_MG_FD_202174 | JGI IMG/M metagenome (GOLD analysis project Ga0307513, IMG submission 202174) | Populus trichocarpa ectomycorrhiza microbial communities from riparian zone in the Pacific Northwest, United States - 15_EM | ecosystem: Host-associated > Plants > Roots > Unclassified | place... | reverse complement strand
GCGACGAATCCCGTCGTATCAATTTCGGCAGGCGCATCTACCCGCTGCGCGTCATCGGGCTGGCGGTCGGCGTGCTATGCGTGGCCGCGGTCATGTACCAGCACGGTGTCGCCCCCTGGCTATGGGCAGTGCTGATTTTCGACGTCCTGGTCTGGCCGCACCTAGCGTATGCGCATGTCCTGCGCAGCCGCGACCCGATCAAGGCCGAATACCGCAACCTGCTGACCGACGCCGCTTTCGGCGGCTTCTGGATCGCGGTGATGGCCTTCGACACCCTGCCCAGCGTGCTGCTGGCGGTGATGCTGACCATGGACAAGGTGATCGTCGGAGGCCGCCGCTTCGGCGCCAAGAACCTGGCGCTGATGGCGCTGACCTGCCTGGTTACCAGCGCCTTGATGGGCTTCCGTTTCGAGCCCTACACCACTTACCGCACCATGCTCGCCTGCCTGCCGCTGTTGATCGTGTATCCGCTGGCGATCGGCGCCGCCAGCCGCCTGCTGGCGCAGCAGACGCTGAGCCAGAAGCGCATATTCGAGAAGACCTCGCGTTTCGACGCCGCCACCGGCCTGATGAATCGGCAGCAGTGGCAGTACGCGGCCAATGTGGAGTTCAACCGCTTCGTGCGCGCCGGTCGGCCGGCGGTGCTGATCATGATCGACATCGATTACTTCAAACAGATCAACGACGGCTATGGCCATACCGTGGGCGATTCAGTGATCGAGGAATTCGCGCGTCTGATGAAGGCCTGTCTGCGCGATATGGACACTGGCGGACGTTATGGCGGCGACGAGTTCGGCATCGTCATGCCCGAAACCCATTGGGAAGAAGCCATCGTCGCCGCCGAGCGCCTGCGCAGGCAGGTCGCGGCCTACGTGTTTCCCGACATCGATCTTCGATGCACCGTCAGCATCGGCCTGTCCGAAATCAATCACTCGATCGCCAGTGTGACCGACTGGGTCAGTGCTGCGGACGCCGCCCTGTATGCCGCCAAACGCAAGGGGCGCGACTGCATCGAAGTGGCGAAAATCCCGGAACGACCGGCTTACGCGGCGCGGCCGCGGATAAACGCTTAACGAATGCAGCTCACACCGCGAGGGTTTGGTGGTGCGCGGCCAGGAACGCTCGCAGCGAGGCCGGTTTTACCGGTTTGGTCAGGAGCCGGTAACCCCGGTCGCGCGCGCGTTGCTTTAACGCATCGCGGCCGTCGGCGGTCAGCAATGCGCCGGTGATCGGCGTCGCGCTGGCAGCTTGCAGAGCGTCCAGGGTTTCCAGTCCGTCCATCCGGTCATGCAAGTGGTAGTCGACCAGCATTACCGCCGGCGCCTGATCGATCTTCTGCAAGGCTTCGTCCACGGTGGCCGCCGTGATCACTTCCACCTGCCAGCGGCCCAGCAGCGCGCGCATGCCGTCCAGGATTTCCTGATCGTTGTCCACGCACAGCACACGCAACCCCGCCAGCGAGTCCGCGGGACGCAACGAGGGTGCGGGCTCAAGAACGACGTCGGCCGCGGCTGCCGCGCGCGGTACCGTGATCGAGAACATGCTGCCGCGGTTCACCCGACTGCGCGCGTCCAGATCGTGCCCGAGCAGGCGCGAGATGCGCTGGCAGATAGATAGGCCCAACCCCAAGCCCTGTTCGCCCCAGTCGAAGGGCTGCGGATAGCGATGGAATTCGTCGAAGATTTGCCGCATGTGGTGCTCGGGAATACCTGGGCCGGTATCCCAAACCTGAATTTCCAGATCTCGGCCACGCAGGCGGATACCCAGCACGATGCGGCCGCTGCGGGTATAGCGCAACGCGTTGGCAATGAAGTTCTGCAACACGCGGCGCAATAGCCGGCGATCGCTGCGTACCGGCTGCGCAGCGGCGTGCACCCGCAGATCGAGACCGCGACCGGCGGCGACCGGCGCGTATTGCGCAGCGAGTTCGCGCAACAGCGCGCCGGCGTCGAAATCGCTGATCTCGGTGTGCATCCCGCCCGCATCCAGGCGCGAGACATCCAGCAGGCCGTCCAGCAGTTCCTCCGCCGCGCGCAACGAAGCGTCGACACGTTCGGCCAGGTGGCGCTGTTCGGCCGGTTCGTCGCTGTCGCGCAGCGCCGAGGTGAACAGTCGCGCTGCGTTCAACGGCTGCAGCACGTCGTGACTGATCGCGGCCAGGAAACGCGTCTTCGACTGCTGTGCGGCCTCGGCTTCGCGTCCGCGGTCGGCTACCCGCTGCTCCAGGTTCTCGTTGGCTTCCAGTAGCGCGTTCTCGGCGCGCTTGAAGTCGGTGATGTCGTTGTAGCTGGTGACGTAGCCGCCACCCGGCAGCGCCTGGCCGCGCATTTCGATCACGCTGCCGTCGCTGCGCACGCGTTCGAAGATATGCGGCGAACCGACGCGCATGTAACTGATGCGCTTGGCGATCTGCTCTTCCAGATCGCCCCCGCCCAACTCGCCGCGCTCGGCGTTGTAGCGGATCAAATCGGCCACCGGACGACCCACGTAGAGCATGCCTTGCGGATAGCCGAACATCAGCTGGTAGCGACGGTTCCAGGCCACCAGGCGCATGTCCGGATCGACCACGCTCACTCCCGAACTGATGTTCTCCAGCGTGGTGGAAAGGATCTCGCGATTGAAGCGCAGTTCCTGTCCGGCTTCGTCCAGCACTGCCACCACTTCGCCCAGCTCCATGCCCGAGCCGCGCAGCACGCTGGTCAACACCAGGCGCGCCGAGGCCGCGCCGATGGCCGCAGCCAGCAAACGTTCGGTGAACTGCACCCAGGCGCGGTCGGCGGCTGCGGCGGGCTGCAGTTCGCGTTGCAGGGTGGTGGCCTGTTCGGCGAAGGCGCGGCGCGCGTGGCGCTCGCCGACGATGCGTTCGGCCAGCGACAGCAGGTCCGACACGCGCACGTTGCCGGGCCATTCGCTGGCCACCAGCGCCTGCCGCTGCGCGTAGGGATCGAGGAACGGGGCGATCCGCAGGCGTTCGTCCACGCTCGGCCGCCAGCGCGCCGATACCAGCATCATCACGCCCGTGTTGAGCAGCAGCGACCAGAACGTGCCGTGGGTCAGCGGATCCCAGCCGGTCAGATTGAACAACTGCTGGGGGCGCAACCAGTGGATGTCGTACGGCCCGGTCTGCAGCCATTCCGGCCCCAGCCAGCCGGAGGCCGACAGGGTCGGCAGCAGCAGCGTATAGACCCAGGTGGCGAAGCCGACCAGCATGCCGATTTCCACGCCGCGCCGGCTGGCGCCGCGCCAGTACAGACCACCGATCAGACCGGGCGCGAATTGCGCGACCGCCGCGAAGGCGATGAGGCCGTACGAGGCCAGCGAATTATCGTTGCTGCTGGTGCGGTAGTAGGCATAGGCGCACAACGCCAGCATCAGGATCGCGATGCGGCGTATCCACAGCACGCGTGAGGCCACATCGGCTTCGGCATGGCGTTCTGCCCAGCCACGCCGCAGCAGCACCGGCATCACGAGGTCGTTGCTGACCATGGTGGCCAAGGCGATGCTGGCCACGATCACCATGCCGGTGGCCGCCGAGAATCCGCCGATGTACGCCACCAGGGCCAACGCGTTGTTGCCAGCGGTCAACGGCAGCGCCAGCACGAAGGTATCGCTGGCGACTCCGCTGCCGGTGCCGAACATCGCTACCCCCGCAGCGGCGATCGGCACCACCATCACCGAGATCACGATCAGATAGATGCCGAACAGCCAGCGCGCCTTGCGGATGTCGCCGACATCGCTGCATTCCACCACCGCCACATGGAACTGACGCGGCAAGCAAACGATGGCCAGGAAGCCGAGCAAGGTTTGGGTGAAGAAGCCCACCGGCGGCGCGTTCTCGAACAGGGTTCGCGCGGACTGCTCCACATGCAATACCTGGCCACCCAGCCACGCATAGGCGAACACGCCTACGATCACGATCGCTACCAGCTTCACCACCGATTCCAGCGCGATGGCCAGCATCATGCCGTGGTGGTGCTCGGTGGCGTCCACCTGCCGGGTGCCGAACAGCGCGGCGAACAGCGCCATCAGCAAAGCGACATACAGGGCGGGATCGGTGAAGAAGCCGCTGTTCTGCGCGTCCTGGCCGGTGAGCACGCCCAGGCTGAGTGCCACCGCCTTGTACTGCAGCGCCAGGTACGGCACCACGCCGATCAGCGCTATTACCGTGACCAGTGCCGCCAGACGACGCGAGCGGCCGTAGCGCGAGGAAATGAAATCGGCGATGGAGACGGTGTTCTGGCTGCGTGCGATCAGCGCCAGCCGTTCGATGATGCGCCAGCCGAACAGCAGCAGTAGTAGCGGACCCAGATAGATCGGCAGATAGCCGATGCCGTTGCGCACCGCGCTACCGACCGCGCCGTAGAACGTCCACGAGGAGCAGTACACCGCCAGCGCCAGGCTGTAGACCACCGGGCGCAACCAGGGTCGATCCGGATACATCGGGCGCCGGTCGCCCCACCACGCCACGCCGAACAGCAACGCGGCATAGGCGATCGAGACCAACAGCAGGATCCAGCTGGAAACCAATGCGGCGCTCCGTCTCTTGGGCCTGCGAGTGTATGCCGTGTCGCATCGTGCGGACTGTCTGCTTGCCTGCGCTGCGCGATGTCGGCAAGCTGAAATGCGGTCAACAGCCGGTGCATGCGCGCGAGGTGCGCCAGCATGCCGGTCTTCCGGAGCAAACGCATGAGGCAGGACCAGGACCAGGATCAAGACCAGGGCAGGGCGCCCGCCGGAATCAAGCCGGCGCCCGCGGACGGCGCCCGCCTGCCCTTGCGCGAGAAGATCAGCTACGGCATCGGCGACTTCGGTTTCAACCTCTATTGGGCCAACATCTCGGCCTTCCTGCTGATCTTCTATACCGACGTGATGGGCCTGGCCGCTGGCGCGGTCGGCACTATGATGCTGGTGACCAAACTGGTCGATGCGGTGGCCGACCCCTTCATGGGCGCGATCGCCGATCGCACCCGTACCCGTTGGGGCCGTTTCCGGCCGTACCTCCTGTTCGCCGCGGTACCGCTTGCGATCACCGGCGTGCTGACCTGGACGGTCCCGGATCTGGCGGGCGGCGGGCGCCTGCTGTGGGCCTATGCCACCTTCACCTTGATGATGTTCGTCTACACCGTGCTGAGCATGCCGTACTCGGCGCTATCGGGCGTCATGACCGCCGACAGCCAGCAACGCACCACCCTGATCAGTTTCCGTTTCATCGCCGCCTTCGCCGGCACCACCCTGGTCAACTGGCTGACCCTGGATCTGGTGCGCTGGCTCGGCCGCGGCGACGAACAATTGGGCTGGCAACTGACCATGGCTCTGTATGGGGTCATCGCGATCGCTACCTTCGTGGCCGTGTTCGCCAACACCCGCGAGCGCATAGAGCCGCCGCCACAGCAGCGCAGCACGATGCGTCAGGATGTACTCGACCTGCTGGGCAACAAACCCTGGCTGGTGCTGTTCGTACTGGCGCTGGTGATCATGGTGACCATCGTGATGCGTAGCGGCTCGCTGGTGTACTACCTCAAGTACTACGTGGAACGGCCGGAGCTGACCGGCCTGTTTCTCGGCTGCTATTCGGTAGCGCTGGCCATCGGCGCAGCGCTGACGCCGCTACTGACCCGTCTGGTGGACAAGCGCTTGTTGATGATGGGACTGATGGCCGGGGTCGGCGTGATCAGCTGCGCGATCTATTTCGTGCCCAAGGAGCAGATCTGGGTGATGTTCGTACTCAACACCCTGGTCGGGCTGCTGCTCGGGCCGAAATCGCCGCTCGCGTTCTCCATGTATGCCGACTGCGCCGACTATACCGAATGGAAGACCGGACGCCGCGCCACCGCGATGACCTTCGCCGCCGCGGCGTTCTCGCAGAAGATGGGCGGCGCGTTAGCGTCGGCGGTGATCGCCTGGATGCTGGCGGCGATGGGCTACGTCGCCAACCAGGCCCAGTCCGACGCCTCGCGCCTGGGCATCGTGTTGCTGCTGACCGTGATCCCGGGCGTGGTCGCATTGCTGGCAGTGTGGGTGATGCGGGCCTACCCCTTGAATGACGCCACGCTGGCGCAGATCGAGGCGGAACTGCAGTCGCGGCGGGAGCTGACGCCATGAGTGCCACTGCCGACGCGGCACCCCCGTATGGCTTCGAAGACCAGGGTCGACGCTTCGTCCTGAGCAGTCCCACTGCGATGCCGCAGGCCTCCACCTTCCTGTGGAACCGGCGAATGCTGCTGCAGCTCAACTGTCGTGGCTACGCGACCGCGCAATTCATGCAGCCGGAGCCGGCCAAGTACGCGCATGCGCCGACGCTGGAGGCCAAAAGCTTCATGCAGCCGGAACAGCCGTACTACGCGCACCATCCCGGCCGCTTCTGCTACGTCAAGGACGAGGAGAGTGGCCTGCTGTTTTCCGCGCCGCACGCGCCGGTGAATCGTGCGCCGGACGCGTTCGCGTTCTCGGTCGGCCAGGGCGACGTCGCCTGGACGGTGCAGTGCGACGGCATCGAGGTGGAGATGTCGGTGCGATTGCCGCGGGAGGACGTGGCCGAACTGTGGACCGTGCGCGTGCGCAACCGCTCCGGGCGCGCGCGCCGGATCAGCTTGTACCCATATTTCCCGGTCGGCTACCTATCGTGGATGAACCAGTCCGGCCGTTATCGCGCGGACTTGGGCGGGATCGTCTGCGACAGCGTTACTCCGTATCAGAAGGTGGCCGACTACTTCCGCCAACGCGACTTCAAGGACCGGACCGTGCTACTGCACGAGCGCGCGCCCGATGCCTGGGAAGCGAACCAGGCCGGATTCGAGGGCGAGGGTGGATTGAACGCACCGATGGCCATCGTCGCGCATGAGCGGTTGGCTGGCGGCAATGCGCTGTATGAGACACCGGCGGCGGTGCTGCAGTACCGCCTGGCCCTGGCGGCGGAAGGGGAGGAAACGTTCCGCTTCGTGTTCGCTCCGGTCCGCGACGACGTCGAGATCGCCGAGCTCCGCGCACGCTATCTGTCCGAGCAGGGTTTCGCTGACGCCGCCACCGACCACTCCTCCTATCTGGACGAGGGCCGCGGCTGCCTGCGGATCGAAACCCCGGATCCCTGGCTGGACGATTTCGCCAACCACTGGCTGCCGCGGCAGGTCTATTACCACGGCGATTGCAACCGCCTGACCACCGACCCGCAGACCCGCAACTACTTACAGGACCACATGGGTATGGCCTATCTGCGGCCACGGACGGCGCGGGCGGCTTTCTTGCACGCGCTGTCGCAGCAAGAGCGCGGCGGGGCGATGCCCGACGGCATCCTGCTGATCGAAGGGGCGGAACTGAAGTACATCAATCAGGTGCCGCACACCGACCACTGCGTATGGCTGCCGGTGTGCTTACAGGCCTACCTGGACGAAACCGGCGACGACGCGTTGCTCGAGGTGGCGGTGACGGACAGCGAAGGCGATTCGGCCAGCGTCGCCGAACGCATCGACCGGGCGATGGATTGGCTGCTGCAGGCGCGCGACGCGCGCGGCCTCAGTTACATCGCCCAAGGCGACTGGTGCGATCCGATGAATATGGTCGGCTGGAAAGGACGAGGCGTGTCCGGCTGGCTGTCGCTGGCCAGCGCGCATGCGCTGCGCCTGTGGGCCGCGGTCTGCGCACGCAACGGACGTGCCGTGCAGGCCGCGCACTTCGAGGCCGGCGCCGAGGCACTCAATGCTGCGGTCAATGCCCACCTGTGGGACGGCGACTGGTACGGCCGCGGCATCACCGACGACGGCGTGGCGTTCGGCGTGCGCGCCGATAGCGAAGGCCGTATCTACCTCAATCCGCAGAGCTGGGCGATGCTCAGCGGCGCCGCCGATGCGCCGCGTCGCGCGCGGCTGCTGGCCGCGGTCGACGCGGAGCTGGTGTCGCCGTACGGCGTGGCCATGCTCGATCCGCCCTATACCGGCATGCGCGAAGACGTCGGCCGGCTGACCCAGAAATTCCCCGGCTCGGCCGAGAACGGCGCGGTCTACAACCACGCCGCCGCCTTCTACCTGCACAGCCTGTACAAGGTCGGCGAAGCGGATCGCGCTTGGCGCGTATTGCGCGCGATGCTGTCCGGCCCGGATCAGGAAGACTGTCTGCAGCGCGGGCAGCTGCCGGTGTTCGTGCCCAACTACTACCGCGGCGCCTGGCGCCTGCATCCGCGCACCGCCGGCCGCTCCAGCCAGCTGTTCAACACCGGCACCGCAGCGTGGATGTACCGCTGCCTGGTGGAGGAACTGTTCGGTCTGCGTGGCGATGGCCAGGCATTGCGGATCGCCCCGCAGCTGCCCTCGCACTGGCCGCGCGCGCGCGCTTGGCGGCGGTTCCGCGACGCCGAGTTCGAAGTGGAGATCGAACGCGTCGCCGGCCGCACCGATGCCCGCGTCGCGATCGATGGCCAATGGCTGGAGGGCGATGTCTTCTTCGGCATCGAGGCCGGGCGTCGCTACCAAGTCCGGGTCGAACTACCGAGTGCGGCGGAGCCGGCATGAGCGAGCTACGCGTGGCCGTGGTGATGGGCGTGTCCGGCAGCGGCAAGACCACGCTGGCGCGTGCGTTGGCCGGCGCATGGGAGGCGACCTTCCTCGACGCCGACGATTTCCATAGCGACGAGGCCAGGGCGTTGATGGCCGGAGGCGAGCCGTTGACCGACGAGATGCGTCAGCCGTGGGCGGCGCGCATTGCCACTGATCTGCAACGCCGTGTGGCCGACGGGGAGCGCGTGACACTGGCCTTTTCCGGACTGCGCCGCCAGCACCGCGACGTGCTGCGCGCCGCCGGATTGCCGCTGCGGTTCCTGTTCCTGCGCGGCGAGGCGGCGTTGATCGGCCAGCGTATGCGCGAACGCAGCGGACACTACATGCCGGTGTCGCTGCTCGATAGCCAGTTAGCCACGCTGGAGGAGCCTATCGATGAGGACGACGTCGTGATGCTGCCGGTCGACCTGCCGCCTGATGCGCAGTTGCGTCGTGCCCTGCAAGCCCTCGCTGCAACCTTGTAGGAGTCGGCTGTTGTAGGAGCGACGTAAGTCGCGAAGGTCGCGGTCTCTGAATTGCAGGGTGATTGTTTCGCGACTTACGTCGCTCCTACGAGTTCCTACGAACCTCTCCGAGCGAGCAACTGTCGGGCCGCGTTTTCCGCCTGCCCGCGCAATTCCGGCACGGCGATGCTTTCCCACAGGCGGCCGATGCGCAGACTGCCGACCACGAACACGCCCGGCAGCGCTTCGCCTTCGGCATTGACCACGTCGCCGTCGCTGGCGGTATCGATGCCGATGCCATGCGGACCAGGACGGGCATTGCCCTTGCCCAGAAGATCGGAAAGCAGCGGGTTGCGCATCAGTTGCGCGCGCATCTCCACGCCGGTGGCGTTGACGATGCGATCCACGTCCAGCTCCTGCGTACGCCGATCGCGCATCATCAGAGTGACGCGAATGCGCTCTCCTTCGCGGTTCACGGTCTGCAAGCGGCCGCGGTGCAACCGCAGCTGTCCGCTGGCCTGCAGCGCTTCGAGCTGCGCATGCACTTGCGGCGCGATGCGGTGGCGGTGCACGTCCCAATAGCGCACCGCATGGCGCAGGAAACATCGCTGGTCGTCGTGCGAAAGCGTGCGCCACAGGTTCTGCACCAGTGGACGCGCGCTTTCCATCACCGCCTGCCACGGCAGCCCTTGCCGGTCCGCCGCACGCGCTGCGTCGCGCAGGACGCGCATACGTTGGCGCAGAGGCATTGCCAGCAGCGCCTCGGCGTCGAAATCGGCCAGCGCATGCTTGGTGTGCGCAAGCGGCAGCAGTGCGTGCCGCGACAGCACGTGCACGCGGCCGCGATGACCGTTGGCGACCAGACTCAGCGCCGTGTCGACCATGCTCAGCCCCGAGCCGGCGATGCAGACTTCCGCCTCGGCGGGTATCTGCTTGATCGCATCGAAGTCCCAGGCTTCCAGGACCGACTGCCGCGGCAATCCGGAGGCGCCGCGGGCGGGCAGGGGTTTGGGATTGTTGCCGACCGCCATCACCATGCCGTGGGCGCGGATCGTGCCGCCCGATTCGAGTTCCAGTTGCAGCACGCCGTCGGCATCGTCCAGGCCGATCACCCTGTCCTGCAGCACTTCGAAATGTGCGGCCGTGGTTTCGCGCGCTTGCCGCAAGCGGTCGCGCAGGTAATCGCCGTAGTGCCTGCGTTGCGCATACGACACCGCGATGTTGTCGCGCTCTTTCTCGCTTTCGCGCGCCACCAGAAAATCCACGAAGTCGTCCGGCTTGTCTTCGAACGCGCTCATTCTTCGCGCCGGCACATTGAGCAGATGTTCGGCATGGGTGGTGGCGTAGGCCACGCCTTGCGCGAGCCGCGCGGTGGGTTCGATCAACACGATGCGGATGCCGGCGTCGGCCAGGCGCAGCGCATGGATGGCCGTGAGTACGCCTCCCGCGCCGCCGCCGATGATGGCGATATCGAAAGGGCGGGACGGGAGCTGTGTCGTCATCGCAATATTGTAGGGGATGCCGCCATCGCAGCATGGGGCGATGGTGCAAAAGCGGCGCGCTGTCGCCTACATCAGCGAGTCGGCTAATCGCGCGATGCCTTCGCGGCTGCGCTTCCAGGTGGCGCGACGTCGCCAGCTATCCAGGGTGACGATGTCCGCATGGGCCAGATAGTCGGCTTCCACCTCACGCATGCGCGCGACCACGCCGCGGTCGTAGCAGAGTAGGCCGATCTCCGCGTTCAGCGCGAAGGAACGGATGTCCAGGTTGATCGAGCCGACCAGGGCGATCTCGTCGTCCACGCTCAGATGCTTGGCATGCAGGAAGTGCGGGCGGTACAGCGCGATCTTCACCCCGCTGGCCAATAGCTCGTTGTAGTACGAATCCTGCGCCCAGGCCGTGAGCCGCTGGTTGTTGCTGGCCGACAGGATCAACTGCACCTCCACGCCCGACAACGCGGCGATGCGCAGCGCGCTCAAAGTGGCGTCGTCGGGAACGAAGTAGGGCGTGGTCAGCACCAGCTTGCGCTGGGCGAGGTGGATCAGCGCATTGACCGTGTCGCGTGCGTTCTCGAAGGGATAAGCCGGCCCGCTGGGCAGCAGTTGCATCGCGACATTGGCGCCGCTCGCCGCAGGCACGGGCTTCACCTGCAGCCGTTGCCCGGTTTCGATGTACCAGTCGCTGGCGAACACGCCTTCCAGGTGCGCCACTACCGGGCCCTCGACCCGCGCCACCAGTTCCCGATTGGGGAAGCCAGGTACGAAGTCCGGTGCGGCGAGGTTCTGCGATCCCACATACCCCGCGCAGCTGTCGATCACAGCGACCTTGCGGTGATTGCGCAGATCCATGCGCCCGCTGCGCCGCCAGCGCAATCCGCCCGGCAGCATCACTTGCACCTCCACGCCGGCCTTGCGCAACCGTCGCCCGTAGCGGCGCAGTCCACGCTTGGCGCCGACGGCATCCAGCAGCAACCGGCACTGCACGCCGCGGGCCGCGGCGCGTTCCAGCGACTGACACACGGCTTCGCCGACGGCGTCGTCGAACAGCAAGTAGTACAAGAGGTGCACGCGCTCGCTGGCGCCGTCGATGTCGGCCAGCAGAGCTTTCAATGAAGCCGCGTAGTCGTCGAGCAATTGGATGGCGTTGCCGTGGGTGGGCATGAAGTCGCCCAGCCGTTCCACCAGCGGCACCATTTCGCTGGCGGTATCGCCGCCATGCGGCACCCAACGTAGCGCGCCGTGCGGCGCTTGTTCCTCGCGGATCACACCCGAGGCCAGGGTCTGCCTGCGCACGCGTTCCCTGGACAGCCCCACCAGCGGCAGGAAGCCGACCAGCAGCAGCCAGCTGCGCGCCGCCGCCGGTGTGGTACGGGTGGGAATCCACAGCAGCGCCGCCAAGCGGATCACCCAGTCCAGCGCCAGCAGCCACACGCCCGCGGAAAAAGGCGTGGCCCATTCCGCGAACTGATGGAGGAACGAGTTCATGGGGCGATTCTGCGGGGTGGAGCGGGAAAGGACAAAGAAGTGCCGGCTATGCGCGCACCGGTTCTTTGGACTGAGGCGCCTTGAACACCCCCTCCCTTGCGAAGCAGGGGAGGGTTGGGGAGGGGTGCTCTTTGCGAGATGCAAGAGACACAAACGACAAACCCGCCTTTCGGCGGGTTTGTCTTGAAAGCGCTGGATCCCCGCCTTCG
>Ga0307513_10009664_pt1 | contig 12182 bp, 4 predicted proteins | sample 15_EM_MG_FD_202174 | JGI IMG/M metagenome (GOLD analysis project Ga0307513, IMG submission 202174) | Populus trichocarpa ectomycorrhiza microbial communities from riparian zone in the Pacific Northwest, United States - 15_EM | ecosystem: Host-associated > Plants > Roots > Unclassified | place... | reverse complement strand
AAAATGAGAAATTTTAGAGTGTAAGAGTTACTTTATCCATTGTTTTAAAAGTTGCCACGGTTGCAAGCCCCGAATCGCGCGCTAGAAAGGCCACTTGGCACCCTTTGGTATTCCCTTTTAAATGGAGATTCAGTATATTTTCAAATTTTTTATTTAAAATTAATTTTTTAAAATAAAATTTAAATTATTTTGATAGGACGATAACAAAATAATTTTTAAATAATATTATTTTAATATATTTTTAAGTAAACAACACTTTAAAAAATAATTGTTTTATTATTTTGATGGGATGACAACAAAATAATTTTTAAATAATATTATTTTAAAATATTTTTAAGTAAAGAATAGTTTAAAAAATAATTGTTGCTGCTGTATTTTCAAATACCTCTTGATAAACATATTTGTTTTGAAGAAAAACAATTAATAAGTTTTTCTTTTTCTAATGTTTTTAATTTAGATTGATTCATGCCTTAATTAATGAATAAAAATTAAAATAAAATAAAAATAATGATCTTTGAATCACTAAATCAATTTTAAGATGCATTTTAATAGCTTTTTTAAATGAAAAGGTTTGGATAAAAAATAAAAAAAATAAAATTTCATAATTTCAGATAAAAATTAAAATAAAATCCCTTTACCCATTAAGCTATCTAATTTGACAATGTTAATATACAAACTAATTGGAAAAAAGAAAAAGAAAAACTAGACCGAGACTAGATTAAACTAGGCTTTAAATACATGGATCATCAAGTTAATTCGCTCATTCAATTTAGTAACTATAATAACTCACATAAAAAAAACTTAATGTATGTTTTTTTATTATAATTTAATGAATTTTTTACAATATTTTTTCACTTGATAATATATTAAAATGATTTATTTTAGATTTTTTTATTAGTATATTAAAATTATAAAAAGAATTAATTCAATATTTTTATAAAACTAAAAATATTCTTAAAAAAACATGTAATGATATAAAATACAAGGAAGAGCCCATCGGTACAGTTGAGGGTTTTGCTAAAATTGGGCATTGTTTATTTTGGGTGCGAAGACAAAGCAAGGACAAAACAAGGAGTGGAAAAGGAAGAAGGCACGAAGAGGGCATATGACACGTGTGCGACACAGCAGCGACCTTGTCAAACTCCCGATTCTTTGCGTTTAAAACGTGGTGCCAAAAATAACATAAACCTTTCAAGTTATTGTTTATAACTTCGCAGTATCTGATTTTTAAAATGTTTTTTTATTTAAAGATAAATTAAAATAATAATTTTTTATTTTTTAAAATTTATTTTTAATATAAATACACCAAACAATTTAAATATATAAAAAAAATTAAAAATTAAAAGTTTTTAAGAAGCACGGCACAGCCGCAAAAATAAACTGTCTGTAGAGAACCTGCTCCTCCTGCTGCAGCTGCTGGAGAAACGCGCTGGCTGTTGCTGCAATGCTGCGCCGGAGTTGTGACTTTGAATAGGCTGTAAGTGAATGATGAAGGGATGGGAGCGCAGCAGGTGTTTCTTTCTCTCTCTTTTTTTTACTGGGAATATAGAACATTAGGGTTTGGGATAGAAATTCTTCTTTTACTCATCGGTTCGAGGCCTTAGTCATGAGTTAGCTGGTTCTAGGTGTAATTATTTTTTGTTCGGTTCGGTTTTTATTAAAAAAAAAATAACCAAACCGAAATTTTTAAAAAAAAAAACAGAAACCGGTTCAAATCGACCGGTTTCGATTCGGTTCGGTTTTTTAGGACAAAAACCGGTTTGGCTCGGTTTTTCCGGTTTGGCTCGGGTTTTTTCGGTTTGGGTTCAATTTGGTTCGGTTTTTTCTGTTTTAGGCTTATAAATTGAAACCGAACCGGTCAGTTTTTTCAAAATTTTAATCGGTTTTTTCACAGTTTGGGTTTTTCGGTTTTTTTTTTTCCAGTTTTCTCGGTTTTTTGATTTTTTTACTCACCCCTAACTGGTTCAATTCAAGTTAATTGGAAAGGGTGTGCTCTTTTAGTTAATATGATAATGTTTTGTACCAAAATAAATAAAAAATTAAGTTTTACGAGTTTAGTTCAAGATTTGATCTATCAAGCACCCCAAGTTTGATCGAATTTATGCCATCTTAATTTGAAAAACCTAACTCATAATTTTTATACTTGCGGTTTAAAAATTTAAATTTAAAAATATATATTTTTAGTTATGGTTTTTAAAAAATATGTGTTTGATTAAAACTATTGTAAAATGAATTTTTACTTACAAAAATAATAAAAACGAAGTTATTTTAATTTATATAAAATCAAGGTTTAAAATGTAATTATACATGAGGTCTAAAATAAAAAAACAAAAATTATTTGACTACCCAAATGATTTTTTCTATATAACTAGGAAAAACTAAAAGCTATCACATTATAAAACAGTCTCTTTTTGAATAAACAATCAACTTATCAGTTCAACTTTATTTAAAGACTATGCTTTTAACCATTGTTATCAAAGTGAATCAGAAGTTCCAGTACTATTTGACAAAAAAAAAAAATTAGAATTAGGGTTCCCAAATCATTGGCCCGCGCTTGGTGTGCCAGACAAATCAATTTTTTTTAACTCAAAAAATGGGCGGGCACTGCTACTAACGAGTTTTTCTGGAGAAAAAATAAGATAAATTGTGTGGTGGTAGTTACCATCATATAACCCGTCAACCTAGTGAATCTAAAAAAAACCTTAATCGGCTAGAAAAAAACAACATAAATAAACGCTTGTAAAATATAAATCAATGTAATGATATGATGCTTATTTAATACCGTGATAACTCGATAAAAAAAACATAAAATAATTTTGCACTTTTGTGCCATGAATATTTTTTTGGAACTGTGCATTAAATAATTGTGCGGTAGTTAACCTCATATAACTCCATATAAAGCATATTAAAATAAATTATAAAGATTAATTCATAACAAATATAATGTTGAATGATGAAATTGAAATAAATAAATAAATAAAAGACACAAAAAATAGCCAAGTTAACTTGGGTTAACCCTTCAAACTCACAACCCAAGTAATGAGACTAAGATAACCTTGTAAAAAACAAACCGAAAGAAATTATGAAACCCAATTACAAATCAACCAGATATGAAATGATGGAATTTTGAGAAAAATCAACTTAATAAACAATATAAGAACCCGAGTTAACCCGCTAAACTCATGACCCGGGTTATAAGATTGGGATAAGCAAACCCATTAAAGTATGAATTAAAAAAAAAAGAATAAACCTTAAGAAAAGAAAAGAAAAAAAACATTATTGAGCAGTGCTTTGCGAAAAGGGGAACGATGAATTCCCCTCCTCGATTAGTATATGATAACTGGGCACGAGCCCACGCTATGTTGTGGGTTCGTATTTCTCCATAAAAAACCAATGTTTAGATGATGCAAACATGTTTCAAGAAAAAAAAAATCAACAATTCGAGTTATACCACCAATTAGGATTAATAAGTTAGTTTTATTTTAACTAGATGATAAAACAAAAGGCAATAACATTAATCAGATAATTTTTTAAAAAAAATTCACAATACTTTGGAAAAAAAAAATTAGGGGCATGAGAATAGATCAAAAAAAGTGATAAAGAATTGGACCAAGTCAACAAACGCTGAAGAACATAACAAGGAAAACTAATAACTACACAAAAGGATCTAAGATAAAAAAAAAATGGCAATTAAAAGAATGAGCGTGAAAATAAAAATAAAAAAATAAATTCAAGAGTAACTAATTTTTTTTATTGAAGGGTTAAATTGATAAAAGAAATAATAAAAGGGTAAATGATAGATAAAAGAAATTTAAAGAAAAAGGACATGAATTTATGTTTGGAGGGTTAAATTGAAGAGAAAAATAACTCCAACAAAAAATAAAAATTTAGGACTAAATTAAAAACAATAATAAAAAATAAACTCGGATTGAAGAGTAAAATTGAAAAAAAAAATTATAAAAAGGTCAAGTTAAAAAAAACTAGAAATCAAAAGAATAAAGACTATATTAAAAAACATAGTACATTACAAATTAGAATTGAAGGATTAAATTAAAAAGAAATAAAACTCTTATTAAAGATCCAAGGACAAAAATAAAAAATCAAAAGAATAAAGATCAAAGCACAAATATAAAAAAGAACACCAATATGAAATTTTTAAGGGAGGAGAGATAAAAAAAAGAAAAAAAGAGGAGAAAAGCCTGCTAGCGACAAACCACCTAACCATCTATGACACACATTGTGCTAGGAGAAAGAGGACGCGCGCGACGCATCTAATGACACAGCAGATGAACAAGTTCAACCACTAGAAGGCACTGCATGCGCTAGCAGTCTTTTACAATTTAATATTATTTCATCATGGTAAAATACAATAATGTCCTTGATAAAATAAAAATAACAAAATAAAAACCAACTTAGAAAGACATAAATACCCCATGACTAAAAACTTTGATTTTGTTGACTTAAAATGCATTTTAGTAAACAGATTGTACACTCAAATATAAAAAACCACAAATACTCTTAGACTAAAGACATATAATTTTGTCTATAAGGGCATTTTAGTATTTTTATTGTTCATATAAAAGAAAATGACCTAGATACCCTCTTAAGCAAGGCCACTTGTTATTTGAATGAGTGACAAAATATTATTTTTACTATTAAAATCCAAAATGAAATGTGTCTTCTGCTATAGTAAAATCACTTTTCTCAACCACCTTTCATTTTAGTTTGTTCTTTTATTAATATATGTTAATAGGGACTCCTTTTAGTTCCTTGTTTATTACTTGCACAAAATTGTTTGATAGTAAATCCTTGCGTCAGCAGGAAACAAGAACTAATAAAAACAATTAAGGCTTTTCCGATCAAATTGCTTGCTTATTGAATGGAATCCAAAATAAAAAAGGAAAAAAAGATTTCCCTTTTTATGTCTAGTTGCTCTCTCTTTATATACATATCTAATATAAACAAGATCCTTATGATTAGAGACAAAAAGGCCATGTTCCAAATGACATTTCTAAAAAAAATGATTTTTTTTGCTTTTTTTTTATATTTTGGATCGTTTTGATGTGCCGATATCAAAAATAAGTTTTTTTTAAAAAATAAAATATTATTTTGATGCATTTTTAAGTGGAAAAACACTTTGAAAGTAACTACTACCACACTTCAAACACATCTGAAGCAATGAGTTTCTCAAAGTGAAAGACAACCTTGATGAACAAAGCTGGCATGTTCCAAAAACTTTATTCTATCAAGACTTGCATAGCATGTTTCAATCTTGATGGCATCGTCAAGATTAAGGCTAGAGGGTGTTGCGAAGGTGAAGGATGCTAAAAAGGAACATAGAAGCAACCTCTTAGATTATTTAAAGGATAAAAGAAGAAACTTTAATTCAAGATATGGAAGGCAATGAAAAAGAAGGTTAATGAAGGCACTGGTAACATATATAATCAAATTGATGAGTTACCTAAGGGATCTTTGATGAATACAGTTAAAATTTTATAGTTTAGATTGTTTGATAAACAATCTCCGGGTAAGAACAATTAATTTGTTAATCATATATATATATATATATATATATTAGTAAAAAACAAGTTAGGATCATGTCGATATAGAATTTGAGATTGATGTATCATCAGTTAAGGACTAAAATTTCATTACAACTTAAAGGAATTAAGATCTCTAGTTTTATTAGTTGTAGTATATAACTATATTTTCTTGAATGTATCATACAAGACTGCAGTATCTATATTACTAATTATGTTTATTTTTTTAATTTATTATGTGTGTGTGTGTGTGTGTGTGTGTATTGTGATTCATTTCATGTGAATGATATTGTGTGTCCCTAAGAAAATTGAGTGTCTTTCCTGCATATGGTGTGGATTATGTGTATAGAGGATAATGTTGAGTTGGAAGCTAAGTCAATAATGCAAACTCTTAGCTACCGCCAACAACCAGATATGCAGGAGAAGATTAAGAAAGATAATGTAACTTGATATGTGAATCATTATCTAGAAATCTACAACACTATAATTTAGCTATTATGTTATACTATAACTCTATAAGAACTATCCTTATATCAAGAAGTATTACATGGTGATATACAATATTTTCAACACAATTAAAATTCTTTTATGTTATCTCATTCTATTATTATTATTTTATATAGTATCAAAGCCATAGAAAAAGACTAACATCTTCACATGGCTACCTTTTTTTTCCTTTACAACAAGCATTGATAATATCTCTTCATCTCCCACTACAATCTCCTTTATGCCAAATATTACTTCTATCAAATTGATAACTTATAACTACCCTCTTTGGAAGGCATAATTAATGCCTTATTTTTGTGGCCAAGATTTATACGGTTATCTTGATGGCACAATTCAAAGTATATCTCCATTCATTGATACTATACATCTTGATACTATATAACTTACTCAAATTGCAAATCTTGCATATTCTTATTGGGTATGACAAGACACCTTATTTTGAGCACTCTTATGTCTTTTATGACTGAAAGTGTTCTCACTCTAGTGATTTTCTATACCACTTCTCATGTTGTTTGGCAAGCTATTGTCATTCATTTTTCTTCCCAGTTTAAAGCTTGCATCATACATATTCGTACTCAGCTTGCTACAATCAAGAAAGGCAATCAATATGCCAATGAATACTTTCTGTCCATTAAGAAATTAACTGATGAACTTGTTGTGGCTAGTTAATCACTCCACTATGATGACATCATTACCCATGTTCTTGTTGGCTTGGGACATGATTATGATTACTTTGTGTCCTTTATTTATGTCCGCACATATCATGTTACTCATGAGAAAGTTTATTCTTTGCTAATAGTAACAGAAACTCGTCTAACACGTCACCATCTATCTGTGCCTACACTAATTTTTAAAGCCAATATTGTTCAAATGCAGGTTATGCAACTAAACACTAAAAGGCGTGGTGGATCACATGGTATAGGATGACAATACCATGGTTTCTGATGAGTTACCTTCTCCATTAATCTTTCTAACATCTCCTCTTCAACGACTGTTATATGTCAAATATGTGGCAAGGCTGATCACTTTGCCTGTAAGTGTTATCATCCTTTAATCCCATCTATCAGGACTCTTCCACCCCTCAATAAAAGCATGCTTTAGTTGTGGAAAATATAGGTGATTTGGAGTTAGATTGGCATGCAGACATATGGAATACTCACCATATCACACTTGATATAGATAATTTGAATCTGCAAAGTGAAGAATACAATGGTCCAAATAATTTTTGAGTAGGTAATCGACAAGGTTTGCATATCTCTAAAATTAAGAACTTTATTCTTCATAATTTCAACCATCCTTTTGTCTTAAATCATGTTCTTTTGGTTCCTCAAATTAAGAAAAAAATAATTTATATTTAAAAATTCTGCATTGATAATCATGTCTATTTTGAGTTTCATGCTCGTATTTTCTTATGAAGAATTACTCGGGAAAGGTCCTTTATCGCGGCCAAGTTTGTAATGGTATTTCATTGTTATGTTTTTTCTAATATTTGCACTTTCTTGGGTCATTGGCATTGTCGACTTGGCCATGTTGTTCCTTAATTTGTTTGTCATGTTTTGAATTCAAATAAGCTCCCAATTGATAAAATAAAGAGTCACTCAGTGTGCCCCGAATGTCAATTAGCCAAGAGCAATACTTTGCCTTTTTGTTCTTCCATTTATATTTCTAATGGTCCTTTAGATTTAATTTTGACATATGTATGGGATCCGACATCTGTAATGTCAACTATGGATGCTTGATATTATGTTAGTTTTTGCGATGATTATTTTAATTTTTTATAGTTATTTCCTAAAAAGTTGAAATTTGATGTTAAACGTGTTTTTTTTTTTCAATTTCAATGTTATGTCGAAAAACACTTTAAACATAAAATTAAGGTCATCCAATCTTATTAGGGTGGTGAGTATCGTAAACTCCATAATTATTTTACACAAAATGGTATTTCCCGTCGTCTATCGTGTTCTCATACTCACCAACATATAAGATCAATTGAACATTAACACATAAATTATTGAAATCAGTCTCAATATTTTATTACATTCTCGCTTACCTTTAATTTATTAGGAATATGCTTTTTCAATTGCCACTTATTTAATTAATCATCTTCCTACACCTATTATTGATAATTTATCACCATATGAATTTATCTATTAAAGACTTCTGATTACTCTTTCTTACTTGTGTATACTGGCCTAATCTTAGACCATACAACAAATATAAGTTGGATTTCAGAAGCAAAACATGTGTTTTTATTCGCTACAGCGTCACTCATTATGGGTACTGCTGGTCCACCATTATTGGATACTGGTTTTGCAATCAAACCAATCAGGTATCATTCCATGATTACTAGATCACGAAATAATATCTCCAAACTGAAAACACTCTTGATGACTTTGTCAGGTATCCTATGCCTAAGGCTTTAATCAGTCCACTTAAGAATCAAGAGGTGGAATTTATCTGTTATAGTGAGGCTGTTAAATCACAGCACTGGTGTACAATAATGAACACTGGGTTTGATGCTCTCTTATGTAATGGAACATAGTCCTTGGTTGCTCCTCCTCCCAGTGGCAACATTATAGGCTGCCACCAGGCATACAAAATCAAACGACGGGCTAATGGTTCTCCAGAACATTATAAAGCATGGTTATTAACTTCAATGAGACGTTCAACCTAGTTGTTTAACATGTAACCATTCATATTGTCTTGTCCTTGGATGTCTCCATGCAATAAACTCTTAAGCAAATAGATATATAAATTGCTTTCTTAAATGACAGGTTAGAGTAGGAGGTCTATATGTCCTAATCATAAGGCTTTGTTCATCCCCGGTACCCTCATTATCTTTGTAGATTGCATAAATGTTTATATGGTCTCCAACAGGCTCCATGAACTTGGTTCTCACACCTCAGTGATAGATTACATGAGCTTGGCTTTGCTGATAGTTCACTATTTATTCGGTGAAAAATGGTGTTCTTATTGTCATTTTGATTTATGATGATGATATTCTCATTACAAGTTCTTTTATCTCTGTCATACAACATCTTATTCGGGAGTTGCACTTTGCATTTGTTGTTAAAGACCTTGGTAATCTTAGATATTTCTAGGTATTGAGGTGTTACGTAGCAATAATGGTATGTATTTAATTTAACGCAAATACATTGCTAAACTTCTTACTAAAATAAATATGATTGCAACCAAACCTTCCACCAACTATATATTTACTACATGCCGATTGACTGCAATTGAGGGGACTCCATACTTAAATCCACATTTATAGAGATAAGTTGATGGCAACTTACAATACTTGGCTTTCACAAAAGCTGACCTTTCCTTCTTAGTTCATAACGTCAACAAGTTCATGCACAACCTATTAGACACATACTAGTAGGATGTTAAGAGGATATTACAATATCTTAAACATACCATTCTAACTGGTATGTATCTTCAGCAATCATCATCATTTAATCTTCAAGCATTTTTAGATTTTGATTGGGTAGCTGATCACGATGATCGTCGATTAATTGGTGCATAATGTGTTTTTATACGAAAAAATCTTATCTTTTAGCACTGTAAGTAGCAATTCATATTTTCTAAAAGTAATGCATAAGCTAGATATAAGTTACTTGATGATACAACCTTTGAAATCAAATGGCCACAATCTGTCTTGAGAGATATTAGTCTTACACCACGACAATCACCTATGTTATGGTGTGACAATATTGGAGTGACATATTTTATGGTTAATCCTATGTTTTATGTGCATACCAAGCATATCAAGATAAACTTTCATTATATATGTAACCAGGTTAGAAAGAAGAACTTGTTGTTTAATTCATATCAAGAAAAGATCAGCTAGTTGATCCTTTGATCGAACCAATAAGCCCCTGTGTTTTTTAACTTGTCTTAACCAATTTGAATGTTTGGCAACTACTCTTTAGATTAAGGGGGCGCATAGGGGATGATACTATTAAGTTAGAAACCAAGTCAACAACATAAACTCTTAGCTGCCAACAACTAGATATGAAGGAGAAGATTAAGGAAGATAATGTAATTTGATATATTAATCATTATTTAGAAATTTAAAGCACTATGGTTTAGCTATTATTTTATACTACAATTTTATAAGAACCTTTCTTGTATTAAAAAGTATTGTCATGGTGATATATAATATTTTTAACACAATTGTAATTCCTCTATGTTCTCTCATTCTATTATTATTTTATATTGTGGCATAAATTTGTATGAGATTTCTAGGTCTGAGAACGAAATGAAAGGCAGAGATATAGAAAAAATGGAGCAATGTTCATTCCAATTCAAACATATATCAATCGATAATTAAACATAAAATAACTTTTTTTATCGAACTAGTTATGATAACATGAGAGCATGTTTTAATATATATGTTAAAACAATAAGCATTTTTTGGCACCGTTACAACATTTGAACGAGATCTGGTGGATTGACCTAGACAAGGCTGATCCAGGGTCTAGACTAATCTAGATTGAAGAAAAATTTACAAAAGAAATTGACCAGTCAAACCCTGTCAAAAAGCTGAATTGGCCCATGATTTAGTTGACTTGGGTAAAATTGATCAAATTTTTTTAAAAAAAATTGATCAAAACCACGCTATTTTGATCCTTAAAAAAAAATAGCTTAACTATCCCAACCTATAACATTGGCATTGTTAAGATCAACCTCTAAAACTATGATATTTTTAAAAGGATAAAATTCTATAAATTAACTTAAAGTTGGTTTAGAATTGAATTTCAAGAAATAAGACGGTTGAAAATAATATTATAAATATTATAAAGAAGATTATCAATGTTGTGCGTGAGTTCTATCTTAAGATTTATATATCCATTGATATTTTATATGGTTAACCAATTTTAATTGTCAGTTCAAGTTGGGTATTGTTTAGGATTATGGTTGGATATATTTTTGAAAAACAAAATAATTTTTAAATTTTTTTGATATGTTGATGTTAAAAATAATTTTTTTATATTTTAATGTATTTTTTTAAAATTTTTTTTATTATAATTATAAATACATTCTTAATAACTTGTTGATTCGAACCTAACTAACCCAAGCTAAAATTATATTTAAATTGGTTTGAAAATCCTATAACTCATTTAAACTCAGTTAGACCTAATGAGGTGTCTGATCGAGTTTTAGAGTGTGTTTGGAAATACAGTGTAAACTATGTTTTTTTAAAATTTAAATTTTTTTATTTAAAATAAATTTTTTTATATTTTTAAATTGTTTTAATATATTGATGTTAAAATAATTTTTTAAAAATAAAATAATTTTATTTTAATATATTTTAAAATAAAAATTATTTTAAATTATCGACCGCTACTACTACCAGAGTCTCAAATACTAATTACGACGGTGTTTTTACTTTTTATAAGACAAAAGTAGTACAATTTTTATCTAAATAAATATTTGGCACCGCCATTGGAGGAGAAGTCTGACCATAAACAGTTAATTTTCAATTCAACAACAAGCGATATAGATCGGGTGCCAATTTTTTTCTCAAAATAAAAGGAAAGAAATGGCACAAGCAAGCAAAGAGCCGTGCAAGAAAGAAGCTTGCGATATTCAAGCTTGTCTCTCCAAAAACAACTTCCTCCCTCAGAAGTAAGCAAGTGATGTTCTTTTCGTTTCATCTTTCTTTGATTCTAATGTCTGGAATTCGTAAACTTGGCTTGTTGTCTCCAAAAATATGATATAATTCATGGGTTTTCAAGGAAGATCAAATTTCTAGATATTCAGCTCTACAGGGCTTCAACCCTTTGTGCTTTGCATGCTTATGGGGTTTTTTCCATCTTAGCAATTTTCTATGAGATTTACTTGAGGCAAAAATTTCCCATCTTTCCACTGTCTTTTAGATATTAATAAGAGAAAGAAGATGACTGATAAGAAGGTGTTGAAACTTGATTTGTGATGGGCGCAAGCAAATATTCCTTGACCAAAATGCAAAATAATTTGCTCTGGGAAAGAAATTTGAAGCATTTTTAGGTTTTGGTGATCACTTATAACTAGAAACTGCTTTAGAGTTCTGTTGTTTTGTATCTTTCTTGATTTTTTTTTAATGTTGTGATTTTAATAACCCAGTTTTAATTTAGGCCGAAAAATGTGAAG
>Ga0307513_10009663_pt1 | contig 12182 bp, 13 predicted proteins | sample 15_EM_MG_FD_202174 | JGI IMG/M metagenome (GOLD analysis project Ga0307513, IMG submission 202174) | Populus trichocarpa ectomycorrhiza microbial communities from riparian zone in the Pacific Northwest, United States - 15_EM | ecosystem: Host-associated > Plants > Roots > Unclassified | place... | reverse complement strand
GATGAACGCGACTTCGAGCTGGGTCGAAGGGACGCAACGGGCGATGAAGGAGGAGTTGGTCGACCAAGCCGTGGCTGATCACCTCAGACGGAGTGAGCGATTTCCCGATTTTCCCTCATAGGTTGATCCCAGACTGAAGAGGACGACGTGACGTTGTAGAATTCGGGGATCCCTTTGACGACGGCCTGTTGAAGAAGCACGCATGAGTGGGATTACCACTGGTTTGAGGGCCACTACTGCCGTATCGTGGGTTCATTCCGTCTTGGCATCTCATCTTATCGCGCGCTTACTCAGGATATTGACTAGGACGTGTGATTTCTTGTACAGTATCCAATACACAAAACTTGCACTTTGTAAATCATTCGAGCTTGCTCGCTCACGGCATACCTCGTTCGCCTTCGCGGGTTATCTGAAGGACTTCTGTTTACTCCAGAGTTGACTTTGGTGCAGTTCGGGCCTCTCGGAATGGAATACCTCCCACCTCTGATCTCCACCCACCGTTGATCTCCTTTCTGAACTCAGGCCAACACGCCGTCGGCCGGGCGCTGTCTCATTGTCCCAGGAATCGGCGTTCAATGGGGACACATCGGCCCGGATCCGTCCCCCCCGTTTCGCCCAAAACCCGTCCCGTTCGATCTTTTCCAGGAGAGTCCCGAGGAATTAAACCTGGTAGAGAGAAAGTCGTTCGGAGCGTTGGGTGTGAACGAGGAATCCACAATCGCAAGGGCTCAGGCCATGACGGTGGAACAAAACGTGCTTCCTCTCCATAAGTCTCGAGAGATAGTTATGGGATGTGAAATGTGAGAGAGACTGAGGGGCCACCGAAAGTTCGGAAGAGTTGGACTTTGGACTCGGGCCGGCTGCGCCATGACTTATGCCTTCAAAGGTGTCAAGGGTGTCGATACCCACAATGAAAGAAAGTAGCGACCAAACCCGAGCATCACCGACGGGGGGTCAACGCGAGTGCCGCGAAAACGGGGGGAGGGGCGGCTGGCAGGGAGAATCCGAAACACTCCCAGAGGAAACGCCGCATGTATGGTAGGCCGTTTTGACCCAAAGGCCGTGTGGTGGTGGCACGTTCGAAGTCTCGACCGGTGTACGTCATGCGATGGCAGGGTAGCGGCCACACAGAAAGTACATATATACTGAACTGGGCACTCCAAGTTCTCGGAAAACGGGACGACAGTTATGCGAAAGAAAACAAACGAATGTGGGACAATCTGCCTTGTAAAATATCCCGTAGAACGCAAAGAGTACTTTCCACGCCCATAGATTACCCTAGATTTACATCACTAGACAATCCCATACCACCCAAAGATCCCGAAGTGGTCCTCTCTGCACCACCACCTACTCCAGCTAGGTCCAGGGCCTGAGAAGAGCAGAAAAAACCGATTCACAGAAAAGCTGCTACCGTATGGAAAGCATAGGACAAGCACCAACTCGCGCTCTCTGAGAAAAAGGAAGGAGTTTACAGAGGAGTGTGCAAAGAGAGTCAGACAAGAACCGAGACTATATTCAAAAGAAAGAAGGATAAAGGGAGGAATCAAAACCGCCACAACACAGTGGTAAAGAAGGCGAAAGCGATTAGTAGATCAAGACAGCCACCGGAGAAAATGAGAAAGGAAACGTGCTCGGCGCGGTGACACTTGGTAGAATTAAAGTAAATCAGGTATTGGGTCGGAATGCGTAGGTCTGAGACAAATGGACAGGAGATAGGCGAAAAACCTCATGTCCATACGTGGTTGCTACGACGCCTGTCCAATCGCTGATCGGGAGAATGGGGTTGTCAGTTCGCGATTGGCGAGGCAATCGAACAATTTAACCCGACTCACCAGATGGATGGTGCGTTTTTTCTGCTGATGTTGAGGCACCGTTTGGAAGAGGCGGGGGTATAGAGGCCAATTCATGAGACTCATCCGAATCCTTGTCATCCTGACGTCTTCCCACTGGGGTATCTATCCTCTGGTTAATGATGCTCTTGTGGTCGATCATGCTCTCGAACCCTCGATCGATAACAGGAGTACCTGGTGTCACCGGCCGGTGTGGAATTGCAGAGACCTCGGCGGAAGATTCCTCGACGTGCTCGACGACCGTTTGCCTGAAGTCGAATGGCAAGAATCTGGCGAGGTAATCAGTAACCTGACCGTAAAGTGCGTGTGTGTGTGGCGGGGGACGCACTGTTCTTCCATCCGTTTCATTTCTGGGGACATTGTGTCAAATTCCTTTGTCCTCCGCTTGGCTCGTAGTGGGTTATCATCCAAAAGGATCTCCTCAAGCTCATGAGCGGGGTCAAAATTCCCCTTGCCCTGTCGGTAGTATTGGACCCAGCACCAGATGACAATAAGGATGTGCAGACTCACGTCTGGTCGCATTGGTGGCGTTATCTTCTTTGCTTCGAGTAATTCCCAATCCACACCATCAAACCACGACATCTTCTTGATCTCGGAGAGACCAGCGATGCCGCTTTTACAACATATCCGCGCATCCTTATCCTTCTCCACCAACTTGAAAGGTAGGCATTAGAGAGTACGTATGGTGGAGAAAATAGTGAGATACTTACTCCTCTCAAAACCTCGATGCACATGGGACTGCACTTCCCCTTTGGATCACGGAAGAACTCAGGAACATCTCCCTTCTCGATATTTGCCATCAATTCCTGACCGCTCCGGCCATTGTATGGCCGGACTCCGAATAACACCTCGTACAATGTAACACCAAGCGACCACCAGTCAGGAGTGAATCCATACCCTTGACGCGAGATCACTTCGGGTGCTATATAGGCCATTGAACCCGCTACCGACGTAAGTGGTTTTGTGACCGAGTAGTAGGATGCTACATTGAAGTCTGTCAAATGAACATGACCGTCCGCATCAAGGAGAATGTTATCCGGCTTGATGTCCCTAGATACGGTGTAATCGCATCAATGTGTCAGAAGGGAGTGATAGATGAGGGGAAGCGGGGTGAAAGTGTAGAAACGGGAGTGTCCAAAAGTTACCTGTGGATGATGCGGTGTTCATGAAGGTAGATAAGAGCAGATGAGAGCTCTGCTGTATAGAAGCGGACCGTTTCTTCGCTGAAAGTGTAGTCCCGTAGCATATGGACTGGGCACGTGATCGAGAGATAGCGGGGTAAACACGTCTGGACTCTGGAATCGAAAACGCGACGTACAGCGGAGGTCACCACCGAGCATGAGGTCGATGACGAAGAAGCAGTTCTCGTCGTCTTGGAATGCGTACCGAAGGTTGACGACGAAGGGGTGGTCAATCTGCCAAGCACGAATCAGTCTTGTCGTGGGGGAGCGGAGAGGGTGAGGTGAGACCTTTTCGAGAAGCTTCCGCTCCTGGATGATGTTGCCCACCGCCTTCATCTTGACCGCCTTCGTTTTGTTGATGTACTTGAGTGCGTACGTTGCCCGGGTCTGTTTGTGTTGAACAATCCGGACCTGGCGCCAGGGTGTGAGGACGAGTCGCCGGGAGAGGGAACGGGACAGACCTTGCCGAATGCACCCTTGCCGACGACCTTGAGCAGCCTGAAGTGAAAGAGTGTGACCTCGCCGTCATAGTCGATGGGCTGCGAGCGACAGCAAACAGCCCCCATGGTGTGGTGGAGGGAGAGGAGGAGGATGGATTCAGGACAGCAGCCGTGGTCAGAAAATGATCACCACCCGTCCGTAAGCGAAGAACGATCCAGTGTCTTCCGGCCACCTCTTTTATCCTTAACCTTGTCCCAATTTTCTCTAAAGCGTCCGCTCCCCCTTGAGTTCCCAGAAACGACGCACGCTTCCTTACGTCTTGCCACCACAGACGACCTCCCAGGGCATGCGGTCGCAGACCGCCAGACACCCACCCGTACAATGGACTACTCGACCTCGCTTGCTCTCATATTCGGCGGTTGTTGCTCGTCGGTTGTTCGTATCCACCCGTCCGACTCCCTCCTGACAACAGCATTTGATCCCCTAGGAATGTGTGGACGTACGAGCAGCTCCTCCGGCAGAGCCCAAAAATAGGCTCCGCCCTCACCTTTTCACAGATGCTCTTCATCACTGTCCAGTCCTTACCCTCTTTCATCGAATGGCGCAAATCTCGTGGGGGTGTCGTCTTTCCGGCTTTAAAGCAGCGTCAGGCCCCCATTTCGCACTGGGCCGCTCAAGTCTTATTACTCACCACCGGCTCGCTCCTCAACAACTGGGTGTATGCATTCCACGTACCGCTAACCGTACAGATCGTGTTCCGTTCCGCCGGTACGTCGCAAAAAAAAATTTCACCCCAGACTTTGCCGAGCTGAACCGGATCCATCCAGGTGTTGTGATCGCTATGATTCTCGGCCGCTATCTTCTCCAACGCAGATATACCTCTAGACAAGTAGTGAGCACCCACCCTCTGCAACCGCGTCAAAGTCCTGATCCCCTTATCCACCAGTTTGCAGTGCTTTTAGTTTCTATCGGGGTCTCCACCGCATCGATATCCACATCTTCATCCACTAGCCCTTCGTTGGACAATGTTTCCACGACATACTTTTACGGCATTATAATGCTAATCATATCACTATTCGCAACCGCAATTCTCGGGATACTCCAAGAACGGACATACAGAACTTATGGGCCATGTTGGAGAGAAGGCATCTTCTACACAGTACGCCAACCTACGTTCACCTGTTTCGTTCTATAAAGTCTGACGTGGAACCCAGCATCTCCTCTCATTACCCATCTTCATATTCCTGCGTAACGACGTTATTCAGGGCTTCAAAAGTCTTGCAGTGGGCTCAATGGGATCCTCATTCACACTGCCATACATCTTTCTGGCCATGAACCTACTGACACAAGTTGTATGCGTCTCGGGCGTCAACAAACTCACATCAGTGCGTGGCAAACACGCATCCGATCACCCAACAACTAACATCTCTCTGGTCACCAGGCGACTTCTTCTGTTTCCACCAGTGTGGTTCTCACGGTTAGGAAGGCCATCAGTCTGTGCCTGAGTATATGGTACTTTGGAAGCGACTGGAATTACTCCCTCCTTTTCGGAGCCGGGATGGTGTTCGTCGGATCGCTGACGTACTCGACGGCGGGGCGCCCCACGGTAAGCAAGAACCAGTAGATCCCCTCCCCCCTAACAAGGGGAAATCGTTGTAGTGGATATTGCCAAATACTGTCGAAGCCACTCAAGGCAGGGCGGCCAACAATGAATCGATGGTCTATTGAGAAGGCCGATGCGACACCCACATCCTTAAATGAAGATGAGTGAGACCACCGGATGGACATCAGAAATCGGGCCAGCGTGCCATCTCATCCCATCCTCGTTTGTCATGATATGTTTCCCAGTGATCAAGACTATCATTTGGGCGTTGTCTGCTGGCAATCCGATATTGCGCACATTCTCAGGTTGCTGGTGTCCTAGCTCGACTGTCAATCTCCTCCGTAGGTTTGAAATATGCGGCCTTGTTGAGAATCAGCCTCACATGGGCGGGGGTAGATGAGCTCTGGGCAATCGTACGGTATCTTTTCTGTGGGAAACCTTTGATTCAGAATGCCCAACATTCCATGGCCGAGAACATCGAGAAGGTCTTATATCCTTCGACTGCCGGACGAACGAACTCTGTTTTCGACGCGAGGAACTGACCTTGCTGTCAGCGGCGTACGCTTCGGACAGAGATACAGGGTTTGCATCGCGGCTTCGGCCCAGCGTTGATCACCCTATAAAGGCAACAATGATGGTCATTCCATTACGATAGACGAACTGCATCCTTACGAGGCAGTGGCATCGAGGAAACCATAATCTACGAAATCCTGTTCATCTCAAGGTTTCTCCGAAACTTTGCCTGCCTTTGAACATAAGCGTATTGAGAGGAAATCGTATTGAGAGGAAATCGTCAACGAGCAGCTCCTGGAATGCAAAAGTGATGCCAACTACGGAACCGAGGGAAATAAAAACAGGAAATCTATCTGGCGTCCGCGATGCGCGACACAAGAGTCCTAAGCCGACGCCGTGGCACATCGTGCATCATGCATGGGTCAGATCTTCTATCGACCGGAAGATATTGCCACGACGAGGAGAGCCAGGTCGTAACAGTAAACGGCGAGCGAAAGCGGAGTTTTTGTCCGCTCACCGAAGATTACTTAGCTAGGAGCCTGTCGTTTCCGGTGGCATCTCCTCAACACAGTACAACCATGGGAATAGGGTGTCATGGTTCGGGGCACGGTGATACGTGGCCTACCTAACGCCTTACGCTCCCATAGGATTATTGCGTACTAGCCGCACGGCATTTTTCCCTCACTGGCTATAGGCCTTTAATCCCCCACCTTCCGTTTCTGTTATGGCACCCTTACTTATCGGATATCGGACTCCCCCTTCTGTTGCTTCATATATAATGTGGTGTTGCTTGGCGACATGCAGATTCGACCAATGACGCAACGTGACGGACTCGGATGTGACTTTCAGCCATCTTTTGCACCGGGAAGGGTACTTAACGCATGACATGTGAACGCCCACAAGAAAGCCCTTTAAAAAATTATCTCCTCCTTGGATGTGACAGTTCCGGACTGGGTTGGACCTAATTTTTATCCACAGGGGCCTCATATAAAAAGACTAGGTTTCTCTGTCCCGTTAGATGGGGAACTGGAAGGGGAGATAGAAAAAAGAGCATTCCATGATGTCAGTTTACGAAAGCGGGATAAATCAGAACTTAAAAAAAACGTGGCCCACCTAGATTACTTAACTCCCCGTGCTGTACGTTCCCTTCGTCCATATGTTTCCAGTTGCAGGATTATTGTAGGCACTCAACGGCGCCGTCGCAATGCTGCAGAGATCGAATTGAGCGGGTTCGTGGAGTTTTTGGGGTCCCGAACGTCGAGCAAGGCGGGCGCAAATGGCCGAAAAAAATAAGTAGCCCGACCTAGGCTGGAATCCAGCCTCAAGTTCAGAGGGCAGGCCAGCTCTGAATTAGCCCGACCTATCTGAACGCCGCAATACTCATCACTGCCCTGTTCTTCCGATGGAACACCGTCTGACAGCCAGAATAATCACTGGCGCTTCCTTCTACGGCGAATCTCGATGATCAAGCAAGACATCTACTGTACCGCCCCTCAGGTTTCGTCGGCCACGAATAGCCTGTTCACCCCTCCCCGCAGGTCCTCGCCCTACCTAAGGATACTCTTCATGGTCGCACCCAATCCTTTGCAACAACTCCACGATCTCGATAGGTCTTCGTCCCAGTTCCACGATCAGCTCAGCGGCCTCCTTCGCGAGGAGGAGTTTCGAAACTTTGTTTCGAGCCCGCAAAGTGAGGGTTTGGGACAGCTTGTTGAGTACCTGGATAACGTGAGTCTCCATATCACCTTGGTGTAGGTCTGTACTCGACGCTAGTGCAGGTTCTCGTCGATATTTCTGATCTTATAAGCCACGCGTTCCAAGAATTCCTACATGAACTCGGAAAAATATGTGGCGCACGAGAGATGTTACCGAAATCGTGCACACTTTCGAACTCCCTTCTAAAGATTGACCCTCCAACCACTTCTGGCCATGTGCGCGAAGGAACCCTCGATGGGTCAAAGGTGTTCATCAAGCGGAGCAGGATAAACCCCAAGGAAGACCTGCAAAAGGTCAAAGAGGTGCGTTTTGATGTTCTAGTAGTGCTACCATGTTCTTGTTCTTCGGTGCCAACGAACTCTACAGACCTTCTCTCAGGTGGCCGTACTGTGGAAACACTCATCACATCCGAGCATCGTCCCACTTCTCGGCGCTACTATCAGCACCCTCCAGCTCGTTGTGGAATGGATGCCCGGCGGGGACCTGACGGGATATATCAGGAATCACCCAGACGCCGACAGAATTGGCCTTGTAAGTGTCCCTCGTTGCGGCGTATGAAATGCTTATTCCCCCACCAGTTATCCGATACTGCTGAAGGCCTCAACTACCTCCACTCCTGCAATGTGATTCATGGAGATCTCAAGGGAGTACGTGATTGTTCTCAACCTTATTTCACCTCAGTATTAACATATCGTCAGTCAAATATCCTTATTACCACGATCGGTCGCGCACGGATCACGGATTTTGGCCTTGTCACAGTCACAAAAAACCCAGATCACAGGTGGAGCGCCCTGGCCGATCTGGAACGCACTGTGCGATGGACTGCGCCAGAGATCTTGAACGGGCAGGGAACGTATAGCAAGGAAGCAGATGTTTTCTCATTTGCGATGGTCACAATCGAGGCACGTTGTGGACCACTTACTTGGATCCGATATCTCACCGACTACCTTTCATTTTAACAAAGGCATTCACCCACGCAGTTCCGTTCGATGACAATCCGATTTACACGGTAATCCTGGAAATCGAGGATGGAAAGCGTCCCCCGCGGCCGACCCACCCAACATTTACAGACAGGTTATGGGTATTGACGCAACGCTGCTGGGACCAGGAGGCTCACCGACGACCACAGGTACCAGAAGTGTTGCAGGTTCTATACAACTCGTCAGTTTTTATGTTAGGTCATGCATCCGTTGGACTGATCCGTTCCTTGGGTGCAGCGGCCCCCCGACATGGAAACGCTTGATTACCCATCCCCTCACGATACACGAACGGACCTCTCTGATCACAGCCATCTTCTCGGACCGCAGTGAGATAGAAGTGGTTAGACATCTCTGTGGAAGTGACGCTCAGTCCTTTATCGATGCAATAGACGAGGTATTTCTCCATATTCTTTCATCTCAGAGCAACCCCGCTGACTTTGAGTCCAATTTTTCCATCCCGCTGATTAGGTATTGAACAGCCTGACCCCGCGCATCCAGAGGAAGTGTCTGAAAACTTTGTGCAAGTTATGTGGCCGTCAGTCTTTGCTTCCGAGATCACTGCAAGTCCCACTTTTCTACGACCAATCAGACACCCCGCTGTATCGCGGGGGGTGCGCAGACGTGTGGAGGGGTCAATATCAAGGTTCCAGTGTCGCGGTCAAAGTTCTGAGGGTATACTCCACGAGTGATTTTGATAAAGTTATAAGCGTAGGTTGCAAATATGTTGTGTAACGGCGCACGCGGGTGGGCTGACCCTTACACCTTTAGAGGTTCTGCAAGGAGGTTATGGCGTGGAAAACGCTTCGCCATCCAAACGTGCTGCCGCTGTTGGGAGCAACAATGAGTGATCGAAAATTTGCAATGACGTCGGAATGGATGGTAAATGGGAACATCAACGAGTTCATCAAAGCACACAAGGATGCGGATCGATTCGAACTTGTAGGGTATAACTTTACCGGTGACCTCACCCATCACTTATCATTACTTCACTCCTATAGCTCAAAGGCGTCGCTAAGGGACTGATCTATTTACACGATCAAGCGATGATTCACGGGGATTTGAAAGGGGTATGAAGTTGAACGTCGGAATTGCTGTCCTGTTTCAACTGATTTCTCTATCAAGGCCAATATAGTGATTGACCAAGATGGTCACGCACGCCTAGCCGATTTTGGGCTTCTCATCATTGTCTCCGACCCCACAAACCCTACTGTCTCAACCTCTGTTGCACCCGCCGGTACAACAAGATGGATGAGCCCGGAACTCCTTGATCCAGACAACTTTGGCTCCAAGGATAGTCGCCCGACGAAGGAATCGGATTGTTACGCATTTGGGATGGTCGTATATGAGGTGCTGAGTGGTAAAGCTCCCTTCACACCTTATAGGGACTTTGTAGTCATGCGGAAGATTATCGAAGGGGAACGCCCTGAACGGCCTCAAGGAACAGAAGGAGAATGGTTCACGGATTATCTGTGGGATACACTACAATTGTGCTGGAAGCACCAGCCGGGAGAACGTCCCACAGTTAAGGTTGTACTTGGGTATCTGGAGCGTATCTCCCTTTGGACGGACGACCGCATGGATGACACGCCACGAGCGGTTTCCCCCAGTAGTCCTACCTTTTCCCCATCTACCGCTGTCGCTCCACTACCATCCACGAGGAAACGCCGTATGGACGACGGCGTGGACAGCCCACCACGAGTAGTTGTGCCCAATAGTCCCACGTTTTCTCCATCTACCGTTGTCACTCCACCACCAACGAAGAAACGCCGGCGGTCAGGATCCGACCCACAAATGCCCTCAAGTTCAGATTCCCAACGGATACCTGACACGCCAATGCGACCCGCAGGCCTCGAGTTGGACATCGTTCTTCATCTCGTCGGTTGTACGCGTTTCCATCCATCCATTCCCTTTGGTTGCTATAACTCACGAACGCCTCCGCGCGTCCCAGTATTTTTCAGCCACTGCCATCCTGCACGAATGATAATCCACAAGCCGTCCTTCATGAGCGCTCTAAACCAAAATATAGTCGCCCCACATCTTATCTTAGCCATATGCGCAATGTCCGCACCTTTCTCGCAATCGTCTCAAGTCAAATCACACCTTCCGCGGTTGGAAGGGCTCAAGTTTTATGTGGATGCACTCAATATCTTGTTTGACGCCTCCGGAAGATTGATTTGTGAAGCGAATCTCCAGACGGTTCAGACCTTGTGCCTACTTGAAATGCATGACGTTGTCGCCCAACACTCGTGGACCAAAAGTTATCAATATCTTGGTATACACTTTCTCGCTAAAAACCTCGCGGCATGCTGACGATGATCTATGATTAAGACATTGCTACCGAGGTTCTTTTCGAAACCCTGGATATAGCATCACCCGAGAGTTTAGCCTTGTCGCAGAAGCCGTCCATCCAGGAGATGACTCGCACGACAGAACGTGAATGTGCAAGGAGATGTTATTGGATCATCTACTTTCTTCATGCCCTTAGTACTGCGTGGACGAGGAACACCAGGCGGTTCAGCGCGGAAAATAAGTTCATGCAGCTACCAACTGATGAAACGAGTTTTGAGTTCGGTGTCCAATCCCCAAATCCCGGTAGGATCTCGTCCCTGATCGGGGCTGGGCCTTTGAACGCTGACGTGTTCTTCGTTTTCTACTCAGAACACCTGGATGAAACGGCCCCAGGGACGAGATCCGAATTCGGGCACCTTATCAGAATCACGGCATTGTTTTCGCAGATGGGGGACGCCATTGGTCAGTGACCTCCTTTTGGCTTCTGCGTTTTCTGATCAGGGTTTGATACGTTCGCATTTGCGCGGGCAGCGATTGTTGATGACGATGATCTGTTCACCTCCGCCATGCAAGAGGCGGAAAAGGCGCTAAAGGTTCTTCCACCCCCGTATTTTTTTTCGCGGAATGTCACCAACATGCTGATTTCCCAGGCATGGGAAGACTCATTGCCCGAATACCTTCAGTACACAGAAGATAATTTGCGCATCATGAATTCCGTGCTTGAGACTACGGCGAACACGGGCCCGTGGTGCTTTTTCTACATGCACGCTCTTCACTCGTGCTGTGAAATGTCAGCTCCTTTGGTACGTTTTCCGATTGTTCCGCCGACAGTTTTCTGGTATTCGGCACTAACGACCTGCTGCTTCCGGAACCTCACCCTACTAGGAAGTGCAAAAACGATTCAGTAGTGCAAATTCTATCGTGCCGAAGCAGGCCTCCAATGCCAGAGACCGCTGTCTGCGAATACTCAAGTCCGTTGGCTCGCGAGTGGGGAACATGTACTACCTCGGTGAGTGTTTCAAGAGCATGGCATTTCAGAGGACTCGCCTCACCCCCTTGCCTCTATAGTTGCCCCCTCTCTGTGGATTATCAGCAGGTACTTCAAAGATAACCCCACCATGATCACCGTCGACGACGACTTCGAGACCGTTTGGGGTTGGAGGGTCTGTGAAATCTCTGAGACGTGGCGAAAACACAACGAGGCTCGGAAATTGAAGCCTGGTCGGTCTCAGAAGAGCATCACCGCTGGTGGGAGCTTGGGCAAAACAATCGGAAGACATCTTAGTGAGCTGAAGATCCGAGGACCCTCTGCGGCAAGACCGTCGTCGATTGTGCCTGCTGATGATGTGGACAACTTCTATTCCCCGTGGGCTCCGGGTCACCCGGGATATGGGTGGGCGGGCCCTCCCGTCTAGGTACTGTCGTACCCTTGAATTCTCTCTACACCAGGCGGACTAATGCGGAGGCGAAATCCGCGTCCCCTCACTAGAGGTGACCACTTTTTACTGAGTAATACACGACAAGTAGTAGATTTTCATGTTCACGTTTATCGTGACAACTTGATCAGTACTCACCCAATACTCAATGATACCTGCCGATACTCGCCCAA
>Ga0307513_10009662_pt1 | contig 12183 bp, 13 predicted proteins | sample 15_EM_MG_FD_202174 | JGI IMG/M metagenome (GOLD analysis project Ga0307513, IMG submission 202174) | Populus trichocarpa ectomycorrhiza microbial communities from riparian zone in the Pacific Northwest, United States - 15_EM | ecosystem: Host-associated > Plants > Roots > Unclassified | place... | reverse complement strand
ATTCGAAAAATATGTTCAAACTCGCTTAAAACACCTTTAAACACCTTTAAACCCTTGAACAGTCTATAATATCACACCTCCATAGTATGCGTAGAATCATTTAAATAGTCCATTCAAATGCCTTGTGCTTGAACGGATTTTCACGTCCAAGATGTTCAGTGTTTAATCAAAACTCATGAAGTTACTGCCCAACAGCCCCAAGCAAGTATGATTACGGGTATATGGGAATTGGCGAAGTCGTGTTGTAAACATCTTGCAGGTCATCCATTAATCCAATGACAATGGACACTACTTTGAATCTTGTGTCAATAAGAGAATCTGTAGGAGTGATACCAAGAATCGAGAAATCCACGGTGATTAGAAGATCCGGAAAAATCCAGGGTGAAGGTAGGATGTCCGCTTGCTCAAACAAAAATGATCAGAATACTCGTAACAAAGAGAAAGAATCTATTTGTTCACCACTGGGGTCCTGACCCTGCACAGCATAGCGGCGGGGACAGTATATGCAGATTGATTGAATATCTGGATCACTTGGATTCAGGCTATGGTCATTTAGGAAATCACCATCATCGACATGTATGCATGAAGGCTTCAGCAGGCTATCTATCGGACTGTCAATAAATGGGGGAGCACTATGGAGATTTGAAAACACCTTCATTCCATAGAGGGGTGACATTAATGGCTGCCTGAAATTGCTCGACACTAGAAGCTGCAGGATTGCCCAGGTTCATGAACTATCATTGAAAATAAGCAGTCAAAGATGGATCAATTGAATATCCAAAGGTGTCGGAGTTACTCATGGCAAGGATATTCAATACTGGCTTTTGCATCCCAGGATTGTCAACTAGATCGTTACTTGTACAGTATCCCTTCACTGGGAGTAGACCATTCTCATGGATGGGGAGGATGATGATAGCAAACATGTAGAAGAGCAGTACAATTATAATGAAAGCAGCAGCGACAATGCTGCGGACAACCTGAATGAGGCGGGGGCTGTACAGATCATGATTACCAGACAAGAACCGGCCAAGAAATATAGCCCAAGGTTTAGTGTCGCTAAGGCGATCATCAGAATCCTGTCCTTCTCTGTGCTTCCAGATCAAGGAATATATATGAAGCAAAATGAGCATAACCAGCAAGAGGATCTGTAAATAAGTGGCTGCCACATAACAAACATAAATCTGGGTTGCCCAGGGTCGGATGGAGAAGTTGTGGAAAAAATGACGATTGAGGTAAGCGATGGCTAGGGGAGAAAACCACAGATACTATAAATATGTTGGCGTCCTGGGGCAATAACAGACTAACCCACTGTCTCCCCAAATGTCAGGAGTAAATCCACAGATTCGGGGACCTTCGGCCAGTCCTTCATCGGCTCAAGAAGAAATGCGCTGTTGAGTTCTGATTCAGCTCGATGGAATCGCTTACAGTTCCAGGCCATACCCGACCCCACAATGGAGGATGATGAAGACTGTGACCGAAATCTTGCCCGGAGTCTCGGCATCGTGTGGAGAATTTTGCATTGATATAGCGAGCAATCCAATGGATGTTAAAATGAGAGACCGAAGCACGAACAAGACGAAAAAGAGGTTGAGGTTGGGACTGCGGGGGAACATTGGACTGACTTGTATAGGAGCGATCATATTGATACGCAAGGCTTATATTCGTTGCAGTGACTTAACTGCAGCCACTGGAGTGCCCTGTGGATGATCGATGATCTGTCATGGTCTGACATGAGATTTACAGTTCGACATGACAGAATTCAGCCAAGTTCAGATGAACATTTCAGTCTTTCTTGGGTAAATCCAGGGCTGCTTGTGGGCTGAGAATGACGGAGGTCAATGACACTTGGCACAGTGAATCGGAGGTACAGTCGAACCCATTATAACTCATACCTCTGTAAATGTATAACCCCTTATAAATGCATAGCTTGATGTGTCCACCAACTTGGTTCACAGGGAAATGCAACCCATAATGAATCAGCCTGCAATAACGCCCAACGCATACTCCTTCGAAAACAAAACGCATAGGTTTTGGGTACCATATTAAGCAAACTCTCGCAACCGCTGTGCCATAATTGGGTTGTTGGTACCCATTACCAAGATGCGACATAAACAGTGTTTCTGAGCCATAATCACCATTTTCGCCCCGAGAGCATCATCATGGGATACAATCCCTAAATCTATGAAGCTGCTCTCACTTGATTTCTCTGCACTCTTTCAGCTGAAATAATTTGGATTTTACTTGTACCAGTCAACCTCATCATCTACGGCATGTATTAGCCTCAATCCATTAACTCTCGCCCACTGTTTTCGCTTCGAATTTTCAAATCTACTTTTAGCCTACCTCTGTAAAGCCATAACCCCCCATTAGGCATAGCCTGGGCCTTCTAGCTAGGAGTATGCGTTATAAGGGGTTCAACAGGGTTCAACTGTCGTTAGGGATTATCAGGGGTTTTGAAACCCCCAGGGGTCATGGGTAGGGTAAGTGGGGGTAAGGGTCAGGGTAGGGATTTCCATACCCTTGAAAAACCCTTACCCCTGGCAGGGGTCAAGGGTATTGATTAGCAGGAAAAAAAAATAATATATCAAATTTTTTTACCTACAAAAACATATCTTTCCCTCTGAAATCTTTGTTTATGGCTTGTATGAAGGCATATTACCTAGAATAAGAGTGCTGTTGACATATTTCACTGTTCAAAATTAATAAAGTAATTTTTAAAAGCTTATTTTACATTAAATTGGGTGAATACCCTTGGTAATTAGACAAACCCTTGGGTTTTCAGAAACCCTTACCCTCATCAAGGGTAAGGGTTTTTGGAGGGTAGGGTAGGGGTACAGCTGAAATACCCCAGGGTTACCCCTGATAATCCCTAACTGTCGTTTGATGGGTTCTATTCGATTCAGGTACAGTCCTGCAGGTACAATAAACCTGATCTTATCTCTAGCGTTCGGTCCCCAGTCCGCTTCCCCAGCGTTTACCAATGACATTCAAATTTTCATATATTAACTAAAGTCTAAGGTTAAGGGGCCAATCAATGAAATAATCAATGAAATTTTTACCATTATTCGTTCCAAGTCCATGAGAGAATCTTGAAAGTCCGTAATAGTACCTCGCAAGATTAGATTGGATCCCTTCGAGGTGCTCCACTTTTGAGGTGAACAATGCACTCTTTGTCTCAGGTGGAACTTCTAGTGCAGCAGAGCCTCGTGTTCATGGGACTTGCCGTCTCACAATGTAGGTGCATATTCAGATCAGTGACCAGTGACCACCGCCCAACCACCGCCAGAACGGCAGCATTAGCAGGTGTTCAAAGTACTACAGAGCGCTTAAAAGCCCTACAGAGGGGGTGCCCTGTAATCAGGATTTGCTGATCTATCTAAATTTAAACGTATTTTTCATGCCTTGATTCTATCCTTTCTGCTTTCGACATCTCGTTGTTGATTTCATTCCATGTCGATTTGCTTCGAGGCTGTCTTAATTTAGCCCACAGGGGTACATTACATGAACGCTATCAAGTCTCGACTCTACATGTCACATGTCTGGTTTCAAGCAACAAGTGGTATCAACTACAGAATCAGTAGTTTGCAGATTGACCTTTGGGGAACATTGTCAGCGGTAACGTCAGTGTTGTATCTAACCCTTAACTACTAGTATCCTTTAAGGCTTAATTACATGTTAAGGTTAAGGGTTCATATCACTCATGGATGTTTATAAGCCTTAATTAAGGCCTAAGAACATATGGCTAACCAGCTGGGATGGGAGGACTTGGAGAAGCCAGGTAAACATGAATTGTTGGTCCACTTAGGATGGATAAACTCTTTGGAATACACTGCCATAAAGCATAACAATGTCTATAATGGAGGTGTGCCCTTAATCGACTTTCGGAATAGATCCTTAATGAAGAGTCGAGCGGGCAAAGGCGACTATAGTTAGAATACGGAACTTCATTGAACCTTAAAATACCAACTATTATCAAAGCGATAAGTTTGTTGAACAAGCGGTGTACGTATACACTATGTATTATTGTGGCCAAGGTAGAAGGGAATTTGCGCCTTCCAAGGACTTGTGAGCTTTATGGGGAGTAGGGAAAGGTACGGATAAATTTCCCCATAGTAGGCATATATGTCAGCTCCCAGATGCATGATGAAGGTCGTAGAGGGAGCTAACTCATTGAGCGGCCCACTACCTCCGACAGCCTCGTATCTTTTCAGAGCGGGTACAAGTCGGTGAATGGTGCCTTTTAATACGCCAAAGAGGCCCCTGGGGTGCCCTAAAATGGGCGTCATGTGCGAGGATAGAATGGACATTTATTTTGGAAGACCAAAGAGATGGTTGCAGAGATCCACCAATTTCCCTGTTTCTATGGTTGAAGATGTATCGATGGTGCAAGTCCAAGAAGAACGGACAATGAGAAATCATTGTACCTAAACGAATGGAGATGTGTGATAACGAGTGGTCTCTCCTAGAGACTTAGCTTGTGGGCCAGTGCGTTGCATGGCGTGTACGAGCCCATTTCTGCTTTCTTTTCTCCACCTCCAGGTCCTATGAAAATTCATGTATTAAATATAGTGATAAATATATTATAGGGTAATAACGTACTGCAATGCACATATATATGTACTGATCCGAGACTCGGAGCACACTGAGTGCCAGGTGTAGGTGAATCTACAAGACGTGATGTCATTGTCCATCTGACGGCGGCAGCGGCAATAGGAGCGGCGACGACTGGAAGTACTAGTAGTCGAAACCGCTGTCCATCCGTTGGCCAACGGCATCGATCATCGATTCGGCGCGTCTCCTCCGCCTCTGATCGTGCTCACCTTCCTACATTTTCCTCCGCAACCATCCTCCTTACCAGCCCGTCCTTCCTGCCTTCTCCACCCCTTCCTCCAGCTACTGAATGAGTCAGCACTGGCGTGCAACTGCCCGGTTCCCATCGAAAGGCAGCGCGCAGGAGCGTGAGGTCAACGATGACAGCCGTGGCTTGCTGAGACTTTGTCCAATGACTCATCGTGAGCTGTGGTGGCAAAACCCGACGTTTAAATGCTTTTTGGGCTGCTAGAGACGCACTAAGTAAGTGTTTGACACAAATAGGAAGTTAAGCTCACCTAAGAGTTGCGCCGAACAGCGCTTCGGGCCTGGTCACTTCCCACAACATTTCCCCCAGGGTGTACCCTTTGGGTCGTTATCCAGGTGGAAAACACCATCCTTGCGGTCCTAGGGTGTCCATGTAGGGGTATGCAAGTCAGGTGCTGGCACAGCGGAGTGGGTGTCGGCGTTCAGCAGGGGATGAAGGGAAAGTAAATATTTAATATTTAAGAACAGACGGTTGAGTGTGGGTTGTGTCGGTGCAGTACGACACGAAATGTCAACCGCTGGTCGGAATGGAGGGCAGAGGGGGGTGACGATGGGAAAGAGGGAATGGAAGAGACACAACGACGGGAGCCAGAGAAGTTGTAAACATTGGACAATCGTCAAATGGAGTCGTAGGAAGACTTACTCTGTTGGCAAGGATAGGTGGCTGGAGTTGTGGAAACAGTGCAGAGAAAGACGCAAGCGGCGACGTGACAGGTAGCATGCAGGCCAACATTTAGACAAGTGAACAACGAGTGAGTGGGATGGGGCCGCGAGAGTGCAAGAAAATCGTAGCGCCTGCACCAGCAGAGCGGAGGGCAGGACCGAGGCTCTGCATACAGAAACACGAAGGCAGTGGTGGCAAGTGGGGGTGCGACATCTCCACCACGGGGTTCGTAGAAATTATCTACAGCTGAAAAAGAAAGATCGCGTTAGCATTAACGGTCCTCACATTGCGCCTCTTTCCTCCGTGTTCAGGTATTGGAGGAAGAAAAAGGGATGAGACGAAAGAGAAGAATTGCTTAGGCTGCAGGGGACGGACGAGAGAATCGGTGATGAAATGACCAACTGGAAAAAAGAACCGCGTATATACGTCGGGATCGGTGGACCAACGGATGACGCATCGACTTGGGATGACACAACGAGAGCGAATGCGAATGGGAAAGCAGGAGAATTTACCTCTACATCGGTTAACCACTCGCCAGCGCGTTGCTCATCGCAACGCTGAATAAATGCGAGCCTGGATGAAGAGAAATATCATTAGTCAATGCACGCAAAGCCATCAATTAGTTCAAAGGCAGGGTAGTAGGAAGTGAATCAAACAAACCTCTTTCCTTTCTCACCAAGTACAACTTACCAGCAGAACGACGGGATATCCAGTATGAAATGGCTCAAAGACACATTGAGCACCTTTGTCGAGGTGCGGGTGAAGCCGTATAGCGGATCCTCGAGGCGGCGTGGTGGACTGGACGGTACCCAATCATCAACGAAAGAGTCTTGTTCATGTGAACGAGAGGTGTATAACCGAGGCCACTCGAAGGAAGGTGGTGTGGAAGGGATGATGAACATGTGTTCCGGTGGTGATGACTCCGACGCTGAGGGCGAAACTGTGTCGGGAGCGGCGGAATGTGGGAAAGGAATGGACAAGTACGTATTCCTTGCGGATAGGTGACAGCCGTCAGAAATGTCTCACGTAGTAGGTTCGGCCTTTCTCCGGTCCGGTTACTGGACACTTGTGAAGAAACAGATCCTTGAGAATTTCCTTCTCATTTATCTTCAGTCTGAGTTCGCCCTCCGAGCGTGGATGATCGAAAAAGAAGGGCATAGGATGCTGGAACGAGCAGGAAGCAGAACGGTGGCACGATGCCGGGTGAAGTCGCATATTATCGGTATTTCGATGCGTAGGAGGCCGCCCGGGAGGCTAAGGTGGTAAACAAACAAAAGTACATTTCAACGCGACGCTCGATCGTCCTATCGCCCTCCAATGAATCTTCGTGCCGAACCCTACCGAGCTTGCTACACTCGTTCTCGCACTCAAGCAGAACCTATTCCTAGCGAGTTTCGAGTGGGATTCATGATTACAATCAACCCACAACCCCGGTTGCAAATATAAGTGTGCAATATATCAATTAACATCATGATACATACCTCCCCTCCAAATATACCGTGAAAAATCATAGCAACCCATGACTCAACGACAATAGAAGACGAAGACCACATCGGTTGTTCATCGGACAGTGTCGTCGACTCGCTGGGGATGAATTGATAGTCATTCTCGACTTCTCCTTCTCTGGTGTCGGATTTGGTACCTGAGTTGGGCGAATCGCCAACGACGACAACGACGAGGTATTCGCCGCAAGAAGCACCGAGATTATTCCCCCTTCCATTCTTCGCGTTCGTATTGGACCTCGCGAGACAGCCCCAGCGTCCACTGGCACCCATGACAAAATAAATCGATGGATAAGTAGAGTTTTGAGATTGGTAGGATCCGCAGCCCAAACCCAAGCTCCAAACCCGATTCCAGGAGAAGGACCGACAGCAATTCCCGAACTCCCGTCGGATTGGCGTCCGAACCGAACAACGACAACGACAAAGCATTCGCCGTGCGCTGAGATTATCTCCACCTTTGATTCTTCGTGTTTGTATTGGACTTCGCGACAGCACCAGCATCCGGACAATGAATCTTTCGATAAAGTATGACCGCCCCTCCTCTTGACGACCAACCAGATATCCAATATAGCACCACAGCCCAATGGAAGAGAAGAATGGAAGCCGTGTATTAGACCAGCCAAAGGTGCAAAGACCTAGATGGAGAGTGTAACAGCGCAGCCACAGGTTCCCAGCGGTTTTTATCAGTAGAGAGAAAGGTTGCGTTAGCGTTGACGATCCCATCTGGGGAAAGAGCAAAGAAAGATAATGTGATGAGATGAAGAAAACGAGACAATGAGTTGAAAGCGAAGGATTGCTTAGGTTACAGGGGACGGAAGAAAAGGATGTCGCAGGATGCCTAATGGGAATAAAGAGCCGTGTATCGGAATCGGCGAACGAACGAAACACGCCTCTACTTCGACCCATGGATAGCGGATGATGCAACGAGAGGGGATGCGAATGGGAGGGCGGGAGGGGAGAAGGGCTTACCTTGACCTCTGTTGACTTGCACTCGCAAGGGCTTCGCTCTCCATAAATCCGAATCAGAAATCCGAATCAGTGAGGCTTTCTACTATGTTTGCGTGTGCAGATGGCATGGGGGACTAGGACGTGGCTCAATAGAAGGTGCAACACTAGGAGCACCTGTTCCCTTGGATCGAAGACGGGTTGAGGGCCCCGTCTGTAACAAAGGGGAGTCTTCCGGAGCGCCAGTGAAAATGTGGAGCGGATTCGCGTGGGCAGGTAGCTTGGTGGATTGAAAAGCGCCCTATCACCAACAAAAGACGGTGGTTCGTTCAAAGGACAGGTGTAACATTGGAGGCCCGTCTGTTACATAGCTCGAGTGAAGGTGCAATACCAAGAGTGCGGAAAAGCGTTACAAGGACTTTTCATTGTGCTGTGAGCCTGGGGTGGTAATGGCACTTGGGTCGAAAAATGTACTCGTGCCTAGAAGAGGCAAAAACGCGAGAGGCGAAAACGAAAGATCAGTGAAAGAACACCACGTGACAACTTCCCGATTTGACGTCCTAAGATCAACAAATTCCCAATATGTCTAAAGCCAACAACTAATTTCATCCTAGTTATGTAAAATTCAAAAAAGGGTATACGGCGCGAAATATGAAAGGTACATTCATTACCCGTGACCATCCTTCATCTCCCTACGCGGTGCCCAACGCGGTACGTTACCCTCAACAACCATTTCATCCATTTGACATGTGACGATCAGGTTTGGTCATACTTATTCTACAATTTTAAATTACCGCTCATAGACCAGTCCCTACAAGTTGGAATCATCGACCAGCCCACATACCTCACGGACGGAGGGGTGCTGGGAAAAGACTTGAGCATAATACAAGAGAAATGGAATGGTGTGCGTGCGACGCATGCCGTCTGGCGTTTAGGACGAGTCGAGAAAAACAGGCGGCCACACTCAGCGACGAAAACTCCACAACTTCTTGGTTGGACCTCCGGATGTCGGGGGCCCTGAAAATGAATGTACGAGAGACCGCATGTAGTATTGTGTCCAGGACGTCAGGAAGAGACTTGGAAAATGACTAATGAGTACTGCGAACAACGCTAAATTTGACTCTAGCATGTGGGGAAAATTACATCCTCAAGAAGAACCCAGGTCTGGCAACGTTGAGTGTGGACTCTGGAGGAGAGTGGAATTGGGAGGATTCAAGGGCTATTGGGGTTGAGGACAGTGACGATGTGTAGGGGATTCTGCATAGAATATACCTGAATAATTCCGTACATTGACGCAACTATTTCAACTGACTGTCCTATGAGTCCTCACGACGTCTAACGGGTAAACTCGACATTGAGAAAACTCTAGCAACTATGCGATGAATGAGTGATGGGTTCGGCATTCACCTGAATTATGAGTGACTCCGGATTTTTCTTTTTTTACCGAGCATGATGGACATTCGCTTCTCAGTTAGAGCACTGACTCTGAGTCCGTGCTTTGCGGAATTCGACTGGGACTTTGAAGCCCCCTATGCCTACAGTGGGAGACTTCGAGATCGCTCCTTGATATCCAACGGATGTGCTTTCCAGTGGGAGTTTGGACTGCAAACACGGTCAATTTCGAGATGTAGTAAAAGCGGATATACTTAGGTGAACTTTTTAACCTCAACCTTCTGCTTCGCCTCAAACACCCTAGCTTCTGTATCGTTCTCAACTACCTTCATTACAGCGATAACCTTTGGCATCAAGTATCAAAAACCGTGCAAATGGAGATCAAATTTCAGATATGCCCGAGATTTTTGTCGTGAGAAAAGAAGATTTTTATTTAGAATATTCTTCTGGTATGACCTTGTTTCGCCGTCGTACCTAATGGTCTTTCTTCCAGAGTGTTCCGTACCGGTTTTCAATATATATAGGTTAAAGGTGTGCGTCGAAATATCGAGTGACGCGTGAAGGGACTTAGGAACCTCAGAGTGACGGGCCCTTCCTTTCGATGTTAATCTCCGCATCTCTCTAGCTACAAGTTCTTTCACCTTGGGGAAAATATTATTCTGGCTGTCTTCCGCGTGCGTTAAGGTATCCATCTATAATTGAGGTTGGAACGTTCAGACGTCAAAGGGAAAAAAAAGATGCTCGGAAACTGGCTCGGACATGAACTCCTGAGCGCGTAGTGCGTTTGTAATAATAACGACATCACCCTCTTATTCTGGTGTTTGGTGTTGGCCCGATTAGACGAGCTTGCATGAGCACTAACAGATCTAAGGGAACGAGCGTTATTCAATGGCAAAGAAGGACTCACTATATTATCGCTGGTCCGTCGTACATGAAGTTGGTTGGTTAGCCATCGTACTGCACGACATGCCAGAATCTGCCATGTTTATTGACCGCCTCGTCAATGGAATGTACTCGGAGAGGGAAGCACTCGCAGTCTGTACAGATTATACTAATACAGGTACACGTGAAAGAATTGCTATCTATGTAGCAGCAATAATTTATCAAGCCCTTCTGCACAGAACCAGCTGTGACGAGGACCGAGATATATACGCAGAATCTGTGTGCCGAAATATCGAGTGACAAGTGAAAGAAATCTCAGAGTGACCCCTTCCTTTCGACATTCATCTCCACATCTGTCTCGCTACCTTCTTTCACCTTGGGTAAAATATCATTCTGGTTGTCTTCCACGCGCGTGAAGGTCTCCATCTATAATTGAGGTTAGAATGTTCAGACTTCAAAGGGAAAACAAAGATGCTCTAAAACTGACTCGGACATGAACTTCTGAGCGCGGACTGCTTTTGTAATTCAATGACGACATGACTCTCTCATTCCCCCTGGAGATGGGCCGATTACTAGACGAGCTTCCATGAGCACTAACAGATCTATGGGAACAGGCGTTATTCACTGGCAAGGAAGGACTCACTATATTATCTCGGGTCCGTCGTACGTAAAGTTGGTTAGTCGTCGTACAGCACGACATGCCACAATCTGCCGTATTTGTTGACCGCCTCGTCAATGAAATGTACTCGGAGAGGGAAGTACTCACAGTCGAGATTACGGCAGCAGGGACATTGAATATGATACTCATAATTTGATTAAGATTTAACACCATGAATACTGTCGCAATGAAATTGGACAAGAAACTGGAATGCGGAGGTGAGCGACGCTTCTTTTCATCTCTAATACTCCAATGAAACACACACGCACGCAAGTATAAAGAAAATGAGGCCGTCGGTAAAAATCATATGAGTGAGGCGTCCTCGGTCCTTCAAATCACGGGAGGGGGGGAATTTTATTCCAATGAGCTTGTATACATTCAGCAAAAGAACGATGAAGTCGAAGCACATCGAGTAAATGAAGATCGCGGCTAGAAAATTGTTGTTGGTCTCCGTTATCTGACATCCTACTCCAGGAATCCAAATTGCTTTTAATTGAACTCCTATGAACAGTGCAATTAGTCCGTCAGAGTGAAAGCCCGGTTTTCAAGGAAAAGGCGCACCTTGCAAGATTAAGGACCAATGTCCGAGAATAACAAGCACGAGTCCGCCAACGATGTAGCGGTTTTGCGACCAGATTGCCATGCTGAAATCACTGGCGTCAGATTACATTGAGACAGCCTCGAGTCTATGACTCGGACTCACGTTCGGATTGACAAATTGATGCTCGCCAATCCAATGGCTGCATCTCCTGCTAGCTAATTGGATTTTCATCAGCCACGCGTTCAAAGGCTAGTCCAACAGGAGATACCTGATTGAAAGTGTATAACGTTTGACAGTTGAACTCTCTTCATGGAGCGATCAGAAACATGAGTAATTAGATTTAGGCAGGCGTACTCGATTTTGTCCAATGAAACAATACTGGCATAATTTATCAATGAGATTTCACATTTAAAATTAGATTCTCCTACATTCCAATGATCGCAAAGAGCAGGAGATATCGGTTGGCAAAATAAAATATCTGTATGCTGATGTTACTGCATTAAATTGTGGACATAGACAGTGCTGACCATGGGCCAACGGAACCTCTTCCTCCTGGAAATAAAATCCCATTCAAAGTTGAGGGATATGAACCACTCGTACCTGAAGATAAGTCAACAAGACGAAGAGAAAAAGACTGGGGAAAGCGCACATATAAATACCCGCAAGCGAATGCATAAGTTTCACGAAGACCTCAGCGTCCTTTTCAATCTCATCGAGGAGTTTCCAATTAGGCATTGGGACA
>Ga0307513_10009661_pt1 | contig 12184 bp, 10 predicted proteins | sample 15_EM_MG_FD_202174 | JGI IMG/M metagenome (GOLD analysis project Ga0307513, IMG submission 202174) | Populus trichocarpa ectomycorrhiza microbial communities from riparian zone in the Pacific Northwest, United States - 15_EM | ecosystem: Host-associated > Plants > Roots > Unclassified | place... | reverse complement strand
CAACTCCCCTGCCGCGCACGCCTCCAGGCGGTCGGCCAGGTACTTGTCGGCCTTCGGCTTCAGGGCCGGGCGTTCCTCCACCGCCGCCGCGACCCAGCCGCGCAGCCACTCCGCGGTGAGCGGGGCCTCGACGGGGCCGAGGCGCCAGGCGCTCGGGTGGACGTGGACCGTGGCGCCCCGCTGGTCGAAGGTCTCGCAGGCCGCCGTGACCGCGTCGGGGCCGAGCAGTCCGGCCCGTCGCTGGTGGGCGTTGAACGCGTCGGCGATGTCCCCGTCCAGCGGGTCGGGGGCGCCGAACTCGACGCGGCCGGCCACGGACAGGGTCAGCAGGGCCGGGCAGCCGACGCCCGCACAGGCCGTGGCGAGGGCGTCGACCTCCTCACGGGTGAGGACGTCCAGCAGGGCGGACGCGGTGACCAGCGAGGCGCCGACCAGCGCGTCGGAGGTCAGCCGGGCGACATCGCCACGCCGGGTCTCGACCGTCACGCGGCTGCCGTCGGCGGCGGCGCGCGGGGAGGCCACGGCGGCGAAGTGGAGGAGGTAGGGGTCCCGGTCGTGCAGGACCCAGTGCTGGGCGCCGTCGAGCCGGGGCGCGAGCCAGCGGCCCATGGAGCCGGTGCCGCAGCCCAGGTCGTGGACGACGAGCCCGCCCGCCTTTCCGGGCAGGTTGGCCAGCCGGATCCGGAGCGGGTCGAGCAGTTCGACGGCGCGCGCGGCGGCGTCGGCGCCCTCGCGCAGCTCCAGCCAGTCGGGCGCGTACCGGGGCGGGTCGTCGGGCCCGGCCTCGCGCAGCCGGATCGTGCCCCGCTCCCCCGGACCCACCGGTCCGGCCCCGGCCTTGACGTCCCGGTGCGTGGGCTGGGCCGGAATCCCGGCGGCGGGCTTGGCGTTCGTGTCCACCGGAGTCACCGGTCCCCGTCGCTGGATCTCGGACGCCGCCGAAGTCGTGATCGTCGTCGCCTTCTTCATGCCGCGCTCCTTGCTTCTGGGGGAGTCCGCTCCGGCGTCCTCATGAGACCCCGCAGCGCGGCCACCCGGCGTCCCCGAGCGGCGACCAGCTCCACATCGGCGTCCACGGACACCACCGAACCCGCCCGCCCCGCCTCCGACCCGCCCGAAACCGCCACCGTCATCGCCTTCCTCATGCCGCGCACCTCGCTCGCCCGGGAGCCCACACCGACGCCCCCACGAGACTCCGCAGCGCGGCCACCCGGCGTGCCCGGACGGCGACCAGTTCGACGTCGGCGGTCACGGACGCCGCCGAACCCCGCGAGGTTTCCGAGGGAATCCGCCCCCGCACTCCGACGGCACTGCGCAGGGCAGCAACCCGGCGTGCCCGGGCGGCGACCGACTCGGTGTCGTCGCCCCTGAGCGCCTCCGACCCGGCCGAAGCCGTCGTCGTCACGTTCCTCACGTCGGCCTCCTCACCCGGCGCGAAAACGGCCCGTTGCAGCAGTGCCACTTCCCGGCGTCCCTGAACGGCCGCCGCTTCGGCATCGGTGGCCACGAGCACCACCAGGCCCCGCTGTCCGGCCGCCGGCATCGTCGTCGTCCTCTTCATGCCGCCCTCCGGGGTTCCCAGGGGATCCGGCCCAGTACTCCGGCCAGGCTTCGTGCCGTCGCCGCCCAGCCGTCCAGGGCTGCCCGGCGGCCCCTCGCCGCTGCCTTCAGACGGCGGCGGACGTCCGCCTCGCCGAACCAGCCGCGCAGTTCCGCCGCGAGCGCCGCCGGGTTCTCCGGCGGTACGAGGATGCCGGGGACGCCTCCGTCGGGGGCGCGGCCGACCGCCTCGGGCAGGCCGCCGACGTCCGTCGCGAGGACCGGGATGCCGCGTGCCAGGGCTTCCGTGACCGCCATGCCGTACGTCTCCGCGTAGGAGGTCAGGACCATCAGGTCCGCTGCGGCGTAGGAGGCGTCGAGCTGGGCGCCCGCCTGGGGGCCGGCCAGGTGCAGGCGGTCCTCCAGGCCGTGCCTCGCGATCAGGGCGCGCAGGTCGGCGACGTACTCGGGATCCTGTTCGAGGCCGCCCACGCAGACGCAGCTCCACGGCAGGTCGGTCACCGCGGCCAGCGCCTCGACCAGCCGGTGCTGGCCCTTGCGCGGGGTCACGGCGGCCACGCACAGGAGGCGGGAGACGCCGTCCGTACCGGAGGCGAGGGGGGCGATGTCCGCGCCGGGGGCCGCCATGTGCACGCGGTCCGGGGCGAGTCCGTGGTGGGAGACGAGGCGGCGGACCGCCCAGTCGCTGGTCGCGATCACCGACGGCACCGCCCGCAGGGTGGCCCGCTCCAGGGCGTCCAGCTCGGCCGCGACGGCCGGGTCGAGGCCCGTCTCGTCGCCGAGCGGAAGGTGCACCAGCACGGCGAGGCGCAGGCGTTCGGCCTCCGGGACGATGATCTCGGGGACCCCGCAGGCCACCAGACCGTCGAGCAGGACGACCGTGCCGTCCGGCAGTTCGCGCAGTGTCCGCGCCAGTTCCGCGCGGGCCTCGGCGCCGGGCCGGGGCCACTCACCGGCGACGGCGTGCTTGTGCACCTGCCAGCCGAAGCCGGGCAGATCGAGGCTGATCCGCCGGTCGTAGGCGTTGCCGCCGCTCGGTGTGGCCGGGTCGTCGACGCCACCCGGCATCACGAAGTGCACGGAGCGCAGGGACATGGGGATGATCGCCGCGTTCTTGAGGGCCGTGTTCTGCACCGGCACGTAGTTGAGCGTCGTCTGCACGTGAGCCTGTACCTGTACCTGAGCCGGGGCGGCCGAAGAGGCCGCCGGGGAAAGGGAAACCGCGCGGTCGAGGGTCGTGTCGGTCACAGGGCACGCTCGTAGCTCGCCCAGGCGACGTGGGATTCGTGCAGCGTGACGGTCAGGCCTGCCAGCCCTCGCGCACCCTCGCCCAGCGCACCCTTCTCGATGCGCGCGGCGAGCCGGTCGGCGATCACCTTGGCCAGGAACTCCGTGGAGGTGTTGACGCCGGCGAAGTCAGGCTCGTTGTCGAGATTGCGGTAGTTCAACTCGCTCACCACGGCACCGAGTTCCTGGGTGGCCAGACCGATGTCGACGACGATGTTGTCGTCGTCCAGCTGTTCGCGGCGGAACGTGGCGTCGACGAGGAACGTCGCCCCGTGCAGGCGCTGCGCGGGCCCGAAGACCTCTCCGCTGAAGCTGTGGGCGATCATGATGTGATCGCGAACGGTGATGCTGAACAACGGACGACCCTCCAGGTGCGGCGCGTCTTGCCCCGAGCTGATCGCTGCCGGGGCATGCCGTGTAGTACGGCTGCTCAGGGCAGCTTGTTCAACGGCTTGTTCATGTGGCCCTGCCTCTTTTTCCTTCTTCTTTTACCGAGGTCAGGTTTCACTCGGCTCGGGCCTTACTCAGGTCCGACGATTCTCTCAGTCGGCGTCCGGGTAGCGGACGCGGTGGCAGAGCGCCGGGATCTCGCCGGAGGCCAGCTTCGGCAGCACGTCCGGGAGTTCCTCGAAGTCGCTCTCCCCGGTGATCAGGGCGTCGAGCGCCGGCTCGGCCAGCAGGTCGAGAGCGAGGGCGAGCCGGTCGGCGTACGTACGGCCGGGGCGCGCCGACGGGGACACCGTCCCCACCTGGCTGCTGCGGACGGTGAGCCGCCGGGAGTGGAACGCCTCGCCCAGCGGCAGGCTGATCCGCCGGTCGCCGTACCAGCTCAGCTCGATCACCGTGCCCTCGGCGGTGAGGAGTTCGAGCGAGCGGGCGAGTCCCGCCTCCGTGGCGCTCGCGTGGACGACCAGGTCGCACTCCCCCAACGCGTCCTGCGGCAGCGCGAAGTCGACGCCGAGCGCCTCCGCGGTCTTCGCCCGCCCGGGATCGGCGTCCACCAACTGCACGCGCACGCCGGGGAAGCGAGCGATCAGGGCAGCCACGGAGCAACCGATCATCCCGCCGCCGACCACGGCGATCCGGTCACCGGCGAGCGGCGACGCGTCCCAAAGGGCGTTCACGGCGGTCTCCACGGTCCCGGCGAGCACCGCCCGCTCGGCGGGCACCGAGTCCGGCACCGGGGTCACCGCGCCCACCGGGACGACGTACCGCGTCTGATGCGGATAGAGGCAGAAGACCGTACGGCCGACGAGCGCGTCCGGGCCCTCCTCCACGACACCGACGTTGAGGTAGCCGTATTTCACAGGCCCGGGAAAGTCGCCCTCCTGGAACGGCGCCCGCATGGCCGCGTACTGGCTGACCGGGACCCCGCCCCGGAAGACGAGCGTCTCCGTGCCACGGCTCACGCCCGACCACAGGGTGCGGACGAGCACCTCGCCCTCACCGGGCGCCGGCAGTTCGACGTCACGGATCTCTCCGTGGTCCGGCGAACGGAGCCAGAACGCACGTGCGGCGCGCTTCATCGGAGTCCTCCTGAACGCTTGGGAAGTTGTTCACGTACCGAGATGTGCACAGTCCGCGCACAGTACGCGGCATGATCCACTCTGTACATACGGCGGAGGACGAGCGGTGGCCCTGAACTACACGTACGACGTAAGGCCGGCACAGCAGGAGACCGCTCTGGGAGCGGGAATTCAGATCCTGTTGCTGGTCTTGCTGGGCTCCGCGATCGGTCTGGGTCCGGCGGGCTGGCTGACCGGACTGACGTTCGCGTTCGCCACCTGGGCCGTCCTGTCCCGTGCGCTGCACCGGTCCGGGTCGAAGTCCTTCGGCCCGGCCAACCGTGTGACCCTCGGCCGGGCGACCCTGGTCGGCGGGGTGACGGCCCTGGTCGCGGACTCCTTCGAAAGCTCGCCGCCGGTCACGCTGTTCGTCGGTCTGACGGCCGTGGCCCTGATCCTCGACGGCGTGGACGGCAAGGTCGCCCGCCGCACCGGCACCTGCTCGACCCTGGGCGCGCGCTTCGACATGGAGGTCGACGCGTTCCTGATCCTGGTGCTCAGCGTGTACGTGTCGATGTCGATGGGCCCGTGGGTGCTGCTGATCGGCGGTATGCGCTACGCCTTCGTGGCGGCGGCCCGCGTCCTACCCTGGCTGAACGCCCCGCTCCCCCCGAGCACCGCCCGCAAGACGGTGGCCGCCCTCCAGGGCATCCTGCTGCTGGTCGGCGCCTCCGGCTACCTGCCCCTCGCGGCCACGCAGGCGGTCGTCGCGCTGGCCCTGGGCACCCTGGTCTGGTCGTTCGGCCGGGACATCCTGTGGCTGTACCGCACGTCCCACCCGCGCACGACGCCGGTCGCGTCGTACGCGGACGTGGAGCAGCAACTGCGCGCACTGGTACCGGCCGAGTCCGTGTCCCGGTGAGGAGGGTGCGCGCAGCGCCCCGACAGGGGCGCGGGGAACTGCGCGACCAGCCCCCCACCGGCCCGCGGCCAAAGAACCACCTAACCCTTAATTCGACGAACGTGAACCTCGCACCCTGACCAGCACGAACACCGCCGCACCCAGCCCCAGCACCCCCACGACCAACCCGGCGACCCCCAACCCACGAGCCGTCGAGTCACTGCCCGAGGCCGAAACAACCTGCCCGGCGCCACTCTTCGCCGAAGCCGGCGCCGGCGCCGCCACAAGCTTCAGCGTGGGCGCCGGATTCTCCGGCTCCTCCTGTCCGGCCTGAGGCGTCTCGATCCAGCGGACGACATTGCCGTCGGAGTACGTCTGGAGGGTCTTGAAGGCCAGCTGAGCCGTGTCATCGGGCAGTTGACCGAACGCCACGTCGAAGTCCTCGTACTCCCCCTGCCCGATCCTGCCGCCGGACCAGGTGATCTCGGAGACGGCGTCGGTGATCGTCCCGTCGTCCGTCTTGATCGGCGTCTTGAGCTTGGTGGTCGTGACCTTCGCGGTCCAGCCCTCCTCCGGAGTGACCAGCACACCGAGGACGGGGTGGTCGGTGGGCAGGAAGACCTGGACCTTCGTGGTGCTCGCGGTGTCCTCCTCGTTGGGGACCCGGAAGGTCAGGACGCCGTCCGTGGCGCCCTTGGCGTAGCTCTCGGGGTGCACGGTGACGTGCGCGAAGGCGGATCCGGCCGCCGCGAGGACACCGGCGGCGGTGAGCCCGGTGACGACGCCGGCGCGGCGCAGGGTGCTGCGTGTGGGAAACATGGGGCGGAACTCCGTACTGGTGACTGGTGACTGGTGTCGAGGGCCTTCAGGGCGTGTACGGAATCCCTGTCGGCGGTCCTCGACCGCTCACCGCGTATCGGAGGAGAAGCCGGCGCGGCCGGACGACCGACGACGACATGCGCCCCGGGGCCGGGCGGGGCGGCACGGCGGGCGCGTCCCGCCACCAGGCGGCGAGGCCCGGCACGAAGGCGACCGCCCAGCGCAGCAGCGACCACAGCGCGGCCTCGCCCCGCCGCAGGCACCAGGAGGCGGCCAGAGCGGCGAGGACGTGGGCGCTCATGACGTGGGAGTGCGCGTGGGCCATCGACATCCCGGGGTGGTGCATGGGCGCCATGGTCCGGCCGCGCACCGCCCCGAACGCGAGGTGCAGCCCCGCCTGGGCGGCCAGCGTCACGGCGCCGATCCCCGGCAGCGACCGCTCATGGCCGCCGAGCAGCCACCCGGCGGCGAACACGGCCGCGAACCCGGCGCCGTCGGCCGCGAGGGCCGGTGGTTCGCCGGTCGCGAGGCCGTGCGCGGCGGCGGCCAGCAGAACGCACACCGCGGCCAACACCGCGGCGCGCAGACTCCGTACCGCCGGGGACGCGTCGCTCATCGTGCCGGGATCCTCCCACAAGCGGATCCCGGCGGACCTGAGGCCTCCGCCCCCAGGTCCGCGTATCGCGCTGAACGCGCTCGTCCTCGAACGCCGGACGGGCTGAAGAGCCCGAGCACGACGGGTCACGCCGCCGCGGCGGTCTCCTCGTCCTCCAGTTCCTTGGCCAGGCGGCGCAGATGGGGCCCGTACTCCGGGTCGTTGAGCGCTGCCGCGAACTGGGCGGTGAGGTAGGCGAGCGGGTTGCCGGTGTCGTACCAGCGGCCGTGGATCACCTGGCCGTAGACGGCGCGGTTCGCGGCGTAGGCGTTGATGGCATCCGTGAGGTACACCTCGCCGGTGCGGTGCTCGTACCAGCGCTTGGTCTGTACGCGCAGTTCGTCGATGATGCCGGGCGTGATGACGTAGCCGCCGATGGCCGCGTACGACGAGGGCGCGTCCTGCGGGCGGGGTTTCTCGACCAGGCCGGTGATGCGCAGCAGACCGTCGTCGAGGTCCTCCTTGACGACGGGGACGCCGTAGCGCTGCGAGTCGCCCGGGTCCATCGGCATCAACGCGAGGACCGGGGAGTTGGTCGCCTCGTACGCCTGGATGAGCTGCTGGGCGCGCGGGACCTCGGCGACGAACACGTCGTCGGGCCACAGCACCAGCATCGGCTCGTCACCGAAGTTGCGGGCCGCGTTGAGGACGGGGGTGCCGTTGCCGTACGGGCCGTGCTGGTCGAGGTAGGTGATGTGGCCTTGCCGGGACAGCTCGCCGACCTCCTCGACGGCGTCGGCGTAGGCGGCCTTGCCGTCGGCGCGGAGCTGGTCGACGAGGCCGGGGTTGGGCCGGAAGTGGTCCTGGATCAGGCCCTTGCCGCCGGACACGACGATGGTGATGTCGGTGATGCCGGAGGCCACGAGCTCCCGGACGGTGTGCTCGATGACGGGCTTGTCACCGACGGGCAGCATCTCCTTCGGTGTCGCCTTGGTGAGCGGCAGCAGCCGGGACCCCAGTCCGGCTGCGGGAATGACTGCCCTGCGAATCGTGGCCATGGGCCCCCCTGTACGAAAACGCGTACGTTTCATCGGTCGGTATTACTTAGTCGTGCTCGGTCGTGCTCGGTTGCCGGTCGTCGTGCTCAGCAGTGCTCGGCGCCGCTCACCCGCGCGTGTCGGCGCGGGTGGTGTGACGCTACCAATCGGCATGCCCCACCGCCGCACCCCCCAGACCCCGCAGGTGCTCCCCCGGCCACCGGTTCAGGCCCTGCGCGGCAGTACGGCGATCGCCGCGAGGGGTACGGCGGCCAGCACCAGCCAGGGCACGGCGGCGGGCAGTCCGGTGTCAAGGAGGGTGCCGGTCAGCGAGCTGCCGACCAGCACGATCAGGCCGGAAACCGACGACAGGGCGCCGGTGTAGAGGCCGAGCCGGCCCTCTTCGGCGAGGTCGGGCACCCAGGCGCGGGCGACCGGCGCGACCAGCATCTGGCCGAAGGTGAGCAGGACGACGAACCCGGCGGCGGGCAGCAGCCCCACAGTTCCGGTCCAGGCAGCGGGCCTGGCCAGGGCAACGACGGCGAATCCGGCGGAGATCAGCAGCATCCCGACGACCATCGAGCGGCGCAGGGCGAGGCGGTCGCCGACCCAGCGGGTGACCGGCAGTTGGGCGGTCACGACGAGCAGCGAGGAGAGGGCGAACAGCCAGGCCAGCGCGGTCTGCGAGCCGGTCGCGCGCTCCACCTCGTCGGGGAGTGCGAGGTACAGCTGGTTGTAGGCGAGGAGGTAGGCGCCGTACGCGGAGCAGAGTGCGAGAAACCGACGGTTGCGCAGCAGTGTGCGCACGCCCCCTTTCGCGCGGATGCGCTCCCGGCCGGGTATGTGCTGCGGGAGCAGCAAGGCGTGCCCGGCGAGGACGAGGACGAAGATTCCGGCGCCCACGAGGCAGACGACCCGGAAGTCGACGGACAGCAGCAGTCCGCCGAGGAGCGGCCCGACGAAGGCGCCCGCCTGTCCGGCGACGGTGAACAGGGCGAGGACGCGGGTACGTGAGCCGTTGCCCTGCTCCTCCCAGACCACTGCCTGCCGGGCGACCTCGGACTCGACGGCGGGCGAGAAGAGCGCGGCGGCGAAGCCGATGAGGAGGACGGCGCCGATGACGGTCGCGGTCGAGTCGGCGTAGCCGAGCCAGGCGAAGCCGGCGATGCGCAGGGCGCAGCCCGCGAGCACCACCGGCCGGATGCCGTACCGGTCGGCGAGCGCGCCACCGACCACGAACAGCCCCTGCTGACTGAAGGTACGCAGCCCGAGCACGAACCCGACGAGCCAGCCGGCCATGCCTATCGCCTGCCCGAGGTGCTCGGAGAGGAAGGGCAGAACGGCGAAGAACCCGACGTTGAAGGCGAGTTGGGTGAGGATCAGCAGCCGCAGCAACGGCGACAGTCGCATGCGGGAGGGCGCCCCGTCCTGAAGGTCGACGGTTGCGGTGGTGGTCACTGAAAGGCCAACTCTCGTGTTTCCGGACGGTGTTGTGCCGCACGCACCGCCTTGCGAGGCCTCCGCACCCTGAGTCCCGCAGCCGTCACGGCCAACGCGCCCAGCAGGGCGAGTACGGCGGCCGGGGCGAGGACCGCCCAAGGGGCGCGTTCCGCGTACGGCTGGTTCTCCGCGAGGAGCAATCCCCATTCCGGGGACGGTGGTTGGGCGCCGAGGCCGAGGAAGCCGAGAGCCGCCAGGGCCAACGCGACTGCCGGTAGGCGTAGCAGGGCGTGTCGGGTGACCGGAGGGAGCGCGGCGGGCAGGAGTTCATGGCGCAGGACGTACCAGCGGTCGGCGCCCAGGCCTCGGGTGGCCGTGACATGCAGGGTGGCGCGTTCCTGGCGCAGCAGGGCGGCGGTGTGTGCGGCCAGCGGTGCCCAGGCGACGGCGGTCACGGCGAGCGCGGGGGTGGCCCCGCCGCTGCCCACGACCGCCGTGACGAGCAGCGCGGCGAGTACGGGCGGTATCGCGTTGACCGTGTCGACGAGCGGTCCGGACACTCGCGGCACCAGCCCCAGCACCAGCCCGATCAGCAGGGCGGCGGCGCTGATCGCGGAGGCGAGCAGGAGCGTGTCGAGGGCGCCGTGTCCGACGCGGGCGAGGACGTCACGGCCGAGGGCGTCCGTACCGAACGGGTGGGCCCAGGAGGGAGGTTGGAGCCGGTCCCGGGTGTCCAGCGCGAGGGGGTCGCGCGGCAGCCCGAGGGCGACTACGCCGAGCAGCACTCCGGCATACAGGAGGGGTGGCGTGCGGCGGGCGGGCGGCAGTGGCCGGTGCAGGGAGGAGAGGCCGCCGTCGCGCAGGGCGGGGCCGATCAGCAGCCGGGCCGCCAACCGGGTTCCGCCCGCCGCGAGCGCCGCCAGCAGGACCAGGGCGAGGGTGCTGGCCTGGAGGACGGGCAGGTCCTGGGCGATGGCGGCCTGGAGGGCGGTGCGGCCGAGGCCGGGAATGTCGAAGATCTGCTCGACGGCGACCGAGCCGCCGGTCAGCCCGACGACGAACAGCCCGGCGTTGGGCAGCAGTCCGGGCAGACAGCGGCGTACCGCCTGCCTCGCGATCCGCCGGGCCGGGATGCCGCGTGCGGCGGCGGCCAGTGCCCAGGGCTCGGCGAAGGCGCCGGGCAGCAGATCGTCGAGGAGCCGTCCGAGCAGCGCGCCGGCGGGCAGGCCGAGGGCGAGCCCGGGCAGGATCGTCCACTGGAAGCCGTACCAGCCGAGCGCGGGCAGCCAGCCGAGCTGGACGCCGACGACGGTGGCCAGCACGGACGCGGTGAGGAACTCGGGCAGCGCGGCGACCATCGCCGAACCGCTGCCGCCGGTGCCCCGCCGCCCGGTGCTCCACAGTGTCGGGGCGCACACCAGCGCGGCGACGAGGACGGCGATGGTCAGCGCCACGGCCATCAGCAGCAGCGAGGCGCCGAGGGCCTCAAGGACCCCGGGCATGACCTCCGTCCCGGAGATCCAGGACCGCCCGGCATCCCCGCGCGGCAGCCCGCCGAGCCAGTCCCCGAGCAGCCGCAACGGCCCGGCGTCCAGGCCGAGTTGCTCCCGGATGTCGGCCAGCACGGCCGGGGTGGCCTCGCGCTCCGCCGAGCGGGCCTTGAGCACGGTGAACGCCGGGTCGGCGCGGGTCAGCCAGGGCAGCAGACCGATCCCGCACACGAGCAGCGCGGCGAGCAGGGCACGCCACAGGAGCGTGCCCACACGACCCCGCACGGGTCAGCGCCGGGTTCCGGTGCCGACCAGCGTGCGCTCGTACGGATCGAGGAGCACGCCCTGTACGTCGGCGTCGACGCCGGTGATGATCCGCTGGTGGACGAGCGGGACGACGGCGTCGGCGCCGAGGATCAGGGCCTCCGCCGCCATGGCCGCGTCCTGCCGCTTCGCGGTGTCCTCGATGCCCTCGGCCTCGGCGACGGCCTGGTCGACCTTCTTGTCGCAGAGCAGGGAGAGGTTGTAGCCGCCGTCGCAGGTGTAGTCGCTGGCGAGGACGGAGACGGGGTCGCCGGAGTCGAGCATGGTGTTGCGGGCGGCGACGACGGCGTCGAACTTGCCGGCCAGCGCGTCGCTCTCGAGGCGCGAGTACTCCCGTACCTCCAGCGTCACCTTGAACCCGGCCTTCTCCAGCTGCTGCTTCAAGACCTGGGCGGCTTCCGGGAGTTCGGGCCGGTTGTCGTACGTGGCGAGGGTGACGGCCGTGCCGTCGGGCGCCGCCGCCTTCGCGCGACCGGTGGGCTGGACGCGCTTGCCCTCGGCCCAGGTGAGCGCCGGGCCGTAGATGCCCTGGCCTGCGTCGGCGTGGCCTTCGTAGACGCCGTCGGCGATGGCGGAGGTGTCCACGGCGGCGCGGGCCGCGGCGCGCAGCTCGGCGTCCTTGAAGGCGCCGGACTTGGTGTTGAGGTGGAGGTAGGTGGTGCGGGCCGTGGCGGTCTCGCGGCGGGTCGCCTTGTCGAGGGAGGCGGCCTGGGCGACGGGGACGGCTTCCGCGATGTCGACCTGGCCGGTGCGCAGGGCGTTGGCGCGGGCGGTGCCGTCGGCGATGAACCGGGCGTCGATCCCGGCGGCCTGGGCGCGTCCGCCCCAGTAGTCGTCGAAGCGGTCGAGGGTGGCGGCGGTGGAGCCGGTGGCCTTCGTCAGCTCGAAGGGGCCGGTGGCGGTGCCGACCGGGTCGACGGCGCCCTTCTTCGCGAACGCCTTGGGGGCGAGCACGGCGAGGCCGGGGCTGGAGAGGCGCAGCGGGAGCACGGGGTCGGGCTCGGCGGTGGTGACGGTTATTCGCCCGTCGGCCGCGGCCTTCGCGGTGAGGGTGACGCCGGTGAGGGCGGCGGGCTCGGGCTCGGCCTGGGTGGCGCGGGTGAGGGCGGCGGCGACGGTGGCCGCGGTGACGGCGGTGCCGTCCTGGAAGGTGGCCTCGCGCAGGGTGAACTGCCAGGTGCGGTCGTCCTGGCGGGTCCAGGACTCGGCGAGCGCGGGGGCGGCGG
>Ga0307513_10009660_pt1 | contig 12184 bp, 9 predicted proteins | sample 15_EM_MG_FD_202174 | JGI IMG/M metagenome (GOLD analysis project Ga0307513, IMG submission 202174) | Populus trichocarpa ectomycorrhiza microbial communities from riparian zone in the Pacific Northwest, United States - 15_EM | ecosystem: Host-associated > Plants > Roots > Unclassified | place... | reverse complement strand
AGCTGCTGAAACTCTGAGAATGGTTTACTTTTTGTTGCAATGTGAAACCTTTTGGATGGTATGTCTCGGCCAAGGATGGTATCCGAAAGGTATGCACAAAAATGCATGGTATTTAAAAGGTTTTCTCTTATTTTAATCTCCTAGCGGGAAACGAACTCTACCGGATCACACCATCTTGGGGACAAGATTCCCCACCACGCTCAGAGACGCGAGACTGCCCCCCAGGCCCACCACTCCCCGAGGTTCCGAGTCACCATTACGCAGTACAAATATTCGAACTGTTTGGGAATTCCCCCCTCTAGAGAGATAAGCTAACTTGAAATTTTTTCCACTAAATTCACAACTCTTCACTTACTCCCACCTATCACCAGCCACAGTCGCCCCGGCCCCGTATTCCAACCCCCCCAGCTCACCCGAGACTCTTGATCCGAAGAGCCTCAAACACAAAACATGGAAAAAACTCAATCGGATTTGATCGAAGGTGTAAATTCGAAACCGAATTCTTTCAGGATCATGTCAGGCACACGAGACACATAGCGAAAACGAAAAGTGGATAAGGAAATGAGGGAGGATTGGAGAAACCGCGGGGAATCCGGAAGAGGAGGTTTTGGAGTTGTCTACAAGCAGACCCAAGAAACCACAGGTCACTATCGCGCGGTTAAGACGATCGATAAGAGGCTGCACCACAAGATCCACTATTCAAGGGAGCCTCTTGTGATGGCCATACTGGCAAAGGTTTGTGTTCTCACCATTCATTCCGCTCGTAGTCTGCCACCACACGGAATACTCCTGTTGTCTAACGGTTAGGTCTTTTAGCGCCCGTCATAATTTGTGGAGCCCTAGGCGGGTTCGAGGAGTTCGAGGCTCTCTAAGTTGCAATGGAAAAATCTCGATGAAGGCGACCCTACCATACTCATCTGTACACCGCTACAGCAAGAAACTGTTCAAAATATTTCCAAGCGAATGCTAGAAGGTCCTCAAGTGATGCATCAACAAAGGATAGCTCATCGGGATCTAAAGCCTGCAGTATGGTCCTCGCGAGCAAATATCTCGCTTGGCTATGTCGCGTCGCAGAACACTGACGAATACATAGAATATTTTTGTAGTTTCCATGTCTCCCCTGTGGGTTAAACTGAGTGATTTCGGAGTGTCGAAGCAGATCCTGGCTCAAGCCACCACAACCTTCCACCCTTTGGTGTCAGCCCCAGTGTACGATCTTAGCGACAAAATTCGTGGCCCCCCCCCGACGTTTTACGCAAAAAATGGCTGATTTCGGACTCTCATAACTCATCCCAAAATTGTATAGATTTAATAAAACCAACATATGGTGTAGGCAACTGTTCAAACTTTCTAGGTAAAAATTATGAGAATTTTTCCATTCTCCTGCGAGAGTTGAGAGCTGAGGATCGTCATTGGATGCGGTTGCAATGTACCTTGTGTATGGGACTCTCACCAAAATCAGAGGTATCTTTTGCCCACGATAATTATTTCTAGTATTGCACTATGGGCACTAACAGAGCTTGTCGCATATAAATGATAATATCTAGATGAGTCTAAAGACTCTGAGGTATTCTGACATTTTTTTGCAAACCAACTGGCTGTGATTTAAGGGGTGAAAATGGCCATTTTTGGTGTAAAATGGGGGGGGGCACGAATTTTGTCACCAATCTGGTACAAGTATACCCGTACGAAGTGGGGCACTCCGAAGCTAACACAATTTACGGCTAGTGTTTCTTAGGAACTTGTCCAAGTACGGAATACTTGCACTTATGCCTATCATGTTTTGAATGCCAACAGAAAGAACGGATCTACCGAGTGTGTCTGATATCGCTGCAGGTTATGGGATACCGGTCCGAGTACTTTGTTGCTGAGCATGTTCATAACCTCTCACTTGAATAAACTTGGGTAAAAAAAAGTAGGAATAGTCTCGCTTTAAAGCAGCGAATAGCAAAGAATAATTGTCGAGAGAGTAGAAAAAGAGAAGTGAGAAAATAGTTATAGATAACTTGCACAGAGCAGCGAGTAACAAAGAATAATTATTGAGAGGGCGGGAAAAAACAGATGGAAAGAAGGAATAGTGGTAGAAAAAGGAAAGACTAAGAAAATATTTGTCGAGAAACAGAATAAAGCAGCAAGTAAGAAAGAGTAGTTGTTGGGAAAAGCGAAGAGAAATAAAGGGTTGTCGAGAACTTGAACAGCGTAGCGATTAAGAACAATTGGCAAGAGGGCGGAAAAGCAGACAGTGGGAAAGAATAGTTGACGAGAGTGCAGGAAAAGAAGTAATGAAGAAGATAGATGTCGATAACTTGAACAGAGCAGCAAGTAAGCAAGAATCAATTTCGAGAGGGGGAAATAAAAAGAGAGATGGAAAGAATGGTTGTGGAACGGCTGGGGAACGGCTGGGCCGGGGAACGCTGAAAATCGCTCCTGATACACCGCCATCCTACCACTCCAGGTTCTATCCCAAGAATCCAAATGGTGTGCCTGCCTCCATTGGTGCGTTGGGGCAGAGGGGGCCGAGCGGGGGAACATGGGGTGCGTTGATTGGGCTGACACTAAGTGTAACGTCCTGTATCCAGAATTGGCGTCCAAGGAAAAGCAAATCTGCCACGCCTGCTAGGAAAGTATCATACCGTAAAAACTCAAATAGAAGACACATGTGCTTTGAAGTCATTTTAAAGTCAGTCATGCCAAGAGGCTAGGATAGTCGCGTCAATACAAATTACGAAACATGAGACATATAAAATCTAAAAATAAAACTACTTTTTTTAATCCGTATCACCAACAATATACTCTCCATCAAGCTCATCATGCGCAGCCTCCAACTCCGGAGCCTGATCTTGTTCCCCCTCCCCATCGGCATCCTCTTCAACCATCCCACCTGCCACCATCGCCCCATCTGCCCAGTCCTTTATCCCTTCCACGAACAAGGAAGTCTCCAGACCCTTAATCGAGATTTCTGAATCGCGACTTCCATCTATAGGAAGTGCGAGGCCAACTGCTGTAAAGGCCCGTTCAACAACATGGGCCTGGTTTGCAGAGAACCTCTCCCAGGCCTCTCCAACTGCCCAGGTACACAAAACCCTTCTCCTCCCCACCATACTTCCCCACAGCTGACCCCCTTCTGCTAACACCTGCTCTTCCTCAACCTCCACCGCATCTACTTTTTCTTCGAGAATCTCCTATACAGGAGAGAGTGTTCAAGTTAGTAAAAGCATCGATAAGTACCCCTTTCCTTCTAACTTTCAAGAGCTTGATGGGTACTAACCTTTAATATGTCTTTATAGGGCCGGTTGATAGATATATCAAGGGGCTGAACCATGCTGGTACAGCCCCCGGGTATCACACTTAAAGTGATATCGTGGGCTCGCATGGTGTCTAAAACCTCATCGGTTTTGTGGCCACCAAACATGTCGAGTGCCATTAGGGTTGGCCGACCACCGAGTACAGGTATGACCTGCTCGTCAAGCCATTCAACGATATTCTCTGAATTGGCATAGGCTTTTGGGTTGAACTTAACCACAACCCGGGGGTCATATCGGGCCCTTTCTGCAACGATGGTTGGCCCGATACCTAAACCGCGGAAGAATATCAGGGGCTTGACTCGGGGGACAGCATCGGCAAAAATTGTAAGTTGAATTGTTGCCTGTCTTTTTTCCCAGCCAGACTGCAGACTTCCTTGTACCCAAATTGTCTTCTCCCCTTGCTGGTTATAGGTTCGACCGCTGAGATATTCGAAAGGTAGGGGAGTTTGGTCCATGTTACAGATATTGCCCAATCTGTAACGACCAACCTCCCCTGGGGTATCGGAAGGGGCAGAGGGACTTTCAGGTCGCAATTGTGAGTTCCTCCGATTAAACTTCATCCAGTTAACTAACGCGTCAATATAATCTATAGGCAGCTGACTGGCCTTATTAGTTATTGCACGGAGGGTAATCTTATGCCAAGATAAGAACCCCCGAAACCATCCGTTCGAGAAGCAAAATTGGCTAACTGTCGTATCTGAATAGGTCTCGGTATACAAACGTTTTGCATTTTGGGGAAACCAACTCCGGCGAACCACCTTTCCTTCTGCTCGCCGTTGGCGAAAGCACTCATACAACCTTCGCTCCATTTCAACCCATTTCCTTCTCCTTCCTCCCCCTTCTAATCTACGAGCACTTGCTGATATTTCTAGGTACCTTCCTGCCTTCTCCTCCCTCTGCCACCTTCCAACATTCCCAAAGGGAATCTTAAATCGGTCAGCAGCCTCCCGGATTGTGGGCTGCCGAAATTTGCTGGGCCCACAGGGAATTGAGGCTGTTTGTAGCCACGAGAGTACTCGCAGCTTATAGTTGATGGTATAGGACTTGCGGCAGTTCTGTACCATCAGCGGGGCTGTTCGAGTTCTTGTGGCTACCGGCTGCCGCTTCGGTCCTCGCTTTTGTTGCTTTTGGGTATAGAACCTACCGGGCGGAAGCTCTGGAAGAACTACTGTAATCTTTGAGCGGGCACTGCTTCTACTTCGCTCAGTTCGTCGCGCCATTTGCTGTATTATAGTGTTTGAGTAGTTGATATTGGAAGTATGCTGCTTGGACTTTACAGTGTAGAAGTAGTACTGTATTCTCTTTGTTTATGTTATTATTTCTTTATTTATTTACACTTTTTTATGACTCCCATGATATTTATTAATCATATCATCTACTTCCTACGATATCATGACTGTGAAAGCGATGACTTGAGGTTGAAATTGAAGGTCAAAGCATATGTCTTAAACGCGTCGCGACTTTACACGCTACGCAATTGCCCCTTTTTTTAGTGGGAAAGCTTAATTCAACACCTTAGCACATGTGTCTTCTATTTGAGTTTTTACGGTACTAGTACCCTTGATGGTGTAAAAGACTATTAGGGTATATAAAATGTTAAAGCCCAGCGAGAAATCCCCAACCAGGGAGATCAGAACTAGTAACTTTTTTTTTCCACTTCACAACTCTTTACAAATCTTTGCCCGCTTCTTATTAGCTACAGTCATTCTAACCCGGCACACTTTCCTAGTTAATTCAGAGCTGAGGCTCCAAAAGCCGAAAACACAAGATATGGACGAGACACAATCGGATTTGATTGCATGGTATAAACTCGAAACCGAATTCTTTCAGGATCACATCAGACACGCGAGATATATAGCAAAAGCAAGAGGCAGAAATGAGGAAGTGAAGGAGGATTGGAGCAATTGCTGGGAACTTGGAAGAGGGGGTTTCGGGGTTGTCTATAAACAGATCCAAGAAACCACGGGTCGCTATCGAGCTGTTAAGACGATCGATAAGAGGCGGCATTCCAAGATCCATTATTCAAGGGAGCTTCTTGTGATGGCCATATTAGCAAAGGTTTGTGTTCTCGCCCCCGAAGGAATTCATTCCACCGGTAGTCTGTCACCCGTACGGGATACTCTTACTATTTTCTAATGGTCAGTTCTTTTAGCATCCATCATTGTTTGTGGAGTTCCTTGGATGGTTCGAGGAGCCCGAGACTCTATATATTGCAATGGAATACCTCCAGGAAGGAGACCTTACCAAACAGATCGGCGCCACGCTCCCACAAACTACCGTTCGAAATATTTCTAAGCAGATACTCGAAGGTCTGCATGTGATGCATCAGCACGGGATAGCTCATCGGGATCTAAAGCCTGCGGTATGGCCTTGGCCACAAAACACCTCGCTTAACTATATCGCGTCGAAGAATACTGACCAATGCATAGAATATTTTTATAGTTTCCATGTCTCCCGTGTGGGTCAAGCTGGGGGATTTCGGGGCGTCGAAGCAGATTCTGGCCCCCGCGACCACAACCCTTCACACCCAAGTGTCAACTCCAGTGTACAGTGCCCCCGAGGTTCTAGGATTAGACCCCAATAGTGAAACCTCGAACTACACGAATTCTGTTGACATCTGGTCACTCGGATGTGTGGTATATGAGCTACTTGTCGGGGAGAGGTTATTCGTCTCGGAGTTTCAATTATACCACTACTTCTACGGAGCATGGGCTTTCCCGGAAGAGAGTCTAAGGGTCCTATCGCTCCCGATAGATGACACCGGAATTTCGCTACTAAGAGCCATGCTCGCAATACAGCCCGGGGGTCGTCCTACCGCTACGGATGCGCTGAGGAATGAGTGGCTAACGGACCTTAAGAGTGATAATGAAGAGAGCGGAGGTGACAAAGATGGGAGGACACAAAGTCGTGACGGGAGCACCCTAAACAAGAAGCGCAAAAACCGACTAGCCACGTATGACGAACCGAAGAAAAAAAGTCAAAGCGGCCCGATCACACAGGAGGGCGCAAAGTGCATCCTCGGGGGTGCGAATTGTTGGGTGAATACAGGATCGGAAATGGGTGATCTTATTATGGCGGAAAATTCATTAGATACCTCAATGGTGACACTATCAGATACGGCCCCGACCAAAAGCTTAGTAGTCCAGACGGGGCCCCGGAAATCGGACATTTTGTCTCATAATTTCCAGGCAACTCACTCCAAGAGCCCCAAGCGAATGAGAAAAAAACAGATCCGTAACACTCCACAAGCATGTCACCAAGGTAGGAGCCAGAACGCTACACTGGCCCTCGTTAAAAAAACCTGTCGCTAACGAGAATCGAATGCCAAATTCTAGACCATGCGCAAGCAATCCCACAAGGCCAGACCTTTACAGTGGAAATTGTTATCAATCCACCTCCGGGACAAACACCCCAACAGAACTCATCTCAAAGAAAACGCGCAATGCCCACATCTCCATCATTACTAAAACCACTTCAAGAACTACCCACCGGTGAACCTACACCACCCCGTAGGAGAGGTTCAGCCCAGCCACTCCAGACAATTGAGAGAACGAAGCCCCGTGCTCCACGAAGGGCAGACCACCGCAACCGGGAAAGCGCAACTGCCGGCCCAGCACGAGATCCGGCGGTTAGGCGAAAGGTTGATGCACGGCGGGACCTGGCTGCCACACCAATTCCCAACCCCGGCCAGAATGCTAACCAGAATCCTAATGTTAACCCGAACCAGAAATCGCCGACGGAATCCAAACTGTCAGCAGCCGAACAGTGACAAGACTAAGGGAATGATGCAAGCACGAGAAGTGGAGGATAGGTAGGGGGGTAGAGTAGTAGTTACGCATCGGGAATGGTAGGGTTGTGGTTTTAGTAGGGTCTTAATTTTGTAACCTTGGTTGGGATTGTATGACTTAGGCCATATGTTTAGATTTCGGCTATGGAATTATACTTCTACTCTCAGGTACTGGGGTTAGAAGAGTTACAGGCAGATAGACAGTGGCTAGGAGTATCAAAAATTTATTCGCCGAATCCATCTAATGCCTTTCTTACCCGCAAAAAGAAATTAATTTCTCTCGCCCATACCAGGGCTTTCCTTCAAAACCCTACAATGCGATATGCTCCTATGCCATACCTCTAGATATAATAGCCGGTTCCCCTCCTATTTCGCTGTCGCTCATAGTCGGCGAAAGCAAGTGTGACGCGAAAGCAAGTGTGACGCGCCGCTTTTTTTTTGTTCTGATAGGCTTACATAATACTCTCAAGTTTTTGCATTTTAGTATGTATACTTTGGTGTGAGGGTAAGTGATTTGAAAGAAAGTGGTTGGTGCAACACTAGCGGTTTTCCGATCACTTTTTGCTCCAGGCTAGTACAAGTTTCGAGATGCAGATGAAGGTGAAGAACCAGATTCTTTGGCCAGGTCCGTGGCTCCGCTGATTTTATTAACTACAAGAAAAATATGCTGACTTATATAGAAATGTTGATATGGGTGAATTGATAGTATTATGTAAGCCTAATTTTCACAAAAAAAGAAAGAAAACGGCGCGTCACACTTGCTTTCGCCGACTATGAGCAACAGCGAAATAGGAGGGGAACCGGCTATTACTCGCAGGGAGTTTGTAAAACGGTTGGTGTTTTTGTGCTGACCCGAGCACCTGCACTTGGCCACAAAATTTGTGACCCCCCCATTTTACCCCCATTTTACCACCACAATCGCCGATATTTGAGACTCCCAACTCACCAACAAGTAATATAAAATTAATAAGATCAATCTATAGCATAGATAATTGCCTAAAATCCCTAGGTTGAAGTCATGAGAATTTTCCCATTCTGCCGTGAGGTTGAGAGCTTAGAGTTGGGATTAGATTTGTTGCAATGCGCTTTTTATATGGGCAACTTCCTACAAAACCAGAAGTACCACGTGCCCACTATCACTATTCCTTGTATTGTGCAATGAGCACCAACTATGAGAGCTTGCCACATATAGGTGATATCATCTAGGTGACTCTAAAAACTCCGGGGAATCTTGCCCCCAAGGTGGTGCGATCCGGTAGAGTTCGTTTTCCACTAGGAGATTAAAATAAAGTGGCTTACCATAAGGCTTTTTGAAAAGTGACCCCTTGCGGGAGATGCTTTGGTTAGGTAGAAAGAGCCTTCTAAACGGAGCCGCAATTATACCCTCAACCGGGAAAGGTCCCAAACCGGCCGACGACGAATTGAGATCAGGAATAGTTTTATTTAACCTCTTTTGCTGAACTCTCTTTTTGTTTGCCAAATACTCTTGCTTATGGCCCGCCGGTATTCGCCCTGCCAGCATTTTTGAGAACAGCTTCAGAAGGGTTCCAGTTTAACTGGTCAGAATTTGGGTAGGGCAGCCATGGAATGAACCTGGATTAGCCTTCTGTTTGGGGCAGGATTAGTAACGGGTTCGGATGGACTAAGGTGGCCTTTAGCACAGGGATTGGGGCAACCTAGAATCAGTGCCAGCTGTGGCTGTGGCTGTGGCTGTGGCTGTGGATGGGTGTATTGACACTCCCTGATCACGACGAGGCTTTGTTGCAGCGGAAACGAGAGAGGGGAATCATTGTCTCCTTGGCATGCTCACTACGGGACCAATAACCAGGGTGCTACGTTTTGTAACCTAGTGTAGCTAAATTTACTGTGCACGTGTAAAAGCTCGGATAATTGGAGCTTGCACAAGGGTGGGGAAATTCCTTGGCTTAAGTGGAAAGGGAGGGCACTGCGAAGACTAGCGCCGAAGCGCTGAGAAACTTCGATCATACGGGGTAAGGTGTATTATGCATACACTGAAAACGGGAGGGACCAGAAAGCGGGAGCAGAAGCCCAGGAAACGGTTGACCCCAGAAAATTGTACTTACAACTCTCATCTGTTGAAATTTTGCTGCTCACCACATTCAGATTCTTCGACGGAAAACTACTACTACGAGGATGACATCTTATCGAATGGTTACTAGAACGAACTAGTTTCCGACTACCATTGTTTGATACCGATTGCACCACTGTTAGCTTCATACAGATAACGCACAACCCTACACCTAGTTCATCACGATCAACAACCATGAAACACCTTAACTGAAAGGTGCGACAACATCCAAACACTAAACACAACATCCCTCGGTCTATGGTGATACCGACAGCAGCGTGCCATTCCCGACCCTTGGTAAACTAGATTTCACCTCGGTTATGAGTCGGAGGAGATTCGCCAAAGATGGGTAGTGGAGGAAATGCGAGGAGAGAATCGGCATACGCAGGTCATACGTCCGAAAGGGAGCTTGTACTTTGAGGAGGATAAAAGGACTCTTGTTTTCCCTTTGTTCGTTGTTTTTTGACAATCCATCAGACATTCGCTTTTCTCTTCGTTCTATCTTCTGTACACAGAGTATCAGTCTCTCGTTTCTTTATTCTTTATTGGATTTGTTTTCTTGTCATCTTACTTGTTCGTATCGATTAAAGTCTTTCGTTCTCCAACTGTCAGTGATCGAATCCGCTGTGCACCAAACCATTTTGTTCAAAATCATCGATGCGAGACTACCCCCCAGGCCCACCACTCCCCGAGGTTCCGAGGTATCATTACGTGGTATGATATAAATATTAGAAATGTTTGAGAAATTTTCTCCACCAGAGCGATAAGTCGGCTTGGAATTTTTTCCGCTAAATTCTCAACTCTTCACTTACCTTTACTCCCATTTCTCATCAAGCATTATCTTACTAGCCCAGTACCTGAGTCCTAGTGGGGGAAAAATTATGACGATGATGCTCGAGTACGGTAAAAACTTGTGCAATTGGCGTCTCGGTTAGGTCGCTGATCTCCGGATTTAGAGACAAAGTTTCCTGAGAAGGATTAGTGTTTTCTTGACATGGTATGGCCTGGGTTCTTTGGCCTTTTTGATCTTCTCAACTTGCTAAACTAAAGCTATCTTAAGCCGATCACTCTGTTTACAAGGATCCTCAGATGGCGAAACTCAAAAGTTTTTACAGTATGGTGCCTGCAACTCAGAATTAACCTTATGACAACCAAAATTTCCCAACTTTTCAGTGAACAGCAACATCACTTGCTACTATTTTACATATTCCTTCTATTGATTCTACTAAATGGTCTATAGAACACATTAACAGAGCAGATTGGATTATAGGTGACTAGTTCTTGCTATAATTGATCTTAAAGGCAAAGCAAAATTTGTACAGACTTTGCGAGCAACTATATGGAGAAGAAAAGCTTTGGCTGAACAACATGAAATATATTACCTAAAGTAGTGAGGTCACTTACTATATTAGGACTAGTATTCAACTCAGGCTATCCCCTTGGCCACTGAGACATTACCCTAGTTAAGAGTGTTGAACGCTAGCCTATTTGAGCAATCGGGAGCCAATCTACGCGGCCAGTCTCATATCCGTCATGGCAATGCCGAACAGTACGGATTTTGCGGTATTCCGAGCACCACACCACCTTCAAGGCACGAAGTGTTTCCATTCACGATTGTCCAAATAGGCTAGTATTCAACATTTCAAATGGGACTGGAATGTCTCGGCGGCCGAGGGGATAAGGTGCCGGCACCATACGGTACTCGACTACTCGCCTCCCCTGTTTATCACTCCAAGATGCTACGGTTTCCGAGCGCTTAAAACTGCTAATTCAGGTAACAACAAAAAGAGGGGAACAAAATATGAACATCAGAAGATTCATGTAATAAAGAAAATAAGAGCATATAAATGAGGAGGAACTCAGAAACAGAACTACAGATTTATTTTATTGATTAAGTGGAAGGAGAGGGTGAGCCGCAGCTCCAAAGTAGTGGAGGTTTTTGTATGAGAGGAAAAAAAGTGAACAGCTAAGAATCTACCTAGATGGGGAATATGAGTGATATCCCATGTACGAACATGCCAAGGAATTCCACCGAATTCCTTGTACCTTAAGAACAATACCTATTTACAACAACTGGACAACAAGAAGCCTTCTGATAACTATTTTTTCGAATATACCCCTGGGGGCATTGTAAACCCTTATCACCATTTATCATACCGAATAATCAAAGGAGAGGGTTAGCAAAGCGTTTCTGATTACTCGTGGTACTCGGGACGGTACGAGAACTTTTTCGAACGCGGCTGTACAACTGAGAAATTGGTGGTGGGTTTTATCCCAAATTCTGTGAGGACACCTCCTGAGCTGGAGGGAATTTCACCCTGCCTCCATTTGTGGGTTGGCACACAGCGGGGTCGAGTGGCAGCATGTGCCAACCGAAATATTATGGGCAACTGTTGGCACACCCTCCTCGATTCCAAACTGTCACCCCAAGCTTACGAGCCCCTCAAGGCTCTACTAGTAAAGCACTGGAGGGCAATATAAATATTATAGCTGCGGGAAATCCCCCACTAGGGAGATCAGTTAACTTGGAATTTCTTTCCGCCTTTGCAACTCTTCACAAATCTTTACTCATCTCTCATCGGCCAGGGCCATTCTGCCCCAGCACTTCCACTTTCTCATCTAGTTCAAAGTTCGGGATCGAAAAGGCCCCAAACACAAGATATGGACGAGACTCAGTCGGATTTGATTGTATGGTATAAACTCGAAACCGAATTCCTCCCGGATCACATCAGACACACAAGATATATAACGAAAGCAAAATCCAGGAATGATAAAGTGAAGGAGAATTGGAGCAATTGTGGGGAACTTGGAAGAGGAGGGTTCGGGATTGTCCATAAACAGATCCAAGAAACCACAGGTTGCTATCGCGCTGTTAAGACCAGTGTTCCCAACGGGCCAGGCCGATGGTAGGCCGGCCTATAGGCCGTAGGCCGGGCTAAGGCAGGCCGCTCCAGAAGACAGCCTAGGCCCATATAGGCCGAATTCGATCGGCCTACGAAAGCC
>Ga0307513_10009659_pt1 | contig 12184 bp, 14 predicted proteins | sample 15_EM_MG_FD_202174 | JGI IMG/M metagenome (GOLD analysis project Ga0307513, IMG submission 202174) | Populus trichocarpa ectomycorrhiza microbial communities from riparian zone in the Pacific Northwest, United States - 15_EM | ecosystem: Host-associated > Plants > Roots > Unclassified | place... | reverse complement strand
CATTGCTTACTGGGGACTTTCGTCGTTTCCCGACTCTTCTCCGGCTTCTCTTTCGACCTCCATTTCTCGTGCTTTGGCTGGTGGCCTCCATTGCTTCTTGTTGTCGGTTTTTGGTTCCCAGGTTGCTCCTTCTTTATTGTTTGCTTGGCTTCGACATGCCGCGGCTCTGTGTCCTGGTTTGGCACATTTGAGGCATAGATTTGCCCTCATCCTTCGTTGGTATTGCTTGGCTGAGATGTTGAATCCTGGTCTTCTTCGGGTAGTGTCCAATTCCATTGGATCGCCTCAATTTTCGCTAACGGGTGTAGGTCTGAACGTTGCATTGACGTTTCGTGGTGCTGTGTCGAACTTCCCCGTTGGTCTTCCTTTTCTGATGTGGTCCATCATGCTGTGCATGTTTTCCTTTGCAATTGCCCATCGGGTGATGTCTAGGGTTGTGTTGAGATTGTCTGTTTCTCCTGCTTCCAAGGCGTCTTGTAGTTTCTTTGCCATTCCTCCCAATAGGAGTCTGGTCAATGTTCCTTCGTCGTATTCGGTCTCTGCTGCTATCATCCTGAATTCGTTTGCATACTCCGTCATTGTTCTTCCGCTTTGCGTGATGCCCGTGATCTTGTTTCGGGCCATTTCCTTGGCGTCCACGTCTCTGAAGTGTAGTTTGAGGGTTTCCACGAATTGCCCCCATGTTTCCCAGTTTTCTTCGAGTCTTCCTTCGACGTAGGGAACTAGCCATTGACCAGCCGCTCCCTTTAGGCGTGATTTGGCGTATGTTATTTTTTTGTGATGCTGATCTTCGTTCCATCCCAAGGCCTCGAAGTATATTCCTAGTTGGACCAGGAATATTCTTAATTTAGTTCTTTCTCCCTCGAAGTGGGACGGTTGTTGGACTCTCGGTCCTTGTTCTGTTCGGGTAGCTATCTGTGCTACTAGTTCCGCAAGTTGGTCGCTCGTCAGCCCTACCAGCGGGCTTGGTGCTGGTGCCGGTGCTGGTGCCGGTGCTGGTCCGGGAGCAGCGCTCATTCTTCTGGCTTTTGGGCTTGTTGGTGAAAGTGTTCCTTCTGGCGATTCTTCTTACAGTGTAACCGGGCTTGCTGTTCTTTGAGATCCTTCTCGGGATAGTGCAGTGTTGCGTGCTTCTTCTGGGGCTGAGCCTAGCTTGAGTGATCCCTCGTCTGGCGGATCAAGTTCGATTGGTGAGGCCAATCTTTGTATTGGTGAATCGTTCTCGATGGGATCGATATCCGTGTTGTCGTCGGGTGTTGCGAAAGGACGCAACCAAATGTAACAATCCTATTGTTGAGCGGGTGTGCAACAGGCAACGACAGTCGTCTCCTGCGTAAGCGAATCTCGTTTTCTTGCACCAACGGAGTACTATCTCTTCAGGTAGTACGGAACTGGCTTGCTTGTCTTGAGTAACTCGTGAGAGGTACTATCCTTTCAGATAGTAAGATGGGTGGCTTGTCGTGCTTGATAGAACTATCACAATAGTTCTATGTTCGGGCGGCCCGTCGAGACTATCACAATAGTCTCCGGGTTCTTTAGGGCGTAGGCTCTCGTAGAGAAAGAGTATATGTAAAGAGAGTAGAGCGTAATCGTATTGCAATATCTGAAGTATAGAAAAGTACTTAGATGGTTGTGTGAAGATCCTATCTCTTGGTCGTTTTTTTTTTCTTTTTTTTCTTTTTTTTGTAATCAATTCGTTATTATATTTAAAGGTACAAAAGACTCATGCAGCGCTAGCTATGGAGATAAAAAACCTATAAGCAAACGTCATCCCGCCCGCTTCACCTCGTCATAGGAAAAATCAAACCCCCCGAGACCATAGGAAAAGCCCCCCTCGCCTAGCACCTAAGACAAAACCTCAGACACGTAGGGAAACAATTCATAGAAACGTACAGGAGAGAGACCCAAACCCTTCAGCAGGCTCCCCAAAAACAAAAGAAACGACGGCTGTTCTAAGGCCCTTTCGGGGCCCGAGGGAGAGGATAGATGATCGCCGACAGGGGAAAACTCATAGCTTGAGGGCCCACCAAAAACCATAATGTACGGTCGGGCAGGTCATTACATCGTTCCCAAGCGTTGGACAAAGCCACGGAGGCAGTGCTATACCACGACTAGGCGTAACCGAGGAGAGGCCGAACGATCGGAGGGGGAGAGGGGCGAGCGGAGCCACCGAGCAGAGGGGATGCCAGCCAACGATGATGAGCAGTAGGGTGCCAGCCGGTGAGTAGCAGTAGGGTGCCAGCCGGTGGGGGGTGAGCAGTAGGGTGCCAGCCGGGGAGTTGAAATAGCAGTAAGGTGCCAGCTTATGGGGCAGTACGGTGCCAGCGGACGGAACCGGGAGGGGGGTAGAGGAAGGATCGCGAGCGGGCTAGCCACAACCGACTAACGGGCCATAGCCAGGGCTTTTGGGACGACAGCGAAACCGAGCGAGACCGTGATGTTACTAACCGAAGCTTTCCCCATCAGAGGTACAAGCCCAGCAGAACCGAAGCCTTACTTCGACCGAGAGTCCGGACGCCGTATCGCCGACCGTGAACGAAGCGAGAAGCTTTCCGACCGTGCAAAATGCTAAGCGAAGTGCAAAGCAAGTGCGGGGTAAGGGGGAGAACCGAACTTCATGAGCGGGTGTCAACGATGAACGGGAACAAGAACCCCAAGGAGGGGAGGCATGCGTGCCCCAGGAGAGGAGGGGAGATGGCTTAACGTCAACCCCTAGGCAGAAGTCATGATGGGGGAAGAGAGGTGGGTGGGGGAAGGTGACGATGATTTCCCGTGGTGTTGAGATTTCAATCGCCGGAGGTGGAGGAGAGATGGTTCGTGTCCTATCTCTTGGTCGGACCCAAGCGCCTTATATAGGCATCTTCCCACAACCCTTACCCTGGTGACTCATCACCTCACGCTACATAAACCTCTATGACTTATAGTGAGTCATAGCGCAAAATCCATCGATAACTCATATGAGTAATCGCACACATTCCGTTAACCAATCAAAACTCATAAACCAAGTCATGTGCTCAAACAAGTCACATGCGTGAAACCCATGACTCATAATATGAGTCATGTGCGAAAGTCATTACATCATATGACATTACAATCGTAAGTCATGGAAACATTAACCAATCAAAATATAACTATGACTCGCAAGTGCGCAGTCATGTGAAACCTATGAGTGAAGTAACGTCATAGTGTGAAAAACCAACATACCTTATGTCTAATAAGTATTAGTCATGTGAAATCTGTCTTGCTAAGTCACGATTTGTGACACCCGGGAGACCGAACATGGCCGAACACGCGTCTTTTGGGACTAAAATGAACCGAGCGCCACTCTTGCATGCTGTAATTAGTAGGCATGAGGGAGTAGTGGGGTTATTACAACGGAAAGATCGCAACCCCAGACACTGAACGTGGTCAAATACCACTCTGGTGGGCTGCTAAGCACAGGTATAGTGGAATAGAGAGGTTGCTATAGTAATGAGAAGATGCTAACCCCAGAAGCCCTAGGATATTGCATTGTTATAATTGGAGAGTATAGCCTGCTGGCTAGGGGGATAATTGAGAGCTTAATTCATGTGGGAGAGTGGTCTGCTGACCAGGAAAGCACTGAGGGATAGGGTATCTTAGGTTATCGTTGCTCCATTTTGTGTAGATTCGTTGGCCTGCTGGCACTAGGGTATAATGAGGAGTGAGAGGTGTATAGTAGAGAGGGTTGTTTTGGTTAAGTGCAGCCCATTGGCGATATATAATTGATAGAGGGCTCTATTGGGGTGATAGGGTCACGGTGGTCTGCTGACAGGGAAAGCACTGAGGGATAGGGTATCTTAGGTTATGATTGCTTCATTATTATTTAGATTGGTTTGCCTGCTGGCGCTAGGATATAATGGGGAGTGAGAGGTGTGTAGTAGGAAGAGCTATCTTGGTTAAGTGCAGCCCGCTGGCTGTATAATTAATAGAGAGTTCTATTGGGGTAATAGGGTAGTCTACTGACTGGGGAATTTGCATAGGATGAGAAAATCTTATTGTGTCATTGTAGTAGAGGGGACTCTTTTGCTTAGAGTATGGCCTGCTGGCTAGGGAGGTGGTAGAAAGTTTGGATAGAGTAGAGGTATGTTCAGCTGACCGGGGAACCACTGCCCGATCAGAGTCTCATATAGTAACCCTTTCCGTCCATGCAATAGCTTTTTGGCATGACTAATCCGGATGGACACTCCAATCTGAAGTCCCCATTTTTCTCCATATTTCACCTTTATCAGCTGGATCATTGGCCCGTAAACCTTCCTCAATTCCACTCCGCTTGTCATTTGCTTAACGGTTCTTGCCTTCCGGGATTGTTGATTCTAGTAAGATACTTTTCAACATCGGCCCAAACATGAGCAGTGTTCTCAGCTGACAGGGGCCTCAAGAGGGCCCGGTGGGTAGCCGCCAGGACCGCTAAAGAGGACAGGACGGCACAATGTAGTCCTTCCTAGTACTTAGATTCTAAGGGCAGCTGTTATTAGCGAGGATGACGAGCCCCACAACCTGACACAACTTCTGCCAGGGGGTGGCAGGTAATAATAGAGGACCGCCGGGGATGACAGGGGACGGCGGAAAACAGCAGACAACACCGGAAAACAGCGGAAGACAGTGGGAGCCGGTGGTGCACAACAAGGAACGACAGAGGACAACAGAAGACAAGAGAGGACAACAGGGGACACCAGAAGACAACAGAGGATGACAGAAGATGACAGAGGATGATGGGGAACGGTGGGGAACGGTGGGGAACGGTGGGGGATGACACAATATCGTCCATCCTGGTCCATACTAAGCCCTCCCGGGCACTTAACTCCCGGCCTCGCACTTAGCCCGGCGGCCCCGCACCTATCCTCTAGTAGGAGCAGGTTCTTTCATGCCGCCCGGTGTAGGTGCATCGTACATCGTTGCCGTTCAACAAACCTCCGGCGAGGCGCTTGCGATCGGTGTGGAGAACTCATATGCGAGTAGGCTATGGAGCCTGGAAGGGTTTTATAGAACCGGTGATATGCGTGGAAGGGCATGGACGTATGTGGTGATCGATGGAAGGATAGGACTGGGTGGAGTGGATGGAAGATATGAATGTTTTACTTATACTTCTGTTTTGCTTTTACCTTGTCATTTTCCGTTTCGTTTCACCACCGATCACTCGCCGCCGTTATTCGCCGTTCAACCATAGTCGATTCGTAAAAGAAATGTCGTTCGTCCTCCTCCTGGCCCAGGGCAGAGAGACTGCCCTTTTTCGAACACTGAACATGAGGCCTTCCAATAGTGGACATTCATCAGCTTGGGGAATTTTTTGAGTTTTGGTTGTAGCAAATTAAGCAGCTCGGTTCTGTGTACGGCTGTACATTCGTCTAAAGTCTCTATACATACAAATGTACACTGGGAGGTTGTGATAGTCTATAGCATCTTGGCAATATCTAGCAGTTGCGGTCCTCATACACCAATACCAATTATCTAGTCTTGGCGGCCTATGTTATTTGCTCCAGAACGTTCTCCAATCGGCCAATGACCAGTCTTGGTAAGGGACGCGGAATACTGGTTGCAGACTACTCCTTTCACCCAGCAAGGTCTAGTTAGAAGCACACAATACCTGTATTTTACCCGCTAGACTGATCGCACAACCTGTGCACTACTAGTGCACTAATAAAATGCCTTCGGGGCACAGAGAGGATGTTGCCACTATCGAAAAACCGTGTACTTTTATGTAAGAATATAGCCTGCTGGCTGAGTCCCAGAGGGGAGGTGGCTAGTAACAAGAGTACCACGTATGGGCCCCGCATGGCTGTCGGCCAGGCTGAGGGGGAATAAAGTCTGTCGTACTGTCTGGCATATTCGGTGTAGGTGTTGTGTACCTGGTTATTGTTTAACAAACTCCGGATTTGCGCTCACAATTGGTGTAGGGAGTATTGTGTGCGAGGGGGCTCCAGCGCATGATATATTTGAAGCATGAACAGATATCGTGAACTGTGGGAATGGGTGGACAGGGCGGATGGAGGAGAGAGTTATTGTTTTCTCCTTTCAGCTGTAGTCAATTTGTACCCGATTGTAGACACTTGTGGGGTCCAAGGCAGACAGGGAGAATATGATGGAGGTCTGGTTTATGCGTAGAGAAATATGCCATGGTACAAGTACCGCAAGAGCACAGCTTAATTGTGTGAGTGTAGTCTGGAGGCCTGTGGGATCGACTGGAGAAAAAGAGAGGGTTGTATGGGTGTGTTATCTACTGTGCCGTGTGCTGGTATCGCTAGGCAAACCGCCAGATGTGTGGGGGCGTTTTCTTGGTAACAATTCTTATGGGGGAGGAGATATGCATGGGAGAAGACAGATCACTGTCCCGATCAGTGGAAGAAGGGAGGAGGAGGCTCCATAAGGTGGAAGGATTCAGAATTTTGTGAGTTGTTCTAGCTGCCAGGTGGGTCCCAGATCTCAGCGCTCCCGGGAGCAGGGTTCCCAATGGTCAGGAGGGGACCGTGTTGGACTGGCCAGTACAGTCAAAAGTCAAGTCTAGTCCAAGGGTAGAAATCGGACTGACCAAAGAGTCCTAGTTGTGTGAACTGACTAGACCAGGATTGGTTCGACCAGAAGGACCAAGTGATCGAATATGCACGGCCCTTCCACCATTTCATCTTCGTAGAAACAGAATTCTCTATGACAACCGCACTTGACTGAATCTGGATGTTTGTTGTGAAGGACGACCAGATGAATCTGTGTGATTCAAGTGGTGGCTGGGAGATGGAAGCCGAAGGCGAAAAATATAAATAGGTAGAGCTTGCGGCAGCTGTGGAACTTTCGTAGAATCACAGAAGATCACTCAAGTCTGCTCTTTTAGCAATATCACTTCCGTATACCGATTTCAATCAGGCATCCATTCGGGAACACAGATACCTCAAGATCAAGGGCCCGTTTAAGAGCACAGAGTGCATTACAAAGGTAAAATGAATCGGAGGAAATGCAAGGAGTTAACCGCCGGCAAGCAATTGATGGATCCAGGTCGCATTGCTAGAGACTCTAGTGCAACCAGAACCAGCTCAATACAATCCGAAGTTCCTAACTCTACAGGTTCAAGCAAGTCCATAGAGAGTGTACGAAGCAGAATTCATGTGAGGCGGCCTGTCAGTAATTTCAGTACCTCTTATCAAATGGGGAGTATTTCTCCTTACCCTGGTCAGTTCAATCTCTACATTTTCTTCGAATAGGTATATCTAAACGAGATGATATAGAATCTTCGCAATACCTTCCAGATCCTCCCAGCCCAGGATTGAGTTCAGTTAGCCGCTATCCAGATCAAGCAGCTTCCTTGTCGCCAAGATCAACTATCCCTGCTAGTAGGGCTGAAGACGATCAGTCCGCACGGTATCTGCCATGCAATGAGCCGTCTTCCTCTGTACTTTCTTCAATAAGGAACTATTCTAGTCAACTTGGGAGTAGTGTTGAAACATCCTTCTCAAGGTCTTCAAGTTTCTTTGTTGGGACGATTCCAGACACCTTCGAGAATGGACCGCACTCAGCCACTGGCGCTCTATTCTCAAACCCCATCTCATCACCACCATTTGTGCAAGCAGTCTTGCCCACCTTGTCAACCGCAATTCCTCATGATCACGGAGAAATTGAGATAACTGAACTTGAAGATACTACGCCACGGCCCTTGACGCGTGAATCTACGACGCGTTCTTTCATTCATTTCCATGGAGGTACAGCTGGTGTTGGCTTAGCCCGTCGGTGGACATGTATGTACTGTAAGTGAATCTTATTCGCACTTTGTAACAATTGAGTGCTGTTAGGGAAACTGGAACGCGCTAAATTCTAACTTGTATAACTATAGGCAAGAAACAATACGCTTCGAATGGCGGTACGAGTAAGCCTGCTGGTCACCTTCGGAATAAACATGCACGGAAACTTCGCGAGTCATCACATCCAGGTACGGTACCTGTTGTCGGAACAAGTCCTCTAACTGCGGCATTTGCACGTATTGCCAATTCCCGTGAAGATGCTTTTACGAAAGACTCCGCCGATCGCCTTCTACTTAATTGGGTTGTTTATAGTAATCAGCCCTTTACTGCAATGGAGGCCGACTCCTCTCGAGAGTTCCTTCAACATATTCAACCAAAGTACCAGCTTCCGAAATCTGCAGACACTATACGATCTTGGGTTATTAGAAATTATGACGATCAAAAGAACGAGGTACGGCAGGAAATCAAGAAGGCAATTACCCAGATCCATATCTCGATTGATTGCTGGACCGCTCCGCACAAGAGTATGAAAGTAATAGGAATAGTTGGTCACTTTACAACACAAAACAGTAACAGGATGAATCCTGTATTGGCTGTACGAGAGATTGAAGGCTCACATACAGGGAATGCGCTTGCCGAAATTGTGGTGCGGGTAATTACTGAGTAAGTTTGAAAATCAGGCCTGTTGTGCGTTTCAAAATGGATTCTACTAATATAGAATTAATAGTTATAACTTTATAAACAACGTTGGGTACTTTCAGTGTGACAATGCAGCAAATAACGGGACGATGATTCGGTCAATTGCCCGAATACTCATGGACCAAAATGCGCGCTACAATCCCAAATGCCGCCGTCTTCGATGCATGGGACATGTTCTGAATCCTTCTATCCGAACATTTTGGTTTGGAGATTCAGGCGGGTCTCAGGATCTACTAGATGTTGTGGTAGTTACGGATGAAACAATGGAGCTTTGGAGAAAGCTTGGACCTTGGGGCAAAGCTCATAATATTACAGTCTATATACGCTCCTCAGTTCAGCGCAAGCAACAACTTAAACGATTAGGTGCTGAAACATTACTGCATGCCGGCAACGCTACTCGGTGGAATTCAGGACTATCTATGATACAAAGCCTCTTGCGAAACAAGGAGGCAGTTAGCTTCTTTTGTCTCAATAATCCAGATTTAGCCCATGATGTGTTATCTGATGATGATTGGAAGCAGCTGGAATCTGCAGTTCGTTTACTGCAACCATTCCTTCAGTCAACTTTACGCTTGGAGAGCAAGACCCCTAACCTGTGGGAAGTAATTCCGGAGATAGATTACCTTTCAGGTATTTACCGGTATGTCTATCCATTAATACTTGCTCCTTGAAAGAGTCATTCTTGATTATTCTAAGACCAACTGTATTTATGGTATTCAATTAAGCTAACTTCCTCTGCAGTGATATAATCGAGAACTCACGACCAGAAGAACATCTAGTACGGGCAGCCCAGCTGGGCCTTGCAAAACTCCGCGCCTACAGTTCCAAAATTCGAGAAATTCCCGTCTATCTTGCCGCTGTGGTACTTGATCCTCGTCAAAAATGGGATTACTTCGAGTTAGGAATTGAGCAGGGGGACTGGACAGAACGCGAGGTTGAGGCCGCCAGAGGGGTAGTTCAGCTTCTATGGGCGGGGGAATACAAGGAAGCGGGATTAGACTCTGCTTCACAGCGGAACGGTGAGCTGGTATCCCCAAGTGAACGGGAATCAGCTATTGGGATATTAGACCAGGCTGAGGAACACCATCGCCAATGGCAAGCCAAAAGACGTCGAATTACTCCAGGTATGTCATATCACCTTATAATATGTGTTGAAAAATTATTCCATCTTTACTGACTATTTACTACTTATTAGACAATGCGTACTCGTTGTATATTCAATCACCTTCGGAACCGCATATCGAATCTCCCTTTCAATACTGGCTTAACGTGAAGTCTACTAACCCCTTGGCCCGGATGGCCTTGGATATTTTCTCTATTCCCGCGATGTCCGCTGATCCAGAGCGCTTATTCTCTAGCTCGAAGCATGTTCTAAGAGATACTAGAAACCGCTTGAAATGTGATGCGTTGGAAGCCCTTGAATGTCTCAAGTCATGGGCTAAGGAAGGTATCTTGTTGTCAAATTTCTATAGATTCAATACGTTTCCAGAATTAGATACTATTGTGGACATTCCTTTGTCATAACCTGTTCTTTTTCCTTTAGTTTACTAATACACTTAAGCTTTTTTTATTTTTCAAGTACTTATATTTGTATTTACTACGCATGTCTTTTACATCTTACATTTATTTAATTCTCAACGTACAGGAATTGAACGCTAGGCCGCTTTTAAAAACTAGCAGAATTATACCACTAAACTATTACTCTATAAGCTATGGTAAACTGGATCCCGGTATCTTGAGTTCATATTTCCATAAGCTGCCATGCAGCCCAAAGAAAACACACTCACTAATAATTCGCGTCATGCAGGGGGCATGAGTGCCCAATAAACACACCCCACCTCCATCTATACACCCAGAATAGCGCATGGCTTCCCTCAACTGGTACAAACTATAACATGGCATACATTTATTTCATTCAAATATTGAGTTCTGGTTATGCTATGTTCCTGCCCCGGGTCTCATATGGCCTCCGAGTCTCATATACAATTCTGTTATACTGACTGGTCAGAGACTAATCCCTGACCAGACTAGACCACAAGTATTAGTCAAGTCTAGTCAGAGACATCTACTCAGACTGACCAATCAGTCCTGAGTCTAGGACTTGACCGGTCAGACTATTAGGAACCTTGCCCGGGAGAGCCCCCTTTTCCTTCTGCGACTGCTTTTCTCTGCGACGTTCTCTCTGAGAGTTTGGTAGATCATGGTAACGTAAAAGAGTAAGAAACGAGGATATTGAATATGCGAGAAGGAGGCGAAATAGGGTTGCAAAGTCGAAGAGAAACAAAAACGCGCTTTAGAGTGGTATGAAAAATAATACTGAGAATGATACGCAAGACAGAGGGGAAGCCAGAATGAGTGCTGGAGGTGAAGCGAAAAATACTGGAGGTTCAGGACAAATCAAAAAAGGCGAGCTGTCGCGAGCTTGCAGACGAGAAAGCGAGTTGTAGCGAGCTTCGAGGATCGCGACTGCGGGCAGTCGATGGTCCTATATATGCCGGGGGCTCTCAGGTCTGTGCGTAGTAAGCTATGGCCTCCAAGCAACCAACTAAGACGTTCCTCCCAGAACCTCCGGGCTGTTCCTCTCAGCTTTGCCCAATTGGCAATAGGTTGTTCCAACCCTTCATTTTCTTTGGGAAAAAAAAAGATCTCTAATAAATCCTACACTCTATTCTATCTAGATAAAGAAAGGGAAAAAAGAGCTAGCTACTATACAAGGCAGGACACCCCGCTACCCGAACATATATCTTAAGTAATATACCTGACCGAAGCCTAAATCTGTTGTATGACTGAGCGAAAGAGTGAGATTACCCAGGAGTGGGAGAAAGGGTGGCACTTTCGGGAAACATCTAACTTAATCCCTTAAGCGCTGAAAGAAAGGTTGAAAGCAGAAAACAAACAGAGCTGTTAGACTACTCCGAATAAAACTGATATTCATCTGAAAACTACGTGTGCCAACAAATGGAGGTTTCATCATAAGACGGGATGATAAACTGCAGAGAACCAAGCGGGGGCCCAATTACCGGATATGTCGGGAATGTTGGGCTTGTAGCAGCTTCACAACACTATAATGCCAGCGATTGGCCGCTAGTGTGAGCGGGGTTTGACCGAATTTATCAGAGATATTGGGGTTGATATTTTTCCGTCCTAATAGTAGCTTTACTATTCCCTCATGGCCATTCCTGGCAGCCCACGAGAGCGGTGTTTGGCCAAACTTTGTGTCTGGGGTGTCGGGATTAACATCTTCCCGCCCCAACAGTAACTTCACTATTCCCTCATGGCCATTCCTGGCAGCCCACGAGAGCGGTGTTCGGCCAAACATCGTGTCTGGGGTGTCGGGATTAACATCTTCCCGCCCCAACAGTAGCTTCACTATTCCCTCATGGCCATTCCCGGCAGCCAACGAGAGCGGTGTTTGGCCAGACACCGTGTCTGGGGTGTCGGGATTAAGATCTTCCCGCCCCAACAGTAACTTCACTATTCCCTCAGGGCCATTCTGGGCGGCCCACGAGAGCGGTGTTTCCCCAAACTTTGTGTCTGGGGTGTCGGGATTAACATCTTCCCGCCCCAACAGTAACTTCACTATTCCCTCATGGCCATTCTGGGCGGCCCACGAGAGCGGTGTTCGGCCAAACTTTGTGTCTGGGGTGTCGGGATTAACATCTTCCCGCCCCAACAGTAGCTTCACTATTCCCTCATGGCCATTCGCGGCAGCCAACCAGAGCGGTGTTTGGCCATACTGA
>Ga0307513_10009658_pt1 | contig 12185 bp, 3 predicted proteins | sample 15_EM_MG_FD_202174 | JGI IMG/M metagenome (GOLD analysis project Ga0307513, IMG submission 202174) | Populus trichocarpa ectomycorrhiza microbial communities from riparian zone in the Pacific Northwest, United States - 15_EM | ecosystem: Host-associated > Plants > Roots > Unclassified | place... | reverse complement strand
CTCTTGTAACTTATAGCATGTGTAGTTAAGAAAAAGCTCATTTTCTTACTTGGTAACTAGGTATATTTATATACCCGGTCCTTGAACTTATCTTATAGAGAAGCAAAATGTTATCCTGGAAAGTTAGTACATGTCATGCTCGTTAAAGATGGTTATGTTAGTGGCAACCTTGGGTTGTTGTGTCTTATGCGTTATTGGTAGAGATCTTAGCCAATGATAATGCAAAAAATAATCATTAATGTAGAAAAGTGAGATAGAAAAATATTGTGTATGTGACTCATGAACTTGAAAAAATGCATAAAAATATGTTAGGATAGCATTAATTAGCTTGAGGTAAGAGGGGGGGCCTGAAATACAAGGTCGTTTAGGCAAGTGTGGACAACTCTAGTCTCTAATAACGGCCTTCCAATGTGTTTATGGATTCTTCTCATAAAGATCTTTTTTGCGATACTAAAGATGTCATCATTGGAGTTTGGATGTGACCTTAGCACTTTATTCTTTCTTTTTTCTTTTCTCTTTATCCTTTGGTCTTTTGTGCAAACTCATTTCCTTTTCTTCTATTACTAGTCATTGGATCTCTTTGTTTTTTTTTAATTATTATTGGCATTAGATATCCATGCTAATTGGTTGACAAATGTTCATTATAAATCCATGAGAGGAGAATTATATATTTTATATGGCTAAAGAAAAGAAACAAAATGCATGGGTCATTTCCTAGCCCTTTAGGTCAGGCTCAAATGACTAAACTTTTTTTTAAAAAAAAGTTATTTTACATCATAATTTGCTCTTTTAAGTCTTTAAATTTGTTCGTAATATTACAGACTTTTGTGTCGTTGAGCTTGGGTTATAGTTAAAGAATATTTTCTTGGGTTATAGTTTAAGAATATTTTTCACAGGTGGTGGAGACATTTTCATGGAGTTTTGTCATAGACATGAATATTCTCATTTAAGTCATTGGAGACTTTTGATGGAGATATAAAGATTTTCATAGAGACTTTTCATTGGAGACGTAAAAACTTTTCATTAAAGACATGGAGACTTTCATGAAGATACGGGAGAAACACTAATGTTTTTTTATTAAAAAGTTCAAAACATTTCTTACGCATAAGGAGATACAATGTTTAGACATTATATGATCTTAGGCATCTCATTATAGGATATGCAAACTTCATTCTTTTTTTGTTCAAGTTTCATCTCTATCTTCATATATTTCTTTAGAAAAACCTTTAAACATTAATCTTTTTATATCTTTTTTTAGGGTAAGGAATTTCTTAGTGTCATGCCCATGGTTATGGTGAAAAAGGCATAACTTGTAAGGGTTTCCTATATTCACAGTGCTTTTCATAAGAGGAGTATAATGTACAAACTTTTTCCCTTTGATAGCAACTAGCACCTCATTACGTGTGGTGTTTAGAGGCATTGTCAAGAGCTTATACAATGTCATATAATTACTAGGGGTGTTCAAAAAAACCGAAAAACCGATTAAACCGAAAAAACTGGAAAAAAAATAACCAAAAAAACCGAACCGTGAAAAAAACCAATTAAAATTTTGAAAAAACCGACCGGTTCGGTTTGGTTTTGGTTTTTTAAGCCTGGAACCGAAAAAACCAAACCGAACCCGAATCGAAAAAACCGGAAAAAAACCGAGCCAAACTGGAAAAACTGAGCCAAACCGGAAAAAAACCGAACCAAACCGGAAAAACCGAGCCAAACCAGTTTTTGTTCTAAAAAACCAAATCGAATTGAACCGAAACCGGTCGGTTTGAACCGGTTTCGGTTCAGTTTTGGTTTTTATTTAAAAAAATTCGGTTTGGTTACTTTTTTTGATAAAAACCGAACCGAACTGAAAATGAACACCCCTAATAATTACAAATGTTTTCCTTGGTGCTTTTATTAAATGCCCTGGTAAGAGATTGATGGCATTGGAGAGATTTTGTTATATGTGATTGGAAACTAAAGTTTTATTGTCTGGTTATACTGAATTCTTCCACTATAATATAATTTTTCATTGTTTATTCATATTGAGGAGGGTAATGTTAGGGAGAGTATCCAAAATTTTCTATAAAAAATAGTTGTAAACCCTATTAATCAAAGTTTATATGGAAATGGGTTCAAATAGCTTTTCCATGTTGAACATTTTTTTTCATTGAACTTTTGGAGATATATTTTGGTGCTCTCCTCTTCTCATTATCTAATAGTAAATAGATATATTGTGTTCTTTTTAGTTAGAATACTAATGCTAAAGTAATAGATGAGTTTGAAGTTGAGATTACAGAAATAAAGGAATGAGTTAGGCTTTAGGTTATGGTTGTAACATCCCAAGTTTTTAAATCATGATTTAACCATTGTTCTTCACAATATTAATGAAAATAAGGTAAATTACACACACACACACAACATCAAGATTGTTTCTATTCGCCCTCCAATATTTTTATCAATGAATACAATGATACACCATTTATTTCTATACATTAATAAGGTTTCCATACTTTCTAAATTATATACTTATAAATTGTTCTAGGAGTATTCATTTGAAATACAAGAATCCCTCCTACATGGAAAGCTAGATAACCTAATAGCACTTATGAGGTATAAGACCTTAAAGGAAAAAAAAATACTTGAAACACATATACGTGTACATGTATAGGATCACAAAAATCATAATAAGTATTTGCATCATTATAGTTGCTAACATATACTAACTACATAAAACAAAACTAATTTCTTTAATCATTATGTAAACTCCTCAAACCTATATTACTTTCCAAACTTAGTATATTCTCATTAACCGGTGTTGAATTCTATTTTAATCATTATACGCATCAAACTATCATTGTCATATCGTAATGACTCTTACATTTATAATCTAGCTTAGATCAACTCAATACAATTTATTTGTTTCATCTTATGAATTTGTCGGATTCATTTTAATACTTCCATATCGTGTTCCCTTACACATCATTTTCATTTCGAGTCTTGTCTCACCTCACAAGCACATTAATGTTATTGCATTCACAACACATTGGCTTTATTCCACATTTTATTTTCTCCATGTATTTAATTCATAAAATTTTAATATATATCTTTTTGGCTACCCAGGCATTCCTCTTTTTTTAACACGTTATATTTACATCTGGCTTCCCGAACATATATGTCATCATGGCCTACTAATTTTGTTAATTTGTCACAATATCTATTACATCACTTCTTTTTATTTTTCATCAATATCAATTCTAATCTTAACATCTATTATACCCGTTATGGCTCATCCATATAAATCCTTAAACTCATTAACACCTTTCAAATTGAATACTTTTTATGCCAATTTATAGCGCACTACAACTTTATTATCCAACTTAATACTCCTTGTATCCATTCATGGCACCTTACTATATTTTTCGATTTAAATATTTCTTAAGCTCATTTATAGCACATTCCAATATCTATTCAACTTTAATATTTTTTTGTGCCTATTTATGACATATTCCAATATTTCTTTCAGAATTTCGATAAAGTTTCCCCTTAAAATGAAACATACCCAAATTTTCACAACCTATAAATCAAACATACAACTCAACATAAATGCATATATCTGATCTAACCATCTTGGATCATATTCCAATATGATCACACGGGTAGCCACTTGACTACTTCATTTCCACATAATTTACCATCGATCTCCTAACAATCATATCAATTTTATATCAAATAGTATAAATAACATACATACATCATTTAATCATTTTTTTTAATTCAACAAACTAATCTAAATTGACCACCATCATTAGGGTCAAATCTCATTAACCATCACTCATGTGGATGACTAATTATACAATTCTCCGTATCAATATCAAATAATATCATTAGTTTCCACTTCATGAAAGACTAATCAATTTTATCTTGACATCACCAGATATCAATAGACTAATGAATTATATCTTGTTATCAACTAATACTAATAGTCTCACATACAAATCAATTTCATCCCGGTATCAACTGATACCATTAGTCTTACAAACTAATCAATTATATCTCAATATCAACTGATACCATTGCTCCAGCATATCATGTGAGGAACCTGTAAATACACAAATAATAACATAAAAGGTTTAATTAATATCATAAACATTAAAATTTCCAACTTTATGTTCATATCTATTACTTTAATATTTCAATCAAATTAACATCACTAACTCCCTTATTTTAAACTATCATTTAACCTTTCTAGCTAACCTATATGATTATCAAATATCTCTCGGCTTACATACACCATAATTCTAGCAACCTACTTGGTTGCCAATAATCTGGCTATCTTCTCACAGATGCCAGCAAATTCAACAAATTTATTTGGTTGCCAATAATCCTATTATCCCTTCACGAATACCAATAAATTTGATCATTATATTTGCAACATTATTCATTTCTTTGCTTTACATTTCCAATAACCCATACAAATCAAACAAAACAAATAAATTGCAATGATTCAATTTATTGACTTTTATTTAAATAAAATGGTGAACACCTATATAGGCTAATGATATTTGGTTCGATTAATAAAATCATAATTAGGTACGTTAACACATGTATTATAATTCTATCATTACGATCAATCTTACATTACATACAATCTCTTGCCTTATAAGCACAAGTTCTTATGATCAATAGATTTTTCTCAACACATATAGATATAAATTGAAACTAACATTACAAAGATAATTCAATAATTTACAAGGCAAGGGAGATGACCTTCATATCAAGCTCCTGATATATAAGCTCCTGATATACAAGCTCCTGAGAAGTCGAGTCCCTCTTCAAATGCTTCTCCTACATTCTAATTGAACACCCTGAATCAGTATTCAAACCTTTTTTATTCATTCATCATATTTACAAATTCACATAATCAAATATATTCGTAAACAATTTTTATAGATGTATTATTTTTACTTATAATTTAAACTCATATATATTAGCATTTATTTACACTAACATTAAATGCCCAATTAACTCAATTCTTGATCGATGATTTTCAATGTCCAAATAATTCAATTCTTCATCAACAGTTTTTTAATATCTAAAGACATGACTGTTCAACATTTATTGTCATAAAAATATCAAATGTCTAACCCAACTTATGACTCTTTGGTCCCTAATTTTGCCACACATCTTAGGTATAACAACACATACACACATCTTTATATACAAACAGTTACACCTAATTTATCAAACACTTAGGGGGTACTACAAGGCAATCACCCATTTTACATAGATTTTAACTATACTCAAACCTTCCTAACATACAAATCATAACTCAAGCACAATATAAGCAATTCTCAAGTATTTCTATCATTAATATAACATGAAATAACATAACAAAATCAATTTTTCAAACCTCTCTAAGTTTTCCTTCAACGATTAGCCTTATTGTTCAAAGGTCACCCATGTATTTTTATCAATTTTTCTCTCAATTCAACTTCATCTAACAAGTATACATATTCATTTATACACCAAAAAATGTTGTTGCACATATATTAAACAACCATTCAAACAAGCATGTATTCCTTAAAACTTTCAACATACAAGCGAGGCAAGATAACACCACATGTCCTACTAGCATCCTAGCTTTCACATGCAATTAGTAGTGTCTAATCATCACATTGACATCAAATTATTAAGGTCTTAAACAAAACACATCAACCTTTTTTTGTCAACCCTCCTATGGGTTTTACTAAGATTTATTTTTAATAATCCCTACTATTTCACTATATTCTATGCCTATATCATGTTCATTTAACAATTACATGTCTATGAGCTACCTAGTGATCACCTTTTGTGACGGCAGTATAGGGGTTTACAAGGAATGGTTGGGGCATAGTGTGAGCGTCATCACCAAGTAAACACTAAACTCATAGTTGGATGTTTCACAAGTTTGAACCCCAACTAAAAGTCATGAGGTAGACCACTACTCCCTACCTAACCTAGAGTTGGGTTTATTAATAAAAAATAAAATGTATAAAGGCATTAATCCATACTCGATGTACTTATGCATGAGTAGTATAAAAATGCATGTTAAATATGCTAAAATCAAACATACCAAAACAAACATGCAAACAGTCAAACAAGCAAAGCTTAGTCCAACTAAACAAGGTGTTCTCTAGTGGAGTCGCCATCCTGTCGTGACATATGCGGCGTTGAGAACGACAAGTCTGCCTTTTGAGATATGTTGAAAGGAAAAGGTTTTGGGTATAATCATAAAGTTATGATTATGAAGTTCAAGAGTTGCCACTTAATATTGTGGTTACTAGGATGGTTTGCGAGAGTCTGAGTAAGGGATTGGTTGTGCAAAGGAAAACACATCATCCCAGTGCACCCTACCTAAGGTAAGTTGCATTGTTATTTGATTATTTTTCTAGGTCTTGTTTTTATCCATTGATCTTGTCTAAGGTTCGAGATAGATCTTCCTTTGTGATGAAGTCTCTACCTTGTTGGGTTAAAGGCTAACTGTTCTAAGGTCTAAATTTTAATATTGCATTTATTTCCTAATTAATTCCTAATGTTAGAACAAAATAATTGTTATGGGTTCTTTGTATTTTGGCTAAATCCTAATGGATAATCATAAACCGGTTACGATATCCATTTTTGCATTTTTAAAACATGATAAAATCGATTTTATCCTTTTTTGAAAATATGCATGAAAAACTTTTAGGATTTGGTCGTATGCACAAAAATAAAACATTTTTTGTGTTTTCTTGAAATTTTTTTGATTTCTTTGAAGTTTTTGAAATTTTTTTTAAGTTTCGGAGAAAACCATGTATTTTTAATACTGGGTCCGTATTTTAAGTGTAGGTCTACACCCTGATATTATGCAAAATTATTGGAAAAACATGTAGGGACCCACAAATGTTTTTAAAATGTCATTTGAAAAATTTGAAGGTTTTTTTTAATATTATTATATTATTTTATTATTAAATATATTAGGCTGGACCCGGCCCAGCCATTTAGGCGAGGCTGGAACAGGTCAAGCTCGACTCAGTCGGGTTGGCCCGACTAGCGGCCGAACATTCTTTCCTCGTTTTTTTTTTGTTACTGATTAGGTCCAAAATGACACCATTTTGGATTTTAGGGTTTTAATTTAGAGATTTGACCAAAGTTCAATTTAGTCTTTCGGCTTTTGATTCCTTTAATTGCACCCCTGATTGGCCTAGAACTTTTAATTTTATGTAATTTTGCCCCTACCGAACTTCAACATCAGCCCCAAATTTCAGCGCCTTTTTTATTTTGATAATTGGTTTTGTATTTATATAAATTGACCCTCAATTGACCATTAAACTTTCAAATCTCTTCAATTTCACCCCTGATTTCGATCAATTTAGTCCCTAGTGTTCGACGCCTTTTTCAAAAAAGTCATTGGCTGTGAATTTCTTCAATTTATTCCATAATTGACTCTAAACTTCTATTTTCTTGCAATTTTATCCCTGATTTGAACCAATTGACTTCATAAAAATTAAAATTTTAATATTCTCAATTAAGCCTAACTTGGGCTTCTAAATTTAATGTTTCACCAATTAAGTCCATAATAAAATTAATTTGACCCATTTAAAGTATAATTAAGTTCTTGCACTTAATTAAATCCTTTAATTTGACCCAAATTAATTCTTAAACATAATTACATTCTTAATTTGGCTTATGATTAAATCAAATTGGCTTATTAAAAATCTAATTATGTCCATAGACTTAATTTTTATGTAAATTTGTCCAATAATTATTTAATTTAACCTTAAATCTACATTGTCTCTTTAGTCTTGGGAACAACGGAGTATAATTATATTCCAAATTTGTCCAAAATTTCAACCCGATTTTTCTGTATGGTCTTGGGATCTTCTTCGACCAGCTTTTGATACATTGTCAGTCCTCTTGCTATTATTATTATTATTATTATTATTATTATTATTATTATTATTATATTTTAAAAGACAAAAATGATAAAATTTTAGGAATAACCCTGAAATGGTTATGATAATTTATTTTAACAGTCCACAACTAAAAGTTAAAAAAAGGACCTATTATTGTAGAATTAGGAATAAAACAATAATTGAAGTTAAAAGTAAGTAACTAGGGTTATGAACAAGAGTCCCAATAATGACAGAGGTAGAGGCAGAAATTGAAAGGTTGGACAAAATGAAAATAGGAAAAGAAAAGGAGGAGAGTAGTGGAAAAGAGATTAATAGGGGGGGAATTAGAAAGTAGGAATAAAGGTTTTCAAAGAGATTACTGCTTTATAAGAAATAATGCTCAGATACCACCAAATGATGAAGTTTCCAATATGAGATAGTGTTGATAAAGAGCAAGCATATACTAGTTCTTCAATGTTATTTAGAAGACCTTACAAAGGGAAAACCATACCGATGAATATTCTTGGCAAAAAAATGACATGAGACCCATTCTACTAGAAGAATTAATTAAGATTCTATTAAGTATAGCAAACCCCATAAAGTGCATCATGGTTGGGACAAGATTGGATTGAAAAGTATTGAAAGAGAATGAGGTTTGTTTAAAGTAAACACCAACATATTTGGATGAGATCTTTATGGCAATGCCTAGCATTCCACTCGAGGTAATAACCTATAAAGTAAGTTTCTATTTGGGAGTGTGGTGGATGTTGCATTTTAAAGTGCTTTTCGCTCATAAATGTATTAAAGTAATATTTTTTAAAAAAACTTATTTTTGATATGAGCACAACAATCCAAAAACACTAAAAAAATTAATTTTAAGTAAAAAAAATTAAATTTTGAGCAAACAAAGTTTTAGCTGTAATGCCAAAACATATCTTAAGTATGAAAAATGGATGTTGACCAATGAAATAAAAGAAAAAAAATTGTTCATTAAAAAAAAGGAAGGAACTAGAAGAAAAACTAGAGAAGTTTTGGAGAAGTTGTTGACGGTGATATTTATTGAGGAAGGGGATATCAAAACTAGTTAGAGAATGTGGTTTGATAAAGAAAGCTAATTAGAATTAAAGAATATACAAAAACTTTATTGACTTAACAAAGTATGGTCGAAGGATGGCTTTCTCCTAAAAACAATTTAGTTCATGGACTTCTATATTTCTCAGGTGTATTTTAAGGACACCTCAAGATTTTGATGGAAAGGGACGACGAAGAAAAAAAATGTTGCTCATGATATATTAGGCACTAACCACTACCATAAGCTATTTGAATTGAAAAATATAAGGACAACCTATAGAGATTAGTGAATAAGATAAAGAAATCACTTTGTTTAGAGTATATAAACATGTGTTAATGACATGGTCATCAAAAACTTCTTGACAACACAACATAGCAACACATTTTACCCGTGTTCTATTATGGATATTTATTTTTTTCAACAAAAAAATCAATATACAGGTTCTTTTAACGCTTTTTTTTAGTAAATAAAAAAAGTTGAATACCAAATAGGAAATAAAAACATTCAATTTAAAAGATGACAAAAATAAAATTCGAGTTAACTGAGGTTAACCTACCAAACCTATAATTTGGGTAATGCACTCCATTGGATTTAAAAAAATTTTATTCCCAAAATTATTTTCATGTAATTATACGTCAATCAGGTGCATGAGACTTTTTTATATCAAACAAAATAAAAAATAAAAAATTAAAATAAAAGTTGCGTGTAGGATTGAAATAAAAAAACAACCTTAATTTTTTTAATATTTAATAACGAAAAGAGATTTCTTTTTCAAGTAAAATAAAAAACCTTTAAAAAACAAAGAAATGATGAAATAATGTATTTTTTAAGGAGTTAAAAATACATTAAATAAAAAATAAACAGGCCAAGGGTGTTGGGTTGCCCACTCGCTTGGCCTATAAAAAGGCATGACTCTCCTACCACTCCATGAAAGAGACTTGACCTACAAGCCAAACCATTTTTTTGCCCAATAATAGGGGTAGTAGATGCATCGTTTATCCCCTTTTCTAAATATTAAAGGACAACATGTTGTTTGCTGGCTTAGTTTCTGATGATTAAGGGTTGCCAAAAAATTAGCTTTATATATTTTTTGCTTAAAAATTCGATTTTCAACCAATTGTTTTTATCCAAAACACCTAAAACATACTCTATATACCTTGATAAACCCATTCATGGCTTCAAAAAATCGTATAAAAACCTAAAATTAACCCAAAATAAAAAAAATCTTCCCAATCTCATATATGTTTTTTAGGCAATTTGAAGGTGAAAAAAATATATAAGTTGAATTCCCCTTACCAAATGGAACCCATTGATATTAAGATCAATTATTTTGGTAGCCAAAATCGATGTCAATAATGATTTTTTCTCTATCACCAGAATATGATGACTTTCTTTCTCATCTCTTAAACCATGGATTGAAAAATAAAAAATTCACCAGAAGCTTGAAAAAGCCACCAATTTTCTGATTTTTTTCATTTTAATACCTTGTCTTTTAATTTTATCATTTCCTAATGAATTAACTTAAATTGACCTTCAATTTGATTCTACAAGAGTGAAATAAAAATAAAGTTCTGTGATGGAAAAAAAAAAAACACTATGAAAATCTACACAACAATGAGTCTGGATGTACAGTAGCCTGAGTTACAGTAATTTGCCCATAAAATATAATATCGAGCCAGAAGAAGTGTTAGGATCGGAGCCTGGAATGCATAATTAGAAGAAAGATATATTGCACCAAATAATACTATTACTATAACTAGATAATCTTCATCTATCTTCTCTTCTTATGATCAAAACCATTCTCATCATCACATTTATTAGTATTATACCTATATTAGCACCAAGATCATCATCCAATTTAAACATATATATATATATATATATATATATATATTCCCATTTATTTATTTTTAAATAGAATATCCTTACAACCCAAAATTAATAAAATAACATTTTTTCTATGGAAACAAATTGCCAACAATAGCAATAGAAGAAAGTTAAAATCAGTATGATAATGACAACAGAAGGAGGGAAGATTGAAAGCAAAATTCAGTAGGAAGAAGAACGAGGAAAGCAACTCTTGTTTGTTTAGCTCGATAGGAGCCAAGAAAAGAACCGGTTGCTGCTACAGGGACTAAGATGCAAAGAACTGAACTTAAGTCAGCTAAGACATAAAAAGACACAAATAACTCAGACACAAACATAAATTAACCAACTATAAAAGGGACACAACATATAATTAATAATTAAAAAAAAAACTTTCCTTAATTTCACTCCCGAGCGCGCTGCTTCAGCTTCATTTCTTTCTTCTCTCGGTTGCTGTCTCTCTCTCTCTCTGCCTCACAGTAGTCTTCACTTTTAAGAAAAAACTTCTCTCTACCTCTTGTCTCCCGCGGCGCACGATATCCTTGCCGTTTCTAACTTACGCCCCCGGAGGTAATCCCCTTATCCTACACCTACTCCCATTTCTTCATACCCTAATTACACTGAGATCGTTATTGTTGTTGGTAGCTGATTAATTTCACTAATTGTGTTTAATTGTCCTTACTCGATCAGGATTACAGAGACTATCGATTCACTCTCTAGGGTTTGATTTTGCGGAGTCTAATTTTTTAATTGATACTGTGAGATCTGCTTCAATTGGAATAAAGAAGAGGAACTCTTTAGGGTTAGGGTTTTGTTGTTTTTTTGTATTTGATGCTTTGGCGGGGATCTGAATCAGAATCCTCCTTGTAATCTTGGGTCGGACCGTGAAATGGCCAATCCTGGAGTCGGGTCTAAGTTTGTATCTGTGAATTTGAATAAATCTTATGGCCAGCAACAGCAACAGCAATATCACCATAATAATCAGTATAATTATGGGCAGGGTCGGGGGCGGCCTGGTGGGGCTGGAGGAGGAGGTGGAGGAGGAATGGTGGTGCTTTCGAGGCCACGTAGCTCGCAAAAAGCTGCTGGGCCGAAACTTTCTGTTCCACCCCCCTTGAATTTGCCATCCTTGCGTAAAGAGCATGAAAGGTTTGATTCATTGGGATCTGGTGGCGGGCATGGTAGTGGTGGTCCTGGAAATGGGCCTCGGCCTAGTTCTGCTGGTATGGGATGGAGTAAACCTGCTGCAATTGCTGTGCAGGAGAAAGAAGGGTTGGATGTTAGTGGTAATAATAATGGAGTTGACAATGTAAATAATTACGGTGGTGGTGATCTGGGAGGGGGTAATGTGGGTAATG
>Ga0307513_10009656_pt1 | contig 12186 bp, 10 predicted proteins | sample 15_EM_MG_FD_202174 | JGI IMG/M metagenome (GOLD analysis project Ga0307513, IMG submission 202174) | Populus trichocarpa ectomycorrhiza microbial communities from riparian zone in the Pacific Northwest, United States - 15_EM | ecosystem: Host-associated > Plants > Roots > Unclassified | place... | reverse complement strand
CTCCCGCTGGATCAGCGAACCCCTCTGCCTCTTCGACAACTGCCTGGAGACCGACGGGGCGTTGGCCTGCGTGATCGTCTCCGCCGACCGGGCTCGCGACTGCCGGCGCGCCCCCGTCTACATCCACTCCGCCGCCCAGGGCCTGCCCGCCCAGCACCACGGGATGGTCAACTACTGGAACGACGACCCGCTGACCGGCCCGGCCTGGACAGCCGCCCGACACCTCTGGAAACACGCCGACTTCACCCCGGACGACGTCCAAGTCGCCCAGATCTACGACGCGTTCACCGCCCTCATCCCCCTCTCCCTGGAGGGCTACGGCTTCTGCGGACGCGGTGAGGGCGGCGCCTTCACCGAGGGGGGCGCCCTGGAGATCGGCGGCCGGCTGCCGATGAACACCGGCGGAGGCGGCCTCAGCGAGGCCTACGTCCATGGCTTCAACCTCATCACCGAGGGCGTACGGCAACTGCGCGGCACCAGCACCGCCCAGGTCCCCGGGGCCACCACCTGCCTGGTCACCGCGGGCGAGGGCGTGCCGACTTCGGCCCTGTTGCTGAGGAAATGACGTTGTGGATGTGACGTTGCGGAAATGACGTTGTGGAAATGAGGAGTTGAGATGCAGACCCCTGTCGTGGACGACGACGGCGCCCCCTTCTGGGAGTACGCCGCCCAGGGCGAACTCCGCGTCCAGACCTGCGCCGACTGCGCCGAACCCCGCTTCCCGCCCCGCCCCTGCTGCCCCCACTGCCAGTCCTTCGCGAGCGAGTGGCGCCCGGTCAGCGGACGCGGACGCGTCTGGTCGTACGTCGTCCCGCATCCGCCGCTCCTCCCGGACTACGCCGAGCTGGCCCCGTACAACGTGATCGTGGTCGAGCTGGCGGACGCACCGCGTATCCGGCTGGTCGGGAACCTGGTCACGGGCCCCGACGCGCCCCTCAACTCCCTTCCCCCCGACCGGATTCGCATCGGGGCGCGGGTGCAGGTGGTCTTCTCCTCGGCCGGGCTTCCGCAGTGGATCCTGGAGCGCCCGTGAGCAGCCCGAACCTGTCGACCGACATCGACAAGGACACCGGGGTCGCCGTCCTCACCCTCGACCGGCCGCGGATCCTCAACGCCATCGACCTCGCCACCGCCGCCGAACTGGCGGCCACCTGGCGGGAGTTTCGCTTCGACGACACCGTACGGGCGATCGTGCTCACGGGGGCCGGCGAGCGCGCCTTCTGCACCGGGCTCGACCGCACCGCGACCGTCCCGCAGCCCAACTCCCCCTACATGGTGGACGATCCGCTGGAGAGGATCGGGCCGAAGGCCAACGACCTCTGGAAGCCGGTGATCGCCGCCGTGAACGGTATGGCGTGCGGCGGTGCCTTCTACCTCCTCGCGGAGTCGGAGTTCGTCGTCGCCGACCCGACGGCGACCTTCTTCGACCCGCACACCACGTACGGCATGGTCAGCGCGTACGAGACGATGGGCATGGCGCAGCGGATGCCGTACGGGGAGATCGCGCGGATGGCGCTGATGGGGACCGCGGAGCGGGTGTCGGCGGCGCGGGCGTACGAGATCGGCCTGGTCAGTGAAGTGACCGCGCCCGGTGGGGTGTTGGCCGCCGCCGTGGAGTGCGCCCGGGTCATCGCGTCGTATCCGCCGGAGGGGGTGCAGGGCACAGTCCGGGCGGTGTGGGCGGCGAAGGAGGCGGCCCGTGCGCACGCCCTCGCGTACGCCCCGTACCTGGTGCGACTGGGCAACCTCCCGGGGGAGCGGCAGGCGGAACTGTTCGCCGCCAGGACCCCGGATTTCCGGTTGCGATAGCAATGCATACCCTTTGCATCATGGTGGAGAACAGCACGGTGGTCGAGCACCGCATGGTGGACGTGAACGGCATCCAGCTGCACATCGCGGAGGCCGGCGAGGGCCCGCTGGTCGTGCTGCTGCACGGTTTCCCCGAGTCCTGGCACTCCTGGCGCCACCAGTTCGGCCCGCTGGCCGCCGCCGGATTCCGGGTCGTCGCCCCCGACCAGCGCGGATACGGCGGCAGCGACCGCCCCGAGGACGTGTCCTCGTACAGCATCCTGCACCTGGTCGGAGACGTGGTCGGGTTGATCCACGCGCTCGGTGAGGAGACGGCGTACGTCGTCGGGCACGACTGGGGCGCGCCCGTGGCCTGGCACACCGCGCTGCTGCGCCCGGACGTCGTGCGCGGGGTGGCGGGTCTGAGCGTGCCGCCGCCGTTCCGGGGCGACCGCCGGCCGCTGGGCGTGATGGAGGCGATGTTCGGCGGCCGTTTCTACTGGAACCACTTCAACCGTCCCGGCGGAATCGCCGACGTCGAACTGGCCCGCGACCCGCGCGCCACCCTCCGCAAGTGCCTGTACGCCTTCTCCGGCGACGGCCCCGACGCGGGCACCGGCAAGCAGCCGCTGGTCGAGGCCGGCCAGGGCTGGCTGGACACGATGCCCGACCCGGAGAAGCTCCCGGCCTGGCTCACCGAGGCGGACCTCGACCACCTCACCGAGAGCTTCGCGGGCAGCTTCACCGGCGCCCTCGACTGGTACCGCAACATCGACCGCAACTGGGAACTGACGGCGGCCTGGCACGGAGCGGTGGTGAGCCCGCCCGCGCTGTACGTGTACGGCGACAAGGACCTGGTCGCGGCGTTTCCGGGAACGCCCCGACTCATCGAGCAACTACCGGAGTTGATGCCCAACCTGCGGCGCGCGCCGGTGGTGCTGGAGGGCTGCGGCCACTGGACGCAGCAGGAACGGCCGGAGGAGGTCAACGCGGTACTGGTGCCGTTCCTCAGCGAGTTGAGGGACGCGGCCGGGTAGGTCCCGCAACGGAGGTACGGGGCTGCGGAGTTGGCACCCCTCCGGCGACTTTGCCATCTCTTTACAACCCGCTCCCCGGCTGCCTCGTCTCTTCGCACGATCCGTCACTTCCGGGCGGACCGACGAAAGAGAGCGACTCCATGCGCCGTACCGTGCGCCGTACCGTCCTCAGCGCCGTGGCACTCGCGGCCACCGCCGTACTGGCGGGCACCGCGCCCGCGTTCGCCGACGGCACCGCGACCCCGGTCCCCAGCACCGCGCCGTCCGAGGGCACCGAGGCCCCGACCACCGCGCCGACCCAGGACCCGGCCGAGGAAGCCAGCCCGGTGCCCAGCGAGGCGCCCAGCGACGGGCCCACCACCGACCCCAACCAGGACCCGGCCCAGGTCGCCGAGGTGCCGGCGGGCGCCCCCGACACCGGCGTGACGCCGGCCTCGTCGGACTCCGGCGTGCCGGGGACGCTGATCGGCGGGGGCGCCGCCGCCGCGTTCGCCGTCGGTGGCGCGGCCGTGTTCCTCGTAGTCCGTCGGCGGGCGACCGGGGCGTGACCGTGCTCTCCAGGCGCGCCTTCGGTACGGCGGCCACGGCGGCTGCGGCCACGCTGCTCGTGGGCTGTTCCTCCGACGGCGAGGGCGTACGGACCTCCGGGACCGCCACGTCACCTTCGGCCTCGGCGTCCAAGAACGCCCCCGCCTCCACGAACACCTCCGCCAAGTCGGTGCCGGCGGTGGGCCGTTCGGCCCCGGTCCGGCTCCGGATCCCCGCCATCGGGGTCGACACCCCGGTCATGCGGCTGGGGCTGGCCCCGGACCGCACAGTGGAGGTCCCTCCGGTCACCGATCACGACCAGGCGGGCTGGTACGAGAAGTCGCCGACGCCGGGTCAGACCGGCCCGTCGGTCATCCTCGGGCATGTCACGGTCGGCTCGTACGGAGACGGTGTCTTCCACGACCTCGGGCGGCTGCGCCGGGGCGAGAAGATCGTGGCGCGTCTGGAGAACGGCACGGAGACGGAGTTCACGGTGACCTCCCTGCGGACGGTGGCCAAGGCCGACTTCCCGGCGGACGACGTCTACGGGAACGTGGACCGCCCCGAGCTTCGGCTCATCACGTGCGGCGGCCCCCGGGACGAGAACGGCTACCTCGACAACGTGATCGTCTTCGCCGCGCTGACGTCGTCGACGAGCCCGTGACCGGGTCGGCCACGAGCCCGTGAGCGTACTTGCGCAGAAGGGACGGCGGAACGGCGGAACGTACGCCGCCGAACCGCCGTCCTCCCCCACGAGTGCCACGCCGGTGGCAACAGCACCATGGAGAGCGTTGAAACGGTCCCGCGACAAGGCAGCGTCCGAGCTGTTCGCTGCCCTCTACCCGCGCCTGGCCGGCTGGTGCCGCCGGCTCGTCGACGACGACGAGACGGCCCATGAGATCGCCTCGGAGGCGTTCACGCGTCTGTGGGCGCGCTGGACGTCGGTGGAGGAGCCACGCGGCTTCCTCTATGTGACGGCGGCCAACATCGTCCGGGACCACTGGCGCAAGATGGAACGCGAGCGCAGGGCGATGCGCCATGTGACCACGGAAGCGGCGCTGCGCCCTCACGCCGACCCGGCGGACCCGTCCATCCGCATGCTGGTCCAGTCGTTGCCGGAACGACTGCGCGTCCCGATCCTCCTGCACTACTACGCTGACATGCCGATCCGGGACGTGTCCGCGCTGACCGGACGCAAGGAAGGAACCGTCAAGGCCGACCTCCACGCGGCCCGAGAACTGCTCCGCGCCCACCTGAGGAAAAGCCTTGACCACACGCTTTGACGACGAAGAAGACCCGGAATTCGGACCGTTCGACCCGACCAGCCCCGAGCACGCCCCGGACGACCCCCTGCTGGTCCTCCTCGGCCCCACGCCCACCTATCTGGGCGCGCCGCCGGGCCGCTACGAGGAGATCCGCCGCACCGCGACCCGCCGCCGCCGAGTCCGTACGGCGGCCGGGGTGGGCATGGCCTGCGTGGTCGCCGCCCTGATCGTGCTCCCCCTCAGCCTGACGACAGGGGAGTCCCCCCGCTCCCCCACGATCCCCATGGCACCACCCGTCTCGACCGTCCCGGCAACACCTCCCCCCTCGGACGCCACCACCGACCCCAGTACCGACCCGACGCCGTTGCCCTCCACCCCGGAGTCCCCCGAACCCTCCACTGCCGTCCCCTCCGACGAGCCCAGCGAGGCGGCCACGGCGGAGTCCGGCGAGGCGTCCATCGCCCCGCCCGACCAGGCACCCGTGTCCACCCCGGAGGCCACGACAGGGGCGAGCGCGGCGGACGACGCTCCGACGCCGAGCCAGAACGGGGCCGACGCCGTACCGAGCGCCACGGTGACGCCGGTGACGCCGTAGACCCGTCGGCCGTTAAGGGGTGAGGATGACGGCGGACGTGCACGGCGGGGGGGATCGGTGGGCGACGGAATGATCGGGACGGTGTTCCGCAGTGAGGACGTGCCTGCGGCGGACAGGTTCGACTCCTGGCGGGAACTGATCGCCCGTACGCGCTCGAACGATTTGTTCGTCAGAGGCATGGGCCTGGACATCCCCAAGGCCCTGCTGCCCCTCCCTCCGCACCGGGTACGGGAGTTGCTGAACCGGCGCCTGTCGGGCCACGAGGGAATCGGCGCCCTGCTCTCCGACCACCTCACCGGCCTGCACCGCCAGGCCGACACCCTCCACCACACGCACTTCCCCAATTCCCCGGCACAGGAGTCGGCTTGACCCCTCGTAAGAGAACCAGCTGGTGCACGGCACCCCTGTTGAGAGCCACGTTGACGGCCGCGTTGGCGACCAGCGCCCTCACCGGTTGCCAGACCCTCGCGGATGCCGCCTCCGCCTCGGGCTGCGAGGGCACCGAGAGCCGGGTCGACGAGCTGAAGTCGTACGGCGTTCTCGACTCGCTGCCTCAAGGGGCGATCGTCCCCCAGGGCTTCGAGGACCTCGAGTCCGGCTGCTGGGAGGACAGCGGCGAGGCATGGCTGTACGCCGAGCGGACCTACGTCCTCCCCACCGACGGCGACGGCGAGGGCGACAAGACCGACGTGACCCGGCACTACCGGGCCGCAGCGGAACGCGAGGGCTGGAAGCCGTCTCAGTCCACCCGGCAGTCCTCGAAGGATGCCCGGCCCGCGAGCCTGTGCTTCACCCGCGGCGAGGCGGACGACGCGAAGATGCTGGATGTCTACTTCCTGACCGAGGAGATCCTCGAGGCGGAGGAGAGCGAGCCCGGCCCCGAATTCGACTCCGGGGCCGGCTACCGCGTCGCCGTCACCGCCACGGCCGATGGGTCCGCGACCAGTTGCTCGGCTTGAAGTCGGTCCGCCGGAAGGCCGGTTGGGTCCGGGCATGAGACCTGGCGACAGGTCTCATGCCCGCTCGGTCTCCAGGAACGGTCAGGTCGCGGTCAGCGACAGGTCGGCCGTCGTGGCGCGGCCCGGCAGCAGGGTCACCTCCTTGGCTGCCGGGCGGTGACCGGTGGCCGAGGCCGTGATCCGCAGCGGGCTCGGGCGGGCGTCCAGCCAGAGGTCGTAGTGGCCGTCGGAGTCGGTGCGTACGGTGTGGGCGAGGTGGTCGCAGCGGGTCGTTCTGGCGTGCGCCACCGGGCAGATCAGGACGGTGGCCCCGGCGAGCGGCGCTCCCGTGCGCTTGTCGGTGATCGTTCCGGAGAGATGGCCCCAGGTCCGCGGGATCGTGACCTTGAGGCTGACCTCGACCGAGGCTCCGGCGTAGGGGCCGTCGGTGCTGTAGGTGAGCCGCGCGGTGTAGGTGCCCGCCGTGGCGACGGCGGAGGCGTCCGCGCGGACGGTGACCGTGGTGGAACGGCCGGGGGCGAGGTCGAACGAGGTCTTGTCCGCCGACAGCCAGGTGACGTCGTCGCCGTCGCACTGGTCGTGCCCGGGCAGGACCTCGGCCGACGAGGCGGTGTCGTAGGTCGTGGTCATGCCGCCGACGCGGTAGATCCCGCAGCCGCCGCCGGCTCGGAAGAGCGTGGAGGCGGTGTTGGGCAGGTCGGACCAGGTGTTGGACACCGGGTCGTATTCGACGACGGTGTTGACCGCGTCCCGTCCGGCGATGCCGCCGACGACCTGGAGTCTGCCGTCGTTCCCGCCGGCGACGGCGCCCCAGCGCGTGTCGGGCATGTCGGCCGCACGGGTCCAGGTGTCGGCGGAGGGGCTGTAGCGGTAGGTCGCTCTCTTGGCGTCGCTGCCCGAGAGGCCCCCGGCGCAGACCAGTTCACCGGTGATGCCGGCGCAGGCAGCGCGTTCCATGGGGAACGGGTAGTCGGAGCGGCGGGTCCAGGTGTCGGTGGCCGGGGTGTAGCGGTAGACGGTGCCGACCATGTCCGTACAGCCGGACCCGGCGCAGCCTCCGATGACGTACAGGCTGCCGTCGAGGACGGTCACGTTCGGCATGCCGACCGCCTGGGGCAGATCGGCGCGGCGGGTCCAGGTGTCGGTGGTGGGGTGGTACGCGTAGAGCGTGGCGCGGGCACCGCCCTCGGTCCAGCCGCCGGCGACGTACATGGTCCCGTCGACGAACGCCCCGCCCGGTGACTCCAGAGCCTCGGGGAGGTCGGCGATGGGTGTCCAGGCGTCGGTGGACGGGTCGTGCACATATCCGCGGCTGAGGTACTCCCCGCCGAAGAGAGCGGAGACTCCGGCGACGGAGTAGACCTTGCCCTGGTAGGTGCCCACCGCGTTGTCCATGACGGGCTCGGGGTAGTCGGCGATGCCGGTCCAGGGTCCGGTCGATGCGGATGTAGCGGTCGTGGTCGTGGTCGGCGGGGCGCTCGACGTGCTCTTCGGGGCCGAGGAGGTGGAACTCATCGGTCCTGGTGCGTAGTTGCCCCTGACGCGCAGTGTCGGGGCGCCTGTCGAGGAGTCCGACGTGGACGTGGGCGTGCCGTCCGGTGAGGTGTAACCGGTGCTCTGCTCACCGAGGTTGACGTGCAGCGGCGCCTGTCCCTTGTTGGTGAAGGTGACCTTCTTGCTGTCTGATCCGCCCAGTGACTCGCTGACGGAGAGGGCGTCCGAACTCACCGCCAGGCGGCCCGCCTTGAGCGTGCGGTCGAACCGGTTGACCTTGTCCGGCCGCGTGGTGAGGGTGCCGGTCGAGGTGGTGTAGCGGGCGGCGGCCGTCCGGTACGTGTGCCGTCCGGTGGGCTCGCTGAACAGCCAGTAGTAGCCGTCGGCCAGCGCCAGGTCGTCGGGGGTCGCCACGGTGGTCGCCGTCGCGTACTTGTCGGCGGTGTCGGTGACGGTGGCGGGCGTGACGGTGGCGCCGGTGTTGCCGTCGACGACCTGTCCGGCGACGATGCCTCCGCTCACGGCCGCGCAGGAGCCGACGGTGACGGTGTCGAGCTGCCAGATCGACAGGCCGCTGCCGGAGTAGTGGAAGCGCACCTTCACGTTCTTGGCGTTCGCCGCCCGGGTCAGGGGAACCTCGACACGGCCCAGGTACTCGGCCGTGTCCCGGTGCCACACCGTGGTCCACGTCGCGCCCGAGTCGAGGCTGAGGTCGACGTCGGCCACCGAGTCCTTGCTGGGGGCGTAGAGGGCGTCGAAGCCGAGAACGGGTGAGTTCTGGCCTGCCAGGCTGAAGGTGGGCGAGACGAGTTCGGTGTCCTCGTGGACACCGCCCCGGCCCCAGGGGTCGGCGGCGGCCCAGTTCCCGGTTCCGCCCGTGTAGTTGGCCAGGAAGCTGTCGGCGAAGTCCCAGGTGGCGCCGTCCGTCCCGTGGTCGACGACCGTCCAGCCGTGCTCCGGAGTGGTGCCGGTCCAGCCCTCGAAGCCGGTCTCGGCCGGGTAGGCGTGGCCGGGTGCGACACAGGCCGCCAGGTCCACGTCCGGGGCCACGTCGGTACGTACGTCCGCCGTGCCCACCGGGACGCTCAGGTCCGTGCTCCGGTAGCCGGGGTAGACCGGGGCCACATGGACGTCGTACGTGGCCTTCTCCGGAAGCTCCACGCTGTACTTGCCGGTGTAGGGGTCGGTGTAGACGGCGCCGTTCGGATAGCCGTCGATGGTGATCTTCGAGTACAGGGGCCAGCCGTGCCCGCTGCCGTCCTTCACCGTGCCGGACACCGAACGGGTGGGCAGTTTCACCAGGGTCAGGTCGGCGGTGGTGCTCTGGTTCTCGGCGATGCTCACCCCGGAGCGGGTGTTCTCCCGGTAGCCGAAGTCGGTGGCGGTGATCCGGTAGTCGCCCACCGCCACGGGGAGGCTGTACGCGCCGTCGGCGTCGGTGGTGACGCGGTACTCCCGGCCATCTGTCGCCTCTTCGGAGATGGCCAGCGCCGCACCGGCGAGCGGGGCACCGGACCTGCTGTCGGTGACTCGTCCGGACAGCGTTCCATGGACGCCGAAGGCCAGCGCGGACACGCCGACCGGGGTGCCGAGACCGGTCGGCCCGTCCCAGCCGGCGCCGGCGGTGCACGTCACTGTGCCGCAGTCGCCGTTGGCGCCCTCGGTGACATCGGTCAGCCCGGAGGCGTTGATGTACGGGTAGGTCACCGGGTAGGTGTCCTCGACGGGGGTGCCCGCCAGCGCGTACATCGCCGCGATCAGCGGCGCGGAGAGGCTGGTGCCGCCGACCTGCAGCCAGCCGTCCTCGCCCACCGTGTGGTAGACGGCCAGGCCGGTCGCGGGGTCGGCGACCGCGGAGACGTCAGCCGTCGCCCGGGTGTCGCAGCCGGTGGCGAGCCCCCTCTGATAGGCGGGCTGGGCCTCGTACAGCGAGCAGCCCGATCCGCCGGAGGTCCAGGCGGACTCCGTCCAGCCGCGCTCGGTGCCCTCGGCACGGGTCAGCCGGGTGCCGCCGGCGGCCACCACGTTGGGGTTGGTGGCGGGCCAGTTCTGGACATGGCCGGTGTCGCCGGTGGACGCGACCACGGCCACACCGGGATGGTCGTAGTGGTGGTCGTACGCGGTCTGGAAGGCGCCCTCGCCGGGCAGACCGTAGGAGTTGGAGACGTACTTGGCGCCCAAGCGTACGGCGGTGTCGACCGCGGCGCCCAGGTCGTCCAGGCTCGCCGAATCACCCTGCACGAGAAGGATGTCGCACGCCGGGCAGGCGGCGGAGACGGCGTCGAGGTCGAGCGCGGTCTCCAGTGCCCAGCCCGCGTCGTCGGCGGGGTAGTCCGTGCCGCCTCTCTGATCGACCTTGCGGAAGCAGCCGTTGGCGGTGGTGCACTCGGGCAGCCCGTAGTGCTTGCGGTACTCGGCCAGGTCGGCCTCGGCGTGGGAGTTGCCGTACGCGTCGACGATCGCCACCGTCCGGCCCTCGCCGCCGGCGGGAAGGTCGTAGGCGGCCTGGATGTCGGCCGGGCCCAGCGCCTGGGACGGGGGCGCGGTCGCATGCGGCTTGACGATGTGGTCGGAGCCGGTGACCACATCGGCGAAGCACTGGGCCACGCCGTCCTCGACGCTCGGGTTGTTGCAGCCCGCCGGGACGTAGTTCTGCGGGACGTTGTCCTGCGGCACGGCGTTGAGCAGGTCGGAGGCCCTGGAGGAGTCGGCGGGGGTGGCCGCGGAGGCGGTGACCGGCGGTATCGCGGCGAGAGCCGCGGCGCCGAGACAGCCGGCTATGAGAAGGGAGAGGGGTGCGCGTACGCGCGCACGTCTTGAGGACAGCAAGGGAGACAGCAAGGAGCACCCTTTCGCGTTCAGGACCCGGCCGGGCCGGGATGAGGTCGCTCTCCGGCGGGACTGCCGGCGCCGTCCGTACGGGCGCTCGGCACGCCGGGCTTCGGTTCAGGAGGTGTGCTGCTCATCCGACGGACGGACGCCCTTCCGGTCATGCCCAGGTGGGGTGCGGAACGGCTTCCGGACCCTGCGCGCACTGAGTATCGATCGTTGCCGCGTGTCCTCGCGATGGGGCGGATGACCTAAAGTTCGGCGCCCGTGCCGGTGGCGTGGTCGTCCGACGGGGTGATTCCGGCCTGTGTCAGGCTGACCGCCAGTGCGGTACGCGACGTCACTCCGTATTTGCGCATCGCGGAGTTCAGTTGCGCGGCGATGGTCTTCGGGGAACGGGAAAGTGCCCGTGCGATGGCCGGGTTGGTCAGACCGGTGAGCATCAGCCGGACCACTTCCAGCTCGCGCGGGGAGAGTTGGTCGCCGTAGCCGCGCCGCCCGCCGCGCCACACCTCTCGTACCGGCGCCCCGGCCGCGCGGCGCGCGTCGTGCACCCGGGCGGCGTCCGTCCGGGCTCCCAGGGCAGTGAACCCGGCCTGTGCGCGGGCGAGTTCGGCCAGTCCTGTGTCCCTGCCCCCCGCTGCCAGCAGACAGCCGGCCCGGCGTTCGGCCGCGAGCAGTGCCTCGTACGGCCGGGGCAGGCGCTGCCAGGCGGTGACGGCCCGGCCGAACGCGGCGGCTGCCTCGACGCTGCGGCCCTCTCCTTCTGCCAGCACTCCGCGGCACGTCTCCAGGGCCGCGTCCGCTGCCGGCAGGTTCCTGCCGCTGAGCCCCTCGGCCAGATCGGCGACGAACTGCCTTGCCCGGTCCGGCCGTTCGACCGCGAGCAGCGCGCCGGTCCGCACCGGTGCGAACTCGGTGGCCCACAGCCAGATGTCCTTGCGGGCCACGACATCGGCCGGACCGTCCGTCAGCTCCAGCGCCTCGGCGGCCGACCCCTCGGCGAGCCGGATCCGCGCGAGGGCTGCCGCGGGCTCCAGCGGCAGATCCACGATGCCGCGCCGCAGCCCCGCGTCGAGCACCTGGCGCAGCCGCTCCTCGACGGTCCCGAGCCCTCCTTCGGCCACCGCCACCGCCACGGGGCCGGGATCCGCTGCTCCCCCGCCGCCGGTCGCCCGGTCCAGCAGGGCCGTGATCAGCAGGGCGTCCAGCTGGACCACGGGTTCCTCTTCGACCCCTGCCAGGGCGGCGGCTCGCTCGGCCAGTCCGTCCCAGGCGCCGGTGAACCAGTCCAGGTGCACCAGCGTCACCCGGATCATGTCCTGGAGCCGCTGGTACCGGTGCTCTTCGGCCCTGGCCAGCCCGGTCGTCAGCAGCGCTCTGGCCTCGTCGTAGCGGCCCCAACGCATGGCCGAGTTACCGATGTTGAGTCCGCCGCGGGCCAGCTGCATCATTCCTTCCGGGGTCGTCGCGGTGTCGGGCAGCTCCGCGGCCACGGCCCAGCCGGCGTCATCTCCCATCTCCAGCAAGGAAGTTGCCCGGTCCCCCACCAGAGCAAGGCGCTGGTCCGCCGTCATCGGCAGCCGGGCCGCGTCGGCCGCCCGGTCCAGCCAACGGCGGTGCTCCCCGGCGGACATCAGGGTGCTCGGCGGACTGCCGAGCGTGTTCATCGCCCAGGCGGCCTGGAACGG